>WNFA01015608.1_pt1 | contig 19334 bp, 16 predicted proteins | sample 5400481 | NCBI WGS metagenome assembly WNFA01 (sample SAMN13153340, study PRJNA577476) | soil metagenome | isolation source: 120 cm saprolite under Douglas fir tree site 2 hole 1 replicate 2 | place: USA:California | collected 2015-04-18
GCGAAGCGGGCCCTCGGGCAACATTGGGCCCAGCGGACGTCGGCCGAACGTGAAGAGTTCGTTCGCCTCTTCACCGAGCTGCTCCAGCGCACATACCTCTCCAAGGTGGACCGGTACAACTCCGAGATGACCTTCAACGGCGACGTGGTCGATGGACATCAGGCCGTCGTGCGGACAACGCTCCTCATCGGCGACGGCAGCGGGATGTCGCTCGACTACTGGATGCACCATCCCAGGGACCGCTGGCGAGTCTACGACCTCAGCGTCAACGGGATCAGCCTCGTGGCAAGCTACCGGTCACAATTCAACAAGATCGTCCGAACCGATTCCTATGAAGGCCTGGTGGCGAGACTCAAATCACGCCAGGTCGGTGTCGCAGCGCCCGCGGCGGGCGCGTCCGGAGGCCACACGGCACGGTAACCCACGCCGGACGGCAGCGCCGACTGTGCTGTTGCTGACGTTCTACCGGTGGAAGGCCAAGTACGGCGGCCTGTCGAGCGCTCGAGACGGGGCGGACAGCCTTAGGATGCCCGCGGGGAGGGCTCCGCGATTTGGAGCCGGCTGCGGTCCGGGATAAATGCTCCGACGGCCCGAAACTCGGCCGGGGGGACGCCCGCTAAGCTGCTGTGCGGACGATGGTGGTTGTAGTTGTCCCGCCAGGCGTGCCGCGTCTGCTGCAGCTCCCGCCAGGTTCATAAACCAATGCAACGAGAGACACTCGCGCCGCAGCGTGCCGTTGAAGGCTTCTGAGCGCACGTCCCGCCCCTGTATCGATTCGTAGGCATTCCCGAGATCGCCTATCAGGGGTAGAGTCCCCGGCATGGATGAATCGGGGGTGAGCCTGCTGCAGGCCTTCGACGCCTTCGTTCAGGAGCATCGTCGGTGCGGGACCCTGGAGAGGACCCTACCCCCTGCGACTCCGGGTTCACCATGGGGCCTCAGCAAGGGCGAAGGATTAGAGCCTGGAGCCCGAGCCGGACGGCCTTCAGGTCGCGTGACGAGCTGGTGGCCGCATCGGGTGAACTCACGGCAAGACGAGGAAAATTCAAAGGCTGCTAGATTGGTACTGGGTACAGGCAAGTGGTGATAGGCCAGCTATAATAATCTCGAGTATTCGCCGTAGGTCCCCGTCTCCGCTATTTACCCAGTTGGGTGGATTCCGGCTCCTCCTGGTCTGCGTCACTCTCGCCTGGGCCCTCGCACCGCCCGTCGAGGCCTTCACTAATACGGCTGGGGCAATCTTGTCCGCCCCCGAACGATACGACGGCCACACCGTGACTCTTGGTGGCGCGGTTACGAATCTGAACCAGCGGGTCTCACAGCGCGGCAATGCCTATTACACCTTCGACCTCCAAGACGCGACTGGGCGTATTCGTGTCTTCTCGTTTGGGCAGGCCGCATGCCCTGAAGGACGACAAACGATAGTCGATGGCACTTTCGAGAGGGTGAAGCGCGTGGAAGAGTATGCATTCTACAACGAAGTTACCGCCAGTCGCGTGGTGTGCCGGTGACGAAGGGAGTTTTGCAGGAGCGAGATCTCCTCTAGGAGTATCTATGCTGTCTGAGGGAGCCCTCTGGGCCGGGCCTGAGAGTGAATTGGACATCCCCACAGGGCTGATGTTCTGGCCTGTCCTAGCGCGTAGCACAGACTTCCGCTGCGATAACGCGCGGGTCGACTGGCTCGACATTGGGGAGGAGGCCGTACCACAGCTTGTCTCGGATGCACTGGGACGCGGGGTCCATGGGACGACGGAGCATAGCCTAGTGGCGGAGTTACGTACAAGTACCTAGCGCATGACACGGCCGCTTGTGGCGAGGCTGGCCGCGTTCGTCAAGCCAGGTGGGCAGGGTCACGGCGCACTGTGGTGACGCTCTAGCTCTTCGTCTTCTCTTGGCCCACCGGGCGCGAATCGCCTTCAGGGCGGATGCCCGTGGACTAAACACCACACGGGTACGTAGATCTTTCCCGGGTCGGAAAGCCGTACCGACAAGTTAGTACCCACTGGACTCACGGGTACTGGCCGCTGCTACAGATCGGTGCGGCACATAAGATGCATGCTTCACTAGGCATCGTGCAGACCGATACTCGCGTCGAGCGCGTCACCGTGGTCGTCGTGGACGACGACCCCGACTACCTGTGGCTCGTCCGCTTTATCCTGGAAATGAGGGGCGATGGGATGACCATCGTGGGCGAGGCCGCAAGCGGCGAGGAGGCCCTCGCGCTGGTGTTACGCGAACGTCCTGACGTCGTAATCGCGGACCTGATGATGCCTCACCTCAACGGGCTGGAGTTGACGAGACGCATCAAGCAGGCACGGCCGCAGACGAAGGTCCTCCTCGTGAGTGCCTACACCGAAGACACCTATCGGCGCATCGCCGCCGTGAGTGGTGCTGACGGCTTCGTGAGCAAGCATCTGATCCACAGCGGTCTGCTCCCTGCGATCCGCGAGGTCATCGTCCGGCCGCCGTCGAGAGCCGGCGTCTAGAAGGCAGCCTGGTATCGATGCGCGTGCCCGGCTATTGCTCAAGGGGGAGGGGCCGTCCTCTAGTTGCCGGCCCCTTGGGCTCTACTTTCAGGTAGTCTGCCGCCCCCACGCCCTCGACAGATTGGTGGCTTTCGTACGCGAGCATCAACACTGCGGCGAGCTGGATGGGGCTAAGTAACTCGCGCCACTAGAGCATTCCTACATAGTAGGTTTTCCCTTGTTTCGCTAGTATTCCCGCGCAAGTTCGCGCTAAACGGCCCGTATAAGCGATACTCCTCCTCCGGCACATAGATTGCGTCTCCAGTCGTCAGGGTCTGCTGGAGGTGCGCCCATGATAGGTCGGCCGACTATCGTCCTGGGTATCCTGCTGATTGCCGGAAGTTACGCGGTGACCAATGACCTCGGAATCGACGACTCGCCCCTCGTGCCGGTCGCCGATTTTGACCCCGCAGAACTCGGAGCACGAGACAGCAGCACGTGGCCGAACGGAGCAGTGACCGTTCAGCCCGAAGAAATCTTTCAAAACTGATTAGCGACACCTCGTTCAACGCGCAGCGTCGGGAGGAGACAGCTATGGAAAGGAAGTTCGACGATGTGGGACATCGAGTCGAGGCGCAACCGGGTTCTGGATGGGTATCCGACATCACGCACGCCGCCACCGGTAGCGGCGAGGCGGGAAGGATCGTCGGCGCGGACGCCACGGGCAGCGACGCTTTCCAGGCCGCCCTCAAGAAGGCTTCGGCCGTGGTTGCCAATGGAATTCGGGACCGGAGGGATGACGTCATTGCCTACGCTAGAAGGGAGCCCGTGGCTGCACTGACGGCCGCGACGGGCTTCGGGTTCCTCGTCGGTCTTACCCTGGCGATAGGCTCACGCGCTGATGCTGGCGGGAGAACTTGGCTGCCACAGCTGAATTCAAAGACGACACTTCCTCGGAAGGCGGAGAGGGTCGGGTTGGCGAGGATTCCTGCGACTGGAATGAGCAAAGGCGGATAGGCACGCAGCAGGAAGGGACCTGGCTGAGTGGCCCGTGTGACCTGCTCCTGAGCTACGGCCGCGCCCGGCAATCGCCCGAGGGGTGGGGGCCGCCCCTTAGTGGCCAAGCATCCGGCCGGAAAGGAGAGTCATATGGTAGCGAAAACGTTCGGCGTAGGAATCTTGCTGGTTTTCGGCCTCCTCAACCGGCCCGCCGTTGCCGAGACTATTGATGTAACCAAGGACGTAAAGGAGGCACAAGAGACCATCTCGGTCTTCAAGAAGGCAGATCCGGGCCTCTCCAGCTTCTTCGAAAGCGCGGTCGGGTACGCGGTCTTCCCGACGGTTAAAAAAGGAGCGGCCGGTATTGGCGGTGCGACCGGCTCGGGCGTCGTCTTCGAGAAAGGCAAGGCTATCGGCAAGACGTCACTCACCCAGGTGACCGTCGGCGCCCAGCTCGGTGGCCAGACCTACTCGGAGATTATCTTCTTCGAGACGGCGCCGGCATTCACGGACTTCAAGAAGGGGACGTTAGCGCTGGCGGCTCAGGCAAGCGCGGTGGCCGCGACCAAGGGCGCGTCGGCGAACGCCAAATACCAGAACGGCGTGGCGGTCTTCACCACCGGTAAGGGGGGCCTCATGTTCGAGGCGAGTGTTGGCGGCCAGAAGTTCGGCTTCGAGCCATTCGGAAAGAAGTAGGCGGCTAGCGGCTGAGATATTTTGGAGACGCGCTCGCTTTGCATTGTGGCGGTCTAGCGTCTCACTTCGCCATCTGCGAGGAGCGACGGCCCGCCGCCGCACGCCCGGCCCACCGCCCGAAGGGCATGAGCCGCCCTCTCGTGGCTGCCCCTTCGGGCTCTAGCCTACTTACTCTTCTAGTTCAGCTTGCGCCGTCTCCAGCGAGCCAGGCCCAGCCCGGCCATCGTGGTGCCCAAGAGGAGGAGCGTGGTCGGTTCCGGCACCGGTTCCAGCTGTCCCCTGATCTCCCCACCCGGGTTGTTCACGGTGTGGATGTTCAGATAGGTCATTTCGTTCTGGATGCCCGCGATCAGCGCCGCCTCGGCCTGGATCAACCCACCCTGCAAGGTGACAAAGGCCGGGTTGTAGATTGTCGGCTGTGTGAGATCAAAGACGGCGGAGAAGAAGCTCCCGGAGGTCACTCCCAACGGGAACCCAGGAAACGCAGGAACCGTGGTGGCGACCCCGGCGTTCGTGCCGAGTGGTGCGCAGCAATGGATGTGCGCCGCGTTCGTGTTCGACGTCAAGCCGCTAAACGTCGCGTTAACCCGTAGTGTTTGGGCCGTCTGATCCAGCACCACCGCCGCGAAGCCTGTCCCTGGCGAAGGGACAGGAGGAACCTCGTTTGCACCGTTGAGGTCGGCCACGAAGGTCACCGGTATCGCAAAGGCGGCCGGCACCGGTAGCATCAGCGCTGTCGCGATGGCCAAGACAGTCACAGTAAGCTTCGGAACGTGCGATAGAGATCGCTTCATGGCTACCTCCCGCGGATTTAGCCTATGTGTGGCGGGAGCGCTTCCACCCCCACGCCGTCCATCCCTGGAGCCCTTGATGCAGTGCAAGACTATCTTGCGTCGGCCACCAAGCCGATTCCTGATGGTATCCCACTGATCGCACCCGACCGGCGGCCTTGTCAAGAAATGCGAAACCCGTACTGTCCCGTCGGGCATGAGCGACGCGTCAAAAGTGACGAACGCTTGCCGCCAGCCGCGCCTCAACCTCCGCCAGCCGCTTCTGAGCCCGTCGGATCTGCGAGTCCAGCCGCTCTCGCCGGTCCTTGTTCACGCCCACCGCAATCGCCAGTTCGTTTTTGTGCGCCTCGACCTGCTGCCGAAGCTCGGCCCGCTCGCGCTCAAGGGCTTGCCGTTCGTTAGTGGGTGCTGGCATCGAGGCATGATAACGCAGTAAGAGCAGGCAGGGCTCTCCGCTCGCCTGCCGACGCTGGTAGCACTCGCTTTGCTCTGCCTGCTCACCCTCGTCACGTCGGCCTCCGCCCAAGGCACCTGGACGCTCTGGATGATGGGCGCCTCGTCGCCCTGGGATTCCGTTGGCTCTTTCCCCACGCGGGAGCAGTGCATGGAGGCTCTGCACCAGCAAGCGCAGGCAGTCGAGAAACTGGGTCTCAAGGTCACCGAAGACGTGCCCGGCGGATCGTTTGTCGGAACCGATGCTGATCGGGACATCCGTGGGCAGTGCCTCCCCGACACCATTGACCCAAGGGGGCCGAAGGACAGATAGGACGAACGCGACGCTGGCTCCGCATCGCGGTCACCGCGCTCCGTTGCGTGGGTACCGTCCCTCTGTTCGCCACCGAGGATGTGTGGGTTCTCTGGCTCCGCACCCCTGGTGGCAACTACAACATTCTGAGTGCTGGACCGACCCGTAAGGAATGCATGGCGGTACTCGACAAGCTGCTGCGTGAGAGCATGGACCCACGCGGGCCGAAGGAGAAGTGATGGCTGACGGTCTCGGCCTAGACCCCTGGTGGAATGAGCCCGCCTACAAGACCTGCAACACCTTCCACCTGCGGGGCCTGTTCATCCTCCGCAGACTCCGCGAGCATGACTCAACCAAATTTCACGACGTGATGACGGACCTTTATCGAGATGACCAGCCCGACCCGCAGGACATCGGCACGTTTGAATGGCAGACCATCCTCGCCTTCATGGGCGCGACCGAGGAGGAGATAGCCGACGTGCAGAAGCGAATGGGGCGGGTGTGGCGGTGACCGGGCCGTCCGGCCGCTCGCCTAACCGGCGGCATGATCGCCAGCACTTCTACAAGTACGTCTCGGCCAAGACTGCGAAGGCGATCCTCACGACACGCAAGCTCCGTTGGAGTTCGCCCGTTTTGTTCAACGATCCATTTGACGTGACCCAGGAGCTTCGCCTCGACTTCGACGTGGCGGCATTGAGCGCGGCACTTGTCGAAGAGATGGCGGACCTGATTGTCACAGGCGGTCCGGTCCAGGAAGCGGCCCGCCAGGACTTGAAGGCCCTACTGGTCACGCTCGACGGGGCGAGCCTAGCCCAGCGCCAGCGGATGGCAGATAGGTTCCGGAAGGACCCGCCCAAGACAACCGTCGGTCAGGTCGAGGCTCTCGCCGAATTGAGGAGACGCTGGAGCGAGATCGTCCCTAACCTTCGCGTCCTGTGCTTGTCGGAAGCCAACGACGTAACCTCGATGTGGAACCACTACGCCGACTCCTATCGGGGAGTGTTGCTCCAGTTCGAAGCCGTAGACGAGCTGGACAGCGTGTGGCTGTTGGCGAGGCCGGTTGTCTACCAGGCGGCTCCTCCGGCAATCGCCGACGCACGAACGTGGGCCCGCTGCATGCTCCGCAAGGACAAGCGGACCTATCTGGATTTGTTCACGGAATACCAGTACACCAAGACACCTGATTGGGCCTATGAACGGGAATGGCGGATTGCTACCTTCGCGCTTCCGGAGGAGTCCGGCGAGTTCTCCTATTGGGCCTTCAATCCGCGTGAGCTGGTCGGCGTGTATCTGGGGCCGCGCTGCTCAGAGCAAGACCAGACGGATATTCTGGCGCTCTTGACCAACGGATTTGAGGAGGTGTCTGTGTTTCGCGCGCGCATCACAGGGGCAGCGCAGCTGGGCCTCCAACTCCTGCGCCTGCCCGTTCAGGGTCCAGGCGACTTCCCGCGCGCGGTTGAGCGGCAGGCTCGCCCTGCTTCCTGTGCGTCCCGGCGAGGCCATGGGGTACGATGGAACCGCATGACCGCATTCGAAACGGTCGCTCCAGACCTGAAACCGCTGCTCGGCGAGCGCATAAGCCGGCTCGGGCTCAAGCTCGAGGGCTCCCCGATGGAGCGATACGTCGCCGACCTCTACCGCGAGCTCGAGGCCAAGGGGCTCAAGCGCTTCCGCCCGTTGACGTACTTCACCGACGAGTGGGGGTGTCCGTCCGAGGAGCCCATCATCGGCATCCCGTTCTACCTGGCCGACGCCCAGCTCTCGCGGCTCGAGAAGCAGTTCGACGATCTCGAGGACGTCCGCGAGATCCGCATGTACCTGCGCCACGAAGCGGGGCACGCCTTCAACTACGCCTACAAACTCTTCGAGACCCCCGAGTGGCGCGACCGGTTCGGGCCATTCAACCGGCCCTACCGCGAGCGCTACCGCCCCGTCCCCTTCCATCGCGGCTTTGTACGGCACATGGAGGGCTGGTACGCGCAAAAGCATCCGGACGAGGACTTCGCCGAGACGTTCGCAGTGTGGCTCACGCCCCGCTCGCGGTGGCGGCAGCGCTACAAAGGTTGGCCCGCCATGGACAAGCTGCGCTACGTTGACCGCGTGGCGCGGAAGGTCGGCGACACCCAGCCCATCGTACGGCTGGCCTCCACCGACGTCACGGTGGAGGAGATGAACATGACCGTGGAGGAGTTCTTCCGTTCCCAGGAGCCCGAAGCGCCCCCCGTCGACGTCGCGCTCGAGCACGATCTCACCGACCTGTTCGTCCGCCGCCGCCAAGGGCTGCGGCCGGCGGCGGACTTCGTGCGCGAGCACCGCGCCGGGCTCATCAACAAGATCGAGTACTGGACGGGAGTGCGCCGTAGCGTCGTGCGCGCACTCGTCGATCGGGTGGTGGAGACCAGTGAGCGCCTCCGCCTCGCGGTGCCCGCCGGCACGGAGGCGGCCACGCTCGTCGAGCTGACCACGTACGCGACCACGCTGACCATGAACTTCCTCACCCACGGCAGCTTCGTGCCCCGCGCGCGCGGCACCGCGCGCACGCGGACACGCCCGGACTCCGGCCTCCCATGAACATCGTCGTCGCGCACGCCGCCGACGAATCCGTCCATCCGCCCAAGGGCCGGCGTCCGGCGCGCAAGACGGACGTCCAGGAAGTCGCGCACGTCCTGCGCGGCGCCGGCCATGACGTGTCGGGCATCGCCGTCGACGGCACCCCCGAGTGTCTGCGCGCGCTCACCCAGGTCCGGCCAGATCTGAACCTGCTCGGTCTCCGGTACACGGGCTCGAGCCCCCGTGGGCTCACCCTCGCCATGGACAAGGCGGTGGCCAAGAAGATCCTGGGCTTCCACAACGTGGCCAGCCCGAAGTTCGCCGTCTTCTGGCGAGGGCGCCTCGACTTTGACGCGGACGACATCGCATTTCCCGTCATCGTGAAGCCCCTGCGTGAAGACGGTTCCATCGGCATCGGCTTCGACGCGCTCGCCGGCAACATCAAGGAGCTCATGGAGCGCATCGACGGGCTCACCGGGGAGTTCAACTGCCCCATCCTCATCGAGCAGTACATCGAGGGGCGGGAGATCTACATGGGCGTTCTCGGCAACTCGCCTCCGGAGGCGCTGCCTCCCGTGGAGCTGGATCTCTCCCACCTGCCCAAGGGCACCCCGAGGATCGCCGGCACGGAAGTGAAATGGAGCGAGGGCACGCGCGCCTACCGCGGCAGCAAGGTGCGCATCCCGAAGCTGCCCAAGGCCGTCCTCGAGACCATGGAGCGCTACGCGCTCACCGCCTTCCAGGCACTGGGCCTGCGCGACTACGCGCGCGTCGACTTCCGCCTCGCCCAGGAGGTAGTCTACCTGATCGAGGCCAACCCTAACCCGTATCTGCACTCGGGCGCCGAGTTCATCCGGGGCGCGCGTGCGTCGGGACGCACGCACCCCGGCACGATCATCGAGATCCTCGAGCTCGCCCGGGTGCGGTACAACCCACCCTCGCGCTGAGCTAGCGGCCCCGCCCGGGGCCCTTGGCCCTTGTCGTCACGCCGGCCGTCGCGCGCCTAGACCGCACTCGTGCACACGCTATCCCGGCGTTGTACGGGCCCGCTGGGCCAGCGACTACGTGGACACCCTACCCCACCAACGAGTTTCGGGGTACTTTCTGGGAAGCCAAGAGGCCGTTATTCGGCGAGAGGGCCACTCCGCTGTTCGAGGACTGTCAAGATCCAACTCGAGGGGACTTGACCCATGGCGCGTCTCTGCGGTCTACGGGATCGGATTGATCGGCTGCTGGGCATCGAGTGAAACTACGGCTCGCACGGCTCGCGCAGATCTGGTGGGCTCGGCACGCGCGAAATCAGACCCCACGCGAGAAAGGCTACCTAGCGGGTAACCCGGACGACCGCCCGGCGGTTCTGCACCCAGCATGTCTCGAGTAGCTCCCGGCAGACCGGGCGCCGGTCACCGTACGTGACGATAGTGATTCGGTCGCCATCGACGCCGCGGGTCACGAAATGCTCGCGGATCGCGTTCGCTCGCTGTGTAGCCAGCGTCTCGTTCAGGTCGGCGTCTCCCCGCTGGTCCGCATGTCCCTCGACGATGACGCCGCCTTGCCCATTCGCTGTCAGCCACTCTGCCGCCCTGTCGAGGTCCCGCCGCGCCGCTCTCCCGAGCGCGGCGTGGCTCGTGGCGAAATAGGCAACCACGACATCGGGCCTCGAGTCGGCGCTGGGAGTCGCCGCGACCGCCTCTCCTCCGCTCGGCGACGGTGTGACCGGCTCTTCGGCGCTGGGTGGCGGCGCGACCGGCTCTCCCACGCTGGAGCGCGGCGCGACTGCCTCTTCCGCCCTCGCCACGACCTGCTCTCCCCCACCCGCCACCACCCGCAACCGCGCCAACAGGTCGGCATAGGATGACGTGCGTAGGATGCGCGCGAACTGTGCCCTGTAGTTCCCGAGCAGGCTGACGCCGTCGATCACCACGTCGTGGACCCGCCAGCCCGCGTTCGACCTGGTCATCATGTAGTCGAACCGAACGGCGCTGCCGTTCCTAGCTTGGACTGCCGTGCGAACGACCGCGCCATCCTCTCCGGTAGCTTCCTCGCCGGTAATACGTATCGCTGGCAGCCAATCACGCGGCAGTTGGGCCCGAAGCATCTCGAGGTAAGCCTGCTCGAGAGCAGCCGTGAAGAGGCGGGAGAATTCCGCTTGCTCTGGGCCGGTGCGCTGGTCCCACTCGGGGCCCAATGTGCGGCGACCTGCGCTATGACCGTCAAACAGCGCTCGGGCCAGGTCGCGCACGTCTTCGAGACCCTGCTTCGAATTGGTCGCTTGGCTCAGGATGCCCGCCGCTCGTCCGAAGAAGTCCTGAAGCGCGTCAAGTGCCCCATGGGGCGAGGGCTCAGCGCTCGACACGCCCGGAATCAGAGCTACCGCGAGCACCGTCACGATGGCCAGACGGTGACGCAGTTCCCATCCCTTCCCGCGTCCTGCAGTGACGCACCGCTCCCGTCCGTGGGCCAGCGTGGATGGCGTGCAACCGAAGTCTGCGATCGCGCCCGTTTTATCCATCGCGCACCTCGTTCCGTCTGATGGCCGGCCTCTCGACCATGTTGCATCCCTCGGAGTCGTGGATGCACCCACGCTCTGCCCAAAGATGGTGTGTGTCAAGTGGCTCTCGGTACGACCGGCTCGTTCAACGGTTCAGAGCGGCGCGCGGTCCAACGTCACCTGCAGCGGAAGGCCAAGGATCGGCCGTCATGCGGGTGATCGAGAAGGTCAAGGTCGGGAAGCGCGGCGATGGCACCCTGATCCGAGTCGAGGGTCAGCCGAATTGGTACTCGGTCATCTGTGTCCGAGGCAAGCAGCACGAGATCTCCACGGGGACCGCGGACCTGAAGCTCTCCAAGAGGTTCCACCGGCAGAAGCTCGACGAGCTCGCCGCTGACGCTCCCCAACACCGGCAGCTCCAATTTGGCTCTCTCTTGGACGATCTCGTGTCGGGCCTACAGGGTGCGTAGGCCCGGTATAGGTTCAAGTCCCCGAGGGCGTTTCGCCCTCCTCGGTACGGAGCCTTCGAGCGGCTAATTCGCGTGGCGTAGCAGGTCTCTCGCGGGGGCCGCGGCGGCAAGCCGATCGACCCCGACAACTTCGCTCACCGGGACTGGGCGCGCGTGCTTCGCGTCACCCTCTCCACCCGCCCCGGAACTTCCTTCGGGCGATGTGTAATAGCAACGTGTAATAAGGTTCACCCAGGAATCGGGAAGAAGCCCGATTGGCCATGTTAAGCGTGGCGCCGTCGATTTCAAACCAGGGTCCTTTCATTCAAATAGTCCAGGACGTTCAGATCTCACCACCTGCCGTCACCACGGTCTCTGACCGGAGCGACGGCGGTGTCTGGCACCTGCGATGCATACTCCGGGGGCGGAGGTGGGCCATGGAATCGACGCGGCGCGTCGCTTGGCCGTGTGTCGTCGACGTCACTTTCCGGTTCCCCGAACGCTCGCCCGCCCGCGCCCGAGACATGAGTCTCCGCGTCTCGGGACAACCATGCTGAGCGTTGTGATCGCCCTGCTGACCGTGGCCGCGATGGCCGGGGGCGTCCTCACGCTTCGCCAGATGAGGCGCAACCGAGAAGTCAACGTCGTGTCAGTCCCGAGCGGGCCTGCTGTGCCGCTGCCCCAAGGAGCAAACAGATGGCGTTCGTCACCGGAAGGAGGCCTCAGATGAGTACTCCGGTTCACAAGGGGATCATGGAATCGGTCAAGGACACGTTGGTCGGCTCGATCAAGGGCACCGGTGAGATTGTGACCACCGTTGTCGACACGGTCAGCGGCACGCTGGTCAGCACCATCAAGAGCACGGGTGCGGTCGGCACGGCGCTCACCTCGACGGTCTCCGACGTCTTGCGCGGCGCCATTACGGGTACCGCCCAGGTCGGCGGCGACCTGGGCGCCACGGCCAAGGGCGGGGTCATCGGCGTCCTCAAAGGCACCAAGGAAGTCGGAGCCGAGGCCGTTGGTACGATCAGCACGAGCGCCCGCGTCCTCGTCAAGAGCGCCGCCGAGGTCGGCGGGGACGTTGGGCTCGTGGCGCGGAACGCCGTCGAGGGTGCGATCGCCGGCGCCAAGAGCGTCGGGCTCGGCGCTGAGGAGGCCGCGTCGGCCGCCGCGACGGGGGCCCTCAAGGGGGCCGGCGAGATTAGCCAGGAGGCCGTCGAGCAGGTCCAACGAGCCGTCACCGGCGTCATCGCCGGGGTCAAGGTGGTCGTCAAGGAGCCCTTCAAGTAGCGTCTGCGCCGCTCCCCGCTCGCGAGGCGTGCCCCACACCCTCGCGGGCGGGGCCGGCGGCGCCAAGCGCGCAGGGGGAGACCGCGATGCGGACGCGATGGGTGCTCATGCTGGTCGTCCTCGAGTCTGCCGTTCTGTCCGCGCCACTCGATGCCCAGTGGAAGCCCGACTGGCTGAAGCATTGTGATGCGTGCTCGGCTACTACGCGAGTAATCCCGGGGAGGTCCACTGCCAGGGCGACTATTCCGCGGGGCCGCGGGCGGTGTGCGACTACCTGATGGCCAAGTAGTCGACCAGAGGAGGCTCGTGGAATGGCGCTGCGAATTCGCCGCCGTTGGGTCTTCCTGCTGGGGGGGCTCGTCCTGCTCACGGTCCTGGTCTATGGTACTACCCGGTTCGCGGATGAGCCGCTGCGCCGCTATATGGAGGCGGCGGTCAATCGTCGCTTGACGGGGCATACCGTGCAGATCGCCGCGCTGCGCGTGCATCCTTGGACGGCGTCCGTCGAGCTGCGCGACGCCACGATCACCCAGGACGCCAACCCCGACCCGCCGGTCGCTCAGGTGGCGCGCCTCGTCACCCGCATCGATTGGCGGGCGCTGCTCCATCGTCGGGTCGTTGCGGACATCAGCTTCGAACGCCCGACGGTCTATCTCAATCTCAAGCAGGTGCGCACCGAGGCGTCCGAGAAGACGGCGTCCTCAAGATCAATCGCCTGCGCGTGGTCGAAGGGAATATCACCTATGTCGACCAGGGCCCCTTCAAGCCGCTCCACGTCAGCCGGGTCAACCTCGGGGCCGAAAATATTCGCAACATTGCCTCGAAGGAGCAGGTCTATCCCTCTCCGATCCACCTCGAGGCCGTGGTGTTCGACGTGGGCGCGGTCTGGCTCGACGGGCGCGCCGACTTCCTCGCCGAGCCTCATGTGGGGGTACAGGCCGCGCTCCGGCTGGACCAGGTGGCCCTCGACTACTTCAAGCCGATCACCAATCGCTACAACCTGGCCGTCCGCAACGGCAGCCTGTCGCTGGCCGGCACCGTCGAGTACGCGCCGAAGATCACGCGGTTGATCCTCGAGCGGGTGCTCGTGCACGGGGTCGCCCTGGAGTACCTGCACCTGCCCCATACCGCCGAGGCGGAGAAGGCCCGGGCGCAGCAGACCGCAGAAGCGGCGAAGCAGGCCACGAGCACGAGCACCGAGCTCCGCATCGAGCGGCTCGAGGTGGTGAAGAGCACCTTCGGGTTCATGAACCAGGCCGCGAAGCCGGCCTACCGGCTGCAGCTGACCGATACCAACGTCACGGTCGAGCATCTCGGCAACCAGCGGCGGGACGGCCCGGCCGTCGCGAGACTCACCGGCCAGCTCATGGGTCGCGGGGAGACCCGCCTGACGGTGAGCCTGCAGCCGCGGGCGGGGAGTGCCGATATGGATGTTACGGCGCAGGTCGAAGACGCCGACCTGGTCCGATTGAAGGACCTCGTCCGGGCGTACGGCGGATTCGAGATTACCGCGGGCGAGTTTTCGGTGTACTCGGAGCTGCAAATGAAGGGCGGTGCCATCGAGGGATATGTCAAACCGCTGTTTCGGGGGGTCGAGGTGGGCACCGACGGCGAGGCGGTTGCCGAGAAGGGGCTCCGCCAGCGGCTCTACGAAGGCCTGGTCGGGGTCGGCGCGAAGGTCTTGAAGAACCGCCTGCGGGGCGAGGTCGCGACCGTGGTCCCGATCTCCGGGCGAGTGGACCGTCCGGAAGTGGCGCGATGGGAGACGGTGGGCCGCCTGTTGCAGAACGCCTTCTTGAAGCCGATCGCGCCGGGCTACGAGCCGGCGCGGAGTCCGAAAGGTGAACCGCCGGCCGCCACCCAGGGTTCCGTGGCTCCCGACCACTCGGCCCGTGAGCCCGATCCCACGGTGAGGCCTGAATCGCCGTGAGGAGGAAGGTCGTATCATCTTGTTGCCAAAACTGGATCAACGGCCGAGAGTCGAGAAGCAGTCCGGAAGCTCGCAGATCGGATGTTCAACTGGATCGCGATGGCCGAAGGGGCACTCGGCCAGCACTGGCGCGAACGGACACCCCCTGAGCGAGCCGAGTTTGTGCGGTTGTTCGCGGAGGTCTTTGAGCGGGCCTACCTATCCAAGATCCAACTCGCCGATGCTGAGCGATTCGCGTACCTAGGCGACACGACCGAAGGCGATCACGCCGTTGTCCGGACACGGATTACCACGAACAAATGGCACGGTGATCCCAGTGAACTACCGGGCTCGAATTCCCCGAGGGCCTCTTCTCGCTGACGCACCTCTTCCTCGAACAGCGCCGGCACGTACTGGCCAGCGTGATGCGGGCGGTGCTCGAAAAGCACGAGGAAACGTACCGGCGGGTCTGGGATGAAGGCCGAAAGCTGGTCCGGTATCTGCGACAGGCCGATGCGCCGATTCCCGAGGTGCTCCGCATCACGGCCAAGTACGTGCTCGAGGAGGAGCTGGTGGCCGAGCTGAGGCGTGCCCCCGATGCGGCCGCGCTCCCCGAGCAGGTCTTCGAGGTGTCAGAGGAGGCGCGCTCCCTGGGGCTCGAGCTGGACTCGGCCGCGGCCCGCCCCATCATCAGGCTGATGGTGGGGCGAGGCCTGGACGCGCTGGCCGAGCGGGTGACGGCGGAGCGGGTGGCCCCCCTCGTCACACGTGTCCTCGGGGCCAGGCGGCTCGGCGTCGGCTTCGGGCTCTGGCACACGCAGAACCGGGTCTTCGCGCTGTGGCGCGACCACCCGGAGGCGCGCGACACGCTGCGGCCACTCGTCGATGCCCTCGGCTTTGCCCTCGCGGGCCAACCGACCCCGTGACAATGTCGGCCCGGCCGCGGATTCCGCTCGCCACGTATCGTCTCCAGCTCGGCCCGGCACTCACGTTCGACGATGCGGCCGGGCTCGCCCCCTACCTCGCGGCCTTGGGCATTTCCGACTGCTATACGTCCCCCTTCTTCGAAACGAGTTCGGAGAGCTCCCACGGTTATGATGTGTCCGATCACAATCGCATCCGTGAGGAGCTCGGCGGCGAGGCCGCCTTCGTCCGATTTTCGGACGCCCTCGGCCGGCACGGCCTGGGCCTCCTCATCGACCTGGTCCCGAACCACATGGGGATCGCCAGGAATCGCAACCGCTGGTGGCTGGACGTCCTCGAGAATGGCACAGGCTCCCGCTACGCTCATGCGTTCGACATCGATTGGAAGCCGGCCAAGCCCGAACTCGCTGGCAAGGTGCTGCTGCCCGTTCTCGGAGACCAGTACGGCAACGTGCTGGAGCGCGGTGAGCTGCGGCTCGAACTGAACGACGGCGCCTTCACCGTACACTACTACGACACGGTCTTGCCGATCGCGCCGCACTCCTACGGCCGGATCCTCGGCCACCGGCTCGATGAGCTCGAATCCGAGCTGGCGCCGTCGCACCCTGGCCTGCTGGAGCTGAAAGCCCTCACCACTTGGTTTGCCGCCCTTCCCCCGCGGCCCAGCCGGGATCTGGAGCGACCAAAGGGGCGTGCCCAGGACAAGACACCTGGCGTCGAGCGCCTGGCGGCCTTACTGCGGCAGTCACCCGAGGTGAAGACATTTCTTGACGAGACCATCCGGCGTTTCAACGGCACATCGGACGATCCGCGCTCGTTCGACCTTCTCGACGGGCTATTGAGCGAGCAGGCGTACCGGGTCGCGTTCTGGCGGGTGGCGGGCGAGGAGATCAACTACCGGCGCTTCTTCGACATCAACGAGCTCGCCGCCATCCGTATGGAGGATCAGGACGTCTTCGCCGAGACGCACCGGCTCGTCTTTGGTCTCATCTCGTCAGGCCAGGTGACCGGGCTCCGTGTCGACCATCCGGACGGGCTCTACGCCCCGGCGGAATACTTTCGGCGCCTGCAGCGCGAGTGCGCGCGGGCCCGCGGCGCCGCTTCCGACGCCGACGGGAGCTTCTACATCGTGGCCGAGAAGATCTTGAGTCCCGGCGAGTCGCTGCCACGGAGCTGGCCCATCGCGGGGACCACCGGATACGACTTCCTCAACCTCCTGAACGGGATCTTCGTTGACCGCAGCCAGGCGCGGGCGATGGAGCACCTCTATGCCCGGCTCATCAGAGAGCGGCCGCCTTTTGGGGAAGTCGTCTACGAATGCAAGCGGCTCGTCATGCGGACGTCGATGGCCTCCGAGCTGAATATGCTCGCGCACCGGCTGAACGCGATCTCGGAGGAACATCGGTCCTCCCGTGACTTCACGCTGGCGAGCCTCGCCAACGCTCTGGCCGAGATCGTCGCCAACTTTCCCGTCTACCGCACCTACGTGGGAGACGGTCAGCGGGGCGTGAGCGAGAGCGATCGTGAGTACATCGCCCGAGCCGTCGCGCAAGCAAAGCGTCGGACACCGCTCACCAGCCCATCGATCTATGAGTGGATCCAGGACATTCTCACGCTGCGGTTTCCCTCCTGGGCCCGGGAAGCCGAGCGTCGAGAGCGGCTAGAGTTCGCCATGCGGTTCCAGCAGATCACCTCGCCGGTCACCGCCAAAGGCTACGAGGACACCGCCCTCTACCGGTTCAACCGGCTGGTGTCGCTCAACGAGGTGGGCGCCGACCCGAGCCGCTTCGGTACCCCGGTGGCCGAGTTCCACACGGCCATGGTCGAGCGGCAGCGGACATACCCACACGGGCTGTCGGCCACCTCCACCCACGATACCAAGCGCGGTGAGGACGTGCGAGCCCGGATCAATCTCCTCTCGGAGATTCCCGATGAATGGCGGCGTCGAGTTACCCTCTGGCAGAAGCTGAACCGAAAACACCGCACGACGGTCGATGCCCACTCGACGCCAGGGGCGAATACTGAGTATTTGATCTACCAGACGCTCGTCGGGGCCTGGCCAATCGGCGTGGACCGCCTCCGAGCGTACCTTTTGAAGGCGATCCATGAGGCCAAGTCGCATACGAGCTGGATCAATCCGAACTCGCGCTATGACCAGGCGATCGTGCGCTTCGTCGAAGCCATCCTGGATGCGAGCCGGTCGACTCCCTTCCTGGATGACTTCGTCACCTTCCAGGCCCGCATCGCCCACTTCGGCGCGCTCAATTCGCTGGCCCAGACCCTCGTCAAGGTCACGGCGCCGGGCGTCCCAGATTTCTACCAGGGCAGCGAGCTGTGGGACCTCAATCTGGTCGATCCCGACAACCGGCGTCCTGTCGATTGGCAGCTCCGCCGGAGCATGCTCCAGAAGCTGGCCACGGCGACGGAGAAGGTCAGCGACCGGACGACCTTCGCCCAGGAGCTCGTGAAGACCAAGGAGAATGGCCGATGCAAGCTCTACCTGATCCGCGAAGCCCTCGCCTGCCGCCGCGCCCACGCGCCGCTCTTCCGTGAGGGCGAGTATCGGCCGCTCGAGACGGAGGGGCCGCTGGCCGAACACGTCCTCGCGTTCGCGCGCCTCAGGAAGGATGCGGTCGCGCTTACGATCGTCCCCCGCCTGCTGGCCCGCCGCGGAAGCGAAGAGCCGCCCATCGGTGGGGACTACTGGGGCGACCAGACCCGCCTGCTCGTACCGCCCGAGGCTGGGCACCGGCTCCTCAATCCGCTGACGGGCGAGCGCCTGACCGTTCAGGCTGGGGCCCTGCCCCTGAGCACGGTCTTCGCCAATTTTCCCGTTGCGATCCTGGTGAGAGAGCCGTGAATCACCCAATCGCTGATCCAGCGTACCTCGGATTGTAAGTCGATTGAATATCCCGGGACACCTCGTCGACGACCATCGACACGAATACGGGCGGCAACGCCACCATCAATTACAACTGTGGCTATGCGTCGAACCCGGGCGGCCAGATTCCGGATGGTTTCACGCTCCAGCCCGGCTCCTACAAGGAGGTCTCGGGATCCTGATGAATCGCCGTTAGACTGGGCACGTGAAGACGAACACCGGCCGACACAGCAAGGCTCTGTCTCTCTATCGCCTCGCCTTTGACGACGTTGTCTCCGATCTGCTCAAGGTGAAGCCAGCGGATACCTCTGAGAGAACCGGCCAGAAGACTGAAACGCGGCCCCACAAGGCCAGGAAAGGGTCAAGACGGAAGGGATAAGGCGAGGCCGCTTATTGGGTCTTATATCGTTCTGAGATAACAACACCCCGGCGCGTGGCTCGCACACCGGGGCGCTCGCTCGACGACGCTCCCGCCTTTCGTGAGGCGAGAATCTCAGCCTAGCACGGCTGCCTACCCCTGAGGGTGAGCCTACGCTGCACGTGCCTAGGTGCTACGGCCGCACGAAGGGCTTTCAGCATGTGGGTTGCGTGTTCTTCACTTGCCAAGTCTCCTTAACCCGCATTTTGAAACGCCGCTCTCGGGGGCTCCTCGCTGGCGCGGAGGGGACCATCCAGTGGGTGACGCGAAAGCTGGCCGGGTTCGCCTCTCGTTCAACCCCCAACTCCGCGTCGAGTTCCGGCGCGCCACGGTGACCTCCGACGCCGGGCTGCTGTTGCCCCGCGAGCTAGACGAGCAGCTCGGCCTGAGCACGCTGGTCCTCGACGGCGTCTTCAGCGAAGCTCGGCCAGGCCGCTTACCCTTCACCCCGCGACCCCACCGAGCGACGACGACGTGGCGCACGTCCTCACCACCGTCCGCGCCCGTGTCGGACGCGGACGCCTGCTCGCCCGCCGCCACCTGGAGCCCGCCGACGACACGGCCCCAGCGGACCCGCCCGCCGACGTGTCCTAGCCTAGTCAGCCTCGGCGGGCTTCAGGATGACGGTCGACAGTGGGGGGAGCGTGAGCGAGAGCGAGTGTGGCCGGCCGTGCCATGCTTTGGGCTCCGCCCAGACGCCGCCCGCGTTGCCCTGGCCACTGCCGC
>WNFA01002037.1_pt1 | contig 19320 bp, 21 predicted proteins | sample 5400481 | NCBI WGS metagenome assembly WNFA01 (sample SAMN13153340, study PRJNA577476) | soil metagenome | isolation source: 120 cm saprolite under Douglas fir tree site 2 hole 1 replicate 2 | place: USA:California | collected 2015-04-18
GTGTGGAGGTAGTAGAACGCCTCCGCGATCTTCACGGGATTCATGACGAGCTCCGGCTGCTTCTGGGCCCGCGGCAGGGCTCGGGTCCCCGGCGAGTCGATGAGACCGTCGATCACCACGTTGGCCACGTGCACGCCGTGCTCGGAATACTCCTCCGTCAGCACCTGCGCCAGCGTGCGCATCATGACGCGCGGATAGTAGAGCGATTGCCCGGTGAGCCGCTTGCGGCCGCGCAGGGACGACGAGTTGTTCGAGATGAGGAACGAGCCGGCGCCGCGCTTGCGCATGGCGGGCAGCACCTCCTTGGCGACCAGGAACGGCCCGCGGATCGCGATGTGCTGCGCGGTCTCGAGGATCTCGAGCGGGACGTGCTCCAGCAGCTCCTTGTCGGGCGGCAAGTCGCGTCCCTCGAGGTAGCCCGCGTTGTAGACCAGGACCTCGGGATCACCCGCCTTCTCTCGAATGGTCGCGAAGGCCTTCGAGATGGACGCGTCCGACACGAGATCCATCTCGACGATCGTGCTCGCGCCGCCCTGCTCCCGGATGGCCTGATCGAGCCCCGCCGCATTGGCGGCCTTCCGGGTCGTCAGCACCACGAAGAAGCCTTCCTTGGCGAACTTCTGGGCGATCGCGCCGCCGACGCCCCAGCGCACCCCGACGGGCAGGTCGCGGTCGTCGAGGGCCTTGCCGTGGGCCAGCTTGGTATTGCGGCCATCGGCCTGCCACTTGGAGGTCGCCCCCACCACGACGGCGACCGGCTGACGATTCGGGCTCATGGTGAATCCTCCTTCTTCGAATTGTCTTCTGGGCCGCTGCGGAAGAACTCCAGCAGCAGCCGGTTGACCTCGGGCGCGTTCTCGTAGGCCGACCAGTGGCCGGCCTTCGGGATGCGATGCACGTCGAGGCCGGGGACGGCCTCCTGGATCTCGCCGATGAGCAGCTTGGCGGGCCGGAACGCGGAGTCGTCACGTTCCCCCCACAGCAGGCGGATCCGGCATCCGCGCCGCGCCACTTCCGCGAGATCACCCAGCAGCGTGCCACCGCCGCTGACTTTTCGACTATCGAAGCGGGTCCTCCGCACCAGGTCCACCTGGATGTCCACCGTGTCCTCGCAGACGCTCGCGGGGTCGCTCAGCATGTTCACGAGCAGGTTGTGGCGGCAGACCTCGCGGAAGAGGCGCTCGTCGCCCGCCGCCTCCTTGTAGCTGCGGATCGGCCGCTCGCCGAACTTCCGCATCGGGAAGCCCCCAGGCGAGATCAAGCATACGTGCGTGACGCGCGGCCCGAGGCGCCGGGCCATGTTGGCCGCGATCGCGGCCCCGAACGAGAACCCGGCGAACCGCAGCGGGGCCGCACCGGGCAACGCCTCGAGGAGCAGCGCGTGCACCAGGTCGAGGTACTGCGGGCCGGTGGTCTCGCGCGGGACGGTGGCCGAGTCGCCGTAGGACGGGTGGTCGAGCGCGTGCACCGTGAAGCGCTCGCCGAGCGCCTCCAGGTTGCGGGTCCAGTGCTTCCAGGAGCCCATGCCGCCGTGGAAGAGCACGAGGTCCGGCCCCCGGCCGGACCGATGGACCGCCATCCGGGGCGCAATCAAGCGAGCTTGGGCCGGATGCGCTCGGCGAAGAGCGCCATCTGCTCGTCGAGCTCGGGTCCGTCGGCGGCCAGGAACTCGATCACGAGGTGCTCGACGCCGCAGCCGGCCAGCTCGGCGATCCGCTCGATCAGCGCCGGCGGCTCCCCTATCAGCACGCTCCCGCCGCGCACGGAGGTGCCGGCGGGCCGGCCCGGCCGCAGCACGCAGAGGTCGTTACGCAGCGCGATCACCGGCGGCACCGCGCGGCCGCGCGCCTGGCAGAGATGCGCCAGCTCGGCTCGCCCGGCGCGCAGCTCCTCGGCGGAGCGGTTGATCGGATGCCAGGCGGCGCCGATCTCGGCGGCACGCCGCAGCGAGGCGCGGCCGTGTCCGCCCACCCAGATGGGCGGGTGGGGCTTCTGCACCGGCTTGGGCTCGAAGTGCAACCCGCTGAACTGCGTGTACTTGCCCGCGAAGGACGGCGCCGGGCTCGTCCAGAGCTCCCGCATCGCGGCCAGGTACTCGTCGGTCATCGCGCCGCGCTCCGCGAACGGCACGCCGAGCGCCGCGCTCTCCTCGGCCAGCCACCCCGCGCCGACACCCAGCACCACGCGCCCGCCGGAGAGCGCGTCGAGCGAGGCGACCATCTTGGCGGTCACCACCGGATTGCGGTAGGGCACGATGAGCACGGTGGTGCCGAGGCGCACGCGGTCGGTCGCGCCCGCCGCCACCGCGAGTGTCACCAGCGGATCGAAGATGCCGGCGCCGATGCGGTCCACGTTGGCGTTCGGCACCACGACGTGATCGCTGACCCAGACCGAGTCGTAGCCGAGCTGCTCCGCCCGGACCGCGGTGTGGCGGATGATCTCCGGCGTGGCCAGGCGCCGGCAGTTGGGGAGCCAGACCCCGACCTGCATCAGCGGTTGAGATAGCGCAGCGGCAGCCCCGGGCGCGGCCACTCGAAGGAGACGAGCGTGCCGCCCATGGAGAGCGTCGCGTACGCGGTGCGCAGGTCCTTGCCGCCGAAGCAGACATTGGTGACCATCATGTCGGGCAGCATGTACTGGTCCACCCGGCTGCCGTCGGGCCAGATATCGCTCACCGCGCCGGTGATGAGCGTGGCCACGCAGACGTGGCCCTCGCCGTCCACCGCGAGCGAGTCGAACATCTGGTAGCCGCCGAGCCCAGTGATCACCGTGCCCTTCTCGCCGCGGTACGGGCCGTTCGCCGACTCGATCTGACCGGGCCCGGAGAGCTGGAAGGCCCAGCAGCGCGCGGTCGGGGTCTCGACCACGTAGAGGGTCTTCTCGTCGGGCGAGAGCCCGATGCCGTTGGGCCGCTCCAGCGGGAAGATCGCTTCCTTGATCAGGGAGCCGTCGGCCTTGGCGTAGTAGACGACGCCGCGGTCGCCGTCGCGCTCGCGCGTCTTGCCGAGGTCGGTGAACCAGAACCCGCCCGCGCCGTCGAACACCAGGTCGTTCGGCCCGTGGAGCCGCTGGCCGTCGCAGCGGTCGTAGAGCGTCTCGAACTTGCCGGTCTCGGGATCCACGATCTGGATGCTGCCCGTCGCGTAGTCGTCGGCCTGGAGCACCGGGAAGAGCTTGCCCGGCCGCTCCACGAACTTGAGCCCGCCGTTGTTGGTCACGTAGATCTTGCCACCCGGCCCCATCGCGGCGCCGTTCGGGCCGCCCCCGAGCGTGGCGATCACGTGGATCTTCCCGTCGGGCGTCACGCGCGAGAGCGTGCGGCGCTCGATCTCGACCAGGATGACGGAGCCGTCCGGCATGGCCACCGGGCCTTCGGGGAAGCGCAGTCCCGAGGCGATCTGCTTGAAGGCGGGCTTGTGGGTGGCCATCAGGATTGCACCTGCCGCATGAGCGCTGCGCAGCGATCGAGCACGGGGAGCACCTCGTCGGCCTTCGCGGGAGGGAGGTTGAAGATGAGCCGCGCCACGCCCGCGTCGCGGTAGCGCTTGATGAGGTCGGCGTCCTCGGCCACACCGAAGACGGTGATCGGCAGGGTGGCCGGGTCGCGCCCGGCCTCGACCGCCATCGTGCGGAACTCGGGCAGCTTGGCGAGCACGTCGCCGTAGGCGGGCCGGCGCGCGTGCGGCACCCACCCGTCGCCGTAGGCGATGGCCCGGCGCGCGCCGTAGGGGAAGGCGCCGCCCACCAGCACGGGCGGATGCGGCTTCTGCACCGGCTTGGGCCAGGTCATCATCGGCGGGAACTTCACGAACTCGCCGGTGTACTCGGGCTTCGATTTCGTCCAGATGGCCTTCATGGCCTCGACGCGCTCCCGCATCACCTGGAAGCGCGACTTGAACTCGGTGCCATGGTCGACCATCTCCTCCGCGTTCCAGCCCGCGCCGATCCCGAAGAGGAAGCGCCCGCCCGAGACCTGGTCGAGGCTCGCCACCGCCTTGGCGGTCTGGATCGGATCGCGCTGGACGACCAGGCACACCCCGGTAGCCACCTGGAGCGTGGTGGTGACCGCGGCGGCCGCCGCGAGGGTGACGAAGGGGTCCATCACGTCGTAGTACTTCTTGGGCAGGTCGCCGCCCTGCGGGAACGCGGAGGCGCGGGAGAGCGGGATATGCGAGTGCTCCGGCGCCCAGAGCGAGCCGAACCCACGCTCCTCCAGCGCCCGGCCGAGTGCCGCCGGGCCGATCGAGTAGTCGGTGAAGAAGATCGCCGCGCCTGCGTCCATGTGGCCTCCTCGGGTACCCGCGCGAATCTACCGCCGTCGGCGGGGGCGGTCAACCGTGCTAGGATGCCGCCGCATGCCGCAGCCGGTGCTCACGACCACGGTGGTGGGCAGCTATCCCCAGCCCGACTGGCTCGTCGACCGGGGAATGCTGTCGAAGGGGGTCCCCCGCGTCCGCATGCGGGGGATGTGGCGCGTCCCCGAGGAGTTCCTCGAGCAGGCGCAGGACGACGCCACCATCCTCGCCATCCGCGACATGGAGCGGGCCGGCATCGACGTCATCACCGACGGCGAGATGCGGCGCGAGAGCTACTCGAACCGCTTCGCCACCGCGCTGGCCGGAGTGGACGCGGACAACCCGGGCGTCATCACGAACCGGGTCGGGCAGGAGACCCTCGTGCCGCGCGTGATCGGCCCCATCCGGCGCACCGGACCCATCGAGCTGCGCGACATGCAGTTCCTCCGCCGCAACACGGACCGGCCCGCCAAGATCACCCTGCCCGGCCCCTTCACCCTGGCCCAGCAGGCCAAGAACGAGCACTACCGCGACATCGAAGAGCTGGCCATGGACTTCGCGGAGGCGGTCAACGCCGAGGCGCACGACCTGGAGGACGCCGGCGCCGACGTCATCCAGCTCGACGAGCCCTGGCTCCGCAACGATCCCGAGGCAGCCGCGCGCTACGCGGTGCCCGCGATCAACCGCGCGCTGGCCGGCCTCACCGTGCCGACCGCGCTCCACCTCTGCTTCGGCTACGCGGCGGTGGTGAAGCATCAGAAGCCGACCGGCTACTCGTTCCTGCCCCAGCTCGCGGGCACCATCGCCCAGCAGATCTCCATCGAGGCCGCGCAGCCCAAGCTCGACCTGGGCGTGCTGAGCGACCTGGCCGGCAAGACCATCATCCTCGGCGTGATCGACCTCGCGGACCCCGCGGTGGACACGATCGAGCAGGTGACCTCGCGGATCCGCGCCGGGCTCGCCCGGGTGCCTGCGGAGCGGCTGATCCTGGCCCCCGACTGCGGGATGAAGTATCTGCCGCGGCACACCGCCTTCAACAAGCTCTGCATGCTGACCGCGAGCGCGCGCGTCGTTCGCGCCCAGCTCGCCTAGGAGGCGCCGCCATGGCCGTGCTGCTGCTCGACGACCCGCACCCCGGTGTCCGCCGCCTGACCCTGAACCGCCCGGAGAAGCGCAACGCGCTCAACAACGAGCTGCGCGGCGCGATCCTCGACGCCCTGAAGGCGGCCGACGCGGATCCCGCGGTCCGCGTCTCGATCCTGCGCGGCGCGGGCCCTGCCTTCTCCTCCGGCTACGACCTCTCCGCCGACAACTCGGTGGGCCAGCCCTACTACTCGCCCGGCGGCCCGGGGCAATGGGCCCGGCATGTGGTGGAGGGGTGGTTCACGATCTGGGACCTGGGCAAGCCGGTCATCGCCCAGGTGCACGGCTACTGCCTGGCCGGCGGCAGCGAGCTGGCCGCGTGCTGCGACCTCGTCTACGTGGCCGAGGACGCGCGCATCGGCTACCCGCCCACCCGCCTGATGAGCCCGCCGGACAACCAGTTCCACCCCTGGCTCATGGGCATGCGCGCCGCCATGGAGATGTTCCTGACCGGCGACGCGATCACCGGCACGGAAGCGGCCGCGCGGGGATTCGCCAACCGTGCGGTCGCGGCGGCGGCGCTCGAGCGGACCGTGCTCGGCATCGCCGAGCGCATCGCGCTCGTGCCCACCGAATTGACACAGATCAACAAGCGGTCGGTCCATCGGGCGATGGAGATCATGGGGCTCCGTGCGGCCATCCGGGCGGGCACCGAGCTGCAGGCGCTCGCGTTCACCACCGCGGCCAGCCTCCAGTACCGCGCCCAGTTCAAGCGCGACGGCGGGAGCGTGCGCGATCTGCTGAGCCAGCGCGACGCCGCGTTCGGCGACTACCGCGAGCGCGACAAGCCGAGCTAGGCCGTTCGTCTATTCCGCAAGAACCTGACAGCCCCCGGGCGAACGATGCGGCCTGTCCCTTCATCTAACGGACAGAGCTGGTATCGAGACTCAGGAGGCCGCAAGATGAAGACATTCGTGGCTGTGGTACTTGCAGGTGTCGTAGCCGTCGCGGGGATCGGCGTGCCCCGGGCCTGGGCCGAGAGCACGATCGTCCTCAGCCGGGACGACAGCACGCCGAGGACGCTCAGCATCAAGTCGGGCGGCGACGTGCGGTTCATCAACTCGACCGGGGGGAAGGCCCAGCTGTGGTTCCAGGACGGGCTCCGACTGTTCGTGGAGCCGGGCGGGAGCCGGGTGCAGTTCGACCGGGCGGGTAGCTACGACTACAGCGTGCACGTGAGCGAGACCAAGGCCGGCGCGCACAACGGCGAGGTGGTCGTCGACTGACGGTCGTCGTCGTCCCGCGGACAGAGGTCCCGGCGTGCCCCTAGGCACGCCGGGAGCTCTTCATCTGGCCACCATCAGCGCCACCTGTGGTGCCACCCACCGCCCCATCCCCATCCCCACCAGGGACGCGGCGCGATGAACACCGCCGGCGGAGGAGCCACGTAGATCCCCGCGGATGGCGGCACCGGCTCCGCATAGACCGCGCAACCTCCGAGGAGCAGCACGCCCAGCAAGAATCCGATCGTCCTTCTCATGACCAGCACCTCCTGCCGTTAGGACGCGGCGGGAGGCCAACCAGTTCAGGACGAGCTAGCCCGGCCCCACGAAGCCAACGTACGCGCCGCCGGCGTGTTCCGGTCGCACCAGCACCGCGCGCTCGCCGGTGTTTCGCACGCCCTGGATCGGCGCCGGCAGCCCGTGGTCGACCATGAAGCGCATGGCGGCGCCGAGGCTTCGCGTGCGGTGGAGCACCTGGAAGGGGCCGGGCCCGCGCCGGGCCAGCGCCTCCTCGGCGGGACCGGGCTCGGCCGGATGCGCCACGGTGAGACCGGTCGGGCCGAGATCGAACACCGCCATGTCCGCCTTGATCACCGCGCCGCGCTGGATCTTCGGCACCGGCAGGCCGAGCACTCGAGCATAGATCCGGGCCGCCTCGGCCACGTCCGGCACCGCGATATAGGCGCGCTCCACGCGGGTCACCCCGTTCGGGTGGCTCGGCAGGCGCATCGCCTGGGCTTTCCGCTCCGCGAGCGGCGTCAGATGCTGGATGAAGAAGATAGGCAGGGTGTTCTCCGGCCCGAGAAACGCCGCCCGCCATCGAAGCTCCTGGCCCTCCGGCGTGCGCCGCCCGCCGTCGCGGATCTCGCCCACGTCCACCCCGCGCTGCCGCATCGCGGCCACGTCCGCGGCCAGGTCATCGCTCTGCAGCGCCACGATCCGGAAGCCGCCGCCCTGGTCCAGGTACTCCGCGAGGCTCGCGTCCGGGCTGCCGGGCGCCACCGCGCTCCGGTCGCGGATGCTCAGGATCTCGAGATAGTCTTCGTCGTGGAAGGCGATCGCGTTGTGGGTCGGTCGGCCGGTATGCGAGCCGCCGGGGTAGACGGTGAACCCGAGGCGCGTGTACGCCTCGATCCCCTTGGTCAGCTCCGGCACGCAGATCATCACGTGGTCGATGCGGGTCAGCACGGCAGCACCCCTAGCAGCCCTTGCAGGGCGGGTAGTCGCGGTTGTACACCGGCAGCTTGAGGTACTCCTCCGGCTTGTAGGTCCAGAACTGCGAGACCGCCGGGAAGGTGTGGACGACCGTGTTCTGCAGCTCGCCGCCCTTGCGCTCCACCTTGCGGACGTAGATGTTCTGGATCGGGTTGCCCCACTGGTCGAGCTTCACCGGCCCGCGCGGGGCGTCGGGGATCTCGACCTTGCGGAACGCGGCCATGAACTTCTCGCGCTCCTCCATGTTGCCGCCGACCAGCTTCGCGGCCTCGTTGATCCAGCGCGCGCTCGTGTAGCAGGTCTCCGCGAAGTACGACGGCACCTTGCCATACTTCTTGCGGTAGTCCGCCACGAACTTCCGGTTGGCCGGCGTGTCGATCGCGGCGCTGAACATGAGGGGCGTGACGTAGCCGAGAGTCTCGTCGCCGAAGTTGGGAAGGATGGACTCGTCCACGATCACCGCACCTCCGATCACCGGGAGCTTCCCGTAGAGACCCGCGTCCCGGTACTGGGCCGGGAAGCGGAGCGAGGAAGGTACGGCCAGGATAACGAAGGCCGCGTCGGCCTCGCGCTTGATCTGGCTGAGATAGGGTGCCAGATCGTTGGTGCCGAGCGGTGCCCACAGCTTCTGGATAACCTGGCCCCCCGCCTCCTCGAAGCTCCGCTGGAACCCACCCACCACCTCGTACCCGAAGGCGTAGTCGCTTCCGAACACCGCGACCTTCTTGTAGCCCAGGGTCTTCGCCACGTACGCCCCGAAGGGGTGCGACGGCTGGCTCCCGGTCCAGCCGAGGCGCACGACCCACTTCGACGGCTTCCGCTGGGTTAGATCGTCCGCCGCGATGACGGGGAAAATGGTGGGCATCCTGTACTCATCGGCCTTCGGGGCCAGGGCGTACCCGATGTGCGCGAACACCTCGCCCACCACCATATCCACCTGATCGCTCTCGACAAACTTGCGGAACTTGGTGATGGCGGTGCCCGGGTTGCCCGCGGTGTCCTCGACGATCATCTCGACTTTCCGGCCCGCGATCTGGTGCCCCGCCTCCTCCAGGTACATCTCGAACCCATTCACGGTGTCCCGCCCGATCTGGGCGGCGCCCCCGGTGAGCGGCGCCAGGAAGCCGATCTTGATCGGCTTCTTGGCCTGCGCGGCGGCGGGCGGCGACAGCGCGACCCCGCCGGTCAGGAGCGCGAGACCCAGGAACCAGATCGAGACCACGTGTCGTGGGTGCATGGCTATCTCCTCGCTGAGATGCTGGGTTCCCCGTCGGCCAGCCGGGCGAATTGACGCTTCATGCCGTTGACCTGCGCGAGATACCGGGCGACGTCGTGGTCGCCGCACTGCTGCCCCGGTGTGAGGCGGAAGCCGCGGCGCGCGTGGGCGTCGCCCGCTCCCTCGCCGCAGAGATGGATGATGGCGGCCAGGTCCTGCTTCTGCCGGGGCGTGGCGGTCACGATGCGGCGGCGCTCGAGCGTGCGGGTCACCCCGCGATCGAGCATGGCCGAGGTCAGCTCGACCGCGTGGCTCGGCAACACGCGCGTGTAGAGGCCCCGGAACCAGCACGCGTCCTCGGCCACCACGTGATCGCGCACGCAGAAGCGCTTCGCCTCGCGGAACGTGGGATCGGTGATCTGGTACATGCCGACCGCGCTCGACGCGGGCCGGTAGACCTCGAAGGGATGCCACGCCACCTGCCAGCGCCAGTAGGTGCGGGCCACCGGATCGCCCGCGCCCTCGACCTGGGCCAGCGCGGCGAGCAGCTCGGGCGTGATGGTGGCGGTCGCGTGGCGGCGGAAGAGCGGCGCGTAGCTCCGCCAGGTCTCGGCCGGGGCCTTGGTGAGCGTGCCGCTCACCGGGAAGAACAGCTCGCTGGGCTTGCGGATCACCTGGTACGTCCAGTTCACCGCCGACCAGACGATCACGAGCGCGATCGCGAACACCACGATGCGCACCGCGAGGGGCGCGGCGAGCAGCGCCCGGCCCGCGCGCCGGAGCCCCCGGCCCAGTGACCGCAGCAATGACCACAGCAGCGGCCGCAGGCGCGCGAGCCGGGTCCCCCGCACCCGGGGCCTCCGGGGCGCGCCTCTGACGGGCCGCGCGCGAACTGTGGTCACCATGCCTCGACTCTACTCTCCCCAGGATTCCGGGTAACCCTTACCTGGGAGGAATTGCCGGCTCCCGGGAACGCCATACTCCGGGGCCTGCGCAACCAGCTGATCTTACGCCGGACCGGGCTGGCACCTCCATTGCTCCCCTCGCGGCCAAGGAGGACAGCCCCATGATTCGCACGAACTGGATCGTCGGAATAATTTGCCTGAGCCTGCTTCTAATCGGTGGCGTCGCGTTGGACGTGAACGCGCAGCAGCCGCCCGCGGCGCCGGCGCCCGCGGAGACCACGCAGACACCCGAGAGTAACCCGGCGCGGCCGGCGCCGCAGGGCGAATCGAGCACGCAGCCCCAGCCGCCTCCGTCCACGAATACGCAGATCGAGACCCGCACCGAGCGGACCGAGCGTATCGTCGAGCAGCCCGGCACGTTCCTCGGCGTCAATGCGACCGTGGCCATGGTCATCGGCGCGGTGCTGGTGATCGTGGTCGTCATCGGCCTGGTGGCGATGAGCCGCCGGGGCGATGAGGTGCGCGAGACGCGTGAGACGCGTACGCGGCATCAGGTCTGAGCCTCCCCTCACCTCTGAGCCCCTCACCCTACCCTCTCCCCTGAGGGGAGAGGGTGATTAGTAGTCGTAGATGTGTTCGATGGAGGCGCCCGCGGCCTCCAGCGCGCGGATCGCCGCGGCGAGGTGCTCGACGGAGACGTCGAGGCCGAGCCGCCGGCGGTCCGGGCGCGACTGGATCGGCGTCTCGAACAGCTCGGTGACGCCGGGCACCGGCGGCAGCGGGTCCTTCGGCGCCAGGACGGTGACCAGGATGCGGTGGTTGCCGGCGATCTCCGCGACATTTCGGCCGCGGCGGGCGAGGCGGACCAGCAGATCGGTGTAGGCCTGGTACCGCGGGGTGCGGATCAGGGTCCGCCCGCCGCCGAGCTCGCGCACGATCCGCATCTTGGGCTCGCGGGCCGCATCGGCGGGCTCGAGCCCGACGACCACCGTGTGGATCTCGAGGTCCGAGGCGCCCAGGGTGGTGGCGGACGCGTAGCCGATCAGCGCGCCGTAGACCGCCTTCGCGCCGTACTCGAGGGTGAACACGACCCGCCGCTCGAGCTTCCGCGCGAGACCGTCACCCCGCAGCGGCGTGCTCCGCCAGAACGCGAGCAGGCGCCAGCCAAATGGATACTCGTACCAGGGCGTCTGCCGGAGGAACTCGGCGTAGGCCTGCATGTCGCGCGCCGCGAACTCGTCCTCCGCCGTCTTGCCGGGGCCCCGGAGCCGCTCGAAGGCACGCCCCACCGTCGTCTCGTAGGCGCCCTTGACGGCGAGCTCGGCGGTGAAGCTCCACCCAATCGTGTAGAGCAGGACCTTTGTATCCGTTCCCACGGGGCCTCGCGCGGTCACGACGCGGCTGAGCCCGCAGAGGCTCTTCCAGAACGCGATGATCTGCCGGCCGTAGGCGAAGTCGCTCTCGTCGCCGCGACGGAGGACCCCGGCCAGGTCCTCGTAGGCGTAGACGATGTGCCACTCGGGAAAGGACAGGTAGCTGTCCGATTCCCGGCGCGCATAGCCCCGCTCCTCCACCAGCGGCGCGCGGGTCAGGGTGCCGGGCTCGCGCGCGGTCGTGCAGGCGACCTCGATCCAGAGGATCGGCGCGAGCAGGATCAGGACGAAGACGGCGAGCGCACCGGCGATGCGCTTCGCCCAGCGGCGCATCCTAGCGGCGCGCGCCCGCGAGCGGCGCCCAGCGGCGGGCCAGCACGAAGCCGGTGAAGGCCGCGAAGCCCCCGATCGCGATGTGGGGCACGTTCATGAGGACGCGGATTGTGAACGGCAGGTCCAGCACGCCGTGCAGGAAGATGCCGAGGTCGAGGTAGCCCGAGCCGGTGGCGAGCCCGAGCAGCCCGTCGAGGCAGTAGAGCGTGCCGAACCAGCGAAAGTAGGTGACGGTGGCGCGCGTGGACCACCACGCGGCCAGCGCGGCCCAGAGCCCCGACGCCGCGTGCAGCGCGTCGTCGAAGATATCGAGGGCGAAGAGCCCGAAGGTCCGGCCCTGCTCGTCGGTGAGCCCCGGGATGTAGTTGAGGCTGGTCACGATGGCGAACAGCACCGCGTAGACGCAGGCGATGGTCCGGAGCGGGTTCATGGCGCGAGGTACCGGTGCCACATCGTGTTCCGGAACAGCAGGCCGGGGTCGTAGTGGCGCTTGCGGGCCACCACCTCCTCGATCCGCGGGTAGGCCCGCGTGACCTGGTCGCGCCGGGCGTGCAGGCGGTACGGGAGATAGAAGCTACCGCCCGCCTCGAGCGCGGCGTCGATCAAGCGCTGGGTCATCGCCACCATGTCCTCCTCATCGGCCTGCGTCATCTTCTGCGAGAAGAGCATCACCGCGGCCACCCGGTTCCCCCGCGCGTAGGCCAGCGCGCTGGTCCGGTCCTCCTGGACGTATCGCAGCGTGACGTTCAGGAGATCCTGGCGAGATCCGGGAATCACCGTCCGGCACGCTGCGAGGAACGGATCGAGACCCTCCGCGGGCAGGAAGTACTCGTGGAGGATGTCGGTGCGCGACCGATCCCGGCCCGCGAGATTCGCCACCGGCTCGTTCAGGAGCCGGTTGCGCGACGCGATCCCGGACGAGGTCTTCGGCCCCGCAACCGTCTCCGCGTACCAGCGCGCCCGCTTGGCCCGGTCCGAGCCGATCTGGGCGCGAAAGACCTCGCGGGACAGGGACACGAAGAGCCCGCCCGACGTCGCGGGCGGCGGGGCGCCCGCCACCGGCCGGAGCGTGACGAGCAGGGCCTCGCGGAGGAACCGCTGGGCATCCACCGCGAGGCGCCCGTACGCCATCCGGATCGAGGCGTCCTGCGCCAGGCTCGCGGCCATCCGCGGGCCGAGCTGCGCGCCGGGCATCAGCTCGTAGGTCGGGCGCAGGAGCACGTTCTCCGCCATCGCCACCTCGAGATCCACGATGACGCCGAAGAGCCCGTAGCCTCCCATGACCAGGCCGAAGAGCTCGGCGTTCTCGGCCGGCGAGCACGTGACCACCTCGCCGGAGGCCAGCATCAGGCGGAGCGACCGCACCGTCGAGCCGAAGGGTCCGTGCGGGGCGGGCCAGCCGTGGGCATTGACCGAGAACGTCGCGGCGACGCCGAAGTCGTGGTTGGACTGCATCACCACGGGTGAGAAGTCCAGCGGGTCGAGCGCGGCGATCACCTGGCGCCACCGCGCGCCCGGGGCGACGCGGTAGGTCTGCGCGCTCCGATCGAGCTCGATCCAGGGCTCGGCGCCCGGCGTCACGTCGAGGGTCATCGCGACGCCGTCGCGGATGAGCGCCTGCCCACCCATCGAGTGGCGGGCCGCCCCCAGCGCGACGGGCCGGCCGGCCGCGGCGGCCGCCTTCAGCTCCGCGCGGAGCGCGCCGAGCCACGCGTCCCCGGTCACCCGCGCGGGCCGCCAGTGGCGGGCGACCGGGGTGGCGCTGAGCCGGCTGGCGTCGTCCAGGACCAGCGGCTTCGCGGGGCTCTGGGCGACCGCGGGGAGCGCCTGCAGGAGCGCGGCGGCCGCGCCGGTCCCGAGCAGCGCGCGGCGGGAGACGGCCCTGGGCTTCATGGGAGGCGCGATCCGGGCACGACGCCGGCCGGCAGCGACTCCACGTGCGCGCAGATGTCGCGCGGGCGCGTCAGCCAGACGCGGTCGCGGTGGCCGAGGATGTGCTGCAGGGCCCGGCGCAGCCGCCGGATGCGATACGGCCGGCCGATGACGAAGGGGTGCAGCGAGATCGGGCACACCAGCGGCTGGCCCGCCGACTGCTCCAGCATCTCGTCGAACTGGTCCACGATCATGTCCGCGAACTCGTCCGCGGTGTAGTGGTACCAGACGATGCCGCGGGTGTCGTTGACCTCGATCGGGTACGGCACCGCGAGGATCCGGCCCTTGCGGGTGCGGAGCCAGACCGGCTGATCGTCCATGGTCCAGTCCATCACGTACCGGTAGCCCGCCTCCTGCAGCAGGTCCATGGTGACCGCGCTGTTGGAGAGCCACGGGCTCATCCAGCCCACCGGGCGGGCTCCTTCGTGGCGCGCGATCGTGGCGGTGGCCTGGTCTATGAGCCCGCGCTCCTCGGCCTCGGGGAGATGCCCCTGCTCGTCCGAGTTGGTCAGCCCGTGGCCCAGGATCTCGTCGCCGCGGGCGCGCAGCCGCGCGGGGATGTCGGGCGCCATGTCATAGACCGCGGCATTGAGCTGCGCCTCCGCGGGCAGGCCCAGCTCGTCGAGCAACTCGAAGAGGCGCCAGATGCCCACCCGGTTGCCGTAGTCCCGCCAGCTATAGATGGAGTGGCTCTGGGCCTGGTCCGGCGGCGCGATGGCCGCGCCCTTGCCGACCCCGAAGCCGAAGGCCTCGATATTGAGCGCGATGTACACGGCCAGCCGCCGGCCGGCCGGCCAGCTATAGTCCGGCCGCGCCGTGATGCTCGAGTAGTCGTACCGCCCGTGGGTCGGCAGCATGGTCCTCTCCTCATTCTGGCGCTCAGCGACTCACCGGCCGGCCGGAAAAATGTCGGAATGTAAGACCGGACCCCGCCTCAGGCCAGGCGCAGCTCGATGGCGGAAGCGATCGCGCGGGCCGAGGCGGCCCCGCGCTCGGCGAACTCCCGGCAGAGGCCCGCGTAGCGCGCGGGATCGAGCAGCTCCTCCATCTGGGCCGGGGTGAGCCCGGCGCTCACGAGCGGGTCCAGCGCCAGCATTTCCCGGAACGGCCGCGACTGGGTGACCGAGGCCTGCGCCGCCTCGTAGACCGCGTCGTGGGCCCGTTGCCGGCCGATCTGCTTGCCCAGCTCGAGCATGAGCGCCTCGGCCATGATCAGGCCGCCCGAGAGGTCGAGGTTCTCCCGCATGCGGTCCGGGAAGACCTGGAGCCCGTCGAAGAGCGCCATCATCCGCTGCAGCATGTCCCCGGTGAGCTCGCAGGCCTGCACGAGCGCCCGGCTCATCATGATGCTGGTGGTGCGGTCGGCCTCGTGCTCGGTCTGCATGGCCTCCAGCGCCAGCGGGGCGAGCGCGCGTATCTGAGCCGCTGCTGCAATAATGTCCTGCGAGAGCTTCGGATTGCGCTTCTGCGGCATCGTGCTGCTGCCCACCGTGCCGGGCGGCACCGGCTCCTCCACCTCGCCGAACTCCTGCTTCATGAGCGTGTAGATCTCGCGCCCGATCTTGCTGGAGGTGGCCGCGAGCATGCTGAGCAGCAGGACGTACTCGGCCTGGTGGTCGCCGATGGTGCGCGCGGGCAAGGGCATCGGCCGCATGCCCAGATGGGCCGCCATCCGCTCCTGGGTCGCCAGGCCCAGCTCGCCCAGCGAGGCGAGCGTGCCCGCGCCGCCGCCCAGCATGGCCACGAACACGCGGTCCTCGCAGCCCTGCAGGCGCTCCACGTGGCGGCCCAGCTCGTCGATCCACACCGCGACCTTGAAGCCGAAGGTGGCCGGCACCGCATGCTGACCATGGGTACGGCCGGGGAGCAGCACGTCCTTGGTGCGCTCGGCCAGGTCGGCCAGCGTGGTCAGGATGGCCGCGAGCTGGCGCTGGAAGATGTCGTGCGCCCGGCGCACCTGGAGAAGCTGGCCGGTCTGGGTGACGTTCTGGGTGGTGGCGCCCCAGTGCACGTAGCCGCCTGCGTCGCCCTCGCAGGCCCGATCGAGCTCCCAGATCAGCGGCACCAGCGGATGGCCGGTGCGCGCCAGCCCCTCGCGCACCGCCGCGAGGTCCAGGTGCGACAGGTGCGCCTTGCGGACGATCTCGCGGGCGGCGGCCTCCGGGATGATGCCCAGCTCGGCCTGAGCCTGCGCGAGCGCGGCCTCCACATCCAACCAGGATTGAAAGCGCGCGGGCTCGGTGAACAGCGCGCGGACGCCCGGATCCTCGATCCGGAGTGAGGTCGGCTCCTCCAGCATGGCGATTCTGTCGCACGGCGCTCACGGCTTGTCAACGCCGGGGTCAGGTCTTACATTCCGACATTTCTGGCGCTATGATCGCCGACCATGGGAAAGCTCGACGGCAAGGTGGCGCTGATCAGCGGCGGGGCGCGGGGCCAGGGCGCGGCGGAGGCCGAGATCTTCGCCCGCGAAGGCGCGAAGGTCGTCTTCGGCGATATCCGGGACGACGAGGGGAAGAAGGTCGAGGCGGCCATCCGCGCGGCCGGCGGCGAGGCCACCTACCTGCATCTGGACGTCACGAGCGAGGCGGACTGGAAGGCCGCGGTGCAGACCGCGATCGATCGCTACGGCAAGCTCGACGTCCTGATCAACAACGCGGCCATCGTCATCCCGCGGGTGCCAATCGAGGAGCGCACGGTGGCCGAGTGGGACCAGGTGATGGCCGTCAACGCCAAGGGCGTCTTCCTCGGCACCAAGTATGCGATCCCGGCCATGCGGCGGGCCGGCGGCGGCTCGATCGTGAACATCTCGTCGATCGCGGGCATCGGCCAGTCGCTCCACCAGGAGCCCGCCTACGCGGCGAGCAAGGGCGCCATCCGGATCTTCACCAAGGTGACCGCGCCAGCATGCCAAGGACAAGATCCGGTGCAACTCGGTGCACCCGGGCCCGGTGGACACCGAGATGTTCCACAGCGCCTTCCGTGACAAGGAGGCGATGGCGCGGCGGCTGCAGCGGATTCCCCTGGGCCGCATGGGCACGGTGGCCGAGATCGTGAGCGCGGTGCTCTACCTGGCCTCCGACGACTCCTCCTACATGACCGGCAGCGAGGTCCTCATCGACGGCGGCGCCCTCGCCCAGTAGGCCACCCTCACCCCAGCCCTCTCCCTGGAAGGGAGAGGGGGTCGCCTGGATCAACCCTCTCCCCTCTGGGGAGAGGGTAGGGTGAGGGGCCTACGTCGCCGGCCGCGTCCCCCCATAGGCCTCGCTCGGCGCGACCTTGCTGTCCGCGAAGATGAGCTGGGCGCGCCGATTCACGACCGCGGACCAGTTGGCGACCGCGGCCTCGGACCACTCGGCGTCGGGCCGCGGCTCGTCGTCGAAGTTGCCGGAGGTGTCCACGCCGCGCATGAGCATGGCCGCCTGGCGGACGCGGGGCGGCCGGGCCCAGGTCGGCAGCATCTCCACCAGCAGGAGGAAGCGCCGGTCGGGGCCCAGGTTCGTGCCGGAGCCGTGGACGAGAGTATTGTCGAACAGCACCATCTCGCCGGGCTGGAGCGCGAAGTCCACCGCCTTCGTCTCGTCGAAGGCGTCGGTGATGAACTGCCCCTTGGCGAGGATGCTGCGGGGATCGTCGCTCTCGTCGTGCTTCAGGATCCCCCACTTGTGGGAGCCCGGGACGCCGCGGAGGCACCCCTGCGGCACGCCGCACTCGGACAGGGCCAGCCCGCCGAGCACCACCGGGATCGCGGCCCCGTAGGCGGAGTCCTGGTGCCAGCCCGCGAAGGTCTGGCCGTCGGCCTTCTTCACCCGCCAGGCCATGCTCCAGCAGCGCAGGTTCGGCCCGATCAGGTCCTCGAAGATGTCGAGGATGTGGGGATCTTCGGCGATGTCAAGCACCCACGGGCAGAGCAGGTGCGATTTCGTCTTCATCTTCTTGATGTCGGCGACGCGCGCCTCGAGAGCCTCGAACCGCTCGCGGTAGTGGCGCGCGCGCTCAGCGCTCATGGCCCGGACCGGGAAGAGGCAGCCGTCCCGCTCGAACGCTCGCACCTGCTCTTCCGTCAGCACCTTGGGCATGGCGTCACGTCTCCTTGTCGGGTCAGGCGGGCCGGCCCGCCGGGATCTCTTCGCCCCACGGCTGCATGGCTGGCCGCAGCGGGGTGAACTCCTTCACGCGGCCCGCCACGCCTCCAAGAATGGCCTCGATGGTGGCGCGCTCGGGCGCGGAGAGATCGAGCTCCGCGCCCGCGTCGTTGGCGTCCACCTCGGCGGGTGTGCGGGCGCCCACCAGCGCGGTGCTGATCGCGGGGTGGCCGAGCACCCAGGCGAGGGCGATCTGGCTCAGGGGCACGCCGCGCGGCTCGGCAACCTCGCGACGCAGCCGCTCGATGACCCGAAGGTTCGTCTGGAAGTTGTCGGCGCGGAAGATGGGCTGGCCGAAGGCGACGCCGTTGCCGCGCCAGTCGCGCGCGGGATCGAAGGTGGTGGCAGCGGTGAAGGCGCCGGTGAGAAGGCCATGCCCGAGTGAGCCGTAGCCCATGACGCCGATGCCGTGAGTGAGGCAGGTCGGGAAGGTCTCCTGCTCCTGGCGCCGGTCCAGCATGTGATAGCCCACCTGCGAGACGTCGACGCGTCGCGAGCGCAGGCACTCCTCGATCATGGCGCCCGTGAAGTTGGAGACGCCGACGAAGCGGACTCGCCCGGAGGCCACCACCTCCTCGAGCGCGCGCATGGTTTCCTCGAACGGCGTGTCGGCATCGGGCCAGTGGACGAGGAGCACGTCCACCCAGTCGGTGCGCAGGCGCTTCAGGCTCGCGTCGACTTCGCGGAGAATGTTGGCGCGGCTCGCGTCGCGGAGCGGTCCGGGCTGGCCCGCCGGCGGCACCTTCACGCCGCACTTGGTGACGAGAATGACGTCGCGGCGGTGCGCCTCGAGCGCGCGGGCCACCACTTCCTCCGAGTGGCCGGCGCCGTAGGCGGGCGCGGTGTCCACGCAGTTGACCCCGCGGTCGAGGGCGCGATGGATGGCCTTGACCGCCTCGTCGTCCTCGATGGCGCCGTAGCGGTCGCCCGCCATCGGCCAGCAGCCGAAGCCCACCACGGATACCTGCAATCCGGTCCGGCCGAACGGGCGATAGCGCATCGTGACCCTCGCGATGAGTTCTCGGCGCCGGTCCATGTTGGCGCCCGCCGCATCATAGCAGGGGGCGTGGTGTCATGCGCGGCTCGTGAAAGCGTGTTAGGTTTCGCACCGGAAGAGCCCCTTTCCCTACTCAGCCCTCGCCTCGTCGCCCGAGGCGGGCGTCTCGGCTCGAACGGCGGCCCTCTCCCCAGAGGGGAGAGGGATGTTTCAGAGAGGCTGAGGTCAAGTGAAATGAAGGGCGGGAGATCATGACAACCGAGAGAGTGGCTGCCGTCACCGGAGCCGCGTCAGGCATTGGGCGGGCCACCGCGCTTGCGCTGAGCCACCAGGGGGCGCGCGTCGCGCTCTGCGATCGAAACGCCCCCGGACTCGCCGAGGTGGCAAAGATCATCCGGGAGCAGGATGGTCAGGCGCGCGTGCTCGAGCTCGACGTCTCCGATCAAGGGCAAGCCGCGCGGGCGATCGACGGCATCGTGCAGGATTGGGGGCGCCTCGACGTGCTGGTGAACGCCGCGGGCATCATTGGCTCAGGGACGAGCC
>WNFA01001752.1_pt1 | contig 19295 bp, 21 predicted proteins | sample 5400481 | NCBI WGS metagenome assembly WNFA01 (sample SAMN13153340, study PRJNA577476) | soil metagenome | isolation source: 120 cm saprolite under Douglas fir tree site 2 hole 1 replicate 2 | place: USA:California | collected 2015-04-18
AATTCTTCTTCCACAGGAGTGGCACCGAAGGTGACTTCGACAGCCTCCGCGGTGGCGAGAAGGTGACCTTCGAGATCGAGGCGAGCCCCAAGGGCCCGCGCGCTCGCAGCGTCCGCACCGTCTAACCAGACGAAACAGCGGAAGGAGCCCTGGGTCGCAAGACCCGGGGCTTCTTTTTTTGTGCGCTACGTCGGACGTACCGTCATCAGCTCGCCTTGATCTCGTGGACCAGGGTGAAGCCGCCCTGGCCGTCCATCTTGATGATCCAGACGGTCTGCTTGACGTCGTGCGTGGAGGTGAACTGGAACGGACCCAGCGGGGATTGGATGTTCACCGTCTCCATCGCGGTGCGCAGCCTGTCGCGGTCGCCTGTCAGGTCCGTGAAGGTGAGGTTGGCGCGCCTCGCGGCGTCCGCGAGGATCTTGATGGCCGTAAAGCCTTGCGCGGCGAACTGGTCTGGGTTCCTGGGCGTGCCGTCCAGGTTGGCGTACTTCGCCTTGTACGCGGTCACGAAGTCGGTGTTGGAAGGGAAAGTGTTGCCCAGGTACCAGGCGCTGGCGCTGCGCGCACCCGCGCCGTCGGCGCCAGCGTCCTTGGAGACGGTCGCCGTATTGAAGCTGTTGCCGCCGAGGAACTGACCCTGCCAGCCCTGCTTGCGGGCCTCGTGCATGATCTCGGCCGGGATGCCGCCGAGAGACGTGATGAAGATCACATCGGGGTTCAGCTGCACCGCCTGAGTCACGTATGACGAGAGGTCGGGCTCGGTCTTGTTGAACCCGATCGTCTTCTTGAGAGTGATGCCGTACTTCCCGACTGTGGCCTCGACGATCTTGCCGCCATCGATTGAGAACTTGTCGTCCCGGGCGACGAGCAGCACGCCCGTGGTCGGTTTCGCGTCGGCGGCGTATGACTTGACGTTGTCCGGGATCGCGGTCTCCTCGCCGAGGCTGTCTCGAAACACATAGCGGCAGCCAAGAGTGCTCGGGAAGTTGCAGTTGGGGACGATGTTGATTCCGGTCGTGCTCACGGCGAGGATCGGGATGTGCTGATTTTCGGCCAGCGGGTGAACGGCCACCGCCGAGTTCGAAAGCGTGGGCCCGAGCAGCGCCAGGTCCTGGTCCGTTTGGATCATGGCCTGGGCGACCTGGGCTGACTGCGACTGCATCGACGCGTCATCCCTCACAGTGAGGTTGATCCTGGCGCCGTTGACCCCGCCGGACTTGTTGATCTGCTCGACCGCGAGCTCCATGCCCTCCCGGCTCGACGGTCCGTACACGCTGCCCTGGCCGGTGATCGACAGGATCGCCCCCAGCTTCAGGGTCTTGCCTGCGTAGGAGTTGTCGGACGTGCGGACCTCGCTAGTGGAGCCGCAAGCCGCGGCAATGACGCTCGCCACCAGCACCGAAACCACGCGTAGTCGACTCACGCCTGCAGCCGTCTCAAAAGCCTCGGCACGTCGAGCCTGGGATGGGGATACTTCGGGTTCATCTCGTCAAGGGTCTCGATGAGGATGCTGCTCACCGCCCAGTTGCGATAGTCCTTGTCGTTGGCCGGGACCACGTACCACGGCGCCCACCTGGTCGAGCACCGCGTGATGGCGATGCTGTAAGCGCTCTGGTAATCGTCCCAGTACGCTCGCTCATCGATATCGTGCTCGCTGAACTTCCACTGCTTGTCCGGGTCCTTGAGCCTGTCGGTGAGCCGTTTGCGCTGCTCCTCGTATGAGATGTGCAGGCAGATCTTCACGATCTGCGTGCGTTCGCGGGTGACCTGCTTCTCGAAGCGGTTGATGAGGTCGTAGCGACGCTCGATAACGTTGAGCGGGGCCAGGCCGTGGACGCGAACGACCAGCACGTCTTCGTAGTGAGATCGGTTGAATATCCCGACTTCGCCGGCCTCGGGCAGGCGACGGCGGATCCGCCAGAGAAAGCTGTGGCGCTTCTCCTCGGGAGTGGGCTGTTTGAACGGCGTGATCTGGACCGCCTGCGGGTTCAGGTCGCCGATTACGTGGGTGATCGTGCCGTCCTTCCCGCTCGTGTCCATGCCTTGCAGCACGATCAAGAGCGAGCGCTTGCGCTCTGCGTAGAGCTCCTCCTGGAGCTTGAACAGCTTGGCCTTGTGCTTGGTGAGGTCCTTTTCCACTCGCTTTGCACCCTTCAGTCCAGGGGTCGAGTCTGGGTCGACCTCCGCCAGCCGGAAGCGCCCGTCTTCGACTGTGGCGCGGAGCAGGTCCCGGATCTGCTTCGGCACGGCCAAACTCTATTTGAGCCGCCCCTCACCGCGCCGCTAAACGCGGCCCGGAGCTCCCCGCGTGGTGGGGAGCCTAGGCGAGCTCCACCGGAACGACCTCGATCGTCACCAGCCTGTCGGCGCGCAGGATTGTCAAGGGCAGCCTGACACCGATCTTCGTTTCCACCATCAGCCGCTGCAGGTCGCCCGCCTTGGCGACGGCCACCTCGCCGACCGAGACGATGATGTCGCCACCGCGCAGGGAGGCTGCCGCGGCGGGACTGCCGGCGACCACCTCCTGAACCTCGACCCCCGCCTTCCGGCCGAGGCGCTGGGCGATCGCGGGCGGCAGCGGGCGGGTTCCGCCCGCGATCCCCAGGTAGGCTCGGCGGACGCGGCCGTTTCTCATCAGGGCGGAGAGGATCGCCTGCGTGGTTTTGTTGATGGGCACGGCCAGCCCGAGCCCCTGCCCGGCCACGGCCGTGTTGACGCCGACCAGCCGAGCCCGCCAGTCGGCGAGCGCGCCCCCCGAGTTGCCGGGGTTGAGCGCGGCATCGGTCTGGATGACGTCCTCGATGAAGCGCCGGTGTCCGTTGCCGTCGGCGGTCGCCAGTGAGCGGCCTAACCCGCTGACGACCCCCGACGTCACGGAGCCGGAGAAGCCCATCGGGTTCCCGATCGCCACGACGAGCTGGCCCACCCTCAATTCGTCGGCGTTGCCGATCTGGATCGGCTGCAGCGTGGACGCCCTCGCCCTCGCGATCGCCAGGTCGGACAGGGCGTCGGCGCCGACGACGTCGAGCTCGTACTCGGACCCGTCGAGGAACGAGGCCGTGGCGGCGCCCGCTTGCGCGACGACGTGGGCCGACGTGACGAGAAACCCGTCGCCCGTGATCACGACGCCGGAGCCGGCTCCGCCTTCGAACGAGCGGCTGCTCCGCCGCACTCGGAGGCTGGCGACCGAGGGCAGGACCTTCTGCGCCACCGTCGTCACCGTCGTCGAGTAGGCGTCCAGCGCCTCGCGCTCGGTCGCCACCGCGCTCTCGTCTGCCACAGTGCTTACAACATTACGACGAGTTAGGAGCGAGCGTGTGGCCGAGGTTTTCCAGCTTGGCCGGCGGCTTTGCGCAAGGCCTCGAACTCGACCTTGAACCCGTCGACGATGCGCTCGGGGTCGGGCACCAGGCCGGCGTCCGTGGCGATGCCGAGCATCACCCCACCGGCGTAGCTGAGGATGCTGATGCCGAGGCCCATATGCCCGGACTGGGGCACCCAGAACATCACCTTGTCGATCTTTCGGCCCGCCATGTATAGAGGCTGGCGGGGCCCGGGCACGTTGGTGAGCACGGCGGTCGCCTTGCTGCCGAAGAATTTCAGGCCCAGCTGCTCGACCTCGACGGGGGCGAGCCCCATCAGGCTCAGGACCCCAAACGACACCAGCGCCTCAGGCGAACCTTTGAGCTCGTCCATCTCGTTCTTGATCGCCCGGAGCCGCCGTGCGGGATCGGCGATCCCGATCGGGAGCGTGAGGAACACCAGGCCGAATGCGTTGCCCATCTTGTGCGCTTGGTCGGCGGGCCGGAGGTTGACCGGCACCGAGGCTCGAATGGCGATCCCGGCGGTGCGCTGGCCGCGCTTCTCCATGTAGCGGCGCAGCGCGCCGGTGGCGGTGGCGACGAGCACGTCGTTGACCGTCGCGCCGAATGCCTTCCCGATGGCCTTGAAGTCGTCGAGAGGAACCGGTTCAGACCATGCGGCTCGCTTGCGGCGGCCGAGCTGTCCCTTGAAAGGCGTCGGCGGGTCCGGCGGCAGCAGGACGATCCGCCCGAGCCGATACGCGCCCTGCGCTCCGATGCGAGCGATGTCGAGGGCCCGATCGGGGTTCGCGATCAAATCCTGGCCGCCCGCCAGGCCGCGACCGAGCGCGGCCGAGAGCCAATCGAGTGGCAGCCTGAACCCTGGGGCCGCTTCCTTTGTCGGCGCGCGCGTCGGCTTGGGGTTCGGCGACTCGTCCGTGAGCGACAGCATCACGCGCACGAGCGCGATGCCATCGGCGATGGAGTGGTGCACGCGCGCCAGCACCACCGAGCCTTCCTTGTAGCCGTCGATCACGTGAATGTGCCAGAGCGGCTTGCTGAAATCGAGCGGCACGCTCATGAGGTCGCTGACCATGTCGCGGAGCGCGGCATCGCCACCCGGCGCAGGCAGCCCGACGTGGCTGACATGGTTGTCGATCTCGAACTGTTCGTCGTCCTGCCAGTGCGGCAGGCTGCCCCGCGAGCGCGGGCGAACCACCTTCTGATGGAAGCGACGGAACGGTCTGAGGCGGCGGTCGAGAAGCAGCCGGAGGCGCTTGCGATCGACTGGGCCCGCAAGGGCCAGCACCCCCGTGACCATCATCAGGTTGGTGGGGTCTTCCATCCCCAGCCACGCCGCATCGATGCTCGCCATCGGGATGCGCTTGGCCATTCGCGCGCTAATGCTAGGCCGGGTAGACGGAAACCTCCGTGGCCTTCACGGCCATCCACACATCCGTGCCGGCGGCGAGCTCAAGCTCCTGGACCGCCGCGCGCGTGACCTCGGCGACCAGGGGCACGGGACCTTTGACCCGCACCCGGACGCGGTCGCCGTACAGGTCGACGCTGTCGACCCGCCCGTGCCACACGTTGCGCGGCGTCCCGTCCGGGCGCGCCCTGTACAGCGCGACCGCCCGCGGATGGATGACCGCGAACACGTCGCCACTGCCTGCTTCTGCGGCCGCCACCAATGCATCGCCGGCCAGCGACACGTGGTCGCCGTGGGCATGCCCGCGAAGCAGGTTCACGCCGGCGAGGTCGGCGACAAAGCGGGATCGCGGGCGGGCAGTCACCTCATCGGGAGTGCCTGCCTGGACCACCGAGCCTTGCTCGAGCACGACCAGCCTGTCCGCCAGGGCCATCGCCTCGAGTGGATCGTGCGTGACCAGCAATCGCACTCCGCGGAACGACGCGAGCTGCCTGGTCAGCTCACGGCGGACCTCGGCGCGGATCGAGACATCCAGGGCCGAGAGCGGCTCGTCGAGCAGGAGCAGCTTTGGCTCAGTCGCCAGGGCGCGCAGCAGCGCGACGCGCTGCGCCTGCCCGCCCGATAGAGCCCCCGGCATCGCTTCCGCCCGGTCACCAAGCCCCGCGTCATCGAGCCACCTGCGCGCCAGGGCTGCCGGCTGCGGACGCCGCTGTGCGCGCAGCCCGAAGGCGATGTTCTCCACGACGGTGAGGTGCGGGAACAGGACGTGGTCCTGGAACACGAGGCCGGCATGCCTTTTCTCGGCGGGCACGTGCACCCTGTGGCCGGTGTCCTCGAGGACCTCGCCGTCGAGGACCACGCGTCCGTCCATGTCGTCGAGGCCGGCCAGCGCTCGCAGCAGCGTGGTCTTGCCCGCGCCGTTGGGACCGAGAACGGCGACCGTCTCACCGGCGGCGGCGTTGAGCGTGACGTCGAGCGTGAAGCCATCGCGCCTCACGCGCACCGCAGCCTCGAGGGTCACAGCGCCCCCAGCCACCGATCGCGCATGCCGACCAGGATGGCCACCGAAACCACGAGCAGGATGAGGCTCAACGTGATGGCAGCCTCCGGTTTCGTCTCGAGCGCGAGGTAGACCGCAATGGGCACGGTCTGCGTGCGGCCGGGAAAGTTGCCGGCAAACGTGATCGTGGCGCCGAACTCGCCCAACGCTCGGGCCCAGCACAGCACCGCACCCGAGAAGATCGCCGGGCGCAGTAGCGGCAGCGTCACGCGGGTGAAGACTCGCCAGTAGCCGGCGCCCAGCGACCGCGCCGCCTCCTCGTAGCGGTGGTCGAGCGATCGCATGCCCGCCTCGACGGCAATGACGAGAAACGGCATCGCCACGAAGGTCTCAGCCATCACGGCCGCCGCGGTCGTGAACGGGATCTGGATGCCGAAGGCCTGGTTGAGAAGCGAGCCCACGAGGCCGCGCCGCCCGAACGCGAGCAGGAGCGCGACACCGCCGACGACCGGCGGCAGCACCATGGGCAGCGTGGTGAGCGCGCGCAGGATGTTCCTCAACGTCCCGCGCGTGCGGGCCAGGATCACGGCCAGCGGGATGCCGAGGACGAGCGCAATCCCGGTCGCGGTCAGCGAGCAGAAGATGGAGAGTCCGAGCGCGGTCGTCGTGGTCGGATCGGCGAGCTCACCGAGCGCCTGGTTCCACGGCGCGCGAATGATGAGACCGGCCAGCGGTAGAAGGAAGAGCAGCAATCCCAGGGCGGCCAGGATTCCGATGGCCGCGGGGGTCTTGGTTCGCCTCAAACCCCCTCGAAACCGGCAGCCCTGAGGATCGTCTGGCCCTCTGTCGACAGCACGAGGTCGACGAACGCGGTCGCCCCGGTGAGGTTCTGCGTTCCCTTCAGGACCGCGATCGGATAGTCGGCGATCACGTTCTGCGCGTCGGGAATGGCCACGCCACCCACCTGGCCGCTGGTGACGATGTCGCTGACATAAACAATCCCGGCGTCCGCCTCGCCGAGCGCGACCTTGCTCAACACACCGGTCACCTGCTGCTCCAGACTCGCCGCGTGGACGGTGACCTTAGCTTTCGCCAGCGCCTGCTGCGCATATTTGCCGGCGGGAACAGACGGATCGGCAAGCACGACCACGAGTCCTGACCTCCCCAGGTCGGCGAGCGTGTGGATCCCTTTCGGGTTGCCCTTGGCGACGGCGATCTCGAGGCGGTTGTGAGCAAACACCGCCGATTGCCCGCGAATCAGGCCCCCCGACTCGATGGTGGCCATGTGCGCCACGTCCGCCGAGGCGAACACGTCACCGGGCGCGCCCTGGGTCAGTTGGGTGGTGAGTGTCTGCGTGCCCGCATAGCTGAATGTCATGACGATGTTGTTGGTGCCCTGCAGCTTCTGGCCGATGTTGTCGAAGGCGGGCTGCAGGGAGGCCGCCGCGAATACGGTCAGGGTCGTGCGAGCAGGGCCGGTAGAAGTCGCGGCGGTCGGGCCGCAAGCGGCGACCAGGATCATCGCGCCCAGGGTTGCTGCCGTCTTAATCACGCCGGAGCTCCACGCCGACGTTGGTGGCCTTGATGACGGCCACAGCAGGCATTCCAGGCTTCAGGCCGAGCTCGTCTACTGCCTCGCGGGTGAGCAGCGACACCAGCCTGTGCGGTCCGGCCTGGATCTCGACCTGGGCCGCGACCCGGTCCTTCACGACACGGGTGACGATGCCGGGAAAGTGGTTGCGAGCGGATTGCGCGACCACCACCGCGGCCGATTGCTTCCGTGCGGGCTTGGCCAGGAGCGCCAGCGAGGCGCCGTCAACCAGCCGCTGCCCGCCCGAGCTGCGCGCCGCCCGCAGCCGCCCGTCGTCCACCATCCGGCGCACGGTGTCGGGGCTGACCCCGAGCATCTTGGCCGCCTGGCTCAGCCGATAGCTAGGCATTTCTTTGGAAATCCTAGCAGTTGCCAGCTATTGAGCGGGAAAAGCCAGCTCCGAGCGTGCCGCGCGGTAGAACCAGTAGGTGATCAAGACGATGGCGCCGTCGACCACGAAGTTGGCGAGGAATGGGTAAGCGAAGCCACCGAGCAGGAAAAGAGCCAGCGAGGTGAGCGAGCTGGCGGCCTTTGCGAGCAGGAGGAACTGCACCGGCTGGGCCTGGATGCGCGTGCCCCGCTGCGCGATCCAGGAGAGCGCGGCCACCAGGATCATGTAGGGCACGGCCAGCGTCAGCCAGAAATCCTGGCCGCCGTTGAGCGCTGTGACCTGGTGCATGCCGAGCGACCTCGCGGTCGAGTTCAGGATCTTGACCGTCAGGTAAGGGAAGACGAAGAAGTCGACGGCGCCCAGCAAGAAGATCACCGTCCAGATCCGGAGCAGCAGCCGCAAGCGCTTCGTCGCCATGGCGGGGCCATAATCGCACGGCATGCCTTTGACTGCCGCCCGGCGGGCGACTCTGGCGGCGCTGGCCGATTCGATCCTGCCGCATGGCGGCGCGCTCGAGCCGGGGGCACGCGACGTGAACGTTGCCGGGCAGCTCGATTCGTACCTGGACCGGTGCGCACCCGGGACCCGCCGCACGGTCGACCTCATGCTGACCGCCTTCAACCTATCGTCCATCGCCAGCCGTCACGCGCGGCCGTTTCGGATGCTGGGACCGGCTGCGCGCGAGGCCTATCTCATGGACTGCGAGAAATCGAAGATCCGCCAGCGCCGCGAAACGCTCATCGCGCTCAAGGCGCTGATTCTCATGTTCTTCTGCTCTGACGACCGCATCAAGCCGCTCATCGGATATGACGCCCAGCCCTACAAAAAGGTCGAGCGCGACCCGGGCGTAGTCGAGCTCAAGGTCATGCAACCTGACCAGGGCTTCTACGACACCGCAGACGTGGTTGTCGTCGGCAGCGGCGCCGGCGGCGCGGTGGCCGCCATGGAGCTGGCGGAGTCGGGCCTGAAGGTCATCGTCCTCGAAGAGGGCGAGCATTTCGACCGGCGCGATTTCACGGGCTCGCCGCCGGAGCGCCTTCGGCGGTTCTATCGCGGCAACGGCTTGACGTTCACGATCGGCGTGCCGACCATCTCGCTGCCGATCGGGCGCGGCGTGGGCGGGTCGACGCTGATCAACTCAGGTACCTGTTTTCGGACCCCTGACTTCGTGCTCGACGCATGGGGCATGGATCGTGCCGAGCTCGAGCCGGTGTTCGAAGACGTGGAGAAGACGTTGAGCGTCGCCCCGGTCGGCGACGACATCATGGGCGCCAACGGCGAGGTCATGGACAGGGGGCGCCGCGAGCTCGGCTACAGCGGTGGCCCGATCCGGCGCAACGCTCGTGGCTGCCATGGCTCAGGCGTATGCGCGTTTGGCTGTCCGCTCGACGCCAAGCTCGGCATGCATGTCACCTACCTGCCGCTGGCGGCGCGAGCCGGCGCGCAGATCATCAGCGGCTGTCGCGTCGATGGCCTGGTGGTTGACGGCGGGCGCGCGGTTGGGGTGCGGGGTTCGATCGTCGATGCGGAGACCGGCGCGGTCCAGCGCGACGCGCGATTCGAGGTGCGCGCGCGGAGGGTCGTGCTCGCCGCCGGCGCGGTCTATACGCCCGCCATGCTCCTGCGGCAGGGCCTCGCCAACTCCAGCCGGCAAGTCGGTCGCAACCTTCGTGTCCATCCGGGCTGCGGCGTGCTCGGCGTATTCGATCACGACCTGCAAGCGTGGAAAGGCGTGATGCAGAGCTACTACGTGGACGAGAAGTTGCGCGACGGCATCCTGGTCGAGGCGACGTACCCACCGCCGGGCGTCGGCTACAGCGCCGGCGGGGTCGGCGGCAAGGGCAGCGACCTCAAGGACTTCCTCGCTCGCTACCGACAGACCGCGGCCGCGGGCCTGATCATCTCGGACAGCGGCACCGGCCGTGTGCGCGCGACGCCCGGTGGAGGCCTGCTCATCACTTACAACCTGAGCCCAGACGATCTGCGCAAGACCCTCGAGGGCATCCGGCTCACATCCGAGATCTACCTGGCCGCGGGCGCGGAGGAGGTGCACACGCTGCTGCCCGGCTTGCCGGCCGTGCGCAAGCGCGAAGAGCTGTCATGGATCACAGAGGGCAAATGGACCTCGGCCGACCTCAAGCTCTCCGCCTACCACCCGATGGGGACCTGTCGCATGGGCAAGGACACGCGGTCGTCGGTGGTCGACGAATTCGGACGCGCGCACGACCTGGCCGGGCTGGTCATCAGCGACGCCAGCATCCTGCCGGGCTCGACGTACGTGAACCCGCAGATCACGATCATGGCGCTGGCCGCGCGCAACGCCCGGCACCTCGCGGCCGAGCTGAGCTAGGTCGTCAGCGGGACGCCCGCCAGCGGCGTCTCCGAGGCGTACTCGAAGGCGGCGGAAGCAGGCCGGTTGACGTGCGCGAGCAATTCGGATCCGCGCGTCAGGCGGAGATCGAGGTCGGCCACCTCCGTGTGGTAGCAGTAGCGAGAACCGCCTCGCGGATCGTCATAGGTGACCCCGATCAGGTCTTCGAGGCGAGGCTTGATCACCACCGCAAGAGTGCGGTCGCCAAGTCGTGCCGTCGCTCGCCACCCGTCGGGTGAGATCGGGCCGCGATTGCGAAGCACTTGAACCGGACCGTTGAACATGAACGTGTGAGCGCCCGCGTGCGCTCCGACCGCGGTGCCAACGATCACGCGGCCGAACCGAGACCGCACTCGGGACGTGGCGCCGTCCACCCAGAAATCAGCGCCTGACGCAAAACCCCAGTTCCACGCCAGCGCGTGAGCCGAACCCCATGTGTGCTGCTGTCCGCCTGGCGCAGCGTCGAGGCGGTGTACGCGGCCGTTCAACTCGACCGTGCCGGAAACGCTGAGCGCCGGCTGCGCTCCAATGTTCGCAACCGACGAGAGTGCCTGCCAGCGCGGGCGCAGGAAGGGAAACGGTGGCTCGCGCGACTCCCACCGCAGGTCCCACGTCGCGCTGCCGTGCTCGTTGTGGATCTGGCCCGCGGAGCCGTCGCGATCCAGGGCCGCGCCCTCGAGGCGCAGACCGAAGGGCAGGCGGGAGATACGCAGCGCGCCCAGCGGGTAGGTCACCTTTCCGCCCCAGTTCGTCTCGGGGTGGTCGCGATCGAATGCAAACGCCCAGAGGGCCGAGTGTGCTTCGGCGGCCGTGCCAGACGCAGGATTCATCGTGGTGTAGCGGAGCCAGAAGCCGCGCCGCGAGGGGGGGTCGGAGACCGTCACGTACCACGCCTCGTAGCTGCCCGGACGGTCCTGGCATCGAGGGGCGTTGGCGGCTTCGCTATTCATCGGTGCTTACGAATTCTTCACATCTGGCTGATGCCAGACCGAGCCGACAAGGATTGAATTGGGGCCATGGCACTGAGGGCTCCAGAACCACTCGCTGAGGCGGCCCCTCCCGTTCGCAAAGGAATCACCCGCCGCCAGGCCCTGGCCGCCGCGGTCGCGACCGGCGTCGGCGTGGGCGCCGTCCGACTTTTGGGTGGGACGATCCAGAACCTCTCCCATTCCGGTGCCGCCTCGGGCACGGACTGGGTCTCGCCGCTCGGCCGCGAGTCGGCGCGGGTGATGCAGCTGCTGCGGCGAACCAGCTTCGGGTACACCCAGGCCCAGCTCGACGCGGCTCTGTCCGACGGATACAGCAAGACGGTCGACCGGCTGCTCGAGACCAAGCCCGCGGAACCGCCGGTGCTGGCCGCGGCTCTCACGCCCGGTGGCAGGTTCGGCGTCCCGGAGCTCCAGCAGTGGTGGGTCGGCCACATGCTCACCTCGCCGACGCCGTTCGCCGAGCGCATGACCCTGTTCTGGCACGGGCATTTCACAAGCGATTACCGCAAGACCGCAAACAACACGTTCATGTACTGGCAGAACCTCACATGGCGGCGTATGGGCATGACCAATCTGCGGTCGATGCTCATGGACGTCACCACGGACCCCGCCATGCTCCGCTACCTCGACCTCGCCACCTCAACCGGCCAGAGCCCGAACGAGAACTACTCGAGGGAGCTTATGGAGCTCTTCACGATGGGTGCCGGGAATTTCACCGAAGACGACGTGCGGTCGAGCGCCAAGGCCCTGGCCGGCTGGCAGCAACCACCGCCAGACTCGACCGCGACGGTCACTATCGACAAGGCCAAGATGGTCACCCAGAAGCTGCCGGTCTACAGCACCCAGCGGTCAGGGATCTTCAACGCGAAACGCGCATACAAGGGGACGGTCACGTACCTCGGTCACACCGGTCCCCTCGACACTCAGGGCGTCCTTGACGCCATCCTGGCGCAGAAGGCGACCGCGCCCTTCATCGCCGCGAAGGTCGCCCAGCATTTCGTCACGAGCTCGCCATCGTCTTCATACGTGGCCCGGTTGGGAGACATATTCCGGCGCAGCCAGTACGACATGAAGACGCTGATGCGCGCCGTCTTCACCAGCCCGGAGTTCACGGCCGGCGCGAGCTATCGAGCGCTGTTGAAGTCGCCGATCGAGTTCATGGTGCATGGCGCGCGGGCGCTGGGCGCGACCAGCCTCTCGAAGCTTGTCGTCGCGGCCGGTTCGGGAATGGGTCAGAGCCTTTTCGATCCGCCCGACGTCAACGGCTGGCCCAACAACGCGGCGTGGATCTCCTCCAACACAGTCGTCGAGCGGGTCAACTTCGTCACCCTGGCCCTGGCTCAGACGAAGGGCTCGCTCCCGTCCGCGACCGACGCGGCCCAAACGCATCTCGACGGAGTGGTCGGGCCACAGACCGCGAATCTCTTGAACCAGGCGCCCGACGAGCGGACGCGATGGTTCGTCACCCTGGCGTCTCCGGAATTTCAGCTCAAGTAGGTGCACGTGACATGAAACAAGAGATCGGGATCAACCAGCTCAAGCGTCGGGACTTCCTGAGGGCCGGCCTCGTGTTCGGAGCCGGCGCGGCCGGGCTGGCCGCGGGCTACGCCGCCGTCCCCGATGCCTTCGCCCGCGCTGTCTTCGCGGCCAAGCAGAACGGCATCGCGAACGACAACGTGCTGGTGATGATCCAGCTCGCGGGCGGCAACGACGGCCTGCGCACGCTGGTTCCGCTCACGGACCCGACGCTGCACGATCTCCGACCCAAGCTGGCCGGCCCGATGGTGTCGCAGGCGCTGCCGCTGACCAACGATTTCGGCCTCAACCACAACCTGGGCGGGATCAAGAGCCTGTGGGACCAGGGCAAGGTCGCCATGGTGCAGGGCGTCGGCTACCCCAACCCGACCTTCTCGCACTTCGAGTCGATCCGCATCTGGGAGACCGGCGATCCCACGCGCCGGCAGGTCGACGGCTGGCTTGGCCGCACGCTCGCGAAGGCCTATGACTCGAACGGCCACCCGCTGACGGGCTGCGCCTGCGGGACGACCGATGTCCCCGGCGCGCTGCGCGACCTGCAGGCGACGATGACCGTGATCCAGAACCAGAAGACGTTCGGGTTTACCGGCGGCTCGGAGGTCGAGGCGGCTGTGGGCGCGCTTTACAAGGGCACGCCTGGCATCTACGGTGCTCTCTTCGACACGGCGATCGCCACCGCGAACGACACCATCGCCACACTGCGCACGTCGTCGGCCAGCTATCAGCCGATGGCCGACTACTCCGACAAGGTCCAGCTCGTCTATTCGTCCAAGAACCAGCTCGCAGCCGCCCTGCAGCTGGCCGCTGAGCTCATCGTCACAGGCACCGGAGTCAAGCTGCTGCACGTGACGCTGGGCGGTTTCGACACGCACTACACCGAGCTCAACCGCCACGACGACCTGATGGGATACCTGGACTCGGCGGTGAGCGCGTTCTACAAGGACCTGGCCGCGCACGGAAAAGCCGACAAGGTGCTGATCGCAACCTGGTCGGAGTTCGGCCGGCGGCCCAAGGAGAACGCGAGCGGCGGCACGGACCACGGGGCGGCGGCGCCGCTGCTGCTCATCGGCGACCCGGTCAAGGGCGGGCTCTACGGCGCCGAGCCGAGCCTGACGAGCCTTGACTCGACCGGCAACCTCAAGTTCGCAGTCGACTTTCGCTCGGTGTACCAGGAGATCCTGGGCGGTCACCTCGGCGCGGACTCGAACGAGATCCTCGGCGCGTCGTTCGATCGCATTCCGTTTCTGAAAGTGCCGGTCGCGGCGCTGTAGCGGTTTCATGCGCCCGTTCCTGCTGAAGTTGGGGGCGACCGCGCTCACGTTGGGCGCGACCCTGGCTTCAGTTCTGTACGTCACGGCTCATCTCAAGAATCCGTCCGCCCCGCTTCAGCCGATCGTGCTCGCCTCGCATCAGGGCGGGTCGGTGGGCGGGGTGACGATCACGCCGGGCGTCAGGAAGGGCGACGTCCAGCCGGTGACATCGACCTATGCGTCATAGGTCCTCCGTCGAAGCCCACCATTTCGAGGCGCTCGGAACGAGCTGCAGCCTGTTCGGCCTGGGTGTGACGCGTTCGCAGCTTTTGCAGGGAGAGTTCTGGGTCCGCGAGCTGTGCGCGCGCATCACGCGATTCTCGGACCGCAGCGAGCTGGCGCTGCTCAACGGCGCTGAGGGCGCATGGGTGGACGTCAGCGCCGAGATGGAAGCCCTGCTTTGGGAAGCGCTGCGCGCATACGAGCTCAGCGCCGGACTCGTCAATGCGGCGGTGCTGCCCTCGATGCTCGCGATCGGCTACACGCGCTCTCTGGCGGCGGGTGCGTCGACGGCGAAGCTCGAGGACGCGCGGCCCGCGCCGCGACTTCCGGACGTCCTCTCCGTGCAGCGTGGGCGTGCGCGGCTCGAGCTCGGCTGCGGCGTCGATCTCGGGGGCATAGCCAAGGGCTGGATGGCCGACCGCCTGGCCGCGCGGCTGGGATCCAACGCGCTCGCGAATCTGGGCGGCGACCTGAGGGCGAACGGCCCAGGACCGAACGGCGACGGCTGGCCGGTCGGATTCGCCGGCGTCACGGTGATGCTCCGCGACCAGGGCGCCGCCACCAGCAGCGTGCGGCGGCGAAGGTGGGGCGATCTTCACCACCTGATCGATCCGCGCACCGGGCTCCCGTCCCAGACCGGGCTGGAAGAGGTGTCGGTCGTCGCCGCCACGGGTTGCGACGCAGAGGTGGTCGCCAAGACCGCCCTCCTGCTCGGGCCCGGGCTGGCCACAGCGTACTGCGCGGCCCATGCGCAAGCCTGGTGGTTGAGCTGATGACGATCGACCAGTTCTTCTGGGTGCTGTCGCGGGTGGCCGGTCTCGGCTCGTATGCGGCCCTGGCGGTGGCCCTGGTGACCGGCATCGCTCTGCGCACAGCGGTGCTCGACTGGCTCGGCAGCAACCGGGCGCTGCGCTCGCTGCACGAATACACGACGGTGCTGTGGATCCCGCTCGCGGTTGTGCACCTCGCCGCGCTGCTGCTCGACCGGACCTCTCGGATTGCGCTGATCGACCTCGTGCTGCCTTTTCATTCCACTTACGGGACCCTGGGCATCGGGCTCGGCACGGTGGCCGTCGACGTGCTGCTGGTCGTCACGGTTACGTCTTATCTGAAGAGGCGCATGTCGGTCGAGCTCTGGAAGTGGGTGCATCGACTCGCTTACGTCGCCTTCGCCCTCACCTTCTTTCACGCCGTCCTTAGCGGCACCGACTTCAGCGATCCGCTCGTTTCCGCGATCACCTGGTCGGCGGGCGCCATGCTCCTCGTGCTCGCGTTCGCCCGCGCGTTCTGGGGCCGGCTGCCCGCCTCGAGGTGAGCTAGGCGGCGAGCTGCTTTCGCAGCGAGATCACCTGGCTCCGCAGCTCCTGCTCAGCCTCGAGCGGGTTATCGACTTCCCGGCGTTCACGGTGCCACCGCTCCATGGCGAGGTCGACCTGCGCGGTCTGTAGCCGGGCGAGGCGGATGTACGCTCGCAGGCCCCCGCGCCCCAGCGCGCGCAAGCGCTGCTGAAAGCGCCGCCAAGGGCTGATAAGAATCGGCACCTCCTCAGGCATGATCGCCCCGCTGCCAAGTGCGGCCTCCTTGCGGAACTGATCCGCGAGCGCCTGGCTTTCGATGTGCAGTCCGAGCAGCAGAAGGGCGACCACGGCGGCGGTGAACGGGCCGGTCATGATCAGGGTGCGGAGGTGTATCTCCAGGATCAAGAAATTGTTCTGGACGATCGGGAAGAGGTTTATCCAGGCGTCCCACGAGAAATGCGCGGCGATCGCGACGATGAATCCGGCCGCGATCGCAATGAGCTTCTTGCGCGTGGTCGGCAGCTGGCGCGCGATGCCGACTCCCGCGCCCACGAACGCCGTGTAGGTGGCGTGTCCGAAGAACAGGCCGAGCACCTGTCGCGCGTACCACTGGAACCCGGCCGCATATCCGCCTACGCCGTCGGGCGCGAAGATCGCATACAGGTTGGTCATGTACGCCACCGACTCCATGAAGTTGAAGCCGAGCCCGATCGCGGCTCCGTACACGATCCCGTCGACCACATCGTCGAACTCGTTGCGCATGACCAGGAAAAGCAGCACTACCGCGGAGCCCTTGGCCAGCTCTTCGAGGATGCCTGCGGAAAACGCGGTCGAGACGTCGAAGCCGGGCCCGGGGACGAGCGTGCGGATGGCGATGTCCTGCCAGAGGCTCTCAGCCCAGATGACGAGGCTCGTGGCCACGACCGCGCCCCACGCCGCCGCGACCAGGACGAGGCGCCAGGGTTCTTTTTCGTTGCGATCCATCCGGCGGACGACCCACAGCCCGAACGCGGTCGTGGGCAGGCAGGCGAGCGCGCACACCGCCGCCACCTGGGGGCCCGCCGCGCCCGTGAATATGAAGACGTCGATCAGCAGCAGCCACAGCAGTGCCGCGAGGCCCAGGAGCACTGCCGCGCGGATGAAGTCGCGCCGGCGCACGGCTGGGTCGCGGGCCGCGGCGCGCACCCCGATGAAGGTGCCCATCGCGATCAGAGCGACGGCCAGCAGTCCATAGAGCGACGTGCGGCCGGCGACGGTGTCGAGGTAGACGTAGTTAAGGATCGAGCTCGCGACCAGCACGAGGCTGAGCACAACTGCGATCGCGATCGCGATCGCATAGCGTGCAGGCCGGCGCGCACGAGGATTCGCGCGCCGAGCCGTGGTGAGGGCGCTCACTACCTTTCCACCAAGACCACCCGGCGTCCGATCACCTCGACCGGCAGGCCGCCTTCATAGCGCTCGACGACGAAGATGTAGTCGCCGGGAAGGTCGTGGGTGGAGCCCGGCGGGACCTTGACGAGGACGATCGTCTGGCCGGCGAGCTGGTCAGGGGTACCGGGACCGACGCTGCCGACGACGTTCCCGAAGCCGTCGTACCAGCGCGCGTCGACGACGACGTTCTTGGGCAGCGACGACCAGTCGACCACGGCCGCGAACTGAACCGTGCGGGGGAAGGAGTTGCGGTCAGGGCCGACGGTCGCCATGTGATCTGGGTCGTACTGGTAGACCCCGACGATCGTGGCCTTGAGGCCTGTGTGCCGGCCGGGGGGCTCGAAGTAGGCGAACTCCACCAGCCCGGCGACGAGGATGAGAAGCGAAAAGGCGGCGAAGACGAGCAGGGTTCGGTACAGCGTGCGCACCTGGTCGACTGGGCCGGCAACCACGAAACGCCAGTGTATCGAGCGCTAAGCTCGTCACCCATGCAAGGAAGCATCGATATTGGCGGTCCTTTCAGGAACGCGCTCCTCGCGCTGGCGGCGAGGCGGCTGAGGAATCGCAATCCCCGACCGGAGTCTGTCGAGCGCGCGTACTGGACCGTCGGCGAGTACCAGCGAGACGCGGAGCGCCTCCGCTTGCTCGGCTACAAGGTGAGCTCTGAGACGGTCACGAATCCGTACGTCGAGGGGGCCTCATTTCGCCAGCGCCCGGCCATGCAGATCCGGGTACCGACGGCGCACGTCATCTACGAACTGAGCAAATAGGCGCGATCAGGCGGCCTTCGATGGAAGCGGATGCCGTCTCGCAGATCCTCGAATTCGGTTCCGGGGCGCTCGCGCAGCACTCGCCAGATGGGCGCGGCTGAAGCGATGGCCGACTGACGTTGCGTAAAGAGCCGGCATCGCGCCTCCGACGAGTACAACGCCAAAGGATGGGCGGGCGTGGAACGCAAGCATTACGAGGCCGTGGATCCCTTCGTGCACAACAAGCAGAAGCGCGGTGAGAGCCACGACCAGCAATATTTCGGTGAGGCCGATCCGGAACGAAGCGCCGGCCGGCCCCGACCGGAGTATCGACGGCAGAGCGAACAGAGGAAGACCTGCCGCGATGAGCACGATGGCGACAACGTTCCAGATGGTCGCCTCCGCCCGACCCGGCCGCCAGTCGACGACTTCCGCGGACGAAGACATTGGTGCAGCCTACCCCGCGTGGCGACGATGGCCTAGGGAACGCAGGCGCTAGGCGGAAAACTTTAGCGAGCCGGTGACCATCTGATCGAAGGCAACGGTGCGGTCGATGTTGTCGGGAAAATGGTCGTACTCGAGGTAGTAGGTCCGTCCACCGGCGACGAACTTGTACAGGACTTGCACAGTCCCCTTCGGAGGCGGCAACGGGTTGTCGGCGGTCACCACGTAGACGGTCCGAGTACCAGAGACTCCGTCTACGGTGACGTTTTGAGTGCTCTGGAGGGTTCCCAGGTAGCGCGGTGGATCACTAGGGGCTGGGTATGAAATCGCAAACGCCCGAACCCCGTACTCTTCTTGATTGCATACCGGATCCGGATTGACCAGCATCGTGTGAGGAGCGTATGCGCTGTTGCCTTCGCAATTGATGTAGTGCCAACCGGCCGGACACTGAAACGAATACACGCCACTAATACTTCGAACCGATGCAGGACACGCGGTACCAGGTGTCGCGGTTGGAGCGGGACTGGCCGCCGGCGCTGAAGCCGGACTGGCCGTCGGCGCCGGGGAGGGACTTGGCGATGCGACATCAGCAACCGTTGGAGACGTGCGAGTCGCCGGGGTCGGGGACGGGGACAGTTGCGGGCTGGCCGTCGTGACAGCGGTGGCCGGCGCAGGTGTGCAAGCCGCTCCAGTCGACGAGATAGTGGCGAGGAACGCGGCGCTCAAAGTGGCGAGCAGCGGTCGGGGCAGGCTCATGGCTCTTGTTTCGAAAACGCTTTCCCAACACGATGGGTTACTGGTGCGGCGGAGAGGAGTTGAACCTCCACGTCCTTGCGGACACTAGCTCCTGAAACTAGCGCGTCTGCCATTCCGCCACCGCCGCGTCGGGGCGAGCGAGAAGTATACCGACGGCCAAATCCACCCAAGCCGCTGAGCTAGTCAGGTCCACGCGCCCACGCGCCTGCCCGAAGGTCGTGGTGGGCGGGATGCCGAGCATTCGGCCGTCGTCGCTTTGCACGATCTGCCATCTGCCCTCGTGGACCATCCAATGATGCCGGTGGCAGAGTGTCAAGAAAAGTGTCCGGTTAAGTTCAAGAAGCACGAAAACAAGGAGTGCTCAGAGCGTCCCTTGCCACCACACTCCAAGCGCACACTCAGCCTCCGGGCCCCGCCCCAACTCCCTCTTCCCAGTCTTTATGCGGCGGAGCTAGTTCGCGACGAACAGGGTG
>WNFA01002138.1_pt1 | contig 19291 bp, 18 predicted proteins | sample 5400481 | NCBI WGS metagenome assembly WNFA01 (sample SAMN13153340, study PRJNA577476) | soil metagenome | isolation source: 120 cm saprolite under Douglas fir tree site 2 hole 1 replicate 2 | place: USA:California | collected 2015-04-18
AAACGGATTGTAACCTTACCTCTGGCGAGTCGCTCATCCGCCAGATTATGCATGGCACGCGCTTCCTGCAACAAGAATTTGGTGTCAGGCCCCGTCATATCTGGTTACCAGATGTCTTTGGCTATAGTGCCGCGCTCCCACAAATTATGCGCGGTTGCAATATTCCCGTCTTCATGACCACGAAGATTAGCTGGAACCAGTTTAACCGTATGCCCTGTGATACCTTTCGCTGGCGCGGCATCGATGGCTCTGAGGTCCTGACTCACTTTATCACGGCGCCAGAACTGGATGCAACGACAACTTTCTATAGCTACAACGGCCCCTTGCGGCCTAGCGATATGACAGGGACCTGGATGAACTATCGTCAACAGGACATCAACGATCATTTGCTGTATCTGTATGGCTGGGGCGATGGTGGTGGTGGACCAACGGAAGAACAAATGGAGCGGATGCAAATCATGGCGGACCTGCCGGACTTTCCCCAGGTTCGTGCCGGTCGAGCCGAAGATTACTTCGCGGAACTCTACCAGCGCGTGTGGGAGAATCCGCGTTTGCCCTCATGGGTAGGAGAGCTGTACTTAGAGTATCACCGGGGGACATATACCTCACAGGCACGCGTCAAGCAGGCTAACCGGCGAGCTGAATTCTTTTACCGTGAAGTGGAATTGCTGAATGCCTGGGCCAGTCTCTATGGCATGCCGTCCCGCCAGGAGCAACTGAATCAGGGCTGGCGGCTCGTACTCCTGAATCAATTCCATGATGTACTGCCCGGTTCATCGATCCGTGAAGTCTATGACGATGCCGAGCGGATCTATGCCGAGGCACATGCCATAGGAAAGCAGATATACGACGAAGCAATCGCTGTTGTCCTGCAACACATCCCTGCAGGAGAGCAGGATCTCCTCCTGTTGAATACCCTGGCGTGGGAACGCTCGGACCCTATACAGGTGCCAGCGCAGCTTGCATTATCTCTTCCGCATGCCCAGCAAACAACTGACTGGGAGGGGAACAAGGTTTTCCTGCTGGATGGTGTGCGCGTTCCCCCATGTGGAGTGCAAGTCGTATCGGCAGCCAGCAATGCGGAATCTGGTGAGGCGCAGATGCCATCTACGACTCGCGCTGCCTACGCTGATGAAAAGACAATCGTCTTGCAGAATGGGTATTATGACCTCTGGATCGATGAACAAGGAGAGATCAGTCGGCTCTACGACAAGCGTGCAGAGCGTGATGTTCTTGCCCCTGGGCAAACAGGCAACCAGCTTATCGCCTATGAGGATCGTCCCCTGAATTTCGACGCCTGGGATATCGATCTCTTTTATGAGGAGAAGCCGTATCCAGTGCAAGTTGTAACATCTATGCGCATCGTCGAAGAGGGACCGGTGCGCGCAACCGTCGAGATTGTCCACCCATACTTATCCTCGCGCATCACGCAACGTATTTCGCTCTGGCGCAACTCGCCGCGCATCGACATTGCCACCGAGATCGACTGGCACGAACACCAGACGTTGTTGAAAGCGTCGTTTCCACTGGCAATCAACAGCACACGCGCAACCTATGAAATCCAATTTGGCAACGTTGAGCGCCCCACGCATCGAAACACATCCTGGGATATGGCACGTTTTGAGGTCTGTGCTCATCGCTGGATTGATTTGAGCGAGGGTGGATACGGTATCAGCTTGCTTAATGACGGTAAGTATGGGCATGATATTCACGATAATGTCGTTCGCCTGACGCTTCTTAAGTCCGGTGTCTATCCTGATGCTCATGCAGATGAAGGCTTGCACCGCTTCACTTATAGCCTCTTGCCGCATGTAGGGGATTGGAGGGAGGCGCAGAGCGTACGGCGTGCCTACGAACTCAACGTTCCGGTAGTGTGCGTGGCTGGTCAAAAGAAGGCCACATTCATCCCTACCGTACCTACAACGGGCAGTAGCTCCCCGATTTATCGTGGGAGCCCAATTTATCGTGGGACTTCTTTTATACAAACAGAGTGCATGCACGTCGTAGTCGAGACGGTGAAACCTGCCGAGGATGGGGATGGTCTGATTGTGCGACTATACGAAGCCCATAACCAGCGCGGGCGGGGCACGCTCACCTTTGCTACATCAATTCTTTCCGCGCAAGAGTGTAACCTTCTGGAGGAGCCAATCAACGATGTCTCCTATCAAGGAAACACGCTACCGTTTCAAGTAAGGCCCTTTGAGATAAAAACATTTCGCATACGTCTTGCGCCGGAAAGAACGGATACTCCAGGTTGAGTAACCAGCACCACTAAACCTCAAGGGTGCTGATGTCACCGACTGGCTCGTCCAGTTCTTTGGCTCGTAAGACACGCCGCATAATTTTACCGGAACGCGTCTTGGGGAGACCTTGCACAAACTCAAGTTCGTCTGGTACGGCGAGTGCGCCGACGGTGGTTCGAACATACAGCTTTAGCTCCTCTGCCAGTTTGTCTGAATTCTCAAAACCCTTCTTGAGGATGATAAATACTTTGACGTGCTCTCCCTTGACTTCGTCTGGCTTGCCGATGGCCGCTGCTTCTGCCACAACAGGATGGCCGACCAGGCTCGACTCGATCTCCATTGACCCTAATCGATGGCCACTGACTTTAATGACATCATCTACTCGTCCCTGAATGCGGAAGTAGCCAGCCTTGTCTATAGTGGCAGCGTCACCTGTGAAATACACACCTGGTATCGTGTTCCAGTAGGCTGCATAACGAGCTGGATCGCCATAGATTGTTTGCATTTGGCCTGGCCAGGGCCGCCGTATGATCAAGAATCCCCCTTTTTCATGACCCACAGTAATACCATTCTTGTCAACGACCTCGGCCTCGATTGTCGGCAAAGGACGGGTTACGCTGCCTGGCTTGAGTGGCAGGCCGATAGTGGGGCTGATTAAAATCATACCCGTTTCCGTCTGCCACCAGGTATCCATAATGGGGGTTTGGTTGTGCCCGATATTTTGGCGATACCAGATCCAGGCTTCGGGATTAATTGGCTCCCCTACGGAACCGAGAAGTCGCAGGCTAGAAAGATCGTACTTTGCAGGCCATTCTTCGCCGAACCGCATCAAGCCGCGAATAGCAGTTGGGGACGTGTAGAGAATTGTCACTTTGTAGTTCTCGACAATGCTCCACCATCTGTCTGGAGCGGGATAGGTCGGTATTCCCTCAAACAGCACATTCGTTGTTCCATTCATGAGCGGACCGTAAATAATGTAGCTATGTCCTGTTACCCAACCCACATCGGCAGTGCACCAGAAGACATCTTCTTCTTTTACGTCGAACACAAACTTGGTTGTAGCATAGAGCCCAACTGCATAACCGCCATGGACATGTACCACTCCCTTTGGCTTGCCTGTGCTGCCACTGGTGTACAGGATGTAAAGCGGATCCTCACTGTCCATTGGCTCACAAGGGACGACAGTATCTTCTGGTATATCGGCCAGCAGGTCATCCCAGTAGACGTCGCGCCCTGCTTTCATTGATACCTCGTTCCCAAGTCGTCGAAAAACGACCATCTTTTCGATGCTGGGCGCCTTGGCAACCGCCTCGTCCGCAATTCTCTTAAGTTCGATCAATTTCCCACCACGATAGCTACTGTCGGCAGTAATAACCACTTTCGCTTGCGCATCATTGAGGCGATCACGAAGCGCGCTGGCTGCAAAGCCGCCAAACACTACGGTATGTATAGCCCCCAGGCGAGCCACAGCTAATACCGCCGCTATTTGTTCAGGTATAGCCGGCATATAAATTGCTACGCGGTCTCCCTTCTTCACATCCAACTTCTGTAGACCCTTCGCCAAACAATTCGTCATGCTGTAAAGTTCTGCGTACGTTATGGTGCGGGTTGAGCCATCATCGCCTTCCCAATAGAACGCGACTTTAGAGCGAGTGGCGGTCTGCATATGCCTATCGAGGCAGTTGTACACGATATTACACTTTCCGCCCACGAACCATTTGAAGAATGGCTTATTCGTCCATTCAAAGGTGGTTTGCCACGGTTCAAACCAGTGGAGCTCCTTTGCAAGATCATCCCAGAACTCAAATCGGTTCGCCAATGACCACTGGTAAAACTCCTCGTAGTCTTCGAAGCCTTTGCACTTCATATAGACAGAGATATTCGCATTCCCGACGATGTCGCTCAATGGCACGAAAAATCGTTCTTCTATCAGGAAAGTGTCGGTGTTTTCAAAACTGAGGTTGCTGCTCATAAGTAGTTTATCCTCTTCAAGGGTGTGCATCGTGATTGAAAGCCCCACTGATTTACCTGCTCCTGCTCATCGAACAGGTATCTACAGATCACTCGCCCTGCTGCCTACTCTTACCCCACCAGTTCTGCCAGGCGATCAACCTGGTCCAACTTGGGAATACACGGCCACAATATTACCTCGTCCGCCCCGATGTTCGCAAAGCCCTGGATAGCCCCTTTAATCGCCTCGGGTGAAGCAGGAATCGTTTTTGCCATCTGCTCCGCCATTGGACCCAGGAAAGAATAGTAATTACCTATATATGCGCCTATCGCCTCTGGCGCGTTCGGCCCCAGCCCATAATAGGTGCATCCGACAAGGCGAGGCTTGCCCGACCTCCCTGCGGCCTCCCACACCTCCTGAGCCATCTTGAAGAACGATTCCGCCCTCTCTGGACCACCGCCACCGCTGATATATCCTTCGCCCCAGCGCCCAATTCTTTCTACCGCAGCCGGTGTGTAGCCGCCAATCAGTAATTCAGGCCCCCCTTGTTGGACCGGTGGTGGACCTATCGCCCCCACATCGGCGCTCAATGGCTGGTCCGACCAGACTCGCTTCATAATAGCCAGTTGTTCGTCAAAGTACTTGCCCCGCCTGTTGAACGGAACCGCGACGGCGCGATAGTCGTCCTCTCGTCCGCCGACTCCCAGGCCCAGCGTAAGACGCCCCCCGCATAGCGCATCCAGGCTGGCCGCTTGTTTAGCCAGTATAGCGGGCCTGCGCAGCGGCGCAAGCAGAACAGTCGTCACCAGGCGCACGCGCTGCGTCACACCTGCCACTGCCGCCAGGGTCATGAGCGCCTCATAGTTAGGGTATACCAGCCGGTCAAGAGTAGCAAGGCTGGAGAAAGGCCCGCTCTCCGCCCGCCTTGCCCAATCAAAGATAAGTGTACGGTGTACGCCCGGAATCGTCCCGGGCAGACCGATGCCAATTTTCATAGTTAACCTCCTTCCCACTCAGTATAGTTCTCAAGACAAACTTCGTTACCTGTAGTTTTACATTTTTATCATCAAGCGTTTCCAGGTTTCTCACTGCCGGGTCGATCATGCGGATAGCTCAGTTCTTCCTAATTATGCAACGTATAAGCGCATGGATGCAATGTGCGGAAGGTATGCCCCGTTCGTAGCCCTTCAATGCGTCCCTCGCTAAAACATCAGTCCCCAAAGTTACGTGTCGATAGGTATAATTAATATATATCTATATAAACCATATCTGGTCATCCCTTGCAGGCGGAGAAAAGGCTTCCAGTCATGTCCGAGCAAAAAAACCACCCCAGGCGGGGCCTCCCCCGCTACGCGGTCGCCAGCGGATTATTGATCCTGGCACTGGCCATCATCGTATTGGATGGTGCGAACCTTGTAGCAGCTCTTGTGGTTCGCTCGCCTTCTCCTCATGCCAACCACCCCGTAGGCACCACCATTCTCACCTATCGCGGCCATACCAACTTTGTGAATGCCCTGGCCTGGTCGCCCGATGGCAACTATATCGCCTCCGCCAGCAGCGATAGAACAGTACGTGTCTGGAATGCCTTCACAGGAAAGACCTTGCTGACCTATGGCGGCCATTCAGATGAAGTAACCGCCGTGGCCTGGTCGCCCGATGGGACGCGCATCGCCTCGGGCAGTCGCGACGGAACGGTGCAGGTATGGGATCCCGGCACCGGGAGACCCTTGCTGACCTATGGCGGCCATACCAGTGACGTAACTACTGTCGCCTGGTCGCCCGATGGGACGCGCATCGCCTCAGGAAGTGCAGATAATACCGTGCGCGTGTGGGACATCATCTCAGGGACCACCTTACTTACGTATACCGGCCATACCAGTGCGGTCCAGACCGTGGCCTGGTCGCCCGATGGGACACGCATTGCCTCGGGAGGCTTTGACAGGACTGTGCAGGTGTGGGACTCTCTCACTGGGAAAACTCTCCTTATTTATCGCGGCCATAGTCGCCATGTAGCCGCCCTATCCTGGTCGCCTGATAATACTCGCATCGCCTCGGGCAGTGCTGATGGAACGGTTCAGGTCTGGAACGTCGCTACGGGAAGTGTCCTGCTCGTCTATCATGGCAATACCAGCACAGTGTCTGCTGTTGCCTGGTCGCCCGATGGCAAACATATCGCCTCCGGCAATGAAGGCGCCAGCGCTACAGTAGACGTGTGGGATGCTGCCACCGGAGCCGCTTCCTTCCATTACCTCCGCCACACCAATGAAGTCCTCGCCGTGGCGTGGTCTCCCTTTGGCTCGCTAGTCGCCTCTGGCGGTGAAGATATGACCGTTCAGGTATGGCAGGCAACCAGGTGAAATCTATTGCCCTCCTGAATCGTTTCCTTCTATGAGAAAGAAGTATTCGTGCTGCGAAAAAGGGGGACGCGCATGCTCACGAGATCTGAAGACCTGCCAGGTCGCACCATCGCGGGTTACCGCCTGCTCGAAGTACTGGGGAGAGGCGGTATGAGCATCGTCTTCTTAGCACAACGCCTGGATGATCCGCACGACCGCGTTGCCATCAAGATACTCATGCCTTCCACTGCTCCTACTCCTGAAGAGTTTGTCTCTTTCCAGGCTCGCTTCATGCGCGAGGCCCAGGCCGCCTACCATATGCATCATGAACATATTCTGCCAGTACTGGGTTACGGGCAAGAGCAGGGTCTGTTCTATATGATCATGCCCGTCATCACCGGCGGCACATTAACCACCCGGCTGGCCTCCGCCAGCGGCCCATTATCCCTGGCTGAGATCGCGCGATACCTGGACCAGCTTGCAGGCGCCATCGACTACGCCAATCAACACGGTGTAGTGCATCGCGATATTAAGCCCAGCAACGTGCTCATCGATACTCGTGGCAGCGTTTACCTCGTCGATTTTGGCATCATACATCTTTTCGACAGCGGCCTCTACGCGCTCGATGAAGCGCCGACAAGTCTGACTACCACCGGTAGAATGTATGGGACGCCGGCCTATATGGCTCCCGAGCGCTTCAAGGGGGAACTGGCCGAACCGGCAACCGACATCTACTCCCTCGGCATCCTGCTTTACCAGCTCGTCACCGGCCAGGTCCCCTTCAGTGCCGATAATCCCCTTGCCGTGGGCATGAAACATCTCAACGAGCAGCCGCGGTCGCCGCGCTCTCTGCGCCCCGACCTCCCCGAGCCAGCGGAAGCAGCGATTCTAAAAGCGCTCGCCAAGCGGCCCGCCGACCGCTTCGCAACCGCTGCCGCGCTCGCCTCAGCCTTTGATGCCGGTCTCAAAGGACAGTGGTCGGATGCATTGTTTCCACTGCCTCCTGTAACACCACCTGATCTCGCTGCAACGCAGGTACAACACCCGGTAATAGCGCCGGTCGTTCCTGTTCCCGCGGCCCCTTACCAGCCTAATCAGATGGTACTCGGCCCCCCGCCCCTATCTGCCTATAACCAGGCCCCGGTCGCCTTCGCTCCCACGGGGTTCCAGCCAGCGCCAGCTCTCCCTCCCCGAACGAGGGCAGGAAATCCTCTCCTCGTAGCAGCCCTCGCAGCCCTCGTAATAGCGTTCCTCCTGCTATCCGTGGTGTTTGCCTATTTCATACAAAAAGCAAACTCGCCGAACCCCGGTAACCAGGCCAATCCCACCAGCACCAGCGGCGTTCCTCCCACGACCGGCACAACTCCCACCATCTCTCCCGCTGCGTCTCCCGCAGGATCCCCCACAGCATCTCCAGGCCAGACGCCGACGCCCACACCTTCACCTGAAACAACCTCTACCCCCGGAACAACACCTACGCCTTCGCCCGGGATAACACCCACCTCCACGCCCGCAACAACACCCACACCCTCTCCTGGCACAACACCTATCCCCAGATCCTCTCCTGGGTCACCACCTTGATTGCCTCCCCGTCTCTCAGCAGAGCGCTATATCGGCGGCAATAGCCACCAGCACCATCCCCAGGCACAGCAACACCACGCCGCTCCAACCTGCCCACACCAGCGCCAGGCCCGGCAAAACCGCGCCAAAGCTCCCGCCGAAGTAGTAGAGGGAGAGATAGACCGATGCCGCCGCCCCTTTAGCCGTCGTCGCCTGCTCGCCTAAATAGAGGTTCACCGCTGGCACCGTGGCAAACATACCCAGCGCCAGCAGCCCCAGGCCAAATATCACCACGGGCAGCAGCGGGATGAGTGTGATCAGCAATCCCGTGGCAGCCAACCCCATACTGAAAACAATGGCCCGCCGCGAGCCAATACGTCCGGCCAGCGTCCCGGCAGCCGGCGAGAACACACCCGTCAGCCAGAGCAGGTACACCAGGCTCAGCGCCACCGTCGGCAGCCTGAAATTCGGCCCGGTCAGGTAATATGGCAGGTAGGTAAATGTGCCGATAAAGCCGAAAAAGAGCGTGAAGCCGATGATGAATGCTCCTACAAGCCTCCGGTTGTGCCAGTGGAGCGCCATGTCATGCAGCGTCTGGCGGAAAAACTCACCATCCATGATATTCTTGGCGAATTGTCCATAAACGGCGAGCGAAGCGATGCCTGGTGTGTAGGTCCCCGATTTATGGTGGGACCCCGATTTATCGCGCCCGTGCAGGGACGAAGCCCCTCTTACCTCCCTTCCCTTCGTCTCCGGCAGGAATCGCCACATCGCCAGCGCGGCAATGAGCGTGGGAATAGCAAAAGCCAGCAGTGCTATCCGCCAATTATAGATGCCTGCCAGCGCCGCGCTGCCCACGCGCGCAAACAATCCGCCCAGCGTCAACCCGCTCACATACACACCCATCGCCAGCCCCCTCCCCCTGCCTGCAAACTCCTCATTGACGTATGGAATCGCCACACTCGTGAGACCCGGCATCAGCAGTCCCTGCATGCTACGCAGCACCACCAGCACGCTGAAATTCGGCGCCAGCCCGCACAACAGCGTCGGAACGATCACCAGGAAGCTGATCCCCACCATCACAGGCTTGCGCCCAACGCGGTCCGAAAGCGGCCCATAAAACAGCGACCCGATCGCCACCGCCAGCACCAGCAAAGAAACGGTCAATCCCGCCGTCGGCGCACTGACGTGAAAAGCCTGGCCAAGCACCGGCAGAATCGCCTGCGTTGTGTACATATTGGCGAAAATAAAAGCAGGCGCGAAAAACAGCGTCACCAGCGCCCCCCACCTGGGACGCTCCTGCAATACCTCGCTCGACCTGGCCGCGCTTGACATGACTGGTTACCTTTCTACAGTGGATTCGTAATGTCGCAATTATGAACTTTCACAAAATAATCCGGGTATCGGTAGGAGCCGATAACGCGGTTTCACAACATCATGAGGCGTATGGATGGGCGTAGCCGCCCGATTCATCGCGCCCGGGGTGGGGCATTACCTGTCCCCCAGACAGGATTACCCACAGTAATTTCTTCATCTCCATTATCGCGCCCACTGGACCGGTGATGGCTATGCACTTAGCCTAGCACAAGATTGCCGTTAACGTCAATGTTATACAATGTCCCTGTCGCGGACCAAAAACCCTTGAAACTTGGTGATTTCCCTGAATTTGTGATACGTTACCTTCAAACTCAGGCCTAGTGCTTGACACGAAGAATCGTTTTCCTCGAAGGGCAAACCCAATCCCTTCAAGGTTTATACCCAAGAAACAGACACAATCTGATCATTGCAGAATACCTGGTGGTAATCGTATGATTGATGCCCTTGACCGGGCCGAAGAGCAATTACGTATAGCTCATGAGATTCTCACCCAGCTTCAACTCTTCGAGCGCTGGCGGGTATTCGGAACCCCAGTCCTCGTTGGAGCTGTAGCATATGGGCTGATAATGGCTCCCGATATTGATATGGAAATCGATTGTGATGTGCCGCGCATTGAAGATGGCTTCGTCGTGTTACGGGATTGTGCGTTACACCCAAACGTGCGCAAGGCTCGTTTTGGCAATTATCTGAATGAAGCAGATGAGGGGCTGTACTGGAGACTCATCTACCGCACAGACGATGGGACTGACTGGAAAATTGATATGTGGTCCTTGCGCCGTGATCATCCCGGTCCCTGTGCTGCGCAATTGGTCGAGCCGCTTCGACAGGCACTCACACCAGAGACCCGACGTGCAATTCTGGAATTGAAAGCACTGATGCAAGATGGTTCTGCCCTTCGTCATCCCTCCATTGATATTTATCGTGCGGTCATCGATGGTGGTGTTCGGACAAGCGCTCAGCTTGAAGCATGGTTGGAGCGGCATCCTCGTGATTTTCTGACGTTCTGGAAACCGGGTTTGACAGATAGCAGGGCTCAGTAGAATCCTCCCTCATGTGCACGTTTGCTGCTTTGAAGCAGGTGATACATGAGCGGGATGTCTTCCTTGCTCATCACGAATTCAGAAGGTATATACTGAAGAGGCATCCATCTATCAGCTGAAAACGACCTTCCGCGAGATGCGAAAAGAAAGCTGTGAGAGACGACTCGAAGGTTTCTTGCCAGCAGAAAGGAAAAACAGTGGCAACTTATCCAACAAATATACGCTTCATTAATCCATCAACGCTGGCGACCCCACCAGGCTATACCCATGTGGTTGAGATCACACGTGGGCGGACCGTCTTTATCGCTGGTCAGGTCGCTGTTGGCCAATCAGGAAAGATCGTCGGTCAGCATGATTTCCGTGCTCAAACACAACAGGTCTTTGAAAATCTCAAGGCTGCACTTGCCGCGGTTGGAACTGATTTCACACGCGTGGTCAAGTTGAATATGTACGTGGTTGATATCTCCCAGCTCCAAACCCTGCGCGAGGTCCGCGACCGCTATGTGAACACACACCACCCACCTGCGAGCACCCTGGTTGAAGTACGAAAACTGGCCCGAGAAGACTTCTTGATTGAAGTCGAAGCAGTAGCGCATTTGCCGGAGTAGAGGAAGTGAACAAGAAACCAACCATGGAGCAAATGCTGCGAGAGACGATTGCCACCTATGAAGAGGAGCTACTTGCCTTTACCAAAGCTTTAGTAGCCATCCCCACAGAAAATCCTCCCGGTGTCGCCTATCGAGCCTGCAGCGAGTTGATAGCCCAAAAACTTGCTGAGATCGGCCTCGAATACACCCTGTTGGAAACCCCTGCTCCAGCTTCCTCTTCACCTTCTGCTGATCCTGGCTATTGCGTCCTGAGTTCCTATGGCGCAGGAAACCAAACGCTCTATTTTCATGGACACTACGATGTAGTTCCTGCCTCCCATCCAGCCCAATTTCAGCCCTGGATGAGCGCGGGCAAGTTATTTGGACGCGGCTCATCAGACATGAAGAGTGGACTGGCCGCCATGATAGGCGCCGTGCAAGCGCTCAAAGCCTGCGGCATCCCCTTGCAGGGAAAAATTGGCCTGACCATCGTGCCTGACGAGGAAACCGGAGGCCAGCGCGGGTCCCACTACCTCGCGGAGCACGGACTCTTAGGGCAGCAAGGCATAGGCATGCTGACGGCTGAACCGACTGGCGGAGTCGTGTGGAATGCCAATCGCGGAGCCATCTCGCTCCGAGTCCGTGTCAAGGGCAAACCGGCCCATGTGGGACTGCACTATGAAGGAGTGAACGCCTTCGAACACATGCTGATAGTGGCCAACGCGCTGCTGGACTACAAACATGAGATTAGCAAAAGGCAGACCCACTTCCACATCGAGCCGCAAGCAGCACGTGCCTCGATTCTATTGGTGGGAGGACAATGTGTCGGCGGGACGAACTTCAACGTCGTGCCTTCAGATTGTACCTTCACCGTAGATCGCCGGATCAACCCCGAGGAAAACCTCGCAGAAGAGAAGCAGCGCTTATTGGATCTGTTCGACCAGCTCAAGCAACAAGGCATCGACCTCGAAGTGGAGATATTTCAAGAGGCCCCCTCTTCAGGTGTGAGCGAAACGCACCCGCTGGCTCAAGCCCTGGCCCACAGCATCGAGCAGGTGGTAGGAAAAACTCCGGTCTTTGAAATGTGTCCAGGGCTGCTCGAGATCCGCTGGTATGCGCAGCAGGGCATCCCAGCCTTCGCCTATGGTCCGGGTATCTTGACGGTTTCCCATGGCCCCCAGGAGTATGTTCCAGTCGAGAAGATCACAGAGGTCGCTTTGATCTATGCCCTGACAGCAGTACACCTCTTAGAGAAGGACTAGTATTTTGTCCATCAGAATTTGATGAGAGAAATGACACTATCCCCATTTCTTTGCAGTTCGCTGGACGCATATCATTGTAGTAAAGAGCTGTTCGCACGCTCAAAATTGGAGAGCTAAAGGAAGAGCTTTTTGACGATTTGGACTCATAACATTGTAGGAAGTTGAAAAAGGACGCATAAACTTGCAGAAAGTTATAGACATAAATACGTTGTTCTCCCCCTGCTTCTCGGAGCAAATGTACTGATTGGCCAGAACAGCCCTGCCGGATATCTGATCAAGTACGTCAATATTCTTGTTTTCTCCTTGGGACACACTATGCTATACTATGGCTAAGGAGGGAAGGACGATGGCACAGCAAGTAGAGCCGGTTACATTTGATGAGTTTCTCTCGAATGCCGCCTCGATCTTTGCACAGATTGAACAAGAAGGGAAAGGCGTTCTTGTAGAACACGACGGGGCTCTTTTTTCAGTGAAGATGAAGCGACCAAAAACAAAAAAGGGAGGCCGGGCAATTACGTCGCAGGACAGCATCCTTCACATCATCGGCATTGGAGCTTCCCAAGGACCAACAGATACCTCTACGAACAAGCACCGGTATCTTGCTGATGCAGCCGGTGATCTCCATGACGCATGAGACGGCTTTTTGTCGATACCTCAGCCTACTTCGCGCTCGCTGATAAAAGAGATGAGAATCACGAAGCTGCGGTCCATTTCATCCATCAGCTTATCAGGGAACGCACAGAGCTATTCACTACCAATTACATTGTTGCGGAAACGCACACGCTGCTTCTCAACCGTATCGGATACGCAACAGCATTCCAGGTTCTGGAAGACCTCTACAAAAGCCAAACGAGGATCTACCGTGTCAGGGAGGCTGAAGAGAGAAAAGCGCTCGAGATTATCAGAATGTACACGGATAAGGAGTTTTCATTGGTAGATGCCATCAGCTTTGCGACAATGGAGCGGTTCCATTTAACTCAGGCATTTGCTTTTGATCACCATTTTGCTCAGTATGGACTCGTACTCCTCCCTGCAAAGAGTAGCAGAGGATAGCATTTCTCCTGGGATATCGCTGGCAGTTGGGAGACAGCGAAGCGAGCTTGTGTCTGATGAGCTGGTTTCTCAAATGCAAGCATAACCTTGCTGTGTCGGTAAAGTTACGGGTTTGGTGTCAGCAACGTGTATGTCTTCAAGCAACGCTAGCACGAAAGGGACCGTTTCTCGCAAAGTGCCTCCTTTAGGGAAGTTATTTGCGGATGAGCCCTTAGGCAAGGGCTAAATTGACACCGGGATAACATAGCGGATACACTTCAGTCAAAGGATGGAATCCCTATTCCATCGCCTTTATTCAGCAATCAATCCAAGGAAGGAAAACCGCGCATGCCACTCGACCTTCAAGCCCAGGCCTACCTGGATCAGATGGCGGCTCTTAACGCCCCCCCGCTGTATACCCTTACCCCTGAACTCATACGCCAGGGGACCAGAATGCAGATAGCCATGTCCGGCGAACCGGAAGCGGTAGCCAACGTCGAAAACCGCGTGATTCCCGGTCCGGCAGGCGATATTCCAATCAGAATCTATACCCCCTCTGGGAACGGTCCCTTCCCAGTATTAGTCTTCTTTCACGGCGGCGGCTGGGTGATCTGTGACCTCGACACCCACGATGACATCTGCCGCAGCCTCACCAATCAGGCCACCTGTATCGTCGTCTCGGTAGACTACCGCCTCGCCCCCGAACACAAGTTTCCCGCCGCGCCTGAAGATTGCTACGCCGCCACCCGCTGGGTAGCCAGGAACGCCGCCCAGTTGAACGGCGACGCGGGAAGGGTCGCCGTAGGTGGTGATAGTGCAGGTGGCAACCTTGCGGCGGTCATTTCTCAAATGGCGCGTGACCAGGGCGGCCACTCACTGGTCTTCCAACTCTTGATCTATCCTGCCACCGATTTCACAGCCACTACTCCTTCTTCGGAAGAAAATGCTCATGGCTACTTTCTTGACAAGCAGGATATGATCTGGTTCATGAACCATTATCTGAACGGCGAGGAAGATAAGCTGAACCCTCTGGCCTCACCGCTCCTGGCCCCTGATCTGAGTGGGTTGCCTCCGGCGTTGATCATCACCGCCCAGTACGACCCACTCCGCGATGAAGGCGAGCTGTACGGTCAGCGGCTCAAGGCGGCGGGCGTACCCGTCACCATTAGCCGTTATAATGGAATGATTCATGGCTTCCTGAGCATGGCTTCCATCTTAAACCAGGGTAAGCAGGCCATTGCAGAGTGCGCCGCCGCCTTGCAGGCTGCCTTCACCCCTGAACCGTCCTCTATCCACTAGACCTTATTTCTGATCGCGCTCGACTTTCAGGATTGCCAGAGCCTTGGCTCTGATCACTCACAGTCTTGGGGTAGTGTCTTGACTTTTCGTTCGGCTTTGTGTACATTGCATCAAGCAAGAAATCAGTGAGCAAGGCGCACCTCTGATAGAAGCCATTGAAGGTGATGATGCCCATCACCTGGTGACGTTTCTCTGGCGCGTTAAGGGAGAGACGCACAATGTAGTGGTATTGGGTGGGCCAGCAGGAATGGACCATCCGGAGCACAATCAGATGACCAGGCTATTGGACACTGATCTCTGGTACAAGACGTACCGGGTCCAAACGGATGTGCGCGGAGTCTACTCCTTCTCAGTCAACGATCCTTTGACAGAAACAGGCGATGAGAGCGTCGATTTTAGCACCCGTTTCCTGACTGATCCGCTCAATCCGCTGGTGTCTCACAAAGACGAAGAGATATCCGATACTCAAGAGGTTGCGCTGTCTCTTCTTGAACTGCCTGGTGCTCCTCCACAGCTCTGGATTGTGCCTCAACCTGACGGAACGAAAGGCCAGGTCGAGGTCCATCACCTGCGCAGCCAGGTCCTCGATAATGAACGTCGCTTCTGGGTCTACACGCCAGCTTCCTACACCAGGAGCGGGGAACGATACGGTCTCTTGCTCTTGTTCGATGGTTCTCTCTATACCCACCGCATTTCTACCCCGACGATTCTGGACAATCTGGTGCGTGAAGGAAAGCTCCCCCCACTAGTCACTGTCATGCCTCGATAATCTAGACTGGGAGACACGTAACCGCGAGTTGGCCTGTCATCAACCCTTTGTGGATTTTTTAACCCAGGAACTCATGCCGTGGGTTCGTGAGCATTACCATGTGACAAGCGACCCCGCTCAAACCATCGTTGGAGGATCTAGCTACGGCAGATTAGCCGCCGCTTTTGTTGGGTTGCGCGCCTCAGAAACCTTTGGAAACGTGCTCTCACAATCCGGCTCTTTCTGGTGGGATAAAGACCCCGAAGAGGATTTCGGGCAGGAGTGGATCATTCAACAGTTTATTACAACTCCCCGCTTACCTCTGCGTTTCTACCTGGAGGTCGGTTTGAAAGAGGATTGGGGATGGATACACATGGTCGCCTGCAATCGGCATTTCCGTGATGTGTTACTCCTCAAAGGATATGAGGTTCACTATGCCGAGTTTAATGGGTGGCACCACTTCGTGAGTTGGCGTGGATCATTGGCGGACGGATTGGTAGCACTTGTGGGCAAGGGACCAGAGGCATAAATGGGGGGGTCGCGCTCGTCCGAGTAGGGGGCGACCGCAAGGGTCAATCCCATTAAAAGAAAGAGACAAAGAACTCGATTTCTGGCAGACTGGACACACAGATGATCTCACGAGCCAGAAAGGAGTTCTCTGAGGCCTTTGAGGAGAGCGCAGGTGCCTGCGCTTGACCAGCTGTGCCAGCCAGTAGCAGTCGTCCCCGTGGAGCACGTCTCCCCGCGCGAGGTGGTCAGCGACTTGCTCACCGCTGCGGCTGGTGGACGTGGTGATCCTGCGGTGTCTGTTGCCGCGCCACTGGCTGCAAGCCGTGTACGGCCACCTGACGCGCGCCACTGGCTGGCTGAGGGCCACTGGGGCCGACGGAGGCGGCCTGGTGCTACCGGCGTCGCACGCTGGGCATCGGTGTGCTGCGGCGGCTGGCCCAGCGCGTCTGCCGCCCACTGGCCAGCGCCCAGACCACAGGCGCCTGTGCCTGTGGGCGGCGGCTGATGGCCATCGACAGGACGCTGGAAGATGTGCCGGACACCCCGGCCAACGCGGCCTTCTTTGGCCGGGTGGCCAGTGGGCCCAGCGCCAGTCCCTTCCCTTCCCTTCCCTTCCCGCAGGCGCGTTGCCTGTATCTGGCGGCAGCGGGGACCCATGGGCTGGTCAACGCGCTGGTTGCGCCCTGCCGGGAAAGCCCGCATCGTCTCTTCAAAGGGCTGCTGCGCTCCAGCAGCGCCGACATGCTGGTGCTGCTGGAGCGCGGCCTGTTCTCTGGGGCCATCTTTGAGGCGCTGCGGGCGCGCGGGGCGCGGGCGCGGCTGGAGCCGGCATGCTCACCAAGCCGCTGCGCGTGCTGTCGGACGGCAGTGACCTGGTGCAGTTGACGCCAGCGACCTGCCAGGGCTGGCAGGCTCCCCGCACCGTGCGCGTCATCGAGTACCACCTGGAACCCCAGACCGCCCAGCGCCTGGCTCAACTGGCCCAGTCCCGCACCAGTCGCCCCAGCGCTCCCGCCGCGGTGCATCGGCTGGTGACCACCTTGCTCGACCCCCTGGAGGCCCCGGCCAAGGACCTGATCCTCCTCTAGCACGAGCGCTGGGAAGTGGAACTGACCATTGCTGAAACCCGCACCCAGCAACGCCTGGCGGCGCGTCCCTTGCGCTCCAAGACACCCCTGGGGGTGCTGCAAGAGTGGTCTGGGGTGCAGTTGGCGCACGATGCCGTTCGCTGCTTGATGGCCACCTCGGCGGCGCCGGTCGACCTGGACCCCGATCGCCTCAGCTTTACGCATGCCATTGCTGTGCTGCACGATGCCCTCCCACTCGTGTCGCTGCTGCCGCCGCCGACCCGCCCAGTCCTCTTCCGGCACGTCCTGGCCGAGTGGCGCCTGCCCGCCACGCTGCTGCCGCCACGCCGCTTGCGCTGCAATCCGCGCGTCCTCAAACGCAGCCAGACCAGGTTGCGCCGCAAACGTCCCCCAGATCAGGGCTTCCATCTCACACACCGCTCCTTTGCTGACAGGCTTCTTCTTTAAGTGGTATTGCCCCTTGCGGTCGCCCCTACCATGACCCGGTTTTCGCTTCCTCAAACCGGTTTGGGCGCCTGGTAATTCTGACCTCCGATTGTTGATGGAACCATCACTATGAGAGCATTCCTCATCGACTGTCGGCTTGCGGAAATCCCTGTCCTTCAGACATGGGGAGGAGTAGGCAGACAGTCGATGATATATGATATCTGGCTGTATGGCTAAAGACTTCACATCTTCGATACGTTTTTTGAAGATGCGGCGCCTCGGAGAGTAACCTATATCAAGGAAGCTTAGAATGGCAGGGATGGATACCTCCAATTTTACAGGAGAGATGTATGCCTATCGAGATCAAAGTAGCTCCACCAAGCATCGTTATCAGCCAGGGCCGCACATTCATGGTCACGAACCAGAGTGGGGAGATCAAGCCACCAGGCGACGAAGGGGTTTACGCCACCGACACCCGCTTTATCAGCGTGTATCGTCTCTACATCTGCCGCCAACCATGGGAACTGGTCAATTCCAGCCAGTTGAGTTTCTACGCTGCGCGCATTCGCCTTACCAATCCCAAGATCGCGACCGAGGACGGCGATCTGAACGAGCACACGATTAGCCTGACACTGGAACGTACCGTTGGCGAGGGTATTCACGAGGACTATTACATTGTCAACTACGCGGGCAAGAAGATCAGGATTGTATTAGAGCTGGCTCTGCGCTCAGATTTCGCGGATATTTTTGAGGTAAAGGCAAAACGCTTTGTGCAGCGTGGAAGGGTGCAGAGCAGGTGGGGCGAGAAGGAAGGTCAGCTTCGCACTACTTATACTGATAACGATTTTCACCGCGCTGTCACCTACCAGCTTATGAATTGTGATTCTCCACACGGCTTCGCCAACGGGCGCATTTTCTTCGAGATTGAACTGGAGCCCGGCCAGAAGTGGCACACCTGCGGGGAAATTATTCTAGAACATGGACTGCACGTGAAAAAACCCATCTACAGGCCCTGTACTCACCAACACCTGGCAACGGACTCGACCTTTGCACAGGGGGAGATGAGCGACTTTGACGAACGGCAGATACGCTGGCTAGAACGCAGCCCCGATATACTCACTCCAAACGACCACGTGTATCGCATGTACCGGCAGGCGGTTGAAGATATGGGCGCGCTGCGCATCTACGACCTGGATGTATCGGACGAGGCGTGGGTGCCTGCAGCGGGCGTGTCCTGGTTTGTCACCCTGTTCGGGCGTGACAGCCTGATTGCTTCTCTACAAAACATGATTATTTCGCCGGGCTTTGCACGTGGAGCACTCAAACGGCTGGCGGAATACCAGGCGCTGGAACGCCATGACTGGCGAGACGCACAGCCCGGCAAGATCCTGCACGAGGTGCGTTTTGGCGAACTGGCGCATTTCCACAAGATTCCTTTTACTCCCTACTATGGCACGGCCGACGCGACTATCCTTTACTTGCTGGTACTTTGTGAAACCTATCGCTGGACGGGAGATGTTCACCTGCTCAAGGAGTACCGCACGGCTGCCGAGCGCTGCCTGAGCTGGATCGACCAGTATGGCGACCTCGACGCGGACGGCTTCCAGGAGTATAGAACCTACTCGTCGCTCGGCTACGAGAATGCCGGCTGGAAGGATTCATGGGACGCGGTGGTGTATGCCGACGGCAGCCAGGTGAAGCAGCCCAAGGGGCTGTGTGAACTACAGGGTTATGTCTACGACGCGAAGGTACGCATGGCTGAAGTGTTTGAAGTGCTGGGCAACGCTGCGCGAGCTAGAACATTGCGACAGCAAGCAGAGGAGTTGAAGCGG
>WNFA01002155.1_pt1 | contig 19284 bp, 26 predicted proteins | sample 5400481 | NCBI WGS metagenome assembly WNFA01 (sample SAMN13153340, study PRJNA577476) | soil metagenome | isolation source: 120 cm saprolite under Douglas fir tree site 2 hole 1 replicate 2 | place: USA:California | collected 2015-04-18
CGAGTGCTTCGCCGATGGTCTGCCCCATGACGAACTGTTCACCCATCATCCGCATGGCGAGATCGACGCCCTTGCGGATCAACGGTTCTCCGCCTCTGGCGACCAGTCGGATGAGCGCATTCGAGAGCGTGCTCTCGCTGGTGGTCCCCGTCAGTTTACCGGTGACCACCAGTCCCCAGGTCGCGGCGTTGACGAACAGCGACGGGCTGTGACCAAGATGGGAACGCCAGTCGCCGCCTCCGATCTTGTCGCGGATGAGCGCATCGCGCGTGGCGCTGTCGGGAATGCGCAGCAATGCTTCAGCCAGGCACATCAGGGCCACGCCCTCCTCGCTCGACAGCGCGTATTCCCGCACCAGTCCTTCCACGCCGCCGCGCTGCTGCTTGGCCCGCAGTGCCTCGACCAATTTTCGCGCGGTTTTACGCGCGACCGTGGACGCGGCCGCCGGGAGGGTTGCGGCTTCGATCAGCGGCGGCAGGCATTGCGACTCCGGCCTGCGATAGGCCGCGGTGATCGCCGCGCGCAGACTTGTCTGCGCCTGCACCTCCTGCCGAAAGGCCGCAAATGGCAATTCGGGGCCCGGCTCGCTGCGCATCTTCAAGAACCCTCTTGGAACTTCCCGGTCGAGGAACGGCGCGCCTTCACGCGGGGGACGCCATCCTTCGAATCCTTGCATTGTACAACGCCGCGATGTCAGGCGGTTTGGTATTTCCGGCCGAGCGCCGTGCTTCCGATCACCGTCATCAGACGCGCGACGACAAGCAGGATGAAGGCGAGCTCGAACCGATAAACAGGCGCTGCAAAAATGTCGCAGCGCGCACCAATAATATCGCTTCAGGCTGAAAAACGGATTTCGTTGACCACTGTGGCCGGTCAATCCTCTATGGATCTTGTGGCGGAGGGATTGAAAACATGGTCATAGAAGCGGTTATTTGTCACTTTCGTCGTCGGCGGTGGGTTGAAATCCCACGAGTGACGACCATCCGCCTCACCCTTGGATTGAGAGAACGCCCAGCAACGGCAACAGCTTGGCATGTACGGACGGTCATCATCCCCAGACGTACGATCACTGGCCGGCTTGTGCGCGGACAGGTTTGGCGGCGCCACGACGGCCGTCACTGGTTGTACAAAAAATTTATCGCGTAACGGCTGGCCCCGCCGGCGATCTCGCCGACCCCGGCTATAGCGGCCATCACTGCCTCGGATGGCAGACCTTGGTTACGCCGCGGCCAAATCGATCCGAAAATCTTCGATCCGTTTGCCTGACTCAAGCTGCACGGTCAGCCACTGTGGTTGCCTTCCGCGACCGGCCCATGTTTCTGATGGTCGCGTTGGATTGCGATACTTTGGCAAGACCGGGGGATAGGGCCGACGCCCGGTGTCCGCGGCTTTTGACGGTTTTTGAGATCCTCGCGGAACGATATCGGCTGCCGGGCTAAGCCGCTCGAGATATCGTTCGAGAGCAATTATCTCGGCGGCAATTTTTTTGGCTAACACCGCCGCAACCGTCTCATGCAATTTCGAAAGCTCGTCGATCGACATCGGCGCAAAGTCCATTGTGTCAAATGATGCCTCAGGACGACCCTTTTTCGAATTTCCCGCAACGATCGATGGACCCCGGGAATTTGAATTTTCGTCGAGCATAGCAGCGCCTCCACAAAACACGAATTGAGGACACGAAGCACTCTATACGGTACGGTGCAGTATTCTGGCACGTTCGGTGACCGATATACTGGTCAATACTGCTCACTTTCCGGAAACGTTAGTGGGCGAACCAGGCCAACGCTGCTTTCAAATCAGAAGGGCTGGGGTGATGATCTATGGCGTTGCGCTCGTCATCCCGTGGTGTCGGCGGCAGCGGGACCGGTTTGCGAAATTTATTCGATCTGCTGACGACGTCGTAATGGTGCTCGGCGTGCGCTCCGGCGGCGCATGAGGGGCCATTGCCATCGGGCGGGTAGGCCTATTTCCATCCCCTGTGGCCCGGCTGGAATTTCGAAGCGGAGTAATTGAACCTTTCCGTTCATCACGATGACACACGTCCAAGGATCATTTGTGCCTGAAGTTTGCAGCGTCCACTTTTAGTTAGTTGGAGGTGTCAAATGAATTCACTCGAGCAGCACCTTGCCGACACAGCAGCTCATCTCAATGCTCAGTTATGCGAATTGAACGAATTGCGCGAGCGGGCCAGGACAGCGCTGCGATCGAAACTGCCGCAACCAAAACAGTGGAATGGGCCCGGCGCAATCTCTCGGTCCTCAGCGGAAATGGACTGTGAACCCGCCCTCGGCCAGTATTGGAAGGAATAGAACGCCGGTCACTCTCGGTGATGTGACGCATCGATTTTTTTTGCGGCTCTGATCGGCGCGATCGTGTTGACGATGACGGGGTGGATCCACGCTTCAGGATGGGTTGCGCCAAAGCCATCTAGCGGAGCTTCGCGAAGCAACCAAGCCAACACGACAAGCGACGGTGTCCACGTAAGCATCGCGTGTGAGCATTGGTCAGGAGGACTGACGGGGTATCCGTTAGGTGGACTTGATGATCGCAACCAATCGGCGCAGGATCAACCCGAGCGGCCGACGAGCCAGCGATTCGAACAAGGGGTCGCGTATCATGACTGCGACGTCGATAGGCCGAATAGTCGTGCCGTCTCTGGGACTTGTTGCGGCATGTGGTGCAGTACTTTTCGTCGGCATCACGCACATGCGGCGCGGGCCACCGGTTGAAACCAGAGCTGCGACTGCCGCACCGGCGGTTTCGCCGCCGGCATCGGGCGCTCGAGATGAGGGCCCGGCCGCGCTCGCTGCGGTGCAAGCTGAAGCAAACGCCGTGGGGGGTGCACTTGCGGTATCGCCGAGCTCGCCGGAGACCGATGAGTCCGTGCCCGCCTTCGACATTGCCCGCATTGAGCGAACGGGTGACGCGGTCATTGCCGGCAGGGCCGCGCCAGGCGCGATCGTGGAACTGTTGCGCAACGGCGAGCCCCATGATCGCGCGGTTGCAGATCAATCCGGACAATTCGTCATGGTCCCTCCCCGGCTTCCCCACGGGGATTACGAACTGACGTTGAGGTCCAGACAACCGGATGGCAAGCAGGCAACATCCAAACAGAGCGTGGTGGTCGCGCTAGCCGAGGTGGAGTCCAGCTCCGGCGCGGTCCAATCGCGCGCCGAGGCGCCATTCAATGTTCCGGCGACGGTGGGGGCAAACCGTTCCGTGCCGGATCAGGCCGTCGGGTCTCCTCAAGCGCACCAGCCCTCCCAGCCTCCCTCGCAAATTGCGAAGCAGCAGGACATTGCAATTTCACACCTGCCGCACGCGACTGCGGCTATCCCCCTGTCAGACGGAGGCTCACCGTCCGCCGGGGTTGGGCCCAAGATCGCGACCACGGTCGTATCCCGTGGCGACAGCCTCTGGCGCATCAGCCGTGTCACCTACGGCGCGGGCATGCGATACGCCGTCGTCTACAAAGCGAACCATGACCAAATCCGAAATCCAAATCGCATTTATCCCGGCCAGATATTAGTCCTTCCCATGAAAGCGCGCTGAAAAGTGACGGCAAGTCTGGCGCCTGCATGAGAGATTGGCTGCTCGCCTCTTTGCTCGCGCTCGCCCATACGCGGCTCGGTGCTGCGGTGGTCGACGGGTCATCAGGAGAAAACAAGAACCGGCTGCCGTAAAAAAGTGGCCGCCAACTGAGGCGGTCCCATTCTAAATTCGTGTTCTTTTCCGTCGGTTCCGCGGCCGCGATGTCCGGGCAGATTGTTGCGCCTTCCTGAGCCGCTCACGGAGTTGTTTCAATGGTGGCGCAGTCCGGTGCGGTCAGCCCGGATCGAAGCCGGGCGCCTCCGGTCCGATGCGCGCCAACAGCAACGACCTACCGCATCGCGAGCACGACGGGCGAAAGCCTGTCTGCGAATTTGCTTCCGGGGATGTTTCGCACCGCCGTCAGTCCTCGACGTCACACGGCAGCAATTCGATCACCTGTCCGGCCTCGGCAAACGACAATTTTGCCCGCAGGAAGGGAGCAAGCTTCTGAACGATCCGATGCCGCTCCAGGTAGATCTCCCGTCCGATGGCATCACTGTAGAGCCGAATGACGTGAACGGTGTCACGCGGCACCCTGCAGGTCACCCGGCCGGCGTCCGTCGCAGCCTCGATATAGAGTGCCTGGCCATCCCAATCGATCTGGTTTGAAAATTCCGCCGCCATCAACCGCTCCGACCGAACCGAGCAAGCAGTCCAACACGTCCCGCCACATTATTCAATTAAATATTTAAGTCTCCAGCGTAATATATTAAAAGCGAATATATTAAGATTTAACAGCGCCCGGCCGGCGCCAGAATAACCTCGGCACGCAATAAAGATCCCATGCGCGTGAAATTACCTAGCAACATCAACCAATAAAGAGGGATGGCCGCGATGGCCGCACATCGCCCGCCAGCCACGAGAGCTCAAGAAATTTAAATAATATTAAATGCCACACAGGAATTTCTCGTATTGCGCCAGAACATGACATGAATAGCTGGCGTTTCGTCGCGTCGCGCCGGCCCAAATTGCAGCCACCCCTGCGAGCGGAGCCTTTTTTGGTGAGCGAGAGATTTTTGACCCGGGTGCCGCACCGAACGTGCAGCGCATCTTCGTTTCGGAACGGCGGCCGCAAGGCCTACTGCAATACCTTGGCGCGGAGCATTATCTTGTTATTAAATTTTGGAATTCGATTAAATACCGGTTATTCTGTGTAGTATCGTCCTGAAGCGCGCGAGACTTTTCATGGAGCTGGCGAAACAAATTGAACTGGCTCCCAAAAACGGGGACTTCGTTGTCCTGCAGGACGGATGGTCGGGTTCTTGGGAAGTGGGCCGATGGGCGCCGGAAAGCAACAGCTGGGTCCAAATCGACGGCAAACCTCTGCGAATTTTTCCAACACATTGGGTGCCCGTCTCCGGTGATGCTGTTGGCGCGAAGAATACTGAAGGCTTGTCGTTTCTCGTTCCTGCGATCCAAGAACCCCCAAGGCGGCTTCGTATTCGTTTCATCCTGGCTTCCACCGTCGCAGCGATCTTCGTTGGCGGGTACGCCGCTTTCGGTTTTGGCTTCACAAGGCCTGGCCCCGCCAAAGATTCGAGCTTCGACAAAATCGTCCTTTCGGCGGCCGAGCTGAAACGGGAGGTTTCCGGCGAGCGAGATGGCGCAGATGTTATTGCCCACAATCTCGTTCCTGCTCGCGAGGAGATTGCACTTCACATTGGACACGAAGATGCGGTGAGAGCCGAGGTACTGGCAGCTAAGCGAATTGCGGATGCCAGGCAGAGGGAATTGAAGCAGGCGCTCGACGAAAGCGAGGCAAGGGCGGAAGCGCTCGCACATGAACTTGCATCCGTTCGCGCGTCGGCCGCCAAACCTCACAACGAGAACGCAGTTGCTGAAGACGGCGCTTCGCCGACAGGACCGCTCAACCGTCCCATCCAAGAGTCGAACGCTGTATCCGGAATGACAGACGTGGTACCGAACACGCAAAGCCTGGACGAAGTAACGGCAGGAACAGCGGCTCTTTCCAACACCGCCGGCGCTCCGACATCGGCTGCGCCGGACGATCCGGTGGTTGAGCCTTCGCGACCGCCGGCGCGGCCACATCAATCCCAACCGACAAGCGCGATTTCCTCTGGGGATGAGGCAAGGGTTATCGCTCGATCAGAGTTTCTGATTAAGCAATCTGATTTTTCCGGCGCGCGGCTTTTGCTCGAATACGCTGTGGAAAAAGGCAGCGCGCGCGCGGCCTTCATGATGGCCGAGACCTACGATTGGCGAGTGCTTCGCTCAACGCAGGCGTATGGCGTCCGTCCAGACGCCAAGAAGGCGCAGGAACTTTACCAGCTGGCTGCGGCGGCCGGCATCGAGAAAGCGCGGGAACGGTTAGAAGCGCTGAAATCACATTCGCCCCCCGACGCGGTGTCGTTTGGAGGAAGAAAGGCACAACATAAGGAGAGTTCACAACAGCGAGCCGACGCTCGCAGGATCGCGGGGAATTTCGAATGGCTCGCCAATTTGCGGCGCCAGCTCGGTGCCACAACAGACGACAACGCGGCCCCTGACAGCGGTGTGTTCAATGCAAAAGCCACCAAATAAGCCACCCCAACACCGCCCACAGCCCGAGGCTCAACACTGTGGCCAATATCCACGGCTTAGGGGACGAGAAGCGAATAACCTTATTGGGGTTGGCAGTCTCAACCTTTGAAGCGGGGTTGGCAGTCTCAACCTTTGAAGCGGGGTTGACAGTCTCAACCTCTAAATGTGGAGGGCGATGAGTGGATCTTGGGACCATTTGAAAACGGGCCGCTGTTAGATCGGGCGGTGGTTGCATCAACCGTTGGGAACTTCATCGCGTTACAACATGCAATACCGGCGTGGTTGTATTGAAATAAAGATTTGGCAATTCACGTAACCTGCATAACCGAGCGAGCAGTCGACCATGTTTCGTCAAGCTATTCAATTAAATATTTAAAATGCAGCGCAGGCTGATTGAAAATCTGACGGCGCCTGGCTGACCGCAGAACAATACGCATCCGGAGAATCCTCACAACGCGCTGACTTTGCTGGATAAAATTGCCGGAGGTGAAAACGCCGCGATCGTCGGAGGACGTCTCCAATTGCGCTTTTTAACCATTCACATCATATTAAATACCGCTAAGGTGTTTGTCGTCATATTCTGAGCGTCGTTACTCTGGTGCCGCCGCCCACCTCGGTCGCCAGGCACATCCTTCCAAAGGCCGGACACTGTGTGGAATTCACCGTCATTGCAAAGCGAGCGGACTGCGGCGAGATTACCTGATGGGCTCCGGATTTACGCGATCGGAGATATTCATGGCCGCGCTGATCTTCTGGCAGCCCTGCTTCGCCAAATCGACGTGGATTGTACCCTGTACCCATCCAGTCGCCCGATCGTGGTTTTTATTGGCGACTACATCGACCGGGGATCGGCCTCGAGAGAAGTGCTGGATCTTCTGCTCGGATGCGAACGAACCAAAGAGACTGTTTTTCTCAAGGGCAATCATGAGACCTTCGTTCATCTCTTTCTGAGCGCGCCAGCAGTTCTGGATGAATGGCGACTCTGCGGCGGTCTCGAAACTCTCGTGTCCTACGGGCTCAAGCCATCGATTAATCCGGGCGCCGCCGAGCAAAGACGACTGGCCAAAGAATTGGCCAAGTCCATACCCAAACCGCACCTTAAATTTCTCGACTCCCTCAAGCTCTCGTTCAGTTGCGGGGATTTTCTGTTTGTCCATGCCGGTATTCGACCCGGCGTTCCCATTCGGAAGCAGGGGGAAGAAGATCTACTTTGGATTCGTGAGGAGTTTCTCTCCTGTGAACAGCGGTTCGAGAAATTTGTCGTGCATGGACATACACCGGTTTGCACACCCGATATCCGATCAAATCGGATTAACATTGACACGGGAGCCTTCGCGACCGGACGCCTGACCTGTATCGTGATCGAAGGTACCGCAATGGTGCCGCTCATCGACGTGCGCGAATGGATGCGCAGCGCCGCCGGTATCAACGTTACCCGAAATACACAGACAAGGATAGAGCCTGCTGCGTGGACCCTTGCTACCCAAAACCTCGCCCCACGCCTCAAAGCATAACAGTCGCGGCCCATTGCACCGTCAAGTCGACGGAGAAAATGGATTCGGCGTGGCAAGGAACCGTGCACTCGTCACTGACCTTGTGTCCCATCGGGGCGGGCGATCCTAAATTGGGTTCGTTTTGGCAAATACGAACATGGCCTCCGGGGCCTTGGGGCCGCCGTCATTTGCATTGATCGAATTGGGTTCGTTCTGGCAAAAGTACGCTGCACTTCTGTGGCAGCCGAGCCTTCAGGCTTTTCCATTCCTTCCATCAATATTTCAGGCCCCCGATCCGAGCGTCAAAGGTTATGGGACCGCTCGTCGGCGTCTGGTAAGAGAATAACGTTCGTATCGGTCCAGCGCCACTACGTGGCGCAACTCCTGCGTGTTATTGTAATCTAGCTCAATCTCCTCCATCAATTTGGTGCGTCGAGCGGATCCGCAGCAGCTCAAGCTGAGCCCGTGCAAAATCCGCGGCTGACGTTAACCGATCGTCATTAGCTTTTTCGCCAGCCAGCGCATGGGCAATGGCGTCGACCTTGGCCGAGGTCACGGGATCCAACCGCAACGGGCCCGACAAACCATGTCGGTACGCGTTGCGGCTGGACTTCAGTTTACCAGCCAAAGTCTTAGGCCCAGTGCTGCGCATGGCGTTGGCGCGGTTAGCAGCGACTTGTTTCTCGCTTGCCATATCCGAACGCTCCGTTTCTTTGTTATTTGATCACCTCGCCGTCTGGCTCATCCGAACCGCGAGTGTTGGCATTTTCAACTGCAGGACGGCGATCGTTCTCCTTCCGAAGCATGCGCAGAGAGGTCTCGCAGTTGGTTTCCATTCGGTTGTCGGCATCAAACTGCGCTTCGAACTTGGCAATTCTTCTGGAACATGCCGACCACGAGCGCGGGGATCTGAACGTCCAACTGGGCCCGAAGACGTTCGAGGCAAATTGGCCTTACAGCTAGGCTCTCCCGCTGGATCACACGACCTTGTCTCGCTTCAGTGCGATGATCTCGTCAGCGCCGAATCCAAATTCCGCAAGCACCTCGTCGGTCTGTTCGCCGAACTCCGGCGGCCGCGCTGCCATTTTGCTCGGCGTTCTCGACAGCGTGACCGGATCCGTTGGAGGGCATTCCGCGAGAAGCCTACGTGGTGTCTCACTCGGTAATTTGCAGGCGTAGCGCTACATCGCGCGCAGGGCGCGTTTGCGCCTCGAAAATGCGCGACGCTCATATCGCTCCAGCTTGGCGAGACTCTCGTTCAGTTCTGCCAAGCTATCCGGAAGAGCGGTGTCGGCAAGGTAGAGCGTCTCGAATAGACAAGCCCGGAACTTTCGAATCCGCAACAGGTCGAGCTCTGCTTCCGCAGTTTCGCGAGCTCGTTCGCGAACGTTTTGCGCACCGCTTGAGAGGGCGTGCGATAACTTTTCGATGTCATCCTGGAATAGAGGATCGCTTCCGATATCAATGGCTAAGCCATGGCGTCGCGCATTGCGGCCTGATACCTCGCGACCCGCTTTAGAACGTGGGCCCGTGCTTTTTTTGGCATTGTTTCGGTTAGCGGCGATTTGTCGAAACGACGACATCAGCTTATTCCGCGGCTTCGGTAAACTCGCCCTCGATAACTGCAGTGGTCGCCTGATGCAGCTGTTGCAGAAGGCGTTCGTTCCAGAGTCCAGCCTCTCTTAAAGCGGTATTGCGCCGCCGTTCATAGGCGGCGATCCTCTTGTCGATCGCGTCGATCTGGGTGGCGCCTCGCATGTAAGCCTGCGCAAGGATAGCGGAGGCGTTATAGCCTTTGGCTGCTAACGCCCCGTCGATCTTAATGCGGGCTTCCGGATCTGTTTCCCATAGCGTGAGGTCGGCATCGGCCTGAAAAATGCGATATAGCGCGGTTTTAAATTGGCCCGGGGGAGCAAGCGCCTTGATGAGCTCCGCGACAACCTCCTTCTGGTAATATTTGATTATCTCAACCTTGATGATCCGCTCGCGCCGGATCTCCCAGGACCAGTCCGTGACGTCTTTCGTCAATAACCAGCCGATGGGGTCGGTCGGCTTGATCGCCGAAGCAATCAACGACAAAAACCCATCATAGACCTCGCGCTTCTCCAGGCCGACCAGCGCGGGTTCCCCGAAAACCTCACTTAGCTCATTCGTCGGCTTGAAAACCGAAACTTCTGACATGGCACTGCTCATGCGCGTACTCCTTGGGGGCGCCGGACGACACCCGGAGGGTGCCGGGCGACACCCGAATCACTTTGAAGCTGATTAGCTTTCGCCCAGAGCAAGATAGCAAACACTCATCCACAGGTTTCTTCTTGTTTTATGCGCTTGGATTACCGCCAAAGGCGCCTAGGTAAAATTGCAAGTGAACGACGCGATTGGTTGGTTCCGGCCTGAACGAATGGAAATTGGTGCAACGATGATGGACTCACTCGAAGCGATAAAAGGCCTCGACGGCTATACCGAAACTCTTATCAGTCTAAGCGTTCTGCTCGACGCCAAGATGTTTGAAGAGAAAAGTAATGAACACGAAGGCCTGCTCGTCCAAATCAAAGAGAAGCAAAGAGACGGGAGATGGATCGCGCTCGAGATCATGAAAGACATACACCACGTCGGCACCAAGGCTGACCGATCCGGTGACGTGATCGGCATCAGTGCCGCGATTCAGCGCTATGTGGTTGCGGACAATCAAGCAAGCGAAGCACTGAAGAAAAAGGACGAAGCAACCGCGCCGAATCCCGTTTCAGAGGCCATCCGTAGATTTAGGAAATCCGCCGGTTTAATTCCAGAGTAGCAGTGTGGCCGACTCCTGTAAATCTTACCGGGTATCACGACTCTTGAAGCGTCGGGATTTTGCTCTGGCCCTCATTCGATACGCCGCGTCGAAACCCAGAACATCCGCGACGTCGCGATGGGATCAATAGCCCGTCTCTCCCACCAGGCGACTTCGTCTCCGAAGCTATGGATGTCACGGTGATGGGTTCTGCACAGAGGTACGGTGAACTCGTCGCTGACCTTGCGTCCCATCGCGCGGGGCTGGGTGAACCGCAGATGATGGGCGTCAGCCGGGCTTCTCCCGCAAACTAGACACGGCTGCGATGCAACGAATTTGAGGTGCAGTTTGTCGCGATGCCGACGCGGCTCGCTGATCGTGAGCTCGCTTTTCTCGATCTTAGCGGGAGTAGCGTCGGTTTGGAGATGTGTCGAAGCCGGCGGACTGTCATCGATGGTGGGCTTCAGCGGGTTTGAAGGCGCAGCAGATTGCTCGGCTGCGGCTTTGACCTTCCTTGGGCGCCCCCTTTGCCGCGGCGCCTTGTCGGCGTCCGTTGGTGCTGAGGGCGGTTGGGGAGGTGCTGGATCGGTTGGGGCGAACGTGGGGTCTTCCGTCGCCAGGGCTTCCGATGATCCTCGCACGGCAATCCTTGCCTCGAAGGCATCCTCGACCATTTTGGCGTCATCGGCTGACAGCCGGTTCTTGGCCTTCAGGATGGCGATCGCGCGAGCCTGCAAGTCGTCTTGCGGCAGGGTTTCGATCTCCTGGATGAGTTGCGCCCTAATCGCGGCGGACTCTTCGGCGCCGAGCTTTTCCCGGACCGGGGGGTTGGTCCCGTTCCCGGTTTGGAACTGGCTGGGACGGGCCGGCGCCGGGCCGGGATTGGGAGCAAGGCCGGTATCGACCGCCTTGTGTGCTGCAGCCGGGTCGTTGGTGACGGCGGGCGGCGCGTCGAGGTCGTCCTCCCCGGCGATCCCCACCATCGTAAACAGCGCGTAGCGCCGGGCGTAGGTCAGCGCCGCACCCATCCGGCGGGGCGCGGAGGTCTCGGATATCTGGCAGACCGGCCAGTCCGACGATATCCACTCTCCAGAGGTATGAAGGAGGACCGTAGTCAAGTTGACCATACCGTTGGCCCGATCAATGTCGGTTGTCTGCGCGATCGCGATTTGCTGACCGCCCAAGGCCTTCCGAATGATATCTAGACCACTTGATAAGGAGGCGTAGCGGAAGCTTTGCGGGCTGTCTGACCTGACGTTGTAGACCGTCCCGACCATCGCCTTCTCGGGATTGGAGAGTTCGGTCTGTGCCTTCGCCAGAGCCGTTGCGATGGCCGCGACGCTTTCACTGGACCGATGCATGGCCAACCTCCCTCTCGACCAGATCGAAGCTAACCGCGCCCGATTTTGAGCGCTTCGCCCGGATGCCGTGGCCCATCGCCTCCTTGGCGTCTTCCGGCATCAGCCCCTTGAGCTCGCTCTTGGCGCGCTCGTGGTCGGCGTGAGCGTTTTTTGTTTCACGAAACAGCCCCGCAAATTCCGCCCAGGAGTTGGAAGCGTTCATATCGACCACGCGAACCGCTTCGATCCGTGGTTTGGGGGGTTCGCAATCGAACAGAGCGGGGGTTTCGCCGGTTTTGACCGCCCGCCAGAAAGCTTTTTCGGCGGCAATCAGGATCGTCTGGTAAATAGGGTCGGCTTCGATCGATAGCTCTACCCACTTGCCGCCGCCGTTGATGATGGAGAGCACGGCTTTCTTGGTGCCTGCTACCAACATGTTGTGCTGGAGTTGAGCCATGTGCTTCTCAGCAGCCGCCTCTTCCGAGAACGACCACGGCAGCATGAACTTGGCCTCAAACACGGCGCCGGTTTCCTTGACCAGCCCATCCAGCGTGGCAGCCATCCAGGGGATGGTCCGGTGGATCGCATGGCGCTGGATGTCACCGATCCGGTGGCCGGAGTTGAGCTCATACCAGCGCCGGTTGAGGTCTTCGGTCACCAACCCGAGCTGGACGATCAGAACGCCCGAGAGGTCCGGCGGACCCTCCCCTCCCCGCTTCTCCCTCCACAGTCGTAACAGGGCTTTCTCGTCCTGGCCCATGATGACGCGCGCTTCGGAGCCACCGATGAATTGGCGACGGTCGCGTTTGATTGCGGAGTTCGGGCCAATCTTGGGCATAGCTCCGCCGTTCACCGAATTGGTGCTGTTTGTCATTTGAATTGCCTTACGTTTCTGATGTGATAGAAAATCTATTAACACGTCATCCAAATGGATTCAATAGAAATTCTATCAATTGGTGCAAAATGATTTCGGTGCGTCAAATGAAGGCCGCCCGCGCGCTCGTTGCCTGGTCGCAAGGCGATTTATCTGCAGCGTCGGGAGTATCCGAGCCAACGATCGCGCGGCTAGAATCGGAAGATGGCCCAATAGGTGGCAGAGCTGAGACCGCCAAGAAGCTCATAGCAGCCCTCGAAAAGGCAGGCGTCGAGTTCATAGCAGAAAATGGTGGAGGACCTGGCGTCCGTCTTCGGAAGCCACAGCGTCCCGGTCGACCGAAATGAAGCGATTGCAAAAGACTAAGATAAGTGGTCTAGCTCACCGCACGCTTGTGAAAGCGCAGATGTCGCGCCCAGAGGCCCTAAGGGCGGCGTGGATATCACTCGTCTCCGCAGTGCTTTCAAGACAGACCTTTGATAATCGTCCAGCCATAGCGCAACTGCCTAAGCAAGACCGCTCAGAGCGTTCAACGTTCCTTGAAGGCGCGCTCCGCCTGATCCCGCAAGGGCTTGATAAGATAGGACAGCGCGGTTCGACCCGGCGTCTTGATGAAGACGTCGACCGGCATGCCGGGCACCAGCTTGGCCGAGCCGAGCTTTGCCAGCTCCTCCGGCTTGAGCAGGACGCGGGCGGTGTAATAGCTCGCACCAGTTCGTTGTTCCTGCGTAATTATCTGCAGCGACCACGCCGATCTCTCCGTCAATCTCGGGCGTCGTCTTCTGATTGAAAGCAGCGAACCGCATAGTCGCTGTCTGGCCGACATAGACCTGATCGATTTCCCGCGGTGCGATTTTAACCTCGACCGCTAGCGCGTCCGCGTCCGGCACGATCAGCATAATCCGCTCGCCGGGGGCGATCACGCCTCCAACGGTATGCACCGTGAGCTCATGAACACGGCCGGTCTGGGGAGCCCGGATGTCGATGCGATTGAGCAGATCCACCGCCGCGATCGATCTTGCGTTCGGCAAGTTCGGAGAGTTTCGAGCGTGTTTCGATCAGACCCTTGCCGACCTCCGTCCGTAGGTCCTGATCAATCTGAATGATCTGAAGCTCGATTTCAGCGATCTTGCCCTTTGTCTGGGCGATCATCCCGCCTAACTGACTACGCTCACCTTCCAGCCGGGCGGCGTCGCGCTCGAGCGAAGTAAGTCGAGTCATTGGCACCAGGTTCTTCTGCCAGAGGGTGCGCACACCTTCGAGTTTCTGATGGATTAGGTCGACTTCCTTCAGCTTGGACTCGGCCTGTCCCAAATAGCCTTGATCTCTTCCTGCGACTGCGCGCTTCGCTCCTTGAGTTGCGCCTTCTGACCGCTCCTGGCCTGCCGGCGCAGGTCGAACAACTTACTCTCCGCAGCGATCGCGCGACCGGTTTCGGAATTGCTGTCCTTCGTCCGTTCGAGAAGCACCTTCGGAAATACGATCTGGTCGGCATTGTCGCGCTCGGCCTCGAGGCGCGCCTGGCGAGCGAGCAGTTCGTCGAGGCTCTTGGTGACGATCGTTGCGTTGGCGAGGGTCTGGGTCTCGTCGAGTCGGATCAGAATGTCGCCGGCCTTGACCCGGTCTCCCTCGCGCACGCGCAACTCTCCGACGATACCGCCCGTGGCGTGCTGAACCTTCTTGACGCTTGAATCGACCACAACGACGCCCTGGCCGATCACGGCGCCCGACAATTGCGAAGTCGCCGCCCAGCCGCCGATGCCCATGGTTACGAACCCGAACATGATCATGCCGGCGATCATGTACCGCTGGATGGACTGCAGCGCCGGCGTCACGTCGCGGTCCATCGTCCGCCTCCCTGGCTGTCCGCCACGACCTTGAGCGGAACAGGAGTCCGCAGCACTTTTCTGAGAACCTCCTCTTTCGGTCCGAACGCCTGGACCCTTCCGTCGCCGATCACCAAAACATGGTCGACCCCTTCGAGCGCCTTCGGACGATGTGCAATCACCACAACGATGCCGCCACGACGCCGCACACTCAGGATCGCTTCGGTCAGAGCTTCTTCACCTTCGGAATCGACATTCGAAGTCGGCTCGTCGAGCACCACCAGGAAGGGGTTCCCGTACAATGCCCGGGCAAGCCCGATGCGCTGCCGCTGGCCAGCGGACAGAGCCATCCCTCCCTCGCCGACCTTGGTGGCATATCCGTCAGGGAATGAGAGGATGAGGTCATGCGCGCCGGCGGCCCGCGCTGCTTGCAGGACCCCCTCGGGAGTAGCCTGTAGATCGAAGCGCGCGATATTGACAGCGATGCCGCCCTCGAACAGTTCGACATCCTGCGGAAAATAGCCGATATGCTTGCCCAGCGCGTCGGGCGACCAATGCTCGAGGGCCGCGTTGTCGAGCTTGATTTTGCCGCGAAGCCGCGGCCAGACCCCAACCAGCGCCCGTGCCAGCGTCGATTTGCCCGATCCGCTCGGACCGATGATCCCGACAGCCTGACCACTCCGCAACTGGAAGGAAATGTCACTGAGAATCTGCTTTTCCGAACTCGGGGCCGCAACATAGAGCTGTTCAACGACGAGCGCTTCGGTCGTTGCCGGAAGAGCCAGTGGCTCCTCCTCCGCAGGCAGGAGTTTCAGCAGTTGATCCAACCGGTGTCCCGACTGGCGTGCGCCGATGAACCCCTTCCAGTTCGCGATCGCCACCTCCACGGGGGCGAGCGCCCGCGCCGACAAGATTGATCCGGCAATGATGATGCCGGCTGTCGATTCCTGGTTGATGACGAGAACGGCGCCGACAGCAAGGACTAGCGACTGCAGGATCGAACGAAAGACTTTTGAAAGTCCGCCGAGCCGCTCGGATGTCGCTCGCCCGTTCGTGGGCCGCGAGATACTTGCGGTTGATATCCTGCCAGCGCAGTGCGGCCTGCCGCCTCATGCCCATAGCCTGCAGGACTTCCGCGTTTCGCCGACCCTCGACAGCCAGCGCGCTGCGCGAGACTGCCAGACGCGAAAACGCCTTCGCCGGCCCTCGGGGTTCGCGTCTCGGTCTGGATTGTGATTCCGACCAGCACCAACGCACCGCCAGAGCGGTCACACCGATCCAGAAATGGAAGAGAAAGCAGATTGCCACCCGTAATCGGTCTGACCTGGGGATGACGGCGGCTGGCGAGGTGACCGGCAAGGGGATGCCATCGCAGAATTCCAGCCTTCAGCAACGCGGGAGGCGCGCGATGGAATTCTTCTCTGGACTGGACGTGCGTATGGACGAAACCGCAATTTGCGTGGTCGACGACAAGGGCAAGGTGGCGCTGCAGACGACGGCGGTGACCGATCCGGATGCGATCAAGCGTGCGCTCAAGCCCTATCTGGGCCGGCATCGGCGGGTGGGTCACGAGGCGGGCTCATGGTCGCCGTGGCTGCATCCGGAATTGGAAAAGCTCGGCCTGCCGGTGGTGTGCCTGGAAACCCAGCACGTGCGCGCGGCGCTAAAGGCGCAACGCAACAAGACCGACAAGACCGACGCGCTGGGGCTCACTCGCTGAAAGCCTTCGGCATGCGCTTTAAGGGATGCGGGCGCGGCGGCTTTGCGCAGGCCGTGCGCGAGGCAGCCGCAGGCGATCCCCTGGTGACGGAGCTGATCGAGGCCATGCTCAATGCCCGCGCCGCACTCTGGAAGGAGTATTTGAAACTGCACGAAATGGTGGTCAAATTTGTTGCCGGCCACGAACTGTGCCGGCGCTTGATGCAGATCCCGGGTGTTGGGCCGGTTGCGGCGCTGAGCTTTGTGACCGCGATCGACGATCCCTCCCGGTTCAAGAGGTCACGCGATGTGGCGGCCTATTTTGGGCTGACGTCGCGGCGCTGGCAGTCCGGCAAGTCGATTGACGTGCAGGGGCGGATCAGCAAGGCGGGCGACCCGGACGTGCGGCGCGCGCTCTATGAGGCGGCATCCGCGCTGCTGACGCGGTTCAAGCGCAAGGACAAGATCAAGACATGGGGACTTGCGATTGTCAAGCGATCGAGCCACCGCAAAGCGACCGTGGCGGTGGCGCGCAAGCTTGCCGTGGTCATGCATGCGATGTGGGTTGACGGAACATTTTACTGCGGCGATCCGGCGACGCGCGCCGCTGACGTGAGCGCGCGCGCCGCTGCCAAGGACCGCAAATTGCTTGGGGCTTACGCATGAGGACGGTCGATCGGAAGCCATCGAACGACGGATTGACTGCAACACGTTGAACCACGGAGCTCCGCAACGGCGGAAGAGGACTGGTGCAGAACAAGGACGACGGAACCCACGCTATCTTGCCTGTGGCCACGCCTTCAAAGGGCGCGATGGACCACGCCGGAATGCCTGTGATGCTGCTCCGTCATTCCCATGGAAAGATGCGCCGCGACGGATTCCGCGCTGCCTGGATGCAGCCCGACTTCGCCGTCGATGAGCGCGGAAGACTGCACAGCGCGCCAGGACTCATTCATGTCGTCGTGTCTCGTGGTCAAGTGTGCATCAGAGGGCCTTGTCGTAACAGAGGAGATCATCGACAATGGGTAAGAAATTGCAAAACACCCGACCGATTAAGACCGCGAGATAAATCGGCAACCGCGGCAGGTCAAAGAGCGCCGTCGGCCCGCCGCCGGACAGGAAGCTACGGACCTGATCAAGGTCCCAGTTGGCGATCGCAGGTGAGCGGGAAAGATCCCGCTCCAAAATTGGAGCGTCGATTGTTGTCCGGGCGCAGACATAAACATGATCAGACACCGCTCAGCCCTCTAACTGTGAAAGGCAGATTACTAAATGGCGATCGTGGATATCGCGACACGTGATCAAGCCTAGAAAGGATACCGGCGGGTGCATTAGAAGACTCCGATCTGAGAAGCGGCGAAAGTTTTGTTTCCGTCGCCACTGCGCCGAATTTTGCCGCCATTCAAAATAAAAAATTAATATACTATGCTAAATAAATATTGTGCTATTTAATATTCCGGCGCCATCTGGCGGGCGACAGGTCCGCCTGGGGGATTGTGAATGCTGTATAAAGCCCGCTGTCTGGCCGCTGGGAAGGCGGCCAGCATGAATAGCGAAATTGTAATCGGAAGATCTGGAGAACGGGTTTTTGCGGCGGTTGGGGGCTGTCACGGCCTCTGTTCAAAGTGGGATTAGCACGGTGGTTCGCTGGGTGCGGCGCTTCCGCGAAACGGGGTGATCGGCCATAAAATTTCCAGCCACGAATCATTTCTGGCCATGACTACACAAATCGAGATGATCCCTAGCAAGTCCGTCGCCCGGCGTCACGAACGAGCGGTCCCGACGGCGCGATCCGTCCAGCTCGACGTGCTCCGAGCGGTCGCCATCCTACTCGTCGTCGGCGGGCACATTAGCATCAGCCTCGCAAAGCCTGATGGCATTGTCGGCTCGATTGCGTGGATCTTGCGCCAGTGGGGCGCCTTCGGCGTGCCGCTGTTCTTCACGCTGTCGGGCTACCTAGTTGGCGGTCTGCTGATCTCGGAGCTCCGCCGCCACGGGCAAATCGACGTCTCGCGCTTCCTGATCCGCCGCGGCCTAAAGATCTACCCAGCCTACTTCGTGTTTCTGGCGTATCTCGTTACGATGCCGACCCTCAAAGGGACGGTTCCGCTCTCTACGCTGCTCTCTGACTACTGGGCCAACGTCTTCTTCCTGCAAAACTACATCGGACCGAACCCGGCCGGCCATACATGGAGCCTTGCCGTCGAGGAGCATTTCTACATCACGCTGCCATTCCTGCTGCTCGCGCTCCTCCGGCTCGGGCTAATGACGTGGATCGCGCCATTGTGCCTGCTGGCTCCGCTTGCGGGCACTGTGGTGCGGACGATCTCGGCGGCGGCGGGCGATCCGTACATACACAACTTCCCCAACACGATGGCTGCCACGCACCTGTGCCTCGATGGACTTTTGGTCGGCGTCGGTGTCCGCGCACTCGCCGAATTCTCCCCCGATCGCTTCGCCGGCCTGCGCACCTGGCGCTGGCCCCTGCTGATCGCAGGACCGGTCATCCTGGCAACCGTGGCCCTGCCGCTGCCGCCGTTCATGGGCGTTGCGCTCGATCGCATCCTACCAATTAGCGCGATTTCCGCGACTGCCCTTCTCGTCGGGGTGCTCCACCTGCGCTTGGCAGGGTGGGTTTCTAGCGCAGTCGCCTGGATCGGAAAGTACTCCTACGGCATTTACCTCTGGCACGTGACCATCATCGGGTTTGTCACCCGCGTCATCCTTACTCGGATTCCCGGCGACGGCCAGACCGCGCACTGGGTGTTTGCGGCGATAGCGATAACGGTGACAGCCATTTTATTCGGCGCCGCCATGTCCAGGCTGGTCGAGTGGCCGGTGCTGGCGTTGCGCGACCGGCTTTTCCCATCGCGTAGTGCCTAGGAGCGTTATTGCGCAGCGGACAGCGCCATTTTTCACGCAAAACGTAGCGGCCTGCCAGTCGTCGTTGGGGCGGATCAAGCGCACCACATTGGCCTCCTCGTTGATTCAGAAGCCCTCGGCAGTCCGCCTAGCATTACAGTTGTTTTTTTGCTTTGAGGTGCGCGCGCTGAGCGGCAGCCTGGTGAGCTCTACGCCAGAGTGACCATGCGATGATATGTGCGGGTTGGATTCGCTTTCGAGCGAGTCTGATGGCGATGCGGCGGAC
>WNFA01001445.1_pt1 | contig 19265 bp, 24 predicted proteins | sample 5400481 | NCBI WGS metagenome assembly WNFA01 (sample SAMN13153340, study PRJNA577476) | soil metagenome | isolation source: 120 cm saprolite under Douglas fir tree site 2 hole 1 replicate 2 | place: USA:California | collected 2015-04-18
TCCAGTCCACGGGCCAGGCGCAGGGACTGTTTTTATCTTCGGGCATCATCAAGGGGAGCGTGACGACACAGGACAAAATTATCGATACGGTCGAGATTATCCGCAATCGCTACAGCTACCGGGGTTACGTCCACCTCAAGGTCATGCCAGGCATCGAGTATGACCAGCTCTACCGGGCGATGCAACTGGCCGACCGGGTCTCGGTGAACCTGGAGGCGCCAACACAGGAGCGCCTGTCCGCGCTTGCCCCGAAGAAGGATTTCATGGGTGAACTGCTGAAAATGTTACAATGGGCAGAAGCACTCAGGCGCGAGCATCCCTATGAGCAATTGGCCCGCGCGGTGACGCAGTTTGTCGTAGGGGCTGTAGGTGATACCGACCTCGAATTGCTCTCCCTGAGTAGTCGACTCTACCGGCAGATGGGCCTCACCCGCGCCTACTACTCGGGCTTCAGCCCGGTAGAGCAGACGCCTTTTGAGAACCTGGCGCCAACCGATCCACTGCGCGAACATCGCCTATACCAGGCCAGCTTTTTGCTGCGTGATTATGGTTGGGGTGTAGAAGATTTGCCGTTCATGAGTGATGGAAACTTGGAACTCGAGCTCGATCCCAAGCGGGCTTGGGCAGAGCGATATTTACGGCAGTCTCCCATTGAGATCATGACAGCCAATCGCCAGCGACTCTTACGCATCCCTGGGATCGGTCCTGTGGGAGCCGATGCCATTCTCAAGGCGCGCCGGCAGGGGAGACTGACCAGTATGAGCGATTTGCAGAAGCTCGGCATTCGTGCGCCCGAGCAGGCATCCCCATATATCCTCCTGAATGGACATAGGCTATTGGTGCAACAGCGTCTCTTCTAAGCACTTCGTTCTTTAGCTGGGCCATACGGCGGGAGAAGACGCCATTGCCACAAGCAATCTCCAGTACCGTTTCGCCGGGCTGCAAATTGAGCAGTCGTTCAGCCGCTGGACTGACGAGGAGACGATGGAAGTCGTTGCCATCGCCCATTCTCTCGTCCCAGAATGAGGCTTTCTGATTCCACATGGCTCGTGTTTCTTCATTTAGATCGATTGCCTGAGATGTGATTTCGGCAGTCATCGTTGGTGATTCCCTTTCGTGTCCGTTTACGTGTGCGTGGAGCGTGCTGGCTTTGAGACGCACTTCTTGAATGCGTGACGAGTATATGGTAAATAGCGTGAATGTTTGACGATTTTTGAGGTGAAACGTAGGAATCGATCGTTCAGAGCCTGGAGAAACCGCTCCCCATCTAGGGTATCAGCATGGAATGTGGTACATAAATCGCTCGCGACTGGGTTAGGCGTCCTTGTCGTTTGGATAGGGTCTTTCCAAGGCTGCCAGGCGAACTGGCTGATACACGAGAACAGTGAGACAGAACGACAGGGAGAACCAGGATTCCTGCAACCATCTCTCATCAGTCAGGAGAGCGGTTCTCGTCTTGCTCATCGGCCAGCGCGATCCCCCGCAGCCGTTGCACGTCGCGCATCGGTGGGACGCCGAAGAGGCTTTTGTACTCCCGATTGAAGTGGGAGGCGTCCTGGTAGCCCACACGATAGGCCGCACTCGCCGCGTCGAGGTCTTCGCCCAGCATCAGACGGCGGGCCTCCTGGAGCCGCAGCCGTTTCTGGAATTGCAAGGGGCTCATCGCCGTGACGGCTTTGAAGTGGTGGTGGAATCCCGAGACGCTCATGCCCAGTTCTCGCGCGAGTTCCTCGATGTGAAGTGGCTGGTCGAAGTCGTGGCGGAGTCGTCCGACCGCTCTGGCAATGTGGGGGTGTAGCCTCCCTGAAGAGCCAGGTGACGGAGCCTGGCACCCTGCTCTCCCATCAGGAGTCGGTAGAGAATTTCCCGCGTGATCAGCGGCAGAAGGACTTGTGCTTCGGCAGGTGAGTCCAGGAGTCTCGTGAGCCGCACGAAGGCGTCCAGCAGGTTCCCATCCAACGGGCTAACGGCGATGGCCCTCATATCGGCATGCTTTGGAGGCGAGGCGTGACCGGCCTCCACCATGACCGAACCGACGAGGGTGGGGGCAAGGGAGAGGCGCAGACTGAGGTAGGGCCGTTCCTTCGAGGCGGAGAGGACCTGACTGACGCGGGGCAACTCGACAGTAGCGAGCAGATACTGGGAGGGATCGTAGCGGTAGCGACTCTCACCGAGAAGGACCTCTTTGCTCCCCTGGGCAATCACGCACACGGATGGCTCGACCACACTGTGAACAGGCTCCAGAGGCGAGGAGGAGCGGGCCAGGTGTAGCCCTTGGAGCGGCTGGACGGTCCCATCTTCGCGCATGGCTCGCCCGATCCGTACAACCAGTTCCTCGCGGTTGGCTTGCAGCAGCACGGCCTCGTGTTCTGGCGGCTGGTGGATCATCACATTCATCGGATCCTCTTCTCTGGTTTCTCTCTCGCGCGTCCTGCAAGATGTGCAGAATCAGACAAGCATTTGCGACAATCATTCTACCACCCAGGGCTTCGGCGCGTCTATAATGACCACCAGACAGAGAACATGCCTCGCTGCTTTTGCAGGCATGGTGGAGGAATTGAGCACATGGACATCATAAAGAAGTGGCTCACAGCCTTCCGGCAAAGGACCGGCCGAGTATTTTACCGGTGCGGTACGCATTGACCCCCTGTTCCAGGCCCCTGAACCGGCCCGCGTGGTCGGGGCCAGTGTCACGTGTGAACCCGGCGCGCGGACTGCATGGCACACCCATCCGCTGGGCCAAACGCTGATCGTGACGGAGGGCCTCGGCCGGGTCCAACGCTTGGGTGGTCCGATCCAGGACATTGGACCAGGGGATGTGATCTGGTTCGCGCCGGGGGAGAAACATTGGCATGGCGCCGCACCAAACACAGCGATGACCCATATCGCTATTACAGGAACAGCTCGCAGGCCTGACCGTCGACTGGATGGAACAGGTCAGCGATGAACAATACCAGGCGTGATAGTAGAGGAAGATCATGCTCAACTTTCATGTATAACCAGGAGGCAAGACCCATGAAGAAGCGCACACTTGGAAAAAGTACCTTAGAAGTTACGGCTCTCGGGCTCGGCTGTATGGGCATGAGCTATGCCTACGGTCCGGCACCCGACAAGCAGGAGATGATCCAACTGCTTCGGTCGGCGGTTGAACGCGGCATCACGTTTTTCGATACCGCAGAAGCGTATGGCCCGTTCACCAATGAAGAACTGGTGGGCGAAGCGCTTGCTCCCTTTCGTGGACAAGTGGTGATCGCCACCAAATTCGGCTTTCATTTTGGTCCCAAGGGGGAGCAGATGGGCCAGGATAGTCGGCCAGAGCATATCAAGCAGGTCGCCGAGGCCTCGCTCAAGCGACTCAAGGTCGAGGCCATCGATCTGTTCTATCAGCACCGTGTTGACACGGACGTGCCGATCGAAGACGTGGCCGGGGCAGTGAAGGACCTGATCCGGGAAGGGAAAGTGAAACACTTCGGCCTTTCCGAAGCAGGAGTGCAAACGATCCGTCGCGCACACGCCGTCCAGCCGCTCACTGCCGTCCAGAGCGAATACTCGCTGTGGTGGAGAAACCCGGAAGCGGACGTGCTGCCGACCCTGGAGGAACTCGGCATCGGCTTCGTTCCATTTAGCCCACTGGGGAAGGGCTTCCTCACCGGAAAGATCAACGAACACACGACCTTCGACCGTTCCGACTTCCGCAACATCGTCCCTCGCTTTACGCCAGAGGCAAGACTCGCGAATCAGGCTCTGGTCGATTTGCTTGGCGAGATCGCAGAACGCAAGAAGGCGACACCTGCTCAGATCGCGCTCGCCTGGCTGCTGGCCCAGAAACCATGGATCGTGCCGATTCCGGGGACCACGAAGCTCTCTCGCCTGGAGGAGAACATCGGAGCAGTGGCCGTCAATCTCTCGCCCGACGATCTCCGCGAAATTGACAGCGCCGCCTCCAAGATCACGGTGCAGGGGGCTCGGTACCCCGAAGAATTGGAGCGAAGGACGGGTCTCTGAGTAGAAAAAATGTGCCCCAAAGCCAGGCTGGCCAGCACATGGAATGTGTCCTCCCAATCAGGTGCCACGAACCGGTTGGGAGGTAACATTGTTTCAGCATTGGCTTCACTTCATGTGGTAGAGTGACCAGGTACAGACTATCGGGCCATCAAACACTCCGATGGCAATTCTCCCTATGAGAAATGATGCGAGATTCGATACAGATCAGACCAGCACAGCCAGGCGAGGCTGAGGTAGCGGCGGCCCGGCTTTACGAGAGCGTATACGCATACACCCGTCACCTCTCCTCTGCGCGAAGAAGACGAGAGCGGGTTGATCGAGCGTTTACAGCACTTCTTCCGTCAGGACGGCAATCGTTTTAGCTATCAAAACATCCAGGTTGCTGACCAGGACTCAGAGGTGGTCGGGTTGGTGTTGAGCAGATGGCGGGTCGAGATGAGGCACGGCTCAACGCCGCCGTTGGAAGCTGGCTCGAACGGGAGGCGCAGGACGATGAATGGTATGTCGATGCGCTCGCTGTGTTCAGCAATTGGGGCCGCAAAGGGATCGGCACGCGCCTGCTGCAAAGTGCGGAGCAGCAGGCACGCCAGCATCACTATCCCAAAATTGCTCTGCATGTCGCTCAAGGGAACACACAGGCATTGGAGCATGTCTCCACGTTGGCCAAACAGCGCCGACGGGTGACTGCGAAAGAGCAAAAGGTGGGCAAGGTGAAGGTGCACGCACCGCTGGGTCACCTCACTGGGCGATGGCGCAAACATGCTCTGGAAGGAGAGAAGATCACGCCGAACTACTACGAAGCTGCGGCTTTCGAGACGCTCAAAGGGCGATTGCGCTCAGGCGATGTTGCCGTAAAATCGAGTCGCCAGGGCACTCACCGAGATGGGAAAACTAGAGCGGACGGCGTTTCTCCTGGAGTATTTTCGCGACGAGGCCCTCAGACGGCGTGTGCTGATCGGCCTGAACAAAGGAGAGGCACTGCATGCGCTCGCACGTCAACTCTTTTTCGGGCGGTTGGGCGAATTGCGTGATCGAGCCTTTGAGGATCAGATGCATCGGGCCAGTTGTTTGCACTTGCTCATGGCGGCGATTGCTGCCTGGAATACGGTCTATCTCACCGAAGCCATCGCGACCTTGCGCAAGCGGGATGAAGACATCCCAGAAGCCACCGTGGCCCATATTGCTCCCCTGGGATGGGAGCACATTCGCTTGATCGGCGACTATCATTTTGCCCCACAGTCTGGGCGTACCTTGGAAAATCTGCGCCCTCTGCGCCTGCAAGAGGGAGAAGAGAGCGCCTAAAAAGAGAGGGGAACTCGTCCAGAAAACCATCGTTTTCTGCGATTGGCTCCCACATCTTCCCAGGTAACCTGAACCTCAATGTGTGAGAAGGGCCCACTACTCGGATGGAGTGAAGATTGCTGCTACGCGGGCAGGCGGTGGAAGCCTCCTTCACTCCATCCCATTAAGTGAATGGCGCAGAGGTGAGAGGCTTTCCGGCAGAGCACGCACATGTGCGCGCTCTGCAGTACGTCACCACAACCCGCTTCTGATGGGATTGGCGTCGCGGTTCCGGCAGCAAAGCAGAGTGGTCCCTCAATGCACATGCAGTTTTGCATTGAGGGACCACTCTGCTTTTTTATTTCTGCATCAATTGATCTCGCAGCGTCTGATCCAGTGCCAGGTCGATGGTCGTCCAAGCCATCGCCAGTGCGCCATCAAGCACCGCTTTATCGGCCTCTGGCGTGACACAGGCGGCGGCAAATTCCGGCTGGTGGTTGATGGCGGGCAGGCAATTGATCCCTATGTGCGGCTGGATAGAAGGAATCACCTGCGAGATGTTCCCCATATCGGTCCCCCCTCCGCTTCTTGGGGCCTCCTGGACAACGCGGCCCAATGCCTCCGCATTCCGCCGGTACAGCTCAGACAAGGCGGCGTTCTGCACCATATGAGCATAGGGCTTGTCCCCTCCGACGATCGAGAGGTGAGCTCCGGTTGCCAGTGCGCCTGCCTCAAAGCAGCGGGTGACTCTTGCACGCAGATCCAGCAGTTCATCGAACGTTGGCGCGCGCAGGTTATAGCGGGCAGACGTATGGCTCGGAATGATATTGGCAGCCTCGCCTCCATCGGTGAGGATGCCGCTGATGCGAATGGTTGAGGGAAGCTGCTGGCGCAGAAGACCGATGGCGACCTGGGCAATGGTCATGGCATCGGCGGCATTGATGCCTTGCTCGGGTGCGGCCCCCGCGTGCGAGGCTTTGCCGGTATAATGAACATCAAAGAGAGCAACGGCAAGCGTGACTTCGCCGATATCATCGAAGGGCACGGGGTTGGGATGGACCAGCATGGCCGCGTGTATGCCTTCAAAGGCACCTCGTTCAAGCAGGAGGATCTTGCCGCCAGCATTGCCGACCTCCTCGGCGGGTGTCCCGATGACCTCAATGGTCAGGCCAAGATCGTCAGCAACCTGCGCCGCTGCTATACCCGCGCCTGCCGCCATGGCCGCCATGAGATTATGCCCGCAGGCATGTCCTATTTTGGGCAGGGCATCGTACTCGGCGCAGATGGCAATATGGAAAGGACCGTTGCCTGCTCGCGCACGAAAGGCGGTTGGCAGATCGCAAATCCCTGCCTCAACATCAAGACCGGCATCGGCGAGGACCTCGGTGATCCAGCGGCTGGCTTGCTCTTCGGCAAAGCCCAGTTCCGGGTGGTCGTGAATGCGATGCGAGAGATCGATCAAGGTCTGCTGATAGGTGTGTACGGTTTCCTGAGCCTTCTTCTTTGCGTCCATGAATGCTTCCTTTCTCGTGCGCGTTATCGACCGGCAACCTCGATCTGTTCGACGGCGGGAATGATCTCGGTTGCGAAGAGATCGAAGGGTGCCAGGTCGGCCACATTGGGCAGACTGACAATAGCCTGGTCAATGCCCATCGCCGCCAATTCGCGGAAATAGGCGATGGCGGCAGCCGGGGTCAAGCTCTTCTCCCGGCCATCCCTGGTGAGATGAATCCTCTTAATGATGGTTTTCTCGATGTCCGTATACGGGCGGCCTATGCTCTGGCAGTGCTCGCGCAGGACGGAGAGCTTGCGCTGCGCTTCGGAGAGCCCCAGGCTGGTCAAAGAAAAATTGCAGGCATCGCCATACTGTGCAACCAGACGGAGCGTCTTGCGCTCACCTGCTCCGCCGATCAAGATGGGCGGATGCGGCTTCTGGACCGATGATGGCGAGTTTAGCGGACGTCCAAGCTGATACTGTTTGCCCTGGTACGGCTTCTCGTCGCCTTTCCACATCTGGTGCGCGATCTGCAAGACGAGGAGCGTTGGCGCAAGGCTACAAAGCGTGGACGCCAGCGTGAAGAGGGCAAGACCAGCTAAAAACACGGTTCTGCTTCCTCTTCTGTCGCCAAGGGCTCCACCAGTCAGCAGAAAACTGGCGAAGACGAGGGCATAGCCATCCACAATCCATTGAAGCCCGGTCACATTTGCACTCAGATGCTCCTTGATATCGACCAATGCCACATTCACGATGGTGACATCGAGAATCATCATGAAGTAGCCAAGACAGAGAGCCAGAAGTGGTATCGTCGTCTGTGTGCTTGTCTGTTGAGATGGTGTCGTGATCATTCGCTTCTCTTTCCCATCAGAGGGTCAACGCTTCCTCCCTTCCGGGGGACACAGCCTTTCCTGCTCTCACGTTCGTCCTCTGGGGTATCGTCGTCGGAGGCAGGACCAGGAGATATCCACGAGAGCGTGGTTTTTCCACGTCTCCTGGTCCTCCCTCGATTTGGGGGTTGCGCGCACGTATACGTAACTTGTCCCTCTAAAGCCGAACCATGACCTTCATGGCTGTGCGCTGATCCATTGCCGCGTAGCCCGATGGAACGCCGTCGAGATCGACGGTGAGATCGAGCACAGCAGAAGGATCGAGCCGTCCGGCCAGCACATCCGCGAGCAACTCAGAGAGAAAAGCCCGAACAGGTGCCCCCCCACCTCGTAGAGCTATATGGTTAAAAATGAGTCGCAGAAGATTGATCTGTTCGCTGCCATGGGGCACCCCGACGTAGCCGATGCTTCCTCCTGGACGGGCGATCGCAATGGCGGTATCCATCGACTCCTTCGAGCCAACGCACTCCATCACCGATTCCGCTCCCCCTTTTGTCAACTCGATCACTTCCTGCTCAGCCTGCTCGCCGCGACTCGTGACGAGGTCGGTGGCGCCGAAACGGCGGCCCAGGGAGAGGCGACTCTCTTGATGCCCCAGCAGGATGATACGCTCCGCTCCCAGGCGTCGTGCTGCTAGCACCCCACATAAGCCCACAGCCCCATCGCCGATGATGGCTACCGTTCCCCCCGGATGCACCCCTGCTAACAGGGCTGCATAATGGCCTGTCCCCATCACGTCCGTCAGAGGAAGGATAGCCTGAAGCCTCGCTTCATCTCCTTCAACGCTCGAAGGTACGACGACCAGCGTACTATCGGCAAAGAAGGCACGAATCGCTTCGGCTTGTCCTCCATTGTCCCCCTGTCCCCAAACGCCGCCATGCAGGCAGTTGGTGTAGAGTCCTTTGTGGCAGAACTCGCAGGTGCCATCGGAAAAGGCAAACGGTGCGATCACCCGGTCTCCCCGCTTGATGGTCGAAACCTGAGAGCCCACCTCTTCCACCATGCCCATCCATTCATGGCCCAATCGCCCCCCTGGTGGAAAGGGGTCTAGCCCTCGATAGGGCCATAAATCAGACCCACAGATTGCGGCATGGGTGATCCGAACGAGGGCATCCGTTGGCTCATGCAGTGCGGCATCTCTTACCTGTTCGACCCGGACATCGAAGGGGCCGTGAAAAACAGTTGCACGCATATGCTTCTTTCTCCTCCTTTGTCAATGGATACTCATCGAGTGTCGCGAACCGAGGCGCGGAGCCATGTTCGCCATCCGATGGCTTCCTCCTCACTATTCGCGTCACATGCTCACTTTTCTGCGCCAAAGCTGCTCAACTTTTCACGTCATGTACGATAGAGGACAAGCCTATTCCGTTTCGGCGAAGACCTCCATGGCTATATTGACTGCCGTTATCGTGCTCGGCCATCCAGCATAGAAAGCCAGATGCGTGAACAGCTCGGCAAGTTCGTCTTTGCTGATCCCATTCTCTCGGGCGCGAGCAATATGAAAGGGTAATTCGTTGGTCCGATACAGCGCGACGAGGGCTGCAACCGTAATCAAGCTCCGGTCGCGCTTGGAGAGTCCAGGACGTTCCCAAATGTCGCCGAAGAGTACCTTTTCGTTCAGTTCCATTAACTTGGGTACAAAGTCTTTTCTCTTCTGTATCTTCTCCTGGGTGGTAGGCTGTTCTTGAGGCATGGTCTGTTCTCCTTTGTTTGTCGTTCAATGGCGATCAAGACAAGCATGCGTTCGCTCGTCTTCATGCGCCTGATGGAATGGGAAGACTCGTCTTCGCCAGTCATCGGCAGAGCCGTCTGACGTGCAGTCATGTCCACATCGGGAGCAGCGTTTCAGCGATCCGTTGCAGGTGCAGGAGTCACAGAAAGTGAAGAGATTTCATTGCGCCATTGTGGAGTCATGTCCACATCGAGAGCAGCGAGCGAATACTCAAGCTGTTCTCCATTTCTTGCCCCGATAATGGGTGCTGTTATTGCAGGATTGGACATCACCCAGGCAACTGCAAGCGTTGCCGGGTGTATGCCATGTTCTGCGGCATAGGTCGTAAATCGGTCAGCTACCACAAAATTCATTTCATCCGCATAGCGATCAGTATATCTTTGTTCTTCAACTAATCGTCCTTGCTCTGGTCGTTTATCCACCCCATATTTTCCTGTCAGAAGTCCAGCGCCTAAAGGACTATAGGAGATCACTCCAAGTTGTTCGGAAACGGCGAGAGGCAAAATTTCGACCTCGGCTTGACGTTTCACCAGGTTATACATGGGTTGTAGTAATTCAAAACGAGCCAGTTGTTCTTTGGCAGCAATCCCTAATGCCTTGGCAATTTGCCAGGCAGCCCAATTGCTTACCGCCGGATAGAGAATCTTCCCTTGTGTTTGAAGGTCATCAAGAGCACGAAGGGTTTCTTCCATAGGAGTATTTTCATCAAAAAGATGCATAAAGTAAAAATCAATGCGGTCAGTCTTTAAGCGTCGTAAGCTTTTTTCAACTTCAAGCATGATATGACGACGGGAGAGTCCCCTCGCATTGATGTCTTTTCCCGTGGGATAAAACACTTTTGTCGCCAGTACCATTTCATCCCGACAATCAGCAAGACACTCCCCGAGTAGTTCTTCAGACCGCCCTTGACTATACACATTTGCGGTATCAAAAAAGTTAATACCGGCTTCACGGCAACGCTGAAACATGGCTTTCGATGTTGCCTCATCAGCGTTTCCGCCAAAAGACATCGTCCCAAAACACAAACAGGAGACCTGAACTCCCGTTTTTCCTACTGTGCGGTACTTCATAAGCAATCCTCCTCATTCTTTACTCGGATGGTACCAGCTTTAGTGTAGTCGCACGCGCTTGCGGGGCAATCATCGGGTCAACATATGTTGCGCTGTATCTCTGATACTTTGATTGATACGCTGCATCGATCTTGTTATTGAGCGCCTCGTCATTGCTGATATCCACAAACGTCACGTCCTTCGTCACTCCTCCAGCTCCAATCCGTCCCTCGTGCCGCTGTTGTACATGACGGAACCAGGCGGTTTCATGACCACGGTATGCCCGCACGTACAGATCATCAGCGACGCGAACGACCCAGATAGGAATGGGCTTTCGATGCGTGCCATCCTTCTTGAAAGACACAAGCAGCAGTTCATCTGCTGCTCCAATTCGTTCGAGATCATTTCTTGTCCAGCTCGTCATTGCATAGCCTCCCTCGTCTTCTATTGATACATTCATGAACTATGACTGACCTGGTTAGACAGTCCCTATTTTTACCGGTGACTTGATCGCACAGCGTTCGTCCATAGCAGCGCAGGCTTGCGCGATGCCATCCAGGTCAGTCGTGAAGTCAAAAACACGTCCAGGATTGATGTGGCCTTCTAATACATCATCGAGAAGCTCAAGGATGCAGGTTCGCGCTGGTGCCGGGCCCCACGATAGTACCAGAGGTCAGAACCGCAGACGCATGCCAGCACGACGCGAACGACAGCGTCAGTCGGCTCTTTGATGGTAGGGTCTGGTCGCTCGCCAGGCTCAATAGTGCCCTTTCCCTTGAATATTGCAGCTTTCATAATGACTCTACCACCTTTTTTTTGCTCAGAGACCGGTCATTCGCTCTAGATGTTCGGGATACCGGGCTCCCTGGATCGTGATCTTTGAAATGGCACTTTTGATCTCCCGCAGATCGTCGGGCTTAAGTTCGACGGCAAGTGCGCCGATATTCTCATCTAGGCGCTCGAGCTTGCGGGAGCCCGGTATGGGAACGATCCACGGCTTCTGAGCGAGCAGCCAGGCGAGCGCGATCTGAGCCGGTGTTGCTCCCTTCTGTTCTCCGATCCTGGCAAGCAGATCAATTACCGCCCGGTTTGCTTTCCGCGCCTCCGGCGTATAGCGAGGGAGGCGGCTGCGGATATCAACACTGGCGAAGGCCGTGTGTTCGTCGATCTTTCCCGTGAGATAGCCCCTGCCCAGGGGGCTGTATGGAACGAAGCCGATACCGAGTTCCTCGCATGCAGGCAGCACTTCCTCCTCAACGGTTCTCCACCACAGCGAGTATTCGCTCTGAACTGCCGTGACTGGCTGGACCGCGTGAGCGCGACGGATCGTTTGTGCTCCCGCTTCAGAAAGGCCGAAGTGCTTCACCTTCCCTTCCTGGATCAAGTCCTTGACCGCACCTGCGACGTCTTCGATGGGCACGTCCGGGTCCACACGGTGCTGATAGAACAGATCGATGGTCTCGACCCTGAGCCGCTTGAGCGAGCCCTCGGCACCCTGCTTGATATGCTCTGGTCGCCAATCCTTGCCCATCTGCTCCCCATTGGGACCCAATTTGAAGCCGATTTTGGTGGCGATCACCACCTGCTCGCGGAAGGGGGCCAACGCTTCGCCCACCAGTTCTTCATTCGTGAACGGACCGTAGGACTGGGCGGTGTCGAAGAAGGTGACGCCGCGCTCGACGGCCTTATGAATCAGGGCGATCATCTCCTGCTTGTCGGGAAGCGGGCTTTCATCATGGCTCATTCTCATGCAACCGAGCCCGATGGCCGAGACTTCCAGGTTCTTGTTTCCAAGTTTGCGCTTCTGCATGTGCTGAACTCCTCTTTTTATGTGTCTTGTCTCCTGTCTTTGCGTTCCAGATCGGAACGTTCTTCCTCCACCATCAGCCCTGGTATTGTTCGTCGCTGACCAGTTCCATCCAGTCAACGGTCGAGCCTGAGAGCTGTTCCTGAATGGCGATGTACGTCACGGCTGTGGTTGGCGTGGCCCCGTGCCAATGTTTCTCACCCGGCTCGAACCAGATCACGTCCCCTGGCCGAATTTCCTCGATTGGTCCCCCCCAGCGTTGGATCCGGCCACAGCCAGTCGTCACGATCAGCGTCTGGCCCAGCGGGTGAGTATGCCATGCTTCCCGAGCGCCGGGTTCACACGTGATACTCACCCCGACCGCACGTGCCGGAGCGGGTGCCTCGAAGAGGGAGTCAATGCGTATCGTGCCGGGAAAGTACTCGGACGGTCCTTTCCCGGAAGGCTGTGAGCCACTTCTTTTGATGTCCATTTGCTCAATTCCTCCACCATGCCTACAAAAGCAGCGAGGCATGTTCTCTGTCTGGTGGTCATTATAGACGCGCCGAAGCACAGGATGGTAGAATAATTCGTGAAAATGATTGTCTGATTCTGCAAATCTTCCCGATGAGCTATGGAGAAACCAGAGAAGAGGTTCCTATGGACGTGATGAACCACCAGCAGGCAGCACGCGAGGCCCATCTGATGCAAGCCAACCGCGAGGAACTGGTGGAGCGGATTGCGCGGGCCATGCGCGAAGATGGGATCGCCCAGCCGCTCCAGGGGCTTTACCTGTATCGCCGCTCCTCGCCTCTGCAACTGCTTCACGGTGTGAGCGAGCCATCCGTGGCCGTGATTGCCCAGGGGAGTAAGGAAGTCCTTCTGGGCGAGAACCGCTACCGGTACGGCCCGTCACAGTATCTGCTGGCCACCGTCGAGCTGCCCACCATCCGCCGAGTTCTCGAAGCCTCAAAGGAACGACCCTACCTGAGTCTCCGCCTCTCCCTCGCCCCCGCCCTCGTCGGCTCGGTCCTGCTTGAAGCCGGTCACATCTCTCCTCCAGGCGAGGCTTCTGTGAGGGCCATCGATGTCAGCCCGCTGAATGTGCCCCTGCTGGACGCCTTCGTGCGGCTCACGAGGCTCCTGGATGCTCCTGCCGAAGCGCCGGTGCTCCTGCCGCTGATCACACGGGAAATCATCTATCGTCTCCTGATGGGAGAGCAGGGTGGCCGGCTCCGTCACCTGGCAATCCTGGGGGGCTACCCCCCCCACATCGCCAGAGCGGTCGGACGACTCCGTCACGACTTCGACCAGCCACTGCGCATCGAGAGACTCGCGCGAGAGCTGGGCATGAGCGTCTCAGGGTTGCGCCAGCACTTCAAGGCCGTCACGGCGATGAGCCCCTCGCAATTCCAGAAGCAGTTGCGGCTGCAAGAGGCCCGCCGTCTGATGCTGGGCGAAGACCTCGACGCGGCCAGTGCGGCCTATCGCGTGGGCTACCACGACGCCTCCCACTTCAATCGGGAGTACAAAAGTCTCTTCGGCGTCCCCCCCATGCACGATGTGCAACGCCTGCGGGAGGAGGCACAGCCTCAAGCTTCCCGATGAGAAAGACGGGCCCATCCGACACATCTTCCTCACGCAACAGACCACTGCCCCATAGGGACTGACCGTGTGAGTCTGGTCCTCTTCATCGGCACGAGCAGCAAAAACGAAGAGGATCACACGGGAAAGAAAAGTGTCTGCAAACGATGTCTGTCTTGCCCGCTCCGCGAGCAGGTGGTGGCACTGACGTAGCGCTGCCTTTTCTGAAGGAGAGGAAGTATCTCAGAATTGACAGCCCCTGGTGACAAGCAACTTTACGTTTCTCCTTTTTGAGACGGTCAACGAGATATCCCTTTAGAGTAAAAACTGCCTCGAATTCTCGCTTCCACTTCCCTTAGAGTAATTTGGAGGGGGAAAAACGTAGTGATCCCCTCTTGGGGAGGGCACTGGTTTTCCACGTTCCGCGTGAGTACCAGGATGGGTTAGGCTCTGCCTCTCCGCCGGTGGCTGTGTTGTCTGCGTCAGAAGAATAGGAAGCTTCTGATCCTTGCCACGTACCTTTTGGTTCAAGCCTGTCATCACCTTTGGCTTGCTGTGCATCACGACGTTTATTAGCAGTTCACCATCTGTTAGCCATACCACCCGGCCCTAGCTCCCGAACCGCATTGGTGCTCGCAGTCGCAGTCTCCCCTCACGGTTTGATTGCCACCTTTTCAGGTGAGGCTACATTGTCCGAAGGCGGCTTCATACCATCGGATTGCTCCAATCGCATGTCCTGGTAGGGCACTGGAGGCAGTACTCCAGGTGAGGTCCTTTCGGCCTCACAGTTACTCACGCGACCTCGTGTCGCACTCCTATTTTCCGCGTATCTTGGGCTCCCAACATCTTGGTCTTTGGTCCAGAAAGGCAAAAGTAAAGTGAGCCATTGTCCGCCAGGCCACGCTTAGCGGGAAAAAATAAGGCAGAATCACCCTGGCAAGTCCTTAGCAGGGAAAACGGGGGGTAAAAATGTTGGGAGCCCATTAATGCAAACATTTGGCTTTCCTTCTCTGCGGGATGAGGGAATTAGCATGAGCGCTGACGCCCAATTGCTTGTCAGCTGGTCACAGCATTTTATTGGCGCAGGAAGCCTGCATATCTGGCGGCCCAGTTTGGGAAAACGATGGAATCTGGGTGGAACGCACCAATGGGTCTATAAAGCGATATTGAGCCCTGATGGGGAGAGAGGTGCAGCGATTTGTGGCGATAAGCAGATACGGATCTGGTCATTGAGCGAGCCATTACAAAGTCCTCCCGTGTATATTCAGCCAGTAGCCACGCTGGGCTACTGCACAGAGGCGCGTTCTCCTCTGGCGTCAGTCCCGATGGGGACTTGCTGGCAACAGTGGGAGAAGATCACCTCATTCATGTATGGAACATGCGCAACCATATTCATGTGCTTACCCTGGAGGGCAAGAAGCACGAAGCGACCAGCCTAGCCTGGAGTGTGAAGAAAGGATTACTCGCAGCTGGAAGTGCTGAGGGAAGTGTGCATGTCTGGCAGATCAGCGATGGGCAGGTGTATTGCGTGTATCAAGATTTGCGAGGAAGACCGCTGAGCCTGGCCTTTAATGCGAATGGGGAACGGCTAGGAGCGGCCAGTAGTGAAGGCGAAATGCGGGTGTGGTGAATGAGCGATGCACAACCTGAGCCAGGCGGGGAGAGGGATGTTGTAGAGCGAGCCTGGGCGCTGGATGGGAGTGCGTCACCTCCAGAGAGCCAGGAAGAAAGCATAAATCTCTGGCAACTTCCGCCAGAGACGACAACGTACCAGTTGACAGCAGCCAATTTGCGGTTACTGGGTATCTCTTTCCGTCCAGATGGATGCATATTGATCGCTGGTTATGGAAGCGGACACACGCGTATCTGGCGATTAGAACAGATAGACGTATAGGGTGGTTGATATGTTCATTTCCATGCTCATTCATAGCGGCTCTGGGCCAGCGTGCATCAGGTTTACTTTCCGGTATCAGGTGTTTTCCCTATGAGTCGTTCCAGTATGCTTTGCGAAGCGTGCCGCCTGGCTCCCCAGAAAACACTGACTGAGGGAAATGATCCGCGCTGGCCCTATCGGCTTTGTCAGGCCTGCGCCCATCGCCTGACGACCTATTCCCTGCGTCCACTGGAATGGTTTCATCTGGCCGCGATTCACGGACCAGACCAGTTTTTCCTGCATGATGATTTTTACACGGAGGACGGCGAGGCTCAGCAGCCAGATGCAGATGTTGTTGAACCAGAACGCTGGCCAATACCCACGCAGGCCGAAGCCACTGGCGACTTGGGCCTGCTGGTTAATTATGCGATGACCCGCTGGTTCCCGGGTGAACATAATGAGGTCATAGCTCTCCTCAAACAGCATAATCAACACGCGCTGCTTGCAGAATTGCAAAGACGTGCGAAGATGCTTCCACCTCTCGGCATTGAGGAGCGCATCTATCTCAGCTTGTTGAAAAACGCCAAATAGCGCAAGGAAAGACACGAGCGTGGCAGATGAGGCAAGAAAAACGGTCACCCAGGTATACTATCCGGTGGAATGAAATTTTTTCTGTGACCTAACGTGTTGACCGGTGACAAGAGGGCTACCAAACGAACACCCACAACTCAGGGGCTTCAGAGAACAGTAAACACCTACTAAAAAATCTAGTAGGTGTTGGTTGATGGGGTGGGTTCACGTACTAAGCGGTGGGAGGTTGCTGACTGGGAGTGGGTTTCATCTGCTCTAATTCGTGGGTGAACAACTGCCTCTCTTCCTCGGTTGCCAGCGCCAAAAAATGCAGAGGAGAAACCAACGTGAGGCAGACTTGCTGCCCGCAGCCCACCGTCGCTACGCCGAAGGCAATATCGTTGGGGGCTCGCGCCAGCAGAAAGTAACACCCGGGGGGTACCTCGAAATCGACTGTCCCGCACTTCGTCTCTGCGCACAGTTCTCGGTCACAAAACACCACGGGATGACGGCTACAACAATCAAGCAGACAGACCAACCATTGTTTTTGACTGACGCTACAGAGGCTCTCTCGTTCGATAATCCAGACCTCGATCTTTCCGGTAGACATGTGGTGGTACCTCTCTCTTTCTTTGTGAAACGACCGTTGCTCTTGCAATTGCAAGAGCAACTCAACTCACTCTACTTGCCTCTAGACGTTGATTAACCTCTGTTTTAGTAGATCTCTCTGCAGCCTTTTCCATCTCTTTATCTTTTGCTCGCAGCTTCTTTGGTTCTGCCTGCTTTCTATAAAAAAACTAACTCCTACATAGAGCAGGGGGCAAAGGTAGAAAGATACCCTGCTGGAATGTTTTTATTGGAGTAGATAAAAACCCTCCAAAGCTCATGAGTGAAATGACAACAATAAAAGTAGGTATCATTCCCAACCTCTCGTTAAATGTGTTATACCCTACTACTTTACTCTCTAATTTTTGGCGGTGTTCTGCTTGCTTTTCAGCCATGGTCATAATTCTATCTGCTGCACCAGGTAATACACCTTCGTATTTGCCAAGAGCTTCAGGGGGTGGCAATGGGCCAAAAAAAATACTTTCGTGGTGGACGGAAGCAAGTACGTGTTGCTGTTGGTTATTATTTTCTGGCTTTTTCAGTGCGTGTGGTCCCGGCATACGATTTAATGGCATTCGCTATATCTCTGCCAACAATAAGCCAATCTCTTGTTAACGCCTCAATATCTGCCTCTGCCTCAGTTTTCTGATAGCGGATTTTTTCTGGTTATTACACTTCGCGCATGCATAGACTATGGGAATATCGACAGGTAATGGTTCTTCTTCGGGGAACAGGTTTTTGGGGATAACGTGGTCACGAGTAAGTCTGTTGTATTCACCACAATAGGGACAGTTACCATATCTTCTGGTATGTCGAGGCATCTCCTGACTCCATCGTCTCAACAGGTTATAACCGAACAATATTGCAACTAATATACCATGGAAGTCAATAGGACATGAGGATGAGTTGTTATTTGTCAAGAGGAGAAATTAGGAGCTACCCATTAGGATAGCTCCCTGCGATATCAGATTGCTCGGGCTTTTTTCATCCACTTGTTCGCGGTAGTTGCTGACATGCCTAACGCTTTCCCTACTGTATGTGCTGACGCGTCAGGATGTTCGCTCATGTACATCCGTACGCGCTCAAGGTTTTCATTCTGTACGCTCTTCGGAGCAGGTAGGGCTTTTGGCTGTTCACCCTGTACCTCCTCCTTTACCACTTCGTTGACAACAGTAGGCTTCGGCTGGACAGGTGTATGCTTCTTCTGTACACTTGGCTTCTCCTCAAGCTGTACGTGCCTGACAGCGTGAGCCACAATTAACAGGACAATGGCCACCGAGCGTATCCAGATGAGCGCTTCAACGGGAATGAACACATGGGTGTATGCACTGTCCAGGGTAATATTCAGCGTCTGCTGGACTGCCTCTATATTGCTCACAATGGCAGCGGTGAACAGTAACAGACCTCACAGCAGAGCGTACAGCCAGGTCTTTACCTGTTCGCGCTGGTGATGATAGCGGAAGGTACGAATGATCGTCCCCGCGACACTCGCGTCAATGGCGATACACTGTGTCCAGGCCCAGACGCGCTGCATGAACAGGCTGTCCGTCAACACCCCGCCTTTGGTTAACACATTCGCCATGCTTGCAATCAGCCCAAATGCCAATGACAAAACTGACAGGCTTGATGCAAGCTCTAAGAGGTACAGGATGCCGGTGTCTAACTGCTCGATGCTGTGGAATTGACGCATGATTGTTTCCTCCTTCGTGCGTTAAAACGATGAGTATCGAGGAGCAAACATACGCCGGATGAAGATGAAATTGTGTCGTGATTCACCTTAAAGTGATGCCTGGGATAGAATATGACCAACTCTATCGGCTGATGCAACTGGCAAATCGCGTTTCGGTCAACCTGGAAGGCCCCACACAAGAGCGTTTGAATGCACTGGCCCCAAAGAAGGACTTTCAGCGTGAACTCCTGAGTATGCTGCAACTGGCTGAACTGATACGGCGCACCCACCCCCATGAAAAACTTGCCGGTACCGTCACACAATTCGTGGTAGGAGCTGTAGGCGATACCGATCTGGAACTCCTCTCGCTGAGCAGCAGTCTCTACCATCAGTATGGACTGACCCGTGCCTATTATTCTGGCTTCAGTCCCGTCATCCAAACTCCTTTTGAAAACCTGCCTGCGACTGATCCCCTGCGCGAGCACCGCCTGTACCAGGCCAGTTTTTTGCTGCGTGATTATGGCTGGAAAGTGGAAGACTTTCCCTTTTTGCCGGATGGGAATATGGAGCTTGAGCTTGATCCCAAGCGGGCCTGGGCAGAGCGATATTTACGGCAGGCTCCCATTGAGATCATGACAGCCAATCGCCAGCAACTCTTACGCATCCCTGGGATCGGTCCTGTGGGAGCCGATGCCATTCTCAAGGCGCGCCGGCAGGGGAGACTG
>WNFA01001447.1_pt1 | contig 19257 bp, 17 predicted proteins | sample 5400481 | NCBI WGS metagenome assembly WNFA01 (sample SAMN13153340, study PRJNA577476) | soil metagenome | isolation source: 120 cm saprolite under Douglas fir tree site 2 hole 1 replicate 2 | place: USA:California | collected 2015-04-18
ACGTATTGACGATGACGCCGCCGCCGTTCTCGCGCATCCAGCGGAACACCGGCTGGGTGCAGCAGAACGTGCCCTTCAGATGCACCTTCAAGACCTTGTCCCAGCCGGCCTCGGTCGCCTTGGCAAAGGTCTGGTCGATCAGGATGCCCGCATTGTTGACGAGAATGTCGGCGCGGCCGAAATGCTTGATGGCGTCGTCGAACACCGATTGCCCGCCCGCCATGGTGGAGATATCGGCACCATTGGCGACGGCGCGGCCGCCCTCGGCCTTGATCGCATTGACCACTTTCTGCGCCATCGAGACATCGGCGCCGCTGCCGTCGCGCGGCCCGCCGAGGTCGTTGACCACGACAGCGGCCCCCTCGCGGGCGAACAGCTTTGCATAGGCCTCACCGAGCCCGCCGCCCGCACCGGTGATCAGCGCCACCTTGCCGTCGAGTAATCCCATGATGTTTTGCTCCCGTGTCGTCGTTTATTCATCCACCGTCATGGCCGTGCTTGTCACGGCCATCCACGTCTTTCTTCTCCAGAGAGAAGACGTGGATGCCCGGCACAAGGCCGGGCATGACGACATCACTTAAAGCGCCCGCCCCTGCATAATCTCACCCCAGCACGGTCTTGCCGCTCTTGATGACGGCGACGTTGCGCGCCTTCACCTTGGCCTCGAATGAAATCACGTTGCCGTCCTGCCACAGATCCATCGTCACGGTTTCGCCGGGATAGACCGGCGAGGAGAACCGCGCGACGTGCTGCCTGAACGCGCTCGCGTCGTAGTCGGCATAGGTCTGCAGGATGCCGCGGCAGGTGATGCCATAGGTGCACATGCCGTGCAGGATCGGTTTTGCGAAGCCGGCGCGTTTTGCAAACTCGGGATCGGAATGCAGCGGATTGCGATCGCCGCAGAGCCGATACACCAGCGCCTGATCCGGACGCGTCGAGATATCGATTGATCGGTCCGGCGCGCGGGTCGGCACCTTGTGCGGTTCGGGCTGGCCTTCCGAAGGCCCGCCAAAGCCGCCGTCGCCGCGCGCAAAACGCGACGCCACCAACGTCGCCAATGGCTCGCCCTTCTCGTCTTTCAGCACGGTCTTGTGGCGGATCACCGCACCCTTGTCCTTGCCCTTGTCGAAAACGTCGAGAACGCTGGAATCGGCGGTGATATGGGCGGCCACGGCCAGCGGCTTGTGGAAGGTGATGTCACGCTCGCCGTCGACCACCATCACGCGATTGAGATTCATCTCGCCGGGACTGGCGCCCCATGCCGCGACCGAGGCAAATGTCGGCACAACCTTCAAGGCGCGCGGCGTGGCTGTGGCCTCGTTGACGAACGCCAGCTCCTTCTCGTCCATCGGGTCGGCGCCCATCCCGATGCCATAGGCGTACAGCATCACCTCGCGATCGGTATAGGCGTATTTCTGGCCGAGATTTTTCAGCGCCATCAGCTCGTCGTACTTGATCGGCATTTTTTGCGTTCCTCCGAATTTTTCTTTCGCAGTGCCAGTTGTTGCGCCCTCTCCCCTTGTGGGAGAGGGCCACACCGGCATCGGCAACAAACGCTGCAGGGTGAGGGGTTGGCGCCCGCGGATAGATACCTCTCCGCTGATAGAGACCCCTCATCCGGCAGCCTTCGGCTGCCACCTTCTCCCACAAGGGGAGAAGGGAAGAAACATGCATCACACCGGCGTAAAGAACGGCAGCGGCGCGCCGTCGGTCGTCTTGAACACGACCTTCACTTTCTGGCCGATCTTCAATTTGTCCATGTCGCAGTCGACGAAATTGGTCAGCAGCGAGGGGCCTTCCTTCAGCGTGACGTAGCCGATCGCGTAAGGCCCGGTGGCGGATTTGCGCATCAGGCTGAAGGTATAGATCTCGCCCTCGCCCGAACTTTCTTCCCACACCGTCTTGTCGGAAAAACAGAACGGGCACAGCGTGCGCGGAAAGTAATGCGGCTCGCCGCAGGCGGTGCAGCGTTTGATGAGCAGCTTGCCCTCGACCGTCGCATCCCAGAACTGTCTTGTTTCCGGATTGCCCTGCGGCGTCGGATATTTCACTTTAGAGTCCATCACACGCGCTCCAGGATGCAGGTCGAGGCGGCGTGGCGAACGCCGAGCAGGCCGCCGGTGCCATGGGCCAGCGCGAGATCGCAGTTTTGCACCTGCACCTTCGGATGCGCCTCGCCGCGCAGTTGGCGCACCGCTTCGAGAATCTTGGTCATGCCGCCGCGGTTGACCGGATGATTGCTGCACAGACCGCCGCCGTCGGTATTGAACGGTAGCTTGCCGACGCCGGAAATCAGATTGCCGTCGGCGACGAACTTGCCGCCCTCGCCTTTCTTGCAGAAACCGAGGTCCTCGAGCTGCATCAGCACGGTGATGGTGAAGCTGTCATAGATCGAGGCGTATTTGATATCCTTCTGTGTCACGCCGGCCATGGCAAAGGCCGGCGGTCCCGACCACACGCCCGCGGAATAGGTGAGATCGAGATCCTTGCCGCCGCGCGGTCCCTTCAGCGCCTCGCCGGCGCCGATCATCCGCACCAGCGGCCGCTTCAGGCTGCGCGCGATTGCCTCCGTGGTGACGATAAGGGCGCCGCCGCCGTCGGTGACGACGCAGCAATCCATCCGGTGCAGCGGATCGGAGATCATCGGCGAGTTCAGCACGTCCTCGACGGTGACGACGTCGCGCAGCATCGCATGCTCGTTGTATTGCGCGTGGTGGGATGCCGCGACCTTGATCCAGGCCAGTTGCTCGCTGGTGGTGCCAAACTCATGCATGTGGCGCATGGCGCACATGCCGTAAATGTTGTGCGTGGTGGCGTTGTAGGCGGCCTCGAAATCGACCTCGGCGCCGGTCGCGCGCGGCGGCATGGCGCCGGTGCGCGGCTTTCCAGCCAGCGTGATCAGCGCGATCGAACAGCGGCCGGCCGCGATTGCCTCCGCGGCATGGCCGAGATGGACCAGATAGGAGCAGCCGCCGGTATCCGTGGAATCGAAATGACGGACTTTCAGGCCCATGTAATCGGCCATTGCCATCACGCCGCCCGCCGCGTCGCCGGCGCAGAAATAGCCGTCAATATCGGCCTTGGTTAACCCCGCGTCTTCCAACGCGCCCTTGGCGACTTCGGCATGCAGCTGTGCGGTGGATTTGTCGGGTGCGTGCCGGGTTGGATGCTCGTAGATCCCGGCGAGGTAGGCCTTACCCTTGATACTCAAGTCGCTCTCCGCTGACATTTCTTCTTGCTAGCGGTTTTTGTGGCCTGTCGGCGTGGCCTTGGCAAGCACCGAAATATTCCGTCAGGCGAGACAGTAGCCACTGGAACCAAGCCGGGATGATTATGCCGAACATCGTATCAGGCCGGAACGCCAACACCGTCCGGCTTCAAGTTCGATGCCCGGAGCGGATATCACGAGGCGTTCTCGCGGCGCGACGCGCCCGAGGCTTGCAAGGTAACTTTCGCACCTCTCGAAAAGAGAGGGCGCAGGGAATGCCGGATGCGCGCTGCACCCGCGGTCTCGTGTGCATGTGCACAAGAAGATGCGCACACGAGCATACAGGGCAGCGGAGGCAATCCGACATTCCCTGCGCAATGGCTTTACGGCTTATAGCGCGCTCTCCCCGGTGATCGGGCTTTCTTGTCACCGTCGCCGGCGGAAACCGATTCCACCAGCTTGACGCCAGCGTCGAGGCGTCAGGACCACACGACTTCGCCGTACGTTTCAGTGCCGTTCGTCAAAGGCGCATCCACGTCCACCGCATCCCACCGCACGTTCGTGACGATCGCGAGCCGCCCCTCTTGTCGGGTGAGACGGCCGGATTCAAATCATTGATTTGCCCGACGGCGAAAGCGGAATATTTTTTCGAAAGGGGCTGGATAGAATTTTGGTGATTTGCCCGTCGGGTTGTTTTGTCGCACCCGCCGCATCCAGATCGTTGTTGCGCGCGAAGCGACGCAGCTCGCAGCCGATTTGCCCGTCGGCCAATCGTTCGTGGCAGGCGCAAGCAACGCGGATGTCTTGAATGGCAAGACCGGACAACGGCACCGCCGAGATTAGCCCCTTAACCGGACATAGGCGACCCAAAACAACCCTCGCATACCACTTACTCAAACCGCTGGCGGCTGGTTGTGCTTCACCTAGTTTGTAGGTCGGACCTGCGAATGCCCTTTAATCAAGAACGCCATCGGGACACTCGGTAAATGCCTTTCCGAATTCGACATCAGAAGGAGACGGTTGACGGTATTATCCTGAATGCCTCCGGGTGGGAGAACACAAGAAATTCGCGCTTCCTTGATAGGAATTCGGGCCTTTTTGATAGCAGCCTGAGCCGGTAAGTGCGCTCGGGCGAAACGGGCGGCCAAATGTCTCTCCACGTTCGGCTTGGGCCCGCGATCATCGAGCTTCGAAAGGTATTTGAAGACATCGCGCATCAATGCTGGATAGCAAGCGAACGTCTTGCCCGACGCCAAGGTCTCGATGTCCTCCACATTTTGGGGGAACGCAAACACCGAACCCTCGATGCTATGCGTGAGCGCGGAGAGATTGGTGTTTGACCTTTCCACCCCTTGATGGATGGCTCTCTTAATTTCGTTCCAGCGAAAGAGGGTATCGGTCACAATGCAGGAACCTGTCGCTTGTGCCAAATACATCGCGATCTCGAAATTCGGCGCAAACTTCATCACGTTGAACTGCCCGCCCTTTTTGCCGCCTGCCAGTGAGTCCTCTTGTAGCACGGCCAGAGGGTCGTGCTCCTTGAGCCGTTCAATACCCCTTAGAGCCTCCTCAAGATTTATCTTGTCTAGATCTGGCGAGGCTTTCAGTAATTGGGACCGCAGTGCATCTCGCGGCAGCAACATGATGCTTCGCCTGAAATCCTGCTTCGCGAGTTCTTTGAGGTGAGTGTCGGTGTGCGAGTCTATTTTTGTCCCGGCTGATCTAGCCCTCGCCATATGCAGCATCTGATCGCGTAGATGGACATCGAAGTCGCAGATATTGGGGATCAGGTTAACCAGACCGCGGTCGACCAACGGCATGACGGTGAGGAATAAAAGGACGGTCTTGAGAAATTCCTGCCGGTAGGTTCTCGGGTTTTCGACCGGACTGAACTCCTTTTTGACAGTCCCCGCATGTATGAAGGGGTGCTCTATGATCAACTCGCCGAAGTAAAGAGACGCTCCAAGCGCGAACTCAGTGATGGTCGTGGGATGGATGGAGCCGGTATAGATTGCTCGAGCGATTGCGTCGGGTCTTGGCAGCAGCTGAAACAGCTCGGTCTCAAGCGGCCACAAAGCTTCATACAGACGATAGATTTTGCTAATTTTCTCGTCAGTCAACTCGCGTCGAACCTGCACCCAGTCTTTTCCCTGTTCTAGGCCGAGGACATTCACGATGCCATTGTGTAGCATCAGGTTTCGTTCGCGGATACTGGGCTCGTTCCATGTTGGACGCAGTGCAATGGGCTTCGATTCGCAACATTCTTTAAAGGGATGCCGAATCCGCAGCCGCATAATTCCCCAGGGCGTAACGGCCTGACCGGCGGGTCTTTCCTTAAGAATTCGCGCTGCTTCTCGGCCCGGCCGAACTCGTCCTGATAATGGACATGACCATCCTCGTACCCCACAAACATCTCGCCGCCGAAGTGCCAGAGTCCACTCATTGGTGGCAGCAGGGTCTTCTGAAGCTCACCCCAAGGATCGGAAATGACGGCTTCTGGATAGAGCCAATCCTTGCGACCGGCGGCGATATAACGGCGCGCCCGCGCCTTCAGAACATAGTTGACCCGTGTGACTTCTTGGCCCGAAAGTTTTCGAGTGCGGATGAATGCGTCGGTGCGAACCATCGAGCTCCGGTAATTGCGCGCGAAAGTCCGCTTATCGAGCGGGCTGGTCCAAGGGTCTTTTGCATATTCCAGATTGGTAAGGATCAGGCAAAGATCCCGATTTAACGGAAAGATTGTCTGCGAAGCCTTCAAAGCGATCCCAGGTTCGTCCGGGTGAGCGTTGTTATGCACCTCGGGCGGAACAGCATGATTGTAGATTGTTACCGGATGGTCGCTGACAATAAATTTTACATCAGCATCTTCGGCAGAGATGATTTCGCGTACCCCTTCCGTCCAGATCGTGCAGTGCATCGCGCGGATACCCTGCATTTCAATCATCAGGTCGTTCTGCGTCAGTCTGGGATATTGAGTCTTTAGCCAATCCAATCCCTTGGGCGTGCGAATTTTCTGAATGTCGATATATTCGAAGAGCGTTTGAAACTGGCGATGCCATTCACCGACATCAAGTCCTACAAACGCCCTAATGGCTCTTGAACCTTTAGCATCAATGTCGCCAAACAGACGGCGCTCAATCTCGTCGTTGACGGATGTTCCGAAGAATGTCGAGTACAGGTCCATCTGCCTAAAGCAGCGGGAGGTGGGTGCGTCGAAGATGGCCCTTTCGGTAATCACGCGGCCATCATCGAGAACCTTCTGAGGGGGCTGTAGGTCGAGATACGCAAGCGTGTTGCGGCCGGGTTCGAAGAAGCCCTGCTGATACCACTGCGGAACGTAATGATTATTTCGAGTCTTCGACATCGCCAACATTTGTGCAACGCTACCGCCAATTTGTGCAACACCCTTTCGGCGTGTGTGCACTAAATTGCGCTCCCTGCGCGAGGCCGTGCGTGACGATCCGGCCATGGTGCTCTTTAAGTAACTCGTACTTGATGGTCGGCTTCCGGCACATACCCAAGCATCGCTCCGATGCAACGATATGTCGGCTGTCGGACGCAGGGCGGACTCGTGCAGGCAATCTGATCGGCGCACTTATGGGTTCACGGCCATCCCGGCGAACGCCGGGACCCATAACCACAGTCGTTGGTGGTTTTAGCCAAGCTGGAGCTCCAGCTTTCACAAAAACTGCATTTGGTGGGTATGGATCCCGGCTCAAGGCCGGGACGACGATGTTGTGAGAGTCGCTCACTCCGCCGCGATCTGCCGCGGCGCTGGCGGCGGATTGACGAGATCGGCGGCCAGCTGCGCGTAGCGCGCCTTGGCATCGCTTACCGCCTTTTCCTTCACCGGCCCGTAGCCGCGGATGCGATCCGGCAGCGAGAGCAGTTCGATCGCGGTGTGGAGCGTCAGCGGCGACAGCACGGAGAGCACGTGAGCGACGTCCTTCTCGTAGCCGGCGATCAGGTCGCGCTCGAGCCTGCGGTCGGCGCTGCGACTGAAGATGTCGAAAGCAGTGCCGCGCAAGCCGCGCATGCCTGCCAGCAAACGAAACACCGGCAGCATCCAGGCGCCGAACGCCCGCTTGCGCGGCCGTCCCAGCGCGTCCTTGCCACCGCCTAACATTGGCGGCGCGAGGTTAAAACTGATCTTGAAATCGCCGTCGAACTGGTCGCGGATCTGCTTTTCGAACCGGCCGTCGGTGTAAAGCCGCGCCACCTCGTACTCGTCCTTGTAGGCGAGCAGCTTGGCATAGTTGATCGCTACCGCCCTCGGCAGCTCGTCGCCGAAACCGCCGTTTGCAGCGGCGTTGCGTACCTGCGTCACCATGTTGCGATAGCGGTCGGCGAGCTTCTTGTTCTGATAATCGGTCAGGAGCGCGCTGCGATGCGCGATGATTTCGTCGAGCGACATCGCATCCAGCGTCTTCGGCGCGATCGCCGCATCTTGACCCTTCATCATGTCCGCGATCCGCGCCGGATCGACCGCCGCCAGACGCCCGAGCTGGAACGCCTGGGTGTTCATCTTGATCGCAACCCCGTTGATCTCGATCGCCTGCTCGATGGCCTTGGCCGAGAGCGGCAAAAGACCCTTCTGATAGGCATAGCCCATCATCATCATGTTGGTGGCGATGGAATCGCCGAGCAGGATTTCGGCAGGTTTGGTGAAATCGAAGAACGACGAATCCTTGCGCAGCGCGGTTTCCAGGACATGGTTGACCTTGCGGCTCTGGAAATTGAAATCACGGTTCATGATGAAATCCGCGATCGGAATGAGGTGGGTGTTGATGACCCCAAAGGTGCGGCTGGACTCGCACAGCGAGATCGTGTCTTTCGCGACCGCCACGACTTCGTCGGCGGCAATCACGAGATCGGCGGTGCCGGTGACGATGCGCGAACAAGTCACGTCGGCGGTATGCTCCGACAGCCGGACGTGGCTCAACACCGCGCCGCCCTTTTGCGCGAGGCCGGACATGTCCAGGATCATGCTGGCCTTGCCCTCGATATGCGCGGCCATGCCGAGCAGCGCGCCGATGGTCAGCACGCCGGTGCCGCCGACGCCGCCGACGGCAACGTTGTAGGGCCGCTCCAGCGAGGGCCTTGATGCCGGTTCCGGCAGATCGCCGATCTCGCCGAGACCGGCCGGCGCGCGGCGGCGCAGTTTTCCCCCATCCACTGTGACGAAGGACGGGCAAAAACCTTTCAGGCAGGAATAATCCTTGTTGCAGCTCGACTGGTTGATGGTGCGCTTGCGCCCGAGTTCGGTCTCCAGCGGTTCCACCGAGATGCAGTTCGATTGCACCGAGCAATCGCCGCAGCCCTCGCACACCGCGGGGTTGATGATGACGCGGCGGGCCGGATCCTCCAGCGTGCCGCGTTTGCGGCGGCGGCGTTTTTCGGCGGCGCAGGTCTGCACGAATACGATGGCGGAGGCGCCCTTCACTTCGCGCAGCGTTTTCATCACCGCGTCGAGTTCATCGCGATGCGCGGTCCTGGTGCCGGGCGCGATGTCGGATGCCGGATAGGCGTTGGGATTTTCCGAAACCAGATAGATGTCGCGAATGCCTTCCGAGTGCAGCTGGAAGGTGATCTGCTGCGGCGAAAGCTCGCCGTCGACGTGCTGGCCGCCGGTCATCGCGGTCGCGTCGTTGTAGAGGATCTTGTAGGTGATGTTGGCGCCGGACGAGACGGCCTGACGGATCGCAAGGCTTCCCGAGTGGAAATAGGTGCCGTCGCCGAGATTGGCGAACACGTGCTTTTCGTCGGTGAAGGGGGCAACACCGACCCACGGCACGCCCTCGCCTCCCATATGGGTGTAGGTTTCGGTGCTGCGATCCATCCACAGCGCCATGAAGTGGCAGCCGATGCCGGCGAAGGCGCGGCTGCCCTCGGGTACCTTGGTCGAGGTGTTGTGCGGGCAGCCCGAGCAGAAATACGGCGTCCGGCTGATCGGCGCCACGGCCTGCATCTGGGTCGCCTCACGGCCGTTGAACCAGTCGGCCTTGGCACGCAGCATCGCCGCGATCTCGGGATTGAGGTTGAGGCGAAGCAGCCGCTCGGTCAACGAGCTCGCGAGCGACGCAACGCTCAGCTCGGCCGCGAATGTCAGGAAGCGCTTGTCGTGCTCGTCCATCTTGCCGACGATGCGCGGCCGCACGTCGTCGCGCCAGTTGAACAATTCCTGCTTGACCTGATTCTCGACGATCTCGCGGCGTTCTTCAACGATGAAAATCTCTTCGAGCCCAACCGCGAATTCCCGCACCCCCTGCGGCTCCAGCGGCCACGGCATGCCGATCTTGTAAAGTCTGAGCCCGATCTTGGCTGCGACTTCCGGCGTCACCCCGAGTTCGCGCAGCGCCTGCCGGATATCCTCATAACTCTTGCCCGAGGCCATGATACCGAACCGCGCGTTCGGCGAATCCATGGTGACGCGGTTGACCTTGTTGGCGCGGGCAAAAGCGATCGCCGCAAAGCCCTTGTAGTCCTGCAGGCGCCGGTCCTGTTCGTAGCGGTCATCGGGCCAGCGCAGGTTCAGTCCACCGGGCGGCATCTCGAAATCAGTGGGGATGATGAACGGCGTCATCTCATCGGTGAGGTCGATCTCCGCCGTGGTCTCCACGGTCTCGGTGATCACCTTCATGCCGACCCAGCAGCCGGAATAGCGCGACATCGCGATCCCGAGCAGCCCCATCTCGATCATTTCGTGGATGCTGGAGGGATAGAGGTAGGGCATCAATGCGGAGATGAAGGCGTGGTCCGATTGATGCGGCACGGTGGAAGACTTTGCGCCGTGATCGTCACCGGCAAGGCAGAGCACGCCGCCGTTTTTCGCCGAGCCCGCGGCATTGCCGTGCCGAAACACGTCGCCGCAGCGGTCGACGCCGGGGCCCTTGCCGTACCAGATGCCGACCGCGCCATCGTATCTCGCACCGGGCGACAGGTTCAACTGCTGCGAGCCCCAGATCGCGGTGGCCGCCAGGTCTTCGTTCACGCCGGGCTGAAATTTGATGTTGTACGGCTCGAGATGTTTTCGCGCGGCGAACAGTTGCTGGTCATAGCCGCCGAGCGGCGAACCCCGGTATCCCGTCACAAAACCCGCGGTATTGAGACCGGCGGCGCGGTCGCGGCGGATCTGAGCCATCGGCAGGCGGACCAGCGCCTGGATTCCGGTCAGGAAGACGTGGCCCGACCCTTGGGTGTATTTCTGATCGAGACTGATCGGACCCTGATTGATTCCCATTCCATCCTCTTTGAGCCGCCGCGCTGAGGCTCTTTTACCTAGTTATTTTCAGAGCTTAGAACCAGTCTATGTCGCTTTCCGCAAGCAGCGCACCACAAATCTCGGCAATGGAGCCCCGCGTCCGCAGTTTGCAATTTCATGCCCGAAACGGCGCCGGGACTTTTCGTCTTGTGTCGCCGCATGGCGCGACAGCGAAACGACGTAACGCTCCCGTCGACAGGGTTTCGCGCTATAAGACACAAATCGGTGCAGGACAATTATTGCGCAATGCGAGCGATTCCCGCGATCATACTTTTGTGCACCGCGTTCAACCTTGGTCATGCGCAGGCCGAGCCCTCGGCGGAGACCATCGCGCGGGGCAAGGCGCTGGCGGACGCCGCCGGTTGCGCCAGTTGCCACACCGCCGATCCCGCCAAGCCGTTTGCCGGCGGAAAAAGGATCGACACGCCGTTCGGCGGGATCTATTCCCCGAACCTGACGCCGGATCGCGATACCGGCCTCGGCGCATGGAGCGACGACGACTTTTACCGCGCCTTGCGTCAGGGAATAGCGCCCGACGGCTCGCGCTATTACCCCGCCTTCCCCTACCCCAATTTCACGAAATTGATCCGCGACGATATACTGGCGATCCGCGCCTACCTCTCTACGCTTGCGCCGATCCGCAACCGGCGGCCGCAGGCGGAACTGCGCTGGCCGCTCAATTACCGCGTGCTGATGCGCGGCTGGGATTTTCTGTTCTTCCGGCCGAGCATATTCGAGCCCGACCAGCAAAAAAGCCCGGAATGGAACCGCGGCGGCTATCTGGTCGAAGGTGCCGCGCATTGCGGCACGTGCCACACACCCAAGAACCTGTTCGGCGCCGACAAGCGTGGCCGAGCCTATGGCGGCGGCCTCGTGCAGGGCTGGTTTGCGCCGCGCCTCGACAGCGCCGAGCGCGGCGGACTGAAATCCTGGAGCGTCGACGACATCGTCGAATATCTGCAGAGTGGCCGCAACGGAAAAAGCCACGCCAGCGGGTCGATGGCCGAAGTCGTGGTCAATTCGACCTCGGTCATGAGCGATGCCGATGTCCGCGCCATCGCCGTCTATCTGAAGGATCTTCCGGCTGGCAAGCGGGAGCCTGCGGTGAGCCCGCCGCCGCCTGCGCAGATGGCCGACGGCGCGAAACTCTATGCCCATGCCTGCGTCGCCTGCCATGAAACCGATGGTAGCGGCGCGCCAAAAATCTATCCACCGTTGCCCGGCAACGCCAATCTGCAGTCCGCCGATCCCTCCAGCACGCTGCGCATCATTCTCGACGGCGCCCAGACATTGACGACGCCGCGCGCGCCCAATACCGGCTCGATGCCGGCTTACGCCAACCAATTTTCCGACCAGGAGATCGCCGATGTCGCGAACTACATCAGGAATTCATGGGGCAACGCCGCGCCCGCGCTGACACCGGCGCAGGTGGCGAAAGCGCGATCACGATAAACCGGAGAAGCAAAATCGTCATGCCCGGGCAGAAGCGCGTCTTCGCGCTAGATGTCCCGGGCATCAACGTCTTCGCTGCGATAAATGACAAAGAAGACGTGGATGGCCGGGCATAGGCGAGCGGAAGCGACGCCGTCCTTCGGACGGCTATAGGCGAGCGGAAGCGACGCCGTCCTTCGGCCGGCTATGCCCGGCCGTGACGCGATGTTGGACCGGGTTCCCCGTTTGGCAGGTTCCGAGAGGCATAATGGCCGTCTCTTATCAGGAACCGACGTTGGGCCCATCGGTTGTTATGGGCCAACGGAGGAACCCATCATGGCCAACGCACGCAATCCGAACGATCCCTATCGTTCCCCGGACGATCCCTATCGTTCCAATCTTACCGACGACGACATCCGTCGCCAGGCCCGCCTCGACAGCGAGTTGCAGGCTGATCCAGAACTTGCCGAGGGTCCCGCCAATGGCGGCAGAATTGCGATGTTCGCGATCGCCATCGCTCTGGTGCTGGGTGCTGTTTTTTACGGCCTGAATAGTTCAACGGTCAATCAGGCCGGCACTTCCTCTTCGACCGCCCAGAATACCTCGCAGAGCTCGCCTCCCGCAGCGCCTCCGGGCATGCGTGACGTGACGCCTCGCACCACCGATCAAGGCGTGACGACGGGTGCCGCTCCGGCGCGTCCGCAGATACCGCCGGCTTCGGCTCCGACGGAGATGAACCGTTCCGGCAATCCGCCGGCCAATAACGCAGCGCCCAGCAAGTAACGCCGGACCCGCATAAAAGACCCGCATAAGATACGACCGGAAGCCCAGCAGGCATTGATGGCCTGCTGCGCTTTCGTTGTGGCCGTTACTTGAACATCTTGTTCAATTCGGCGCCTGGATATCCCTTGCCTAGTTCAGTGAATGTTCCTTTCTCCGCGATCTCGCGCGCCGCCCCCATGAAACCGGCCCACGCGGTCCGCGCCAGCGAACCGCCGACGCTGATGCGGCGGACGCCGAGATCGCCGGCTTCGGCAATCGAGAGGCCGGACGCACCGATCAGAAGATTGACGGGTTTTGGGTGCACGGCTTTCACGACCGCCGAAATCTGTTCCCTGGTCTTGATGCCCGGCGCATAGAGGCAGTCCGCGCCCGCGTCAGAATAGGTTTTGAGCCGGTCGATCACCAGGTCGAGATCGGCCTGCCCGACCAGAAACGCCTCGCAACGGCCGGTCAGCAGCACGCCGGAATTGTCGGCATCGATCGCCTGGCGCGCGGCCTTGATGCGTTCGATCGCATGGGCGCGCTCGTAAAGCGGCTCTGCGGCATCCCCGGTGGAATCCTCGATCGACAGACCGGCCACGCCGGTCTTGACCGCACGCGCGACATTGACGCCAACCTTCTGCGCCTCATGGGCAAAGCCGCCCTCGAAATCGGCGTTGACGGGCAGATCGACCGCCGCGCACAGCGCGGTGAGATGCGTACAGACCTCGTCGAGCGTGACGCGATTGTCGGCCTTGCCGATCGTCCACGCAAAGCCCGCACTGGTGGACGCCAGCGCCTTGAAGCCTAAGTGCTGCAGCGCCAGCGCGCTGCCGACGTCATAAGGATTGGGAATCGCGAAACAACCGGTTTCGTGCATCTTGCGGAATGTCGCTCGTTTTTCTGCTGTTGTGACCGGCATGATCGCTCCCTGTTTTTATGTTCGGTAAGTTAGTTACATGACGATAGTCACCGGGCGCGCGCTGCGCTAGTGCGCGTCGTGCGTGGCCCGGCTGTCCTTTGGCGCCTGCGCGCGATCTGTCATGCTGTAGTCCCTGATGATGCCGGCAATACGCAGCCGGTAATTATCGAAAATCCTGGCGCGCCCTTTGGCCTGGGTTTTGCGATGCTGGGGAATGTTGCGCCATGCCGCGACGGCCTCCTCGTCGCGGAAGAACGACAGCGACAAGATCTTGCCTTTCTCGGTCAGGCTTTCGAACCGTTCGATCGAGATGAAGCCATCGATGGTTTCCAGGATCGGCCGCAGTTCGGCCGCGAGGTCGAGATATTCTCCTCTGTACTCCGGCTTGGGCCAGACCTCGAAGATCACGGCGATCATTTGCGTCTCCTCCTTTGCGCTGGGATGTTTTATGTTGGGATGTTTTATAACGTCACCTTGCGCAGAAATGTTCGTTCCTCCGCAAGGATGAATTTGTTGTCTTCGGCGAAATTGAAATTGGCCATGCCCTCCTGGTCGGCGCGAAGTCTTGCGCGATAAGTTTCATAGGCGGCGAGACTCTCGAACGAAATCAGCGCGAACGCAATATTGTTGGTGCCCTCATGCGGCATCCAGTAGCCGACGAGATCGCCGCCGCATTTCGGAATGATGGTCAGCCAGCGCTTGGCGTACTCCTCGAACATCGCGCGCTTGAACGGATCGAGCTGGTAGCGGATGAAAACGGTGATGGCCAAAGGGAACCTCCGGGGTTTTGAGCGCTCCCAAAATAGCCACTTGACGACGTGAATGCTTCGGCTATCATCGAACTATGAAAGCAGGCCCCGACATCGCCATGGTCGCAGCACTGGTCGGCGATCCCGCGCGCTCCAACATGCTGACGGCGCTGATGACCGGCCGCGCGCTGACCGCGAGCGAGTTGGCGCACCAGGCCGGCGTCACCCCGCAGACCGCGAGTTCACATCTTTCCAAGTTGGAGGCCGGCGGCCTGATCGAGCCGGAGAAGCAGGGTCGCCACCGTTACTATCGCCTCACCGGCCCGGATGTCGCCGGCGTGCTCGAGGGGCTTGCGGGTCTTGCGGCGCGCGCCGGTCACATGCGCGTGCGCACCGGACCGAAGGATCCGGCGCTGCGCCGCGCGCGGATTTGCTACGATCATCTGGCGGGCGACCTTGGCGTGCAAATGCTCGACAGCCTGATAAGGCAGCGGCTGGTTCGCCAGAGCAAGCAGGCGATCGAACTCACCGCCGAGGGCAAGCGCTTTATGGAAAAGAGCCTGCAGATATCAGCCGAGGCGCTGGCCCATCCGCGCCGTCCGGTGTGCAAGGCGTGCCTGGACTGGAGCGAGCGACGCCATCATCTTGCGGGCACGCTGGGTGCTGCCATGATGACGCGGTTCGCCGAACTGAAATGGGCCGCGCGCGATTCCACCCCCGGCAGCCGCGTCGTCAATTTTACCCGCAATGGCGAGAAGCGGTTCGCCGAGCTGTTTGGGAACGACGAGTAGCCGGGCGGAGAGATTTCACTACTGCAACTTCAACTTCCCGTCATGGCCGGGCATGACGAACATGAAGGTTGGGCTTGATTCGATGCGACGATTTTTCTTTGTGATCTCTGCGGCGGTCCTTGCGTTGCCGTTCTCCGCCAACGCCGCGGAGCCCGCCGCGCGCGAACCCTACGGCATCGGGCTGGAGGGTTTTGCCTATCCCTACCCCGTCAACATGCTGCCGCTTAGCAATGACGGCGAGCAGGTGCGGATGGCCTATATGGATGTCGCGCCGGGGCAGCCGAACGGCCGCACCGTGGTGCTGCTGCACGGCCGCAATTTTCCGTCGAGCTACTGGGCGCCTGTGATCAAGACGCTGACCGACGCCGGCTACCGCGTGGTGGTGCCGGACCAGATCGGCTTTGGCAAATCCTCAAAACCGTCCGCCGACCTGCACTTCGATACGTTGGCGCGCAATACCATCGCGCTGCTCGATCATCTGCAAATCGCAAAGGCCGAGTTCGTCGCGCATTCGCTGGGCGGGATGCTCGGCGTGCGGATCGCACGCGCCTATCCGGATCGGGTCGCGCATCTGTTGCTCGCGGCCCCCATCGGGTTGGAAGATTACCGGCTCTACGTGCCGCCGACGCCAACCGAAAAGATTCTGGAGAACGAGGACAGACTGACCGCCGACGGCTACCGCAAGCAGCTTCAGACCAATTATTCGTTAAAACTGCCGCCCGACCAGGTCACGCCGTTCATCGACGCGCGCTTCAACATCAAGGGCAGTTCGGAATATCCGCGCTGGCTGCGCGCCTTTGTCAGCTCGGCGCAAATGATCTATCGCGAGCCCGTGGTGCACGAAATTCCGCTCATCACGCGACCGACGCTGTTCATCATGGGCGCCGACGATCACAACGCGCCCGGCAAACCGAATGCACCGGAAGCGCTGCGGCCAAAGATGGGCCAAAACGCCGAGCTCGCCAAAGCGCTGGCGGGACAAATGCCCGACGCCAAAGCCGAAGTGCTCCCGAACGCCGGGCATCTGGTGTTTCTCGATGCGCCGGCAAAATTCAACGAGCTGATGCTGGCGTTTCTGGCGAAGTGAATGCTGGCGAACGAAACGTCGAGGCAGGGACCAGGAATGCGGTCCCTGCCTGGCGCAACCGCTACCAGTTTCTAAAGCAATGCCGGCCGAACGGTCCGGAATGCCAGCCGGGCGGACAATTGTACATCGGGCGGCATCCGCCATAGGGGCCGCGGTGCCAGCCGGGACCGCAGCCACCGGCGACGCGAATGGTGTCGGACGAAACGGACTGGTCGAGCGGGGCCAGCGGCACCGCCTGGGATGCCGACATCGCCATCAGGCTGAGGCCGACGGCAGCGGCAGAAGCGGTTAGCAGTTTCATGAACTTTTCCTTCCTTTCGTGGTTCGCCGTTAGGCGGCAGATTTCAATTCACAAACTATCCAGCGATCGGGCAACGCCGGGCCGCCCCACCAGTGACGCCCGACGCCAGTAGCAGTGGCGATGCCAACCCGATGACTCTTCACATCGAGCGTGACGAAGAGAGTTTTGCTGAGTCGAGATGAATGTTCGCTGAACTGGATCGCGTAGGTGCAACGCGCATAACACCAGCGTCGTCCCGGCGAACGCCGCGACCCCAGCGTGAACGCAATTGCGTTCATCGCGGCGGCGGTGCGGACTCACGCGTGAAGGATGGAGCGGATATCACGCGCAAGATTAACGCCGGTGTTTATGGGTCCCGGCCTTCGCCGGGACGACACTGCCTTTGCGATGACAAAGGCTCATCCTTCATCCCGCACTGAATTCTTCGGCCAGCACCAAAAGCTCGCGCGTGCGGGTGATCCCGGGCCAGTCGCGATCAAAGTCGGCCACCAGCCGTTTCAGGTCACTGCCGTTCATCGCCCGGTCCAGCGCGGCCTTGTCGGAGAATTGGTAGGTCGCCTGATGCAGCGCGGGATCGCTGAGGCTCCAGAAGCGCCAGGCCTTTTCGACGCCGAACGATTTTGCGGCGTCGGGAAGATGCTCCTTGCCGTACCACCGGTCGAAGGCTGCCCGTTTGGCGGGATCGGAGACGGTGGCGCGAACGACGAAATAGGCTGCTGGCATTGGCTTCCTCCGCAAGTTTGTTCATCTGGTTGTAAGGCAGGTCAGGCGCAGCCGTAACCCACCGCCGCAGTAACCTACTAAACCCATCCGCCGCGCGCCATGATCGCGGCGCACAGCAGAATGATCACGATGCTCAAAAGTTCGCCGTGTATAACGCCGGTAATCAATCGCAGTTTCTTGGCGCTGATCACGGGCACCTGTCCGGCACCGAGCGCGCTGCGCCATGACAGAAATTCGACCGTCGGGATGATCGACAACAGCCCGATCGCGATAAAGATCGAAAATTTTGCCGTGAAGGCGTGGCTGTGAAAATAATAGTCCGCACCCTTCTCGAAATAAAATACCCGTAACGACCCGACGATGAACAGCGCGCCGGCGGCGATGCCGAGCACCGTATCGGTAACCTGCAACCTGCGCGCCGAGGAAAGCGTCAGCTCCTGATGGACCAGCGTGAACTCGATCGCGACCGCCGACACCAGCGTGAAGGCGCAGAGGTGGTGGAGGAAAGCGAACAGCGTGGACATGGCGCGGGCTCCGGCTTTCCGGGAAATGTAGACGACGGAAAAATGGACGCAAGCCTGCCGAAGAGGCGCGAGGAGAACTTCCGCTCGTCATTCCGGGGCATCGCCAACGGGTCGGCGCTCTGCGCCGCCCGATGACAGGCTCCGCGATGAGCCCGGAATCCATAACCACCGCCGGGAGTATGGATTCCGGGCCTGCGCGTCCAAGTCGGCTGTTGCCGACTTGGACAATGACATTGCCGAACTCGGGTTTACCCTGGGTAAACCCGAGTTCGGTGGCGCATCCCGGAATGACGAGAGTCCTACGCGTTCGACACCGAAGTCGTACTCACAACGGCAAATTATCGTGCTTCTTCATCGGCATCTCGACATGCTTGTCGCGCAGCATCGCCAGCGCCCGTGCGATGCGTCGCCTCGTCGAGTGCGGCATGATGACGTCGTCGATATAGCCGCGCTCGGCGGCGACGAAGGGCGACAGGAAGCGGTCTTCATACTCTTTCGTGCGCCCGGCGATCGCTTCGGTGTCGCCGATGTCGCTGCGGAAGATGATCTCGACCGCGCCCTTGGCGCCCATCACCGCGATCTGCGCGGTCGGCCAGGCGTAGTTCATGTCGGCGCCGATTTCCTTTGACGCCATCACGTCGAACGCGCCGCCATAGGCCTTTCGCGTGATTACCGTGACCAGCGGCACCGTGCATTGCGAATAGGAAAACAACAGTTTCGCGCCGTGTTTTATCAGCCCGCCATATTCCTGGGCGGTGCCCGGCAGGAAACCGGGCACATCGACGAAGGTCACGATGGGGATGTTGAAGGCATCGCAGAAGCGGACAAAACGCGCCGCCTTGCGCGAGGCGTCCGAGTCGAGCACGCCCGCCAGCACCATTGGCTGGTTGGCGACAAAGCCCACGGTGCGCCCGGCGATGCGCCCAAACCCGGTGATGATGTTTTTCGCAAAGGTTTCCGAAATCTCGAAGAAATCGCCCTCGTCCACCACTTTGAGGATCAGTTCCTTCATGTCGTAGGGCTTGTTCGGATTGTCGGGGATCAGCGTGTCCAGTGACATGTCGACCCGACCGATGTCATCAAAGCTCGGCCATTCCGGCACGCCGTCGGTATTGTTGCTGGGGAGGAAATCGATCAGCCGGCGCATCTGCAACAAGGTCTCGACGTCGTTCTCGAACGCGCCGTCCGCGATCGAGGAGCGCGTGGCGTGCACGGATGCGCCGCCGAGTTCTTCGGCGGTCACGACCTCGTTGGTGACGGTCTTCACGACGTCGGGGCCGGTCACGAACATGTAACTGGTGTTCTTCACCATGAAGATGAAATCGGTCATCGCGGGCGAATAGACGTCGCCGCCGGCACACGGCCCCATGATGACCGAAATCTGCGGAATCACGCCGGAGGCGATGACATTGCGGCGGAACACGTAGGAATAGCCCGCCAGTGCCGCGACGCCTTCCTGGATGCGCGCGCCGCCGGCGTCGTAGAGCCCGATGATCGG
>WNFA01003165.1_pt1 | contig 19246 bp, 19 predicted proteins | sample 5400481 | NCBI WGS metagenome assembly WNFA01 (sample SAMN13153340, study PRJNA577476) | soil metagenome | isolation source: 120 cm saprolite under Douglas fir tree site 2 hole 1 replicate 2 | place: USA:California | collected 2015-04-18
AAAGGGCACCATCTCTTCAAATATCATCAGCCCAGCTAGCAGCGGGATTCTCTATGTGTCCACCACAACGGCCATTCAACGCTACAACTCTGCTCTGACCGCCAATGGCAACATAGCGCCCAGCTTGACAATCAGCGGCGCTGCCACTTCACTCGCGGCCCCTTCGCGCCTGCTGCTTGACGCTTCCTCTGACCGGCTTTTTGTGGCAAATCCCGGCTCAAGCTCGATCCTGATATTCGAAGCGGCTTCAACCCGCAGCGGCAATACTGCTCCGACGCGCGTGATTTCCGGTGCTTCAACGCTTCTGAGCGCGCCATCGGACTTGGCGCTCGACACCGTTAACAATGCGCTCTATGTTGCCGACGGAACGCGCATTCTGGTTTTTCTCTCAGCTTCCACGGTGACAGGGAACGTTCCACCGGTCCATAACATCAGCCTGGGATTTTCCGTTGGGGGCATTCTGCTGGACATCACCGGTAACCGTCTTTATGCAGCGGACACGGGTGGCAACTCGATTGACCGGCTGGAAGGCGCAAGCACGCAGGACCGCCTGGCGGTGATTACAGCAACCATCAGCGGTGTATCCACTGGGCTGGCCCATCCGGACGGACTGGCATTGGACAGCAGCGGCAGATTGTTTGTGAGCAATGCATCCGCGCCCAGCATTACCGTTTATGCGAGCCCGGCAACCGCGTCAGGGAACGTATCTCCCTCTGCCACACTTTCAGGATCATTGACTCTGTTAGGTTCGCCGGGACAGATTTTCATCAACAAAAACGGCACCGGCGAAATCTACGTTGCGGACGCGCTGGCGGGCGGCGTTCTCATTTTCTCCAACCTGGCCGTACTTACGGGAAATGTAGCGCCCACGCGGAGCATTCTAGGCTCATCCACCGGCCTGGCGCCTAATACCGTGAACGGCCTCGCGCTTGATACTACGCGCTAGCTGAGCAGCAGCCCGTAAATTGAAATCGCGATTCCCACCGCTGTGCTGACGAAAGAGAGCTTCCAATAAAGCTTGTTTTCGGCCAGCAAGGCAATGGAACAAAGAACAATGGAGATTTCCAGGAACAGCTCAGCAGTGTCATAGTGATCGGCTCTGCGGGTGATGACCTCGGTTTCCTTCTCCATTTCACGCGCGCGCTCCTGGACCTTGACGGCACCTTCACGCGTCGAACCGCCTTCTTTCGCGGGCTTAGCGTGTTCGCCGGCAGCTTCGTTTTTCGCCGGCTCGCTTTTCACTGGTTCGCCCGCGCCGGCTTCGGCGGGCTTTTCGGCTTTCTCAGAGCTTCCGGCTTTCTCAGACCTTCCGGATTTCTCGGAGCTTGCGGACGGGGCTTTCAAATCAGCCACCAGCTTTTGCAGAATGGGCGATTGCTTCACTCTGGGCGCCTGGCAGCCGTTCTCTACGGGCGCGCCACATTCCTCATCAATGGCGACTTTCAGGAACTCGATGGCCAGGTCATGATTGCCGGCCGCGCTCTCCTTCTCCGCGTCCTTGCCATAGTCATGCGCTCGCTGATGCTTTGCCTGGAAAAAACTCCACTGGTCGTTCACCTTGGTTTGCAGCTTGATCTCTTCTGTGTGGGCGCGATGGCTGAGCAGAGTGGCAACAGCAAGTAAGACGGCCGTAACCGCCGTCGTCAGGCCGATGCCTTTCTGTCCGGAATGGTGCGCATCTTCTGTCTGTTCGCTAAGTTCTTCTGGATTCATTTTTCTACTCCGTCCCTTTAAAGCGAATTTTAAGAGCCCGGTGTTCCTATAGGTTCGCAGGCGGTCAGTGCCGTCTCAGAAATTTCAAGCGCCGGTGCGGGTTGACGCTCTCAGGGATATCGTCGTTTTTGAGTACGCTGATGGAGCCATCCACTTCGAGCACAGCCAGCGCAACATCCTTAACTTCAACACAGCCGTGTTCGCGGAACGCCCGGTTGAGTTCGTCCATGGAGACATGTTCTTTGGCCATGTGGGCCGTAACAACCTCACCGTTATGGACCAGCAGGCTGGGTGATCCCTGGATCAGTTTACGGAACCGGCGGTTCACACCGGAGACTTCGGCAAGAAGGTAATTCAAGATGAGCAGTACCACCGCGGCTACAATTCCTCCCACCAGGGAAGTGTCCGGGCCGGTCATGGCGTTCTGCACCGAGTTGCTCAAAAGCAGAAGCAGAGTCAGATCAAAAGGCGTCATTTGGCCAACTTCGCGTTTGCCGGTCAGCCTGATTCCCACCAGGACCAGTACGTAGATAATCGTGGTGCGCAGGACAATTTCCAGCGCACCATGCCAATTTGTCAGCATCGTGCCTGAAAGTTTACGTAGGAAAGGGAAATTTGGAAAATCAAATTTGAAGAGCGCATGCCAACCGGGAACGTTGCCGGAAGTCCGCATCCTCATGTTAAAATATCTTCTGTTTTCTGACCACTAATCTAAGTCACATTACACGATTGCTTCATCACGATTGCTTCATGAAGATATGCGCGTCTGCGAAACTCCAGCGGGGGATGAACTCCGGCTATTACGCAGACTTGTCTCGTTCCAGCTCTTCATATTCGCGGATCAATTTGCGGATCTTCTGGACAGCCCCTTCGATCTGCACCGAGATTTTGTTGGTTACCGCTGCATCGCCTGCGGCGCCTTGCTCCAGCGTGCGCAAACTTTCCGCGCGCTCCTGGACTCGCTTTAGCTCTTGCAAGATCAGGTCGAGGATCTCGTTTGATGGCATAAGGTATTCCCGCTGGAAAACGGGTCCAGAGTGCACACCTCAACGGTGCAGACCCTGGACCCATGCACAAGTCAGGATCGTTGCTGATTGAGCATACGGTCCCTTACGTTAGACGCAGAAAAATGGCGGTCCGTAACACAAATCGTTGCATCTCCTGACGGCCAGAGGCGCTCTTTTGAAAACTTCAATCACATAAATTCACTCTAAATACGTTTCAACGTGGCCTGGGCCTATCTTCCACCAATACTCTTTGCAGACGCATGTCGTTAATAAAGTGACAGGTTGTTCTATTTCCAGAACAAGATAGGACTCACTCTCAAACCATGATGCCCGCCTGGCGTTGTATGCTCAGCTGTCTCTGCTATGCTTTTGCCAGGGCTTTGCAGGAGTGAAAACGATGTCTTTACTGAAATCGAAAATGATGATGGTCACGGCTCTTGGCATGTTGGTCGCAAGCCTGGCAGGGTGCCCGACTCGTACCAGCATCGCCGACATTAACAAAGATCCGGGCCGCTACGCCGGCAAGGACGTCACCGTTGCCGGTCGTGCGTCGAGTTCTTTTGGCGCAATGGGCAATGGCATCTTTCAGATTGACGATGGTTCAGGGCACATGTGGGTCTTGAGCCAGAGCTTTGGCGTGCCGAGTGATGGAAGCAAAGTGGCCGTGACTGGTCGCATTGAACAGGGCTTCAGCGTCGGCGGACGCAGTTTTGCCGTTGTGTTAAAGGAAACGCAGGCGCGGCACTAGCGGTTGACATTCTTTCAATGATGACATTACTATCAGACTTCAAGTGAAGAACTCTCGCCAGATGCGGATGGTCATGTGTGACGCGTGTTGTTGTTGCGCGCCGTATACCACCATTCTGTGCGAGTGATCTCCTTCTAAGCATCAGGTTTAGTTTTTCCAGAAAACCCACTCACCGGAATGTGAGTGGGTTTTTCTTTTTTGGGCACAACCAGCAAATCAGCCCATACGAATAACAGGCTGAGACAAAGGAATAAGAAATGAGCACACCGGCACAAATAAAGAATGCAGCACGAATCTCGCTCGACGCATGGGCTGTTCTTCTGGCCCTGGTAGCAGTTTTTCTGGTCAGGTTTGGCCTGATCAAACACATTTCCTGGTAGGGAGTGGAGGAGACAACATGGCGACAACATCAGTTCTAACATCCACGCAGCCCCTTACACTTTCCCGAAAGTTTCTTGCGCTTCTTCCCGGAGTGGCGCTCCTTACCATCATCGGCATGGCCGGCAAAGTTCTGGAACAGTCGATCGCAAGATATGGCAAGGCCCACCACCTGCATCTGCCAAACATTGAGTACGTTCTCTGGGCCATCGCCATCGGTTTCATTATCTCGAATACCGTAGGTGTTGCTGAGATTTTCAAGCCCGGCATCGCCACCTACGAATTCTGGCTGAAGGCGGGAATCGTTTTGCTGGGTGCGCGGTTCATTGTTGCTGACGTGCTGAAGCTTGGCGGCATAAGCCTGGCTCTGGTGGTCATTGAACTTGCTTTGTCGATTGCGCTCATGACGCTTCTGGGGCGAGTTTTTAAGCTTAGCCCCAAGCTGACCAGCCTGCTGGCGGTGGGATCGTCGATCTGCGGAGTGTCAGCCATTATCGCCACCAAGGGCGCAATTGAGGCAGATGACGAAGACGCTTCGTTCGCCATCGCCGCAATTCTGGCGCTAGGCGCGCTGGCGTTGTTTACATTTCCGCCGATCGGGCACGCACTGCACCTGAGCGATCAGTTTTATGGCTTGTGGGCCGGCATGGGCGTGGACAACACGGCAGAAGCGGTGGCGGCCGGTGCGCTTTATTCTGACTCGGCGGCAAAGATTGCTGTGCTGGCCAAGACAACCCGCAATGCGATGATCGGCTTCGTGGTTCTCGGCTATGCCATTTACTGGGCCGCTCGCGAGGGTCGCACGGTAGTAGGCAACAAGGCTACATTCCTGTGGAACAAATTTCCCAAATTTGTCCTTGGCTTCCTGATCATCTCGGTGCTGGCGAGTGTGAAATTTTTCTCCGGCGACCAGATAAACAACATCGCCAACCTCTCGCGGTGGGCCTTCCTGCTTACCTTTGCCGGCGTTGGTCTGCGAATCAACTTCCGTGAGATGAAGGGACAAGGATTGCGTCCATTCTTAGTGGGAGCGATTGGTGAGGTGGTCATCGCGGCCATCACGCTTGGCCTGGTTTTGGGCGCCAGCAAGTTCGTCAAGATCTAATGCGCTTTGCTAAGGGCGTACAACAAGCGGCGGGTTGGTAAGCATCTTTCAATCTGAGAAATCCAATCCGCCGCGGCATTTTGTAATAGTCTCTGCTCATCCAGCGCGGCTTCGCATGTTAAATTTAAGGGCCTCATGGAAGCTGAAAGCAGAAAACGATTTCAATTCATCATCGCACTGTTGCTGCTTCTTCTCTTCATACGGCTGGTGGTGATTTTCTACCAGCGGCATGAAGCGGCAAAGCCGGAAGAAAAGAAGCCCACCTATTCCAGCAACATGGATGACTATGTCATCCCGCCAAAAATCCATCCTTATGACGTCAAGTCGGCGGCGAAAGAGCTGGTGGGGAAGACCGTTTGGGTTCGGGCAGGCAACGCTGTCCACTATTATCCGTTTTCAGCCGCAACCCATACCGCTGATCTAAAGCACGAAAAAGGTCTTCTTCCGCCGCTGGCTAAACTTCAGGTAAGAGACGTTGTCTTGCAGAAAACTCCTGCCGGAACACTGGCCGAAGGACAAGTCGCGGTGGTACAGAAACAGGTGCTTGCGGCATTCCAGATGGGCGACGAGCCGGGCACATTCGCGGTTCCGATCGGCACCAGCACCGGTGACGACATCAACTTCACGGCGAACGATCTCTTCTTCTTCGCCGACCCGCATGAGCTTTACAAGCACTGGCCGCCGGAAACATGGCAGGCAATCGACAATCATGAGGCGAAACAGGGAATGAATGAGATCCAGGTCTCAATGGCTCTGGGCACGAGCGCCACTGGATCAGGCGAATATGGGAACCGTACGCTGGAATTCACTAACAATGATCATCCGGTGAAGGTGACTTTCGCCAACAACAAGGCAACATCCGTCACAGAGGAGCAGCCTGCTCCCGCCCGACGTCTCACGTACGGAGCGGGGCGGTTTCTTGCCTTCGGCCAGGCTCATCTTCAGGGCCTCAAGAATATCGATGACCGGTGCCTTGTGTGACGGAGCTGCCGTCTCGACGATCTCTTTGCCTTCAATCTTGGCCTTGATCATGGACATCAGATTGTCGCGATACGTGTCTTTGTATTTATCGGGCTCGAATGACGCCAGCAGGGAATCGATGAGCATTTTGGCCAGCGCCAATTCCTTGTCCTGGATGGCGCTGGTATCGGTGCGAAATTCTTCCACCTGGCGGATTTCATCTTTGTAGTACATGGTGTGCAGCAGGATGCCGCGCGCGCCCGGGCGCAGAATCACAATGTGTTCGCGATTGTGCATGGCGATCTTGGCCACACCCACGCAGGCGCTTTGCTTCAGGGCTTCGAAAAGGAGGGCATAGGGCTTCTCGCCGGCTTCGTCCGGCGCCAGATAGTATGAGGCATCAAAGTAGATGGGATCGACTTCGGCCGTCTTTACAAACTCCAGGACCTCCATGGTCTTGGCAGTCTTGGGCGCGACCTTTTTGATCTCTTCGTCCTCAACCACAACGTACTTATCTTTTTCGTACTCGTATCCTTTTACGATGTCAGTGCGTGCGATGGGCTTGTCCTCGACCTGGCAGTAGAGGACTTGCTTCACGCGGGAATTGTCGGCCTTGTGAAGCTGGTTAAAGCTCACGCTCTCACTGCGGGCCGCGCTGTACAATTTCACAGGTAAAGAGAGCAGCCCAAACGTCAGGTGCCCCTTCCAAACGGTACTGGCCATTTCAATGTCTCCAAAAATCGGGCGAGTCTACGTGTTTAGCACAAAAAATAGTGCATTACAATCACCGGTAGGACCATGTCACTAGAAGAGTACCGAAGAAAACGCGTATTCTCCCGCACCCCGGAACCGCCGCCGGAATTGGCCAAGACTCCAGGCAAACGTTTCTTCATCCAGCGCCATTCGGCACGCCGTCTGCACTACGATCTGCGCCTGGAGATGGACGGCGTCCTGAAGTCCTGGGCCCTGCCGCAGGGACCAACGCTTGATCCTGAAATTAAAAGACTTGCCGTCCATGTGGAAGATCATCCGCTCGATTACGGCGATTTCGAAGGCACTATCCCCAGCGGCAATTACGGTGCCGGCAAAGTCACGCTATGGGACCGCGGCACCTACGAATGGCTGGGAGATCGGACTCCCGAAGCGCAATGGGAGAAGGGCGATTTAAAATTGCTGTTTCACGGCCACAAGCTGGCGGGCGAGTTTGCGCTGGTCCGCACGAACCGCAGCAAAGGCAAAGACTGGCTGCTGATCAAGAAGAAAGACTTCGCCGTTCGTCCAGGTTGGGACCCGGAATCCGACACCCGCAGCGTGCTGCAGACGTCGGCCGATCTGGCTTCGATTGAGGGCGCGAGCAAAGCCGCTATGCCGTCGAAAATCGAACCGATGCTGGCATTGCTCCAGACCGCGGTGCCCCAGGGCTCCGACTGGCTCTATGAAATTAAATGGGACGGCTACCGTGCCATATGCTTTCTGGACGGTGGCAAAGTACGGATGGTTTCGCGGCGCGGGAACGCCATGGAAGGCCAGTTTCCTCAGATCGCCACAGCATTGGCCCAGAGCGTAAAGGCGGATAACGCGATCCTCGACGGGGAGATCGTGGCGCTGGATGAAAACGGATCACCCAGTTTCCAGCTTTTGCAGAATCATGTCGGCTTCCGGCGATCGGCTGCGCTTCGCGGCGAGAAACCGCAGACGCTTATTTTTTACGCCTTCGATTTGCTGTACCTGAATGGCTTTGATCTGCGTCGCGCTGCCCTGATCGACCGCCGGAGGCTGCTTTCCTCGATCATTCTTCCCAGCGAAATCATTCGTTACTCAGAACACTTTGTTGGCGGAGGCCAGCAGCTTCTGGACGCTGCCAGGGAGAAGGGACTAGAAGGCATCATCGCCAAGCAGGCGCAGAGCCGTTACGTGTCAAAGCGCAGTGGGGACTGGATCAAGCTTAAAGTTACCACCCAACAGGACTTCATCATCTGCGGATACATTCTGGGTGAACGTGAACCCTTTGGTTCACTTGTGCTCGGGTATCACAAAGGAAACAAATTAGTTTACGCCGGCAATGTCGGCTCAGGATTTGACCAGCAGACGTTGAAATCGACTTACGAGAAGATCAAACCCCTGGTGACGAAAAAGCCAGTCTTGAGTGACGTTCCGCGTGAGATCGGCGCGGTGACATGGGTAAAACCGGAGCTGGTCTGCGTGGTGAAGTTCAACGCCTGGACGGCCGACGAGCGCCTGCGTGCTCCTGTATTTCTGGGCTTACGCATGGATGGAAATCCAGACGAAGTGGTGCGCGAAACAGCAGAGGTTGTGTCCACTCCGGTGAAAGCCAATACGCAGACTGAGAAGGTGCATACGCCGTTGCTGTCTGCGGAGGCTACTGAGCAGAGTCTGACCATCGAGGGTAAACGCCTCAAGTTTACCAATCTGAAAAAGGTCTTCTTTCCCGCAGATGGGTACACCAAGCGCGACCTGATCAACTTCTATGCCGCTGTGTCTGACTTGTTGGTACCGCATCTCAAAGCTCGGCCACTATCTCTCAAGCGATATCCCAACGGCATTGACTCCGACTTCTTCTTCCAGAAAGAGGCGGCCACCAGTTTTCCTGACTGGCTGCATACAGAACTGATCGCAACCGATGAGAAATCAAAAACACGCTTCGTTATCTGTGATGACAAAGCGTCACTGCTTTATCTGGCCAATCTCGGGTGTATTGATCAGAACCCTTGGATGAGCCGGCTGGGATCGCTGGAGCATCCGGACTTCATACTTCTGGATCTCGATCCTCATCACTGCGGATACGATCGCATTGTGGAAGCTGCGCGCCTGGTGAAACAGAAGCTGGATCTCATCGGATTACGAGGCTATCCCAAGACTACCGGCGGCGACGGCATGCATATCTACGTCCCATTAGAGGTGCGTTATAGCTATGCCCAGGCGCGTGCCTTCGCGGAAATTCTTTCACGGTGGGTCACGGCGGACAGGCCAGACCTCTTTACCACTCCGCGCAACGTGTCTGCACGCGAAAAAGGAAAAGTCTATTTTGACTATCTTCAGATCGCAGAAGGCAAGACCATTTCAGCTCCGTACGTTGTCCGGGCCAATCCCGGAGCGCCTGTGGCGACGCCGCTGGACTGGGATGAAGTGCGTCCAGGGTTGACCCCGTTGCAATTCCATATTGGCAATGTCATGCGCAGGTTTGATCGCGTAGGCGATCTCTTCAGCCCAGTTCTGAATCAGCCGCAGGAGATGGAACCAGCACTGGAGAAATTAAGTAAGCTGATGGGAGCCTGAATTTCGGTCATTTGCGAAAGCCAGCGCCCGCTCTAGTAATTCAAATTGAAATCCAGCAAGTTCCAGTAGATTGAGACCCACACAAAACCGGCGCAGGCCACAAGAACAACCAAATTCCAGAGTTTTGACCACAACCACATATTACGGTCTCGCCATGAACGCACGGCGCCGATAAAAACCAAAACAATGCCCGCGGCGCCCAGTACTCCTACCACCTGAAGCACGTGTATGCGGAAATCAGACTTCTCGCTGAACCCACCCGGCTCATTACTGGAAAGAGCAAGCAACATACCGAAGACAAAGATCAGGTTGATCGCACACACAAGCCTGATCCACAGGCGGCTTTGTCTGGTTGGCTCATCCATCTCAAGCCGATGGTGGTAGTGGCGGCGCACTAGCGCCCCGGCGGGCCAGAACAACAGCGTGAGTCCCATGACTGCCAGGCAGGCTACCGCGATGATCTGGTTAAAGCTTCCGTTGTTCTCCACGGTTGCGCGCTGGTAAAGTACGGCGGGAAAATTCGGGACCATTTGCAGTTTGTTATTCGCGTCCCTGCGAAAAGCGATCAGCTCCTGTCCATTTACGGCGCGATAGAGCAACGGACCTACTTCATTCCAGGTTTTCACTTCGCCATTGAAGCCCTTGACCACGTCAATGGTGAGATTGCCATCTGCATCTGTCTTTACCGCGTTCTGGCTGAGCATGTTGGCAATTTTCAGGAAGTTACTTTCAGACCGGCGCGAGGAAATGTAATGGCCGGCAACAGTTTTTCCGTCCTGAGCGGCGCTGGGCAATTTGTCCCCGACCGGCGGCTGGTACGGAAAATAGCGGTCCAGAAAATGGTTCCATAGCGCGGTCCGCGGGCTGATTTCGCCTTTGCCGCGGCTGTTGTAAGAAACAAAGAAGCCAACATCTGCGTCGAGCACGAGATGCAGATCGCTATGGAAGTAAACGGTATCGCCTCCGTGGCCGATAATCCTGTGCGCATTGCGCGACTCTTCGTAAAATCCCAGGCACATTCCATTGAGCGCTTGATGCAGTCCAAACTGGCGCGAATGCATGGTCTTCGCCGTCTCTGAACGCAGAATCTGAACATCGTTGAACTTGCCGTCTTGCAAATGAGCGATCATGAACTTTGCCATGTCAGCGGCAGTGGCTGAAAGAGCTCCCGCAGGCGCCTCCTCAACAATCTCAAAGGGCTTGGATTTTCCCGAGCCCACGTTATAACCGTTTGACATGAACGACTTCAGATCGGGCGGCAAAGGTTGAGCAAATGTGGACCGCGCCATGGCCAGCGGCGTGAAAATATTTTCGCTTACATATTGATTGAACGGTTTACCGGAGACGCGCTCAACAATGTAGCCGGCCAACGAGGCTCCGTAATTGGAATACGCAGGCGTTGTGCCTGGTGGGTAGACGCGCTCAGGCATGTGCGCGGTAAGGTGTTCGCGCAGGCTGGCGATCGGCGCACCTTCCGAGTTAATCAGGTCTTTAATCTGCTCTTCGAAGCCAGCCGTGTGGGTCATGAGATGACGAAGAGTGATTGGCTGGGGGTAAGTGGCTGGGATTTTGAAATCAAGATAAGCATTGATGTCACGATCAAGATCAAGCTTATTCTGTTCCACCAACTGCATCACCGCGGTCCAGGTAAAGAGCTTGGAAATGGATCCGGGCCGGAAGAGACTGCTGTCTGTTGATACCGGAGTTTTCTTCTCCACGTTGCTATATCCGTAGCCGCGCGAAAAGAGAACTTTGCCGTCTTTGACCACGAGCACCACCGCACCCGCTATGTTTTCCCGTTCCAGTTGCATGGGCATGAAGCCATCAAGGAAAGCTTCAACATCTGCGGCGGTCATCTCATGAGGCGTTTCCGCGGTTTTCGTATCGGTGGTGACCGGCTGCTTCGGGGCGGGCGCGGTGGGATTTACCTGGGGTTCCTGGGTGGATGAAATGTTTGCACAGAGCAGCAGAGTGGCAAGAACAGCAGGAATCACAGCAGCACGAAGTTTAGTGGCCAAGGAAGTCTCTCTCAAGCGATTAAATTGTGGTGGAAGAACGCCAAAGGATAACACGAGCCATCCGATGGGAGACTTTTTCCGCAACCTCTTGACTCGTGCGGCCAGTAATTTGGGGGCGCCCTGAAAATTAGCGTTTGGAAGTTGTGCTTATAGGCTGGCGCGCCTGCGGCGAATTCGGCGATCGCGATGAATATCCGCGCGGAGCACACGAATCGCGTCTCGATCGCGGCGGACGCGCGCTTCATCTTCCCGAATTAGGCTATGCCTGGCGTGGTGATGGCGATCAAAAGAGAGGCGGCTCTGGTCCTGCTGAAGCTGCCATTGATAGTGCTGCAACTGTTGCTCGTCAGCGCGGATATCTCGCGATGATCCGGCCTGGCCCAAAGCCATGGGTGCTGACATCAGCACGATTGTCAAAACCAGGTAGAAGCCATTGCGCATCGGCATCTCCCATCCAGAGTAGCGTAATACCTGCAGGTTTTAACACAGTTCTAAAACAAAGTTGCGGAAATATTTTGTGGGGCGGCATTCCTTTCTGCTTGCAACGGCAACCGATTTGTATTCCTGATTCGAACCAAGCGTGAAATCGGAATGTCAACTGGCCACGGTTCATGAGGGAGCAGTTTCCGAGCAAGAATTGTGCACGCTTTTTGGCGTGGAGGATGTGGTATCCAAAGACCATGGCGAGGCAAAACTATCGGAGATTCTCTCCAAAGTGACTAAACCACCGCGGTCCATCACGGCTTCCGAACAAGGATGAATTTCTCAGGCGGCTACGGCTGCTGCTGCTTCCGCCCAGATATCCGCTTCTTGTCCTCAGCCCCCCGCTGCACTTTACATGTGGCACGATGGGCCATTTCCATTAAGCAAAGATTGAACTCAGACCGGCTGGCGGCGATGTATCGGCTGCATTGAAGGCAATAGGACTCTATGAGGAGGCGGTTGGGAGGAACCAGCGAGCGCCAAAACCGAGGAGGGGTTTGCTGCATGTTGTAACCTGCTTGGGCACTGAACTTTAGGTCAGTGAGAATTAAAATGATTCTAGCCACACCGAATTGAGCAGTCTGTTCGATACCAGACAAACTTGCCCTAATCCTAAAGGTGAGCAGGATTTCATGCATCTGACCCCAGTATGGCAAATCGCAGAACGCCCCCCTATCTGGTAAATCCAGGTTGGGATAGAAGGTCGGGGCCAGGAACGTATGAGACCGGCGCGATTGTTACTGTAACCGGCATTTACCTGGTGATGCATTCTGCCCATCGTTTGCCGCATGAAGTGGTTGCAGTCGAAGGGCACAGATTCCCCAAATGCCAGAAATGTGGTGATTCTGTTCTGTTCCAACTCCTGCATCCCGCCGCTGATTTGTTCCAGCACATGACTGATATCGTCTATGAGCTGCCCGTGATTGACGAAGATGAGGCGGCAGCAACAGGCTAACAAAACGGCGCTACATTTGGAGAGACTGCGGACGCTCAACTTCTTTGGACATGATCATGTAGCACTCGCAGGCGGCATACTCAAGAGCTTGTCTGTTCAGGACATGGATTTTTCTCTCTGGAAATACTCCACCGGTCATTACATGGTCCTGACCGGAGCACATGGTCCTGACCGGAGCCAGGATGTTCAGCGAAGCCGGCGACCTGGCGGGAGAACAGTCAGGGTTGGAGATTTTGCCGGGCAGGGAAGAAGCCTAGACGGAAGATAAGCCGCGTAGTTTCTCTTTAACATCTCATCGCTTCACTATGCTGCGCGATTGCCTACGGCGTAAGGAACGCGGCTTTTTGTCGTCTCTCGGCACGAATAAATTCGTGCCCTGTTACGTGTTGATCGTGGATGCCTCAACATAAGCGGATCAGGATGGCTGAACTAACTCACAATGCTCAGAAAATATCCCGTTTGTCTCCCGGTTTTCACGTGCTTTCAGGTATGACACAGATCACACCGCATTAGGGAGCACGGAGTCAAGCCAATCCTCGAACTTCGCCTGTTCCTCCGGATCGGGCTGGTTGAATTTAATCCCACCTCGACCCGAGGCATGGGTCCACATAACTGCCCCGACGAGTTCCATCTGAAGCTGGCTCTGCGGCACTGTGAAGCTCACTTCTACTATGGCGCCTTGAGGTAGCATCTCTGCCGCCTCCAGACACAGCCCGGTGTGGCTGAGATTGACAAGCCGGACGCCCGCCAGCGATCGTAACTCACCCCGATGAAGCATCGTGCATTCTGACGCTGCGATATTCACCTGTAGCCGGAATCCCGCCCTGCGTTCGGCGGCTATGGGGCCATAAGTGGCCGTGACGGTTTTGGCAAGAAGCTGACCAGTGAAGGGTTTTTGCAGAACGAAATGAAGGCGCATTCCAGGAACTTGAATTGGGTCGCAGGCTCGCATCAGACCAATAACAACCCGAGGCTGCGATGGAAGGCGGCTGGCGACCGCAAGTTCCAATGCGCCATTCACATCCTGATCGTAAACAGCCAGGTCGAATCTCTGGTGCGCGCATAGCTCTTCCGCTGCAATGGCGGTTGGTGCGCATGCTACGACGAAACCGTGCGAGCCAAGAATCCCCTCCACCAAAGTCGTCTGATCACTGTGGGCGAGAACGAGCGCCGAAAGGGGAGCAGCACTAGTTGTAAAGAGTGGGGCCGATATTGTGGAAGACATCAATAATCCTTTGTCATATTGGTGTTACTTAGATACTGCGAAAGGGTTGCGCCGCCTTCGGTGGGGATTGCCAGGGCGGTGCTTGGAAGATCTATTTGTGTAACGCGCACCGACTTTGAGCTACCGCTGAGATCAGACTAGCTTCATCAGCGGATGCATTTGCAACAACAATGGAAGATTTAAGGACGTTCATGTCTTTTTAAAATGGAACAGAACATTTACTGGGCTGGCATTGAGGATTAGTTTCTTCTCTCATTGTGCTCGGAAGCATTGTTGCCCAGAGAAGCCGGGAATTTTCAAAACGGCTTCAAATATTCCGCAAATGGAAATTGTGCGAGGCCAAAAAAGGCGGAAGGCCCGGCCCCCCACCCCAACCTTCTGGTTTAGTCTTCTATCCTTGAGAGTATCTGACTGCCTTGCGGAGAGCACCTACTTGATGGGCGTGACAACATGCCGTGAACTTTTAGAGGGCTTCCGTCCTTCTTCTGGAAGTGCCATTCAATTGCACCGTCCGTCTTTGTATTGGCCTGAAGAAGTACTGCGGCAGCGGCAGCATAATCAGGCATGAGCATCCTGGGCCAGGAAAGCTCCTTCAGTTCCTGCTCCGTGAAGCCGATAAGCTCACAGAATGCCTGATTGGCGGCTATGACGCTGCGGTCGCTCGCATTAGACAGGTATGTGCGATGGGCATGCAGTCCAGAAGCTCTCGAAAGGACAGTGGAATGTTTATCGGCACATCTCTCACTTCATATCGTGCACGGGACGGGCATTATATCCGGCGACGCCCGAGTGCTACAAGGCAGCGAATGGAGGTGTTCGCATTCCGTGCCTGATAAAAACTTCTTGCGGGACATAGCACAAGCAATAAAACAATGGGAACCGCGCTTCCGGGCACGTTCCCCATTCACAGTTTTAGGGATGAAACTTGTCCTAATCAGTAGAGATGACAGGGCGCACGGAAATATAGGGGATGGCGCTAAAGTTTCTAATGGCCGCTGCCGTCTTCAGCAGCACGAATCGCATGCCTTGCCCTGTAAACCCTCGTAGCCTTCTTTCGCAATGATTGGCACCATCACAAGGGCCGCAGCCGGATCAGCCCACCAAATGCCAAATGCGGTGTTCAGCAGCAGGCCGCCAAGAAGGATCGCAGAAAGGTACGCGCAAAACTCTGTCTGTTTCGCATCGGCATTCATGGCCGCACTTCCCAACTTCCTTCCGACCCGCCTTTTAGCCCGCGAAAGAAGTGGCATTACGACCAAAGAAACGGCGGCCAAAATGATTCCGGGCAGACTGGATTTGGGAACGTTTCTGTGCACCAGATCCGTGATGGATTCATAGCCAATGTAGATGGCTAACACGGCGAAACAGGTCCCAACGATTCTCAATGCAAGCCTTTCGTTCGCTTGCCTGCGGAGAACGTCAGCATCCACCGACATTCGCCACAATACTGCCACACCTGACGCAACTTCAATAAAGCTATCAACGCCGAACCCTAAAAGCGAAATGCTCCCGGCAAGTGCCCCCGCGATCACCGCTACGAGGCCTTCTAGAGTGTTCCAGGCAATCGTGAAAAATTCCAGGCGTTTTCCACGAGCTGCTATTAGTCCACGATCCACTGCAAGGTCTGCCATTCGCCAAGCATACCAGTCATTGCGTTCCTAATTTCGGTCCATCCAGCCCAGCATTGGCCCTAATGCGTATGCGACGAAAACGCCCGTTCCGTAAATTGGACTGGTGGCCCACTGGGCTAAACTTTGGGCTTGACTCCGTACCATGCTACGGGGTTTAGACTTGGTCAGAAGGTTGCAATGAACACCAAGTCATTCACGATTGGGCGCCTGGCTCGTGAGACCGGAATCAATCTGGAAACTGTTCGGTACTACGAACGGCAGGGACTCATGCCAAAGCCTCCGCGCAGTTCTTCTGGTTATCGCCTGTTTCCGGCAGACGCGCCACAACGTTTACGTTTTATCAAACGTGCCCAGGAGATCGGCTTCTCGCTCAAGGAGATACGTGAGCTGCTGGCTTTGCGCGTCTCACCAAGAAGCAGTAGTGCAGAAATCCGCAAACGAGCTGAAGCGAAGATCACAGACATTGAGGGCAAGATAAAGAGCCTGGAGTCTATGAGAAAGTCACTGCGCAAGCTCACGAACACTTGTGACGGGTGTGGCCCAATTTCTGAATGCCCCATCATTGAGAGCCTCGACCGGGAGGATTTATGAATCGCTCATGGAAGCAGAGTTCGGTCGCCCTTGCCGGTGCAGGCGTGTCGTTACTGCCTAAGTTGGCTTGCCCTCTGTGCTGGCCAGCCTATGCAGGTTTGCTCAGTTCGGTTGGGCTTGGTTTTCTCGTTTCGACCAAATATCTACTGCCGCTAACGGCCCTGTTCTTGATCTTGGCCGTGGGAGCATTGGCGTTCAAAGCGAAAGGCCGACAGGGATACGGACCGTTCGTATTGGGGCTGTTTGCTGCGGTCGGCGTGTTGGTGGGCAAGTTTGAGTGGGAATCGAATCCCATTCTGTACGGTGCAGTCGGGCTATTGGTTGTGGCGTCGGTGTGGAATCTCTGGCCAGGTCGAGCGGCCAAGCCCGTAGGCTGCACAGAAAAATCATTTAATTAAAAGGAGTATTACAAAAACCATGGCTACAACAAAGAAAATCGAGATATTCAGCGCAGGTTGTTCTGTGTGCAAAGAAACCATCGAAATGGTTAAGGGGCTTGCTGGTTCGCATGAAGTCGTAATCCATGACATGACCAAATCTGACGTTGCTTCCAAAGCAAAGCAGTATGGCGTGCGCACGGTACCTGCCGTTGTGGTGGATGGCAAACTGGCCTCATGCTGCACAAGGCGTGGCCCTGAGGAGAGCGTTTTACGGGCTGCTCTCGCTTAAACCTAACAAGTGAATTACCAAAGCCGGGAGCAATCCCGGCCTCGGTCTTGCCTTGCCGTGAGTTGTCCCGGTCATGGTCTTTGGTATACAAGCCGGCAGAGTCATCGTGGCGAAGCTTACTGACAAAATAGGAACCTCTTTTGTCATTGTCTCTCAGGGGTTTTAGCAGCCCTGATCGATTGGACATTTATAGTTTTCCCGCTCAGTGTTCCTGTGACCGTGGCCTGTTCTCCGGCGTATTTGTCAAACTCAGATGCATTCCCCTTCAGGGTATAGACTTCTTTTCCCTCTACCAGAGCGTAGTCCATACCCTGCTTGACGCAAGCGCGTGTGCATTCTGCGGCGCTCTTGTCCTTCATCATATGTTTTTCACCACACATAGAATCGCTGACGACCCCGGTGAACGTGCCTTGTTTCGCTTTGGAATCGCTCTTGTCTGGCGATTGCGAAAACGCGCCCACAGCCGTTACTGTTGCTGCCGCCAATACGATTGAGAGTCTTTGCATTCTGTTCATTTGTTTCTCCTTTAAACGGTTGTCAAATCTTCCTGAGCTTTCATAACCCCTCTTTTCAGCGCACGTTCTTTCATCATCACAAAAAAGACGGGCACCAAAATCAAGACATGAATGGTGGAGGTAATCATGCCGCCTACAATAGGTGCAGCGATTGGCTTCATCACGTCAGAACCAATGCCACTTTCCCAAAGGATCGGTACCAAACTGGCGAGTACTGCTGTGACCGTCATCAACTTCGGGCGCAGTCGTTGGACAGCGCCTTCAATTGCGGCCGCTTCCACGTCGGCTTTTGTAAGCTGAGGAACGGCGTGGATTCTGCGCTCAAGAGCCTCATGTAAATAGACCACCATTACAACGCCGGTCTCCACCGCAATACCGAATAAAGCGATATAGCCAACCCAAACGGCTACGCTGAAGTTGTAACCAAGCAGCCACTGCAGCAGCAGGCCGCCGGTCATGGCGTAAACAGTCGGAAAAATCAGGACGAGCGCCTCCGTGACGGACTTGAAGATCATGTAGAGCAGCAGGAAGATCACGAAAAACACAACCGGCAAGATGAGCTTGAGTCGCTCTTTGGCTCGCAGCTCGAATTCATATTCACCAGACCACTGGTAGGTGTAACCGGCTGGGAGCTTTATCTTTTGGCGCAGCAAATCGTTGGCGTGGTTCACAAATCCGCCGTAGTCTCTCGTGTTCAAGTCGATGTAGACATATCCGGTGAGAGCGCCATCTTCGTCCCGGATCATGGCCGGGCCACGTGAGAATGAAATTCGCGCCGCTTGACTAAGTGGAACTTGTGCTCCGGTTGGAGTTCCAATCAACACTTTGCGAAGCTGCTCCGGGCTATCACGGAAGTCACGGTCATAACGAACGTTAATCGGATACCTTTCACGGCCTTCGACATTTTCGGCAATGTTGGATCCACCAATAGCTGACGTGACTGCGCGTTGCACGTCCTCCACAGTCAGGCCGTACCGGGCCGCTTCTGGACGGTTCACTTCCACATTCACATAGAAGCCTTGCGACACTCTTTCCGCAAAGACACCACGAACGCTTTGCTGGCCAGAAAGAACCTTTTCAATCTGGGCGCCGATCTGCTGGATTCCGTCGATGTTCGGTCCCTGGATTTTCAGCCCGACCGGAGTCTTTATCCCAGTCAGTTCCATGTCCAGGCGGTTCTCGACCGGCATTGTCCAGGTATTGGATAGGCCAGGAAATTGGAGTTTGGAGTCCATTTCACTGATGAGGCCTTCGTAAGTCATGCCGGCGCGCCATTTGCTTTTCGGCTTCAGCATCACTGTTGTGTCATACATGTCGAGCGGTGCGTTGTCCGTGGCGCTGTCAGAGCGACCGATGACTCCAAAGACACTCTCCACTTCGGGGAAGCTGCGCAGGATTCGGTCCTGCTCTTGCAGCAGTTGTGTCGCCTGTGTGATGCCGATCCCTGGCAGCGCCGTGGGCATATATAAAGATGAACCTTCAAAGAGGGGAGGCATGAATTGGCTGCCGATCTTCAGAGACAGCGGAAAAACGAGCACGAGGAAAAGAAGATTTAGAGCCAATGTTGTTTTGCGATAGCGCAGACAGAGCCGCAAGACTGGCAGGTACAAGGCTTGGGTGACCCTGGAAACCGGGTTCCGCGACTCAGGCCGCAGCCTCCCCTTGATGAGGATGAGCATGAGCATGGGAACCAAGGTGATTGCGAGGAGCGAGGAAAAGCCCACGGCGAGAGTCTTAGTCCAGGCAAGCGGGCGGAACATGCGACCTTCCTGCGCTTCCAGCAAGAAGACGGGTAGAAACGAGACCACAATGATTAGCAAAGAAAAGAACAACGCCGGCCCCACCTGCCTGCCTGCGTCTATCAGGATTCTTCTGCGCTCTCTTTCGGGCACGGGACCGGCATCCTGCCGCTCAGCGAGATGGCGATAACCGTTTTCCACCATCACGATGG
>WNFA01001453.1_pt1 | contig 19229 bp, 21 predicted proteins | sample 5400481 | NCBI WGS metagenome assembly WNFA01 (sample SAMN13153340, study PRJNA577476) | soil metagenome | isolation source: 120 cm saprolite under Douglas fir tree site 2 hole 1 replicate 2 | place: USA:California | collected 2015-04-18
GCTTTGACACCTTCGCTGGGGCCAGCGCTGTTGCACCTAGCATCGCCTGGGCCAAACTCCAATCCCTGGCCGAAGGCGCCCGGCTCGCCTCACAAGAACTCTGGTGATGTGTCCGTAGAGGTCTCCATGATGCTAACTGAAGGTTCACCGGAGCTTACGGCCAGCCAGACCTCCTCGAGTGCGCCAAAGAGCGCACGGCGAACGTCCATCACCAGTTGTTCGGGAACGCCGGGGCGCCCACGCATCCAGGTCCGGCGCATCGTCAGGACACGACTGATGAAGACATCACCTACCGGCTGGAAGCCTGCGAGGGCCATGCCGCTTTGGGAGGGCAAATTGTCAGTGTCCGTGCCAATCCAGACGCGGTGCAGACCCTGACGATGTAGTTCACCGACTATGTGTGCCAGCAGCGCAGGGTAGAGACGCTGCCCACGGTGCGCTGGCAGTGTGGCACAATTCCAGATGTAGGCTTCTCCTGCTTTGAGTCGAATGCTGAGACCAAGCTCGCCAATGTCTTCTTCGTCAAACGTGACCCAGCCATAGGTAACAAGCATGCCATCGATCCTACCGGCATAACAATGCCGCCCGTTGTCAAAGCGCTGCAGTACCAGCGCTGGATCGTCGAGGTCCATGGCCTGCGCCAGTTCCTGAGCTACCTCCGGCCCGGCGCGCATGAAGACTACCGGAACCTGCGGTACCGGGCCAGGCGGCAGTGGCTGGTCGAGGTCCAACGTCCAGAGCGTGCCCTGGGGCAGCACGTCGGCCCCGGCGGGTTGCGTCATGTCAAGACCACCTCCGTTATAGGAACATCCACGATAAATCGGGATGCTACTCGCCGGGTCAGTTCGGCGATGGCGTCGGCCAGGTGGGCATCCTGGATATTATAGGCGCCAGCGGCCACGCGCAAACGGTGTGCCGTGGCGAGTACGTCGACAACGCTGCAGCCTTCTGGTGGAACGAACTTGTAACAGGCCATTTCGAGCAGTTGTCCGTTGGGGTCTCTGAAGTAGATCGAGTCCATGAACCCCCGGTCGATGTTGCCCGTGTTCCAGATGCCACGGTCGTTGAGGCGTTGGGCGACCTGGGTGTAGGTGGCATGCGAGACGGTAAAGGCAATGTGATGCAGGTTGCCGATGCCTTCGGGATTGGGAGTGGGATCATTTACCCGTGTCGGGCGTACGAAGAAGGTGATCAGCCGTCCATCACCGGCGTCGAAGTAGAGGTGGGTCTCGTCTGGGACATCAAGATTCGGCTGCTCCATAACCAATGGCATACCCAGCACTCCCTGGTAGAAATCGATAGTCGTCTCGCGGTTGGAACCAACCATGGTAATATGGTGAACACCTTGAGCCTGGATTGTAGACATGGTTGCATCTCCCTCTAGGGATAGGTTTTTGGTGAGGTCGCATGGGAAGGGGCACGAGGTGGAAGGGCGGGCGGCCATAAAGGCCCCCACACCACTCTACACCACCCCCGCCCCTACGGACAATAATTCTGCTTGCAAGAAACCTGCCCGTAAGAGCGCCACCCTTACGGGATGGTACTCCTTCCGAAAATTTCTATATCCTGAAGAACAGGTGCCGGATCTGCTCGACTACCTTGGGGTCTCCACTCGTCTCACCGCCTGGGAAGCGTTGATAGGTGGTGAGGACAAAGTCCGATGCAGTTTTGAAGTGGAAAACGGCCTGCACGCCATCAAGGTTGTCGGCCGGTTTGTAGCTATAGGTGCCATCTTTGACGGTGACGCGCCACTGGCCGCCCCATTCGCCATCGACCTTGATGCCAAACTCAGCATCTACACCTTTGGCCGATTCCTCGTCCACGGTATACTGCATGAGGATGAACATGTACGGCACAAGTACGCCAGCGGAGCGCTCGTCGAGTTTGCCAAATTTCTCGCCCAGGCCCCACTTCATATCCCAGGTGTGAACGCTATAGTCCATGACGTGGAAGGCCGGATAGAAGAGTGTTGGCAGCGGGCCCATATAGGGATGAGTGACGTTGAAGTTTCCCCACTCTTCGGGTGTCAGGGCATCGAAAGTAGCAAGCATCGTGTCCGAGTCAGCCTTGAGGCGGGAAATGGCTTCTGCGCGTGACAGGCTGCGCAATGCCTGGGCATGTTCGTTGAGTCGATCGCTCATTATCGCCAGGCCAAGCGCATCGGCGGCTTCGCCCTTGCGAGCCATGTCCCAGCGTGATAGATAGCCCTCGGTGACATCAATCATATGGCCGACGATGTCGCGCACTTCCCATTCGCTGCAGCGCGTCTGGACGTTCCAGTTATCAGGATTGTCGACGATGTTGTAGAATTTCGCGCGTTCGGTGCGCACTACATCAATTACGGTATCTTTGCCGCTGTAATCCATTGGGTTGACTGCCATGGTAGCTTCCTTTCAATATGTTAAACCTCATCGTTTCAATGATCTCGTTTGTACTGGAACACCTCCCTTCTCTCCAAAAGGCTCGATGGCTTCTATCAGGCGGTTGATGGAGCCTGGGCCAAGATGATTTCCTGTGCGCAGTGAGACCTGGTCAGCAGGGCGACCGCAAGGGTCGCCCCTACATTTCTCCTCATCAACCTACCTAAGACTGACTAGTAGCGGTATAGCGTAACTCTGGCATTAACATATCTTGCTTCCGGCCAGTTTAAGTTTCACGATTAAAATACAGTATACTGAGGAAGCGTCACTGGAACGTCATTGAAAGATAGTCAGTGAACACTCTGTCAGTGCTGTTGCTCATCATCCACATTGTAGTGTTTCTCTATAAATTCTTCATAGTCCTTGCGTTTGATGCGATAATCCCGACCAAATTTTGCTGCCTTGAGCGATTTTCGCCGAATCCACTCCCGCACCGTGCTTTCCTTAACCCGAAGATCAGTAGCGATTTCCTCTACTGTCAGCCATTCTGAACTCATGACAGCCTCCAAATACACTTTGCTGGGCATTATAAGATAAACCACACAGCACGTCAAATTGGTGAGAAAAACAATTGTAAAATAATAAAAACTAATATATACTTGTTGTATCTATAAGATCATATTCACAAACATACAAGTGGTTAAGAACGTGACCGCACTAACAAAACCACGGAACCTACTCGTCATTACCAGTAGTGCGGAATTTGCACACGGCGTTGAAGATGGCATTCTATGGTATTTTCACGGAGACACGCCAAAGCGGCCAGTGACTGAAGACGATGTGGTTGATTTCCTCAAAGGAAACTTCAGTACAAGAGGCATGGGGAACGGCAACCTCATACTGGCGGGGTAGGTAATGCACTTGCCCACCCCACTACTGAAAGAGAAGATACCTTGCAGTTTGCAGATTTGAAGAAACAAGGAGGTATTCATGCCCTGGAAAGATAAAAGCAAATACAAGTCTGAAGCCTATCGGGAATACATGCGCAATTATCAGAGGACTTGGCATCAGAGAAATAGGGCACGGAGAATTGCTAATGTCTACGAGAGAAAAAAGCGGTTGTGGGAGTTCTATAACCAACTGAAGGCAACCTTAGAGTGCGCTCGATGTGGGGAAAATCATCCTGCTACCCTGCAATTTCACCATCGTGACCCTCAGAAAAAGGATTTTAATCTTTCTGAAGCGGTTAGTGATGGGTATTGCATCGAGAGGATCAAAAGAGAATTAGCAAAATGTACTGTGCTTTGCGCCAACTGCCATGCTAAGGAGCACTACGAGTGGGCGAGACGAAACAAGAAGCCCGCCGAGGAAGGGTTGGCAGCACAATTTCAAAGGGTAGAGCAGGAACTTTCTGTTAGCCAAGAGGAGGAGTTTGCGCACGCCATTGAGAACCAGTACATACCGGTTGAGGTAGATATCAACGTCTATGACGACTCTGTTGATAGGTTTTAGAACCTGCTGTAAACAGAGCAATGATCAGTTCTCTAACTTTATCCTTAGAGGAAAAGGAAAGCGCACCTGGCAGGATTTGAACCCGCAACCCCTTAGTCCGAAGCCAAGTGCTCTATCCATTGAGCTACAGGTGCATTGGTACGATTATATCACCCACGTCAACCACTGAGCTATGAGTGCAGGCGATGAATGTTCTCATATAAGAGGGCGGCGAAGACCATTGCTCTATCCATTGAACTACACCAGCTTACGTAAAAGTCAGCCGCTCTATCCACTGAGCTACGGGTGCATCGCCTTAACTATACCATTAATGTCAACTGACTTGAACAATGTGATATTCTGCGGGCATCAAGCGTAATTATATATGCCATTAACGTGCTGCGCTTAAACCTGTCAAATCCCGATCATGAGGTGCCACGTGTATCGTTTTTTGCTCTCACGCGCTATCGGCCTGGTGATTGTCTTGCTAAGCGTTAGTTTTCTCACCTTCATTATCGGCTATTTTGCTCCCGGTGATCCGATTCGAGTTTTGATGGGGATAAAGAGTGTCGCTTACCCCAATGCCTATATGCAGCTCAAACATGCATATGGGCTTGATCTTCCCTGGTGGCAGCAGTATTACAACTTCGTCGCCAACGCCCTGCATGGGCAGTTTGGTTTGTCCTACCATTACCAGGAGATGCAAGTCATCGATCTCATACGGCAAGGTCTCCCGGCCTCAATCGAACTGGGGTTGGAGATACTTGCCGTCACCGTCATCATTGGTATCCCGCTTGGCGTTTTCACAGCACTGCGCGCCAACAGCCATGCCGATACCACCGTTACCGGCATAACGCTTCTTTTCTACACCATTCCTGATATCGTGCTCATCGTCGCCTTCCAGGTACTCATGGTCTGGCTCTACAAGCAGAGCCTGCCGTACCTTCCGGTGGCAGGCTGGGATAGCTGGCAATCTCGCGTCGGGCCAGTACTGATCGCTGCCTCGACAGGTGTGGGGTACTTCACGCGTCTCACCAGGACGACCATGCTGGAAGTACTGAAACAAGATTACATACGCACAGCACGCGCAAAGGGATTGTCCGAGCAGGTGGTTATTTACCTGCACGCGCTGCGCAATGCCTCCATCCCGCTGGTTACCTTGCTTGGTCCATCCCTGGCTTTCATCGTGACCGGCATCTTCTTCGTTGAATACGCCTTCAACATTCCGGGTATCGCTTATACAACGCTGACCGCCGTTGGCCAACTAGATTACCCGGTCATCCAGGCAACGACTATTCTTTTCAGCACAGCGGTGGTCGTCTTTAATGCGCTGGCGGATATCGGCTATGGCTCTAGCCGATCCACGGATTCGGGTCGAATAGAGGCATGTACCTGTTTACCCCAAACTTACCCAACCGTTACATTGCCACAAGCAATCGGATTGAACCCCGTCTGAGTAGATATATTCGTGCTGTAGTGGACGTTCACAAACCAATTGCGACTCGGGATAGACGACACATTTTTGATGGTGGTCGTTACGTTGGCATTCCCCGAAGCGTCTGCTACCACATTCTGTAGGGGATAGACCACTGCTCCCTGGCTCGCGCAGCTGCCAACATGAATGTGGGCGGCATGGCTGCTTTTGGGTTGTAGACCACTTAAAGTAAGCTTGACCGTGAGCGTCCTACCTGAAAGAGTCAGATGCGCCGTCCCGCTTGCTGTTTCACTTGCGTTGGACCCTGGAGCGGCATTGAGTGGGGCCTGCACCGACATCATCTTTGCCGGTGAAATCTTTGTGAAGGTCAGATCACTGCAAACAATCGGCAAGAACTGGTCAGCTGGTGCGAGCCCAGGGCCGTTGTGGACGGTAATGTACCACCCGCTTGCCGGAAGAGTCGTCACTTTCTTGATCACGGTCGTCGATGACCCCACCCCATGCGCATCTGCGACAATATTCTGTAGGGGGTCCACCACCGCTCCTTGCTTCGCACAACTGCCAGCATGAATGTAGGCCGGATGTGCGCTGTTAGGCGCCATGCCAGTCAATGAGATCTTTACCGTCAACCCCTGGCTAAGCGGGTCCCAACTGATTGTAGCCGTGCCATAAGGCATATGCTTCAGAGTTGCGCTGGCTATGGTGCTGTTGGACGCGTTCGACGATAAAGGGGCCGTTGTCCCTGACGAGGTGTGAGCAGATGTGGTCCCACCACACCCTGCCAGGAACAATACCATCACTACGCTCAGTACAGCAAGGAGATCGAATTTTCGGCTCACCAAATACTTTCTAACCATAACGCCACCTTCCATCTATCGCGGAGAGCAGTAAACTTGAGCCGTTTGTCAGGCGAACAGCTTGACGAAGCATGCGCTGGCTTCAGATTGTGAGCAAGTGCTCTCGCCTTTGCTCATGCATGTTTCAAGGCTTTGAATACTGCGGATTGTCGATCTGAATGATATAGCAACATAAGTATAAATGGGAAGCCAAACTGAGCGATACAGGCTGAAGGATGCATGTTTTGGTCATGCTTGGGAGCCCTTGAATCGCCTGCTGATCTTCCCAAGCAACTATACAGGCGAGAACGAGGCATGGCACCCGCGAGGGGCGCCAAATAGGCATTAAGCTAAGGGATGGGGAAGCCACGGAGACAGGCAGGAGGACGAGTGATCCGTAGAGGCGAGCGGATAGCCAAGGCGGGCGGCCATAAAGGCCCCCACCCCACATCATCCCCACTCCCGCCCCTACAGATGGTGATGCGCTTTTCCTTCGATTGATGAGTATATGGCACCCGCGAGGGGTGGTCCCTCGATAAATCGGGGACCTACCACCATGATACGGCTTGACATGGCTCTACAGCAAGAATCGGGGTTTACGCGCCCGCGCCTGGCTCCGGCGCTTGTTCGGGTTCTCCGACTGCAGCATCAGCGGTGACAGCTTCTTCGGGCTGGGGTTCGCGTTCGCGCAGCAGCTGGTAGATGATGATCGCGCCAAAGGCCGCGGTGCCGATGCCGCCAAGGGCGAAGTTTCCGATGTTCAGGACGAGGTTGCCAGCACCCATGGTGAGAGCAACCGCGGTAGTCACCAGGTTGCGACCCTTGGAGAAGTCCACCCTATTCTGCACCCAGATGCGTCCAGCGGTGGCAGCAATCAGGCCAAAGAGCACGATGGCCAGGCCGCCGATCACACCCGAAGGGATGGTGCCGATCAGGGCGCCAAACTTCGGCGAGAAGCCCAGCAGGATGGCAACGATGGCGGCAATGACGAAGACGAGCGTCGAGTAGATGCGCGTCACAGCCATTACACCGATATTTTCTGCGTAGGTCGTGACGCCAGTACCCCCGCCTAAGGCAGAGACTATTGTAGCAAGCCCATCACCAAGAAATGCTCGACCAAGGTACCCATCCAGGTTGCGCCCGGTCATTGCCGCTACAGCTTTGACATGACCCAGGTTCTCTGCTACCAGGATGATAGCCACGGGGGCAATCAGGATCATCGCATTCGTATGAAAGCTTGGTGCTGTGAACGCTGGCAGGCCTATCCACGCAGCATTGTTCAGGTTGGTGAAATCGATGGGTGTTCCCAGTTTCAGGCCATTGGCAAAAATCAGGTAGACGAGATAGCCGATGATGCCGCCCAGCAAAATGGGGAGGCGCCGCAACTGGCCGGGAGCATAAACTGCTACTAGTGCGACAGCCAGCACCGTGACCAGCGCCATCCATGTAGCAAACTGGCTGCCGCTGGCATCGGCGATGGCTACCGGGGCCAGGTTCAGACCAATGACCGCCACGACGGCGCCGGTGACAACAGGCGGCATCAGGTACTCGATCCACTTGTAGCCAGTAAAGATCACGATGAGACCAATAATGGCATACAAGACACCGGCCGCGATGATGCCTCCCAATGCCACATCGATATGGGCGTTAGGGCCCTTACCCGCGTAGGTGCTGGCGGCTATTACGACCGCTATGAACGAGAAGCTCGAGCCGAGGTAGCTGGGCACGCGGCCGCCTACGATGACGAAAAAGATCAGTGTGCCGATACCAGAGAAGAAAATTGCGGTGTTGGGATTAAAACCCATGATAATGGGAGCAAGAACAGTTGCTCCAAACATGGCGAGCACATGCTGCAGGCCAAGGAAAATGGATTGTCCCCAGGGAAGCCGCTCATCTGGCGCGATGATGCCTCCCGCTTTGGGGGTCCAGCCCGTAAAATATCCCTGTTTCTCAACAGTTGCCATACAGTCCTCCTTGATAATGATGAGAATGACAGACAAAACGAATGGAGCATGGGAAACCAAAGGGGTACCGTGTGTAAGCTTCCTCCTTTCTCTAGTGACACTCCGCTTCGGTTGAAACCGAGCGGCTTCTTCCACTCCTCCATAGTCGGCATTCTGAGTAGATGGAGCGTAGCTCCTACTCGCTGAACATCCGTAGTTGGGTAGGAATAGATGGGGGAGGCGTTCCCATCCGACGCCTCACGCCCGGCGCGGTGCCATGCGCGTTGCCGTCTCCTTGCCTTGCTTGAGAAATAGATGGTTTCTCTTCGCGTTCGGCATCCTGGGAAAGGGCAACACCTGTGGATTTCTCCACCCCCTCCGCACGTCGCGCTAGGGCATGAGGCTTTTCCTTGGAAGGCGATCTCTCGTAGCGCTCAATGAGGCGGCTTCCGATCACGAGACTGGCATTGCGAACGGAACATCGCAGGGATATCTAGGGCAATCGAGACGAGTGGCATGATGGGAGAAGCATTCTTCTCCGTGGCATGAGTGAGCTTCTCCAGGGCCGTGAGGGTCTCTTTGTTTGTGAGATCCAAGATGCCTTCATGCGCTTGAATGACCTCAAAGTAGAAGGCTACGACACGGTTGAACAACACTTGATTAGCTGCAAAATAGTCGTATTGCTGCGGCTGATAGTTCAAGCTTTGTCTGATTGTCGTCGTGGCCTTTGCCATGCTAGACCCCCTTCTGCGCTTGGAGATACGCCTTGATGCCATCTGCACTCACTGATCCGACAGTAACGGCAAAATACGAGCGTGTCCACAAGGAGGGCAACTTGCTCAAGAGAGGCTTGAACTCTTGTCTGAGAGAGAAAGAGGTCGCCCCTTTCAACTCCTTCACCACATCGGCAGCGCTCTCAGTGGGCCACACTCTCACAAAGAGATGGACGTGATCGGGCTGAATCGCCAAAGAGATCACATGCCATCCCTTTGCCTCACACTTCTGTTCCAACACTTGCTGACAGCGTTCTTTCACTTTGCCAACAAGAATGGGTTTACGTCTCTTGGGGCACCAGATGAGATGATACAAGATCAAATGGACACGGTGTTCATCTCGCTGGTATTCTAACTGGTATTCGTCTGTCGTATTCATACTACCAGTATACACGGTAATCGACAAAAATACAAGGGCTACAGCCCTCTTGGACGCGCGGTGAAGTGTTCCCGTTGACAACGACTCGTTCATGAGCTATACTACTTGCATTCATAAACCGAGACTCTGTTTACGAATGAGAAGAGGGAAGCCATGGTACGCACGGTCAACGAAGCAGCCTACGAGGCCCGCCGCAACGCCATTCTCGACGCGGCCCAGCGAGCGGTCGAGACCAAAGGCTATGAGCAGATGGCGCTTGCCGATCTGCTGGGCGAACTGCAGATCTCCTCCGGGGCGTTCTATCACTACTTTGACTCCAAACCGGCGTTGCTCCTGGCATTGGTCGAACGCATGGTGGATGAGGTAGAACAGCTCGTGCTCCCCATTGTCCATGACCCCAAGCTCTCCGCCCTGGACAAGCTCCAGCGCTTCTTTGCCGTGCTCGAACAGGGGAAACGCGAGCACAAGCGCTTCGTGCTCGCGTACCTGCGCGTTTGGTATGGCGATGAAAATGCCATCGTCCGCCACAAACTGCACATCGTTAGAGTCAAACGCTTCACTCCCTGGCTGGAGGAGATCATCCAAGAGGGGACCCGTGAAGGCGTCTTTCAGACCCTCTATCCCGATCAGACGGCCAGAGTGGTCCTCTCCCTGCTTGAAGACCTTGGCTATGCTACCGTCGAGGTGATTCTCTCGGGAGAACGCGAGCCCGACGACCTGCCCCGCCTTGAGCGGATCGTCACGGCGACCGTTGATGCGCTGGAACGCGTGCTGGGGGCGCCAGCGGGTTGCTTGCCTCGTGCTTCGCGCGAAGAACTCTCGCAGTGGCTGACCCCGCCCTCCCAATCTCGTATGGAGAGCGAAGACGCTCATAGACGTTAATGGATGCTTATCTCCCATAGAAAGAGGTGACCTATGACTCTTGCAATGAAAGCACTTATGTGGGTCGTGGTGAGCTTTCTGCTCATGGCTCTGGCCCTGTTTCTGCCGGCGGGCACCATCGCCTGGTCTGCCGGCTGGATCTTCCTGATCCTGCTCCATGGCTGGCTTCTTGTTGGCATCTGGTTGCTGCTCAAGTACAACCCTGGCTTGCTAGAGGAGCGCATAAACCTCTCCCAATCGAATCAAAAAGCCTGGGACAAGGTGTTTATCCTGCTGTTCTACTCGTTCCTCTTTGCCAGGCTATGATGCCTATATGGCGCAGGTCAAATATCGCCTCATCCCTTATGTCTGGTAATCAGGCCCTGCGTGAAGCAAGGAGGCAGCGTCCCTGCAAAGGAGATACGTGCAACTACGAATGCGATTCCTGCAGCAATTTATATAAAAGGCATGGATGCAGGGGCATCTCACGGACACGCAGGCCAAAGGGCGAAAGAGCGTCATCAACAGCCGAGGCGAAGAGCGCTGGCACGGGAATAACCCCGGCCTCACCAGCTCCCTTTACACCCAGTGGATTCAGCGGCGATGGCGTCTCGATATGGTCAACAGCGATGGTTGGAATCTCGGCTGCCGTAGGGATCAAGTAATCCATGAAGCTGGCATTAATAAGCTGTCCCTCTTCATCAAATGCTAAGCGCTCAAAGAAAGCTCCACCGATACCCTGGGCTACACCGCCATGGACCTGTCCTTCAACCACCATCGGATTGATTAAGCGCCCACAATCGTGGACTGCTGCATACTTGACGAACGAGACCATACCTGTAGTAGGATCGACTTCAATAATAGCTCCATGGACACCGCTGGCAAAACTGCCATGTGGAGGGCTATAAAATGCATCGGCTTCTAACCCGGGGCCTCCACGTTCTGGCGGCAATGCAGGCCCAGGACGAGGCGCTGCAAGGTCCATCGCCGCCAGCCTGCGAGCATTTTCACCATAGGTATAGCGCAGTGGATTTGCTTTGATAGCCATCTGACCCAGCGTCAAGGCGCGATGCGGCGCATCTGTGACAAATACTTTGCCATCTGCAAGCTCAATATCCTCTGGTGAAGCTTCAAACAAATCGGCAGCAATACTTTTGATCTTCTCTCGCACCTTGATAGCTGCCAGGTGCATGGCTGAACCCGCCACGGTCGCTGCACGACTGGCAAAGGTGCCGACACCCCAATAGAAGGATTGAGAGTCGCCGGTAGTGACCATCACATCCTGTGGAGTAATGCCCAATTGATCTGCTACAATCTGCGCAAACGTTGTGTAATGTGCCTGTCCCTGGGTCGTGACCCCTGTAGAAGCAAAGACACGGCCATCCGTTTCTACCCGCACGCGCGCACCCTCATACGGCCCAATCGACGTGCCCTCGACATAGTATCCTACACCTATGCCCAGGTAGCGACCCTGTTTGCGCGCCTCCGCTTGCTTTGCAGGGAAGTTATCGTAATCTAACATTAGCTTGAGCTTATCAAGTGCGGCCTGATAATTACCACTATCATACTTCGTCGGCCCTCCATCCTGGTAAACCAGGCCAACATCCCAGGGAAATTCATCTGGCTGGATAAAGTTTCGAGAGCGCACCTCCAGGCGATCCATATCGAGTTCGCGAGCAATGCAGTCCATGACGCGCTCCATGATGAAAACAGCGTGGGGTCGGCCCGCGCCGCGATAGGGACTTACAGGCACTTTGTTGGTATACAACACCGTAAAATCACTATAGTAGTGCTTGAGGCGGTAGGGACCCGGCAAGGAGCAGGCGGTGATGATGGGTACGATGATGCCATAAGGCGTGTAGGCCCCTGTATCGTGGAGAAATAGATCACGAACGGCGAGAAGCACGCCCTGGTCATCAAAGGCATATTCAACCTCATGAATTTGACCACGTTCCTGATTAGAAGAGATAAAGTTTTCCCGCCTATCTTCAATCCACTTGACAGGCCTGCCCAATTGTATAGCAGCAAAGGGCGCCAGTATCTCTTCCGGGTAGAACATCATGATCTTTGTACCAAAACCACCACCTACGTCAGGCGCGATCACCCGGACTTTATGTTCGGGGAGATGGAAAATCGCTGCCAAACCGTTGCGAATGGGAATTGGCCCCTGTGTTGAGATCCAGCAGGTAAGCATTCCCTCGTAGGGATCCCAACGGGCAACTATTCCCCGGCATTCCATCGGCATAGCTGCCCCACGTTCCATCCGCAGAGTCTCACGAACGACATGAGGAGCGCTGGCAATCACCTCATCAGGATTTCCCACCACTTGCACCAGGTGGGCTGCAGCATTTCTCTGGACATCTTCATGGACCAATGGCGCGCCTGGCGCCGAAGCGATCTCCAGACTATGGACGACAGGAAGAGGTTCGTACTCAACGTCAATCAGTTCCAGAGCATCTTCAGCAATATAGCGACTATCGGCCACGACAAAGGCGACCGCTTCGCCAACATAACGCACCTCTTCAAGAGCCAGAGGGAGTTGAGTGCGAGGCTGCGTCAGTGCATGATGGGGCACAAGGAGTGGGGATGGTTCCAGTACATCTCCCAGGTCAGCAGCGGTAAGTACCAGGTGTACGCCCGGCAGGCTGCGAGCGGCGCTGGCATCGATTCCTACAATCCGTGCATGTGCGTACGGGCTACGTAAAAGAGCCGCCTGCAGCGTCTCCGGCAAATCAATATCATCGACATAGGTACCGCGTCCACGCAGGAAGCGCGGATCCTCATTGCGCTGTACAGATGCGCCAAACCAACGAGTTGCCATATCAATTGACCTCTACATGCTGCTCGCGAAGGAGCTCTGCCGCAAGTTTGACAGACTCCACGATATTCTGGTAGCCGGTGCAACGACATAGATTCCCCGAGAGTTCATGGCGAATCTCCTCCTCTGTTGGATCAGGATGCTCTTGCAACATGGCATAGACCGACATGATGATGCCGGGAGTGCAGAAACCACACTGCAAGCCGTGCTTCTGCTGGAACGCCTGTTGAATTGGATGCATTTGATCCCTATCGCCAGCTACCCCTTCAATCGTTGTGATCGCCATGCCATCGGTCTGTACGGCCAGCATAAGACAGGAACGTACCGCCTCACCATTCAAGAGGACGGTACAACACCCGCAGACGCCGTGTTCGCAGCCAATATGTGTCCCCGTGAGATGAAGCTCATGGCGCAGAAAATCGGAGAGTAATAAGCGTACCGGCACTTGTCGCTCGTAGCGATGACCATTCACAACCACAGCGATCGTATCTGTTTCAGAAAACTCCGGGAGGGAAACTTGTTCTTCCATGACCTGCAACTCCTTGCTACGGTTTGCACCGGTCCCAGGCAGCTCTCAAGACACGCTTCGTCAACTCGGCGGTCAGTGCTCTACGATACTCAGGGGTAGCATGTACATCATTCAACTCAGCGCTGACAATGCGCGATGCCTCTTCCGCAGCAGCATCCAGCGTCCTGTCGTCAAGAGTCGTGCCAATGAGAAGGGTCTCAACATCGTGCGCGCGCACGGGGGCGCCGGAAACGCCAAGATAGCCAAGTTGTGCTGACAGGCAGCGGCCATCCGCCGTTGGAGTTAACACAGCGGCCGCCCCTGCAAGAGCATAGTCGCCGGAGCGGCGGGCAAATTCTAGAAATGCCCAACCAGCTTGAGGAGGAATAGAAGGGAAGCGCACTTCGGTGACTAATTCATCTGGCTGCAGGGTAGTCGAGAGATAACCTGTGAAAAACTCCTCAGCATCGATGAGGCGCGTACCAGCAGTACTCTGAGCCACTACTACACCGTTGAGACAGACCAGCAGCGCCGGGAGTTCTGCTGCAGGATCGGCATGTGCAATACTACCGGCAATGGTTCCACGATTGCGTATCTGCATATGGCCGATATGCTGCACCACCTCCACAAGGAGCGGGAGCTGCTGGCGTACCAGGGCTGATCGCTCTACCTGGCGCTGGCGCGCTGCAGCGCCAACAGCCAGGCAGCCATCTTCTGCCTTGATGTAGTTCAATGCAGCAATATGGTTGATATCTACCAGATATGCTGGCGCCGCTAAGCGCATATTCAAGAGGGGGACGAGGCTCTGGCCTCCTGCTAACACTTTCGCATCCGGGCCATATTGTCCCAGCAGAGCGAGCACCTCGTCAAGTTTGCGCGGCGCACAGTACTGAAAACGTGGTGGTTTCATAAGCCATCCCCGAAAAATAATGTAACTAAGCAGCCGAGGAGCCAGGAGATGTTAGAATTTCTGCAATAGGCGCCACGCACTCTAACAGGTACTCATCGGTCATGGTCGCACCAACACATTGTAAACCCAGGGGCAAGCCATTGGCAGCATGCCCGGCAGGAACTGTGATTGCGGGCATACCGGCGTACGTCCAGGGCAAGTTCATCAGCGGGCTGCCAGTCGAGTCAAGCCCTTCCGGTGCAGGACCAGGAGTGGCAGGGCAAACCCATAGGTCAACGCGGGCCTGGGCCATCAACGATTCTAGCCCCGCACGAAGCACGGCCCGCCCTTCACGCGCCTGAGCCAGCTCTTCAGCGCCTACGCTCTGTCCTTCACGCAGGGCCGCGGCTGTACGCGGTCGATAAAGCGATTCGTACTGCGCAAACCACGAGGCATGCGCCTGGGCCATATCAGCCATAACCATGCGATTGTGACGACGGTTGATGGTCTCAATATCGCCCAGAGCAGCCACTCGCTGCACGGTATATCCAGCCTTCTGGAGAAGGGAAAGCTGAGCCTCGAAAGCGTTTAGCGCTTCTGTCGATGCCTGGGCAAGGTAAGGACCTTCAGGCACGCCCAGCACTGGCAGGGCTTCAGTTGTGACAGGGCGCCAATTGCTACAGAGCAACGCAGCCACTAATGCTATACCGGCGATATCCTGAGTAAAATAGCCGACATGTTCGACTGCATCAGAGCATTGAAGCAGGCCAGCTTTAGGTATACGGCCATAGGAAGATTTGAAGCCAACAATGCCGCAAAAGGCCGCCGGGCGAATGGTCGATCCAATGACCTGAGTACCCAGTGCCAATGGGCAAAATCCTGCTGCAACTGCAGCCACCGAACCACTACTTGATCCACCGGGAGTATGGTTGAGGTTATGCGGATTGCGCGTCGGTCCGGGTTCAAAATAGGCAAATTCTGTGGTGACAGTCTTGCCAAGGATGAGGGCGCCTCCAGCACGCAACATTGTCACACAGGTGGCTTCAGGCCCTACGAATAACTCCGGGGGCAGTTGCGATCCCGCATGGGTGGGAAAGCCATCGACATTAAAGGTATCTTTGACACCGACAGGAATGCCATAAAGTGGGGGACGGCCGACTGGATCGGGAAAACGTGCCTGTAGCGCTGCTGTATCGCCTTTTAAACGGGCACGGCGATCTACTTCAGGGAGGAAGGCATGCACCTGGGGATCGGTCGCGTCGATGCGATTGCATACCTCGTCAATGTAAGTCAGCAGATCGAGCTGACCACTGCGAAGCGCTGCAGCCGTTGCAGCAAGCGGTGCTGGAAGAATCAATGAATTTCACTCCTCTCTGCAATGCTGGTGGTGGTGCAAGACTGGATAAACTGGATGCTGTATTTTACCACCGCTCGAGGTCTTTGCATAGGGAACATGGTTTGCGTATTTGACGCCATAATGGACTGTCAAGGTTCAATTGATGGGCGGGAACCTGGCTGAGAGCCCCCCAGGCTCTCTTGCCACGCAAGGGGTGCCACTACATTTCTATGCATCAAATCAAGGTTGACAGAGTAATAAGCATCAACGGCAGCCGTCTTCAGAGGCCGAAGGCGAAGAGCCTCCCCGCGTCTTCGGCGTAGCTGCCTACGTAGATGACCCCGTTTGCGATAGATGCCGGGCCAAAGAACAGCTCGGTCTCATCAAGGTATCTGAAGAGGGTCTCGCCATTGGCCGTAGCAACGACGAGGAAATAGTGTCCTTCAGAAACTAATGCCAGCCCTGGGGCCAGGGTTACAGCCCCGTACACCGGCCCACCACCTAGACAATGCTCCCAGATGAAAGCGCCATTGGCCGGATTGACCGCGCGCAAACCACCATTACAGGTATTTTTACCGATGTTTGTGCCGGGGCCGGGAATGTACAGGTTGGTGCCATCCCAGGCGCTTGGAGCGACCGTATTTCCGCCACTGGCACAATAGCAAGCTATACTGACGCTCCAGACGGGGCCATGACCGATAGCATTGCGATCAAACGCGTAATACTTAGTATTCTTATTCGCAATGCCCACCAGGCTCTTCTGGACACCTCCAATAGTAGCTTTGAATAAGGTCGGAGTAGATCCGAAGTCACTATCGGGTATCTGATTGGATGGCGGTACCTGCCAGGAATCTATATAAGTGAGGTCTGACACATCTAGTTTGACCAGGGCGACCGCGTAAGGCTCCGGCTTCGAGCATTGACCCCCATTACCTGAAGCAAAATAAATAGCATCGTTATCGGCATCAAGCGTGGCTGAGCCCCAAACAGACCCTCCCAGGCAACCCTGAGGCACAGTATTAAAAGTGTGTATGATAGCTCCTGTTGCGGCGTCCATCTGCACAAACTTTCCCTGCACCAGCGGGCAATCGGCCAGCGACGACACGCCTTCATATACACTGCCCTTAAACACAACTGGAGAAGCCCACAGGAAATAAGCCGATGAATTACCGAGGGAGGTCCTCCAGATCACAGCTCCTGTAAGAGCGTTAAGCGCGTAGAAATGAGCATCGCCGCCACCCACGAAAACAACCGGGGTTAGTTTCCCACCAATCTTTATTGAAGTAACTGTGGCAGTGCTAATCACTCCGACGCTACCGGTGTTACACACGTCGCGCGATGTACCCAGTCTGGCCGTCCAGACTTGATTGCCTTGCAAATCCGTTGCGTGCTCGAGTCCATCCCCCGAGCCCCAGTAAATCAGCCCATTAGAAACCACCGGCTGGGAGAATATGCGATTGTCTGACGGAGCTACCCAGTGGAGCTTCAGTTGGGGCGCCGTGTTCGGGTTAATGTTGGTCTCGTTCTTATTGATACCCGAGTGATCCCCGCCGCTAAGGTAGCCCGTCCAGTCATTCGATATTATCTTGTGAGTCACCTTTGGCGTTTGCTGTTCTTTATAGGACCCAACCGAAGGGCCACATGCAGCCAGGAGCAAGAAGCATATTAGGACGGATGTCCAGTGAGGAGTATATTGCAATATCCTGGTTCTATCTTTATACATTTCTTTATAGCTCATTCTTTCCCTCTTTCTTGAAGTGTCTCTGCTTGCGTCTGTATCTAGAGTAATATCATCAAATGTAGCCGGGGTTGCATTTTTGTAGAGAAAGGGCAAATAATTGAGCACACAGGTTAACGTTTGTTAACCGCTGGATGCTCCCTTTCTCGAATCATGAGACAGACGCTTCTACAATGGCATGATCAACGCCTTGAATGTGGCAACTCTGATGCGGTTTCAGGCACAGGTTATGAATATAAACGAGCCAGTAGCGGTTGATGGAAAGAATTAATGACAAAAGTGGTACTATTTTGGCAGGTATTGCTACAAGGTGAGACATGCCTGTTTCCCTGGTTGTCATGGATTAGAGCCGACCCGCACAGCGCCTGTTCGAGCTGTTGCTTTACCGCGTAGACTAAATATAGTAGTGTCCGGATCGATTAAGGAGCGGGTAACGAAAATACGTTGTGAGAGTAGCACAAAATAATAAGGAGTTCGAACAATGGATAAGCTTTTCGTGCTGAAGTTTGCTGATGAAACAACCGCTCAACAGGTCTTGGGAACTTTGAAGAATTTGCAGGACCGGAAATTGATCAAGGTTGATGATGCGGCTATCGTCACGCTGAGACCAGATGGCAAGCCAAAGATCCAGCAGATGCACAACCTGGTTGGAGCAGGTGCACTGGGAGGAGCTTTCTGGGGTATGCTGATAGGACTGCTGTTCTTCATGCCTTTGCTCGGTGCAGCCGTTGGCGCCGCTTCAGGAGCGTTGGCCGGGAAGATGAGAGACATCGGAATCGACGACAACTTCATCAAGCAGGTCGGGAGTTCAATTCAGCCTGGTGAGTCCGCACTGTTCTTACTGGTGAACGAAGCTGTGGCTGATAAGGTGATGCCGGAACTCAAGCAATACAAGTTCCAACTGATACAAACCTCCCTTTCAAAGGAGGACGAGGAGAAGCTACATGAAATGCTAGGCGCGGCAGTATAACGGCCGGTTTCAGTTCTACTCACGAAGGAACTGGATTCTTCGTTGCAGCAACCACCTCGCGGCGTTGACCGGTGAACCACGCGTGAAAGACTGCAGGTCCTGGCGGGAGAAATCCCTGCCAGGACCTGTTTCGTTATCTCCCGTTCCGGCCCGCTACTCCAAGAACAACCGCGCAGTGATACTCCACTACGTCTAAATAGATGGACCCTTCCACTGGAGCGATAGATGTTGTTGGTTGAGTAATCCCCAACTAAACACAAGCCGTTATATAGCTACAGTTGCCGGAATTAAATGTCACCAGTGTAGTGCTATATACGTTAGAGTAAAATAAATATAGTATTGTTTATACTCATTAATATGCCCACTAATTACTTTTGGAAGGAGAACATCATGCCAGCGGAGATCATTCCACCAGCCGCCCAGCCTCCACGAAGTGCCACGATCCTGGTCGTTGAAGATGACGCGGATATGGGAGATTATCTGCGGGAGATTATTGACGAGGAGACGCCTTATCATACCATCGTCGTACACGATGGTATGCGCGCCCTGGAGAAGGCACAACAACTCCACCCATGTCTCCTGTTGCTGGACTTCCGGTTACCTGGCATAAACGGCCTGGAGGTCTACGATCGCCTGCAAGAGCGGGAAGAAACCAGGGGTGTACCGGCTATTATGATGAGCGCAACGCTCCCAATCGAAGAGCTGCAGCAACGCGGGATCTATCAACTGCGCAAACCGATGGATGTTGGCGGTGTAATACGCATGATTACACATGCGCTGGCAACTTTTGAAGAGCAGCACCTGTATAAGGCCCAACAGTATCATTAAATTGTGGCTAGTAGTAGACCAAATTCTTTGGTACAATACTGTTATCTTCGATAGCAGAGTCAGC
>WNFA01006527.1_pt1 | contig 19227 bp, 17 predicted proteins | sample 5400481 | NCBI WGS metagenome assembly WNFA01 (sample SAMN13153340, study PRJNA577476) | soil metagenome | isolation source: 120 cm saprolite under Douglas fir tree site 2 hole 1 replicate 2 | place: USA:California | collected 2015-04-18
TCGGTATTGCTTTAGCCTTAGTAAATACCACAGATGGAATATTACTCATTGATGAGATTGAAAATGGTATTCATTACTCCGTTCAACCAGAACTATGGCAACTTATCTTCCAACTGGCACGTCGTCTGAATGTCCAGGTTTTTGCTACAACTCATAGCTGGGATTGCATTGAAGGCTTCCAAAAAGCAGCCCAAGAAGATAAGCAGGAAGAGGGAATGCTTATCCGATTATCACTAAAAAAGGGTGAGATAGGGGCTACGTTGTTCGATGAGGAAGAATTGGGCATTGCTACACGTGAACAGATTGAGGTGCGTTGAGTATGGCAGACACTGTAGTAAGTGAATATAAATATGAAAACTGTTTATTGGTTGAAGGTAACGATGCTGAAGCTCCACATGCTCAAGAACTCCTAACCTGGATTCGTAGGCTATTTGACCTCAGGTCAGTATAAAAGAGGACATCCCTTGTCGCAACCTTTTCCCCTTACCCTCCTCTACGGAGCCGACTACAACCCCGAACAGTGGCCTGAAGCCACCTGGCTCGACGATATGCGGCTCATGAAACTGGCACATGTCAACATGGTCTCGATCAATATCTTCTCCTGGGCCATGCTTGAACCACAGCCGGACCACTATCGCTTCGATCAGCTGGACCGCATCATGAACATGCTGGCCGAACATGAAATCGCGGCTGATCTCGCCACTGCCACCGCCACGCCGCCTACGTGGATGAGCCGGCTTTACCCGGAGATGCTGCCTGTGACACGCGACGGCAGGCGCTTCAGTCACGGCTCGCGCCAGCACTATTGCCCTAATAACGCTGACTACCGGCGTAAATGCGCCGCGCTCGTGCGCCGCTTAGCCGAGCGGTACCGCGCTCATCCTGCGCTGAAGATGTGGCATGTCAATAACGAGTACGGGGATCATGTATCAAGCTGTTATTGTGATCAATGCGCAGTCGCTTTTCGCGCCTGGCTAAAAGCCCGGTATCAATCGCTCGATAAATTGAACTTTGCCTGGGGCACTACTTTTTGGAGCCAGTACTACTATGATTGGGAGGATATCCTGCCGCCTCGTCTCACCCCGGCAAGCAATAATCCTGGGCAATCGCTGGACTATCATCGTTTTATGTCAGACTCTCTACTTGCCTGTTACCTGGTAGAAGCGGATATCCTGCGTGAAATCACTCCAGGTATTCCTGTTACAACCAACTTTATAGTTTCCTTCAAACCTCTGGACTATTTTGCCTGGGCGCCGCACCTGGATATCATCGCTTTTGATAACTATCCCGCCAGCACAACCCCTGCATGGGAAGTGGCCCTCAGACATGACTTAATGCGCTCTTTGAAGGAAGGGCAAGCGCACCTGGTCATGGAGCAGACTCCCAGCCAGTTGAACTGGATGCCGCAGAATCCCCATATGCGTCCCGGGCAAATAAGACTACAAAGTTTACAGGCAGTTGCTCATGGCGCAGATGGCGTGATGTACTTCCAGTGGCGCCAGTCAAGGGCGGGCGCGGAGAAATTCCATAGCGCGATCGTGTCACATGAAGGCAGCGAACATGGACGGATCTTCCGGCAGGCTGCACACATTGGCACGGAGTTGCTGCAACTCTCGCCTGATGTTGTAGGTTCGCGTATTAACGCGCAGGCAGCAATTCTCATGGACTGGCAAAACTGGTGGGCTGTCGAATACCTGCCGGGTCCGAGCGACCGCTTGCGCTACTGGGAACAGATCAAGGCCTATTATCATGCCTTGCACAGGCTCAACGTCGCTGTAGATATCGTTCCGCCCGGTGGGAATCTAAGCAACTATCGATTAGTCATAGCCCCTCTCTTGTATATGCTGCGCCCGGGTGTAACAGAGAACCTGCAGCGCTTCGTCGAGCAGGGTGGAATGTTACTCACAACCTTCTTTAGTGGCATTGTCGACGAGAACGACCATGTCATCCTGGGTGGCTACCCTGGCGAGTTACGCAAGCTGTTGGGTATATACGTCGAGGAATTTGATCCCTGGACAGAGGTGATGACGAATGCAGTGCTGATTGAAGATGGGCCTCTAAAGGGTGTCTATCCTTGCTCGCTTTGGGGAGAAGTGGTCCATCTTGAAGGAGCGCGTGCGCTCGGCCTCTTTGCCAGTGATTACTATGCCGGCGGCCCCGCTTTGACAATGCATCAATTTGGGCAGGGAAAAGCTTACCACCTTGCGACACAGGCAAATGATGAGCTGTTAGCTGCCCTGGTGCGCCAGCTTTGCCGGGAAGCTGCCGTCTCGCCTGTACTGGAAGCACATGAGTCGCTAGAGATAACGCAACGGAAGCGTGCCGATGGGCGTAGTGTGTACTTCCTGCTCAATCATGGCGAGAAAGTTGAAGAAGTGGTCTTGCCGGGTGGGAAATTTACTTCACTACTGAGCAGTGACGAGGTGGAAGGCAGAGTAGAGGTGGCTGCACGCGATGTGGTGGTGCTGCTCGAGGAGAAGAAACATGAAGCAGTTTGATTGGGAACGCTTTTATACATTTACCAAAGACAGACCTCCCTGGCCCCGGTTGGTGAAGGCAGTATCTTTATTGGCGCACAAAGGCTATGCTCTCGATCTAGGATACGGGGCGGGAAGGGATACGCGCTATCTACTGGGACAGGGATTCTATGTGACGGCTGTAGATAGTGATCCTCATGCAATAGCGCTTCTCGCAGATCTTCCCCAAGACTGCCTGCGGGCAGTTCAATCTTCATTTGAAGAATTTAGGTTTGAGACGTACGATCTGATAAATGCCCAGTTTGCTCTTCCATTTGTTCCCAAAGAACACTTCAACGAAGTATTTGGGCGCGTTAAACGTGCTCTTAAACCCGGCGGGATTTTTGTAGGCCAGTTCTTTGGCCTGCATGACGAGTGGAATACTGCGGGTAGGCCCATGACCTTTTTGACACGCGAGCAGGCAGAAGAATTATTGAGAGGGATGAAGCTTATAGAGTTCACAGAAGAAGACGTTGACAGTCATGTAGCCGATGGGACGCCCAAGCACTGGCATGTTTTCCATGTCATCGCTCAGGCCTAGTTTTGCTCAGTTTGCGATAAGTCCTTGATCTTCCTCCGTACTGCTGCGCTGCGCCCGTATGATCGCACTCGGTGAATTCAGCAGCGCATCCTCCACACGCTGGCGGTGTTTTGGGAGCGTATTGCGAGGTAGTGCAACGGGCACGAAATAGCGGCTTTCCAGTGTCTCTTCGGTTGGATGGAGGTCTCCACCGGTGACGCCACAGCGGAACGTCAACACCACCTCTTGCTTTTGCGGCTTAGAATAAACACCTACCAGTTGTCCCACCTCAACCTCTAACCCTGTCTCTTCACGAACCTCACGCCGTAGCGCCTCGTCAACCGTCTCTCCGGCTTCCATTCCTCCACCTGGTAGATTCCACCAATCGATGTCACGCCGCAGGCCTAAAAGGACGCGTCCCTGGTCGTCAAAGATCAAGGCAAAGACACCGATACGAAAAATGGGTGAGCTGCTCTCGGCATCTAAGGGCTTATTCATACTCATTCCTCCCTGTTACAGCCTATAAACCTCGTACGCAGTATCGTGTAGGATCAGTTGCGCCAGGTAAAATGCTTGTTCCTGATCAATCTCCTCAGCCTCGTTCATCTCGTAGAGAACGCGGCCGATCACACTCCGTCCACGTATGGCAGCCGCCCAGTGCATCTCGGGTACATTGACGCCATCCGAACTATACATGAGCTTGCTGGCGGGTGCCACGCTCAAAGCCTGACGTGTGAAAGCCAGCATTTCCAGTTTGTCCAGAAAAGGGATAGTGTACGAGAGATCAAAATACACATGCGGGTAAATCGCGGCCAGGTATGCCCCCAACTGGCAGTACGGGTAACTTTCATGCAGCAACACCACCTTCATGGCTCGGTAGTCGCTCCGTTCCAGCACATCGCGCAGGTGCAGCGGGTTGCCCAGGCGCATATCGGTATCGCTATCGCCATAGCCGGTATGGAATTGTATCGCAAGCTCTTGCTCCGAGGCATGGCGGAAAGCAATATGCAGCAGGTAATCGATTAATGGCTTGTGAGTGATACGCAACTGCCCGTTTCTTATAGCCGAACGAGCCTCAGCAAAGGCTGCAACGGCCCGGTCTTTGCTCCATTGGGCAATGTTCAATCCCGCGCGGTAGGCGACGATGCTTTTGAATGCGTAATAGCCTCGTTCGCGCACCTTGCTTAGTTCGAACGAGTAGTGTTCGACCATTTCATCGAAATCGCCATGTTGCACGATCAACCGCTGCATGAGCGTTTCGAGACGCAGCATCTTCACGGCACGGCAGCGCCCGAGCTGGCCCATGCGCTCAGGCGTGTAACATCCTTCGGGAAGCGGGAAGGCGGGATCAAGCACAAGCGTATCGATATTGGCTGCGCGGAAAAGGCGTTCAACCAGCGTATCGGCGTCCAGTTTGTTGCGCGCTGCCAGTATGTCATCCTCAGTGTTCTGACAGCTATAGTAAGTTGCCATCTGGCGCAGCATCCAGAGATAGTAAACGGTATGGGGAACATGCTTCTCTGCTAAGCTGGGATCGCTCCCTTCTGTAAAATAGCGCCGGAAGTGGAGCGCGTCCATCTGTTGCTTCAATTGGACGGGATGGCAGTGGTTATCGACGACGGGGATGCTACTCAGATCAAACATACGAACTCCTCCATGGCAATGCTGGCTCTATATTGCACCCGTAAAAAGATTCTGCTTCGCGGGCTGCCAGGTGCTACCTCTCCGACCGGCTGAGCGAAGCGCACTCCTTGCAGCTTGTCTGAGCGCAGCGCACTCCTTACAGCTTGCCTGAGCGAAGCTAGGACGCAGTCCGTTGGCAAGCTGGTTTTCAAGAAGAACGCAGTTCGTTGACAAGCTGCCTAACAAGAAGGACGCAGTCCGTTGCCGGTCGGAATAAGATCGAGTACTATTTTCATTTTATCATGTCTGGAAAATAGAGGCTCGATGAGGCCTTCTATTGGGCCTTATAATTGGAGAGAGAAGGCAGAGGAATAGATTCGGGATAATTGAATGCTTGTAGCCTATGACCCCGATGGTCGTCCGGTGGTTGCCGGAGAGACGCCCTTAGAACAGCTGCAGCGCTGGTCACAAGAGCATGCCCTGCGCTGCCCTAACTGCCGTGGAGCAGTGCATGTGCGCGGCGGACCGGAAAGACGTACCCAGCTGCACTTTGCCCACCAGCGAGGCGAGTGTGCGTGGAGTACCGAGTCTGAATCGGTGCGACACATGCGCGGGAAGATGGTGCTTGCCCAGTGGCTGCGCAAGCAATTTCCCCAGGCCAGTATCTCTCTTGAAGAACGTTTACCTGAACCGAGTCGTATTGCAGATATTTTGATGACTCAGACCGATGGGCGGCGCTGCGCCATAGAGTTTCAGTGTGCGCCTCTTGATGTTGAGGAATGGCGACTCCGGCACGCTGCCTATCGCAAAGCAAGCATCCAGGATACATGGATTATTGGCAGCAACCGGCGCGAAAAGCAAGAAGCCTTCATCGAGGCAATCATTGTTGCGGCACGCGAAGTGATGTTTCTTGACCCACTGGCTCTAGCGCCGCGCGCCTGGTTACGCTGGGCGGTCACTCGTGAGATGATGCAAGCGTGGCAGGCAGGCAAAGGATGGACTCCGGCTCTCGAAGGTTGGGTTGGTCGCGCCGGGTTTGGCGCAACACTGAGCGGCCAGTTACAGGATGTGCATCTGAGCCAGGACGGCAAGCTGCTTCATCCTGCTCGCTCAGCATTGGATGCACGAATGGCTCTGCTACATGCGATGAAGCACGCTCAATCTATTGATGAAGCAGCGCTGGATGCGTATCTGTGTCCGGCTGTTGGCGAAGAAGCCATACATAGAGCGTTGGTACCCCTGGCACGCGCCTACCTGCGTGATCCTGATCTGCTCAGGCGCTACAACTACGGGCGCGGTCATTGGGATCAACCCGTCAGTGACGCGGATAGGCGTCGAGTTCAACAGGCTCGCTTATGGCTCGAGAGGTTATCGCAGCAAGGATTCCCGCCTTCCCGGTTAGCAGAACTGGCGCGAGAGATTCCGCCGGTGGGTCCTTATATGGCCTATGCGTCCTTTGTGGAGATGCTGGCGTCCCTCGCCATAAGTGAAACTAACACCCAGGGTGAAACGTATCAGTAATGAGCTTCCGTAAAGGATACAACTAAAGCGCGGGTATTTTTCCCTTTTGAAAGGTGGGACGACGCGCTGACCAGAGAAGAAAGGAAATTTGCACATGAGACCTTTTGTAAGGGGCATATTCGTTGGTATTGGTATCGGCCTGTTGGTAGCGCCGGTGAAAGGCGAAGAGATGCGTCGCCTCCTGGCTGAGCGCGCAGCAGAGCTGCGCGGATACCTGCCGGAAAATGAGCAACTCAACCAGTACGTAAAGCAGATGACTGAACGTGTCTCACAGACGACTGGCAACTTGAAAGACTACGCCCAGCAGGCTGCATCAAAGATGAAGGAAACTGGCAGTATGCTAGGGGACATTTCTCAGAGGACAACCTCTGATGTGAAGCAGACCGGTCAGGATACTGCAGACACAACAAAGCAGAAGGCACAGTCCATCAAGCAAAGCTCATAGCAGGGTACGACAAATAATTTCAGTAGCGAATAGTCGTTCGCAGCAGTGTGACGACACTGCTGCGGTTATCTAGTAGCCTGCGCTAATACTTGTAGAAGTGTTGATTTGCCTCCTCTTCGGGAGTTTTATCCCTGAAGAAAGCTGCTTCATTGCGTTTAACTGCGATGTAGGAAGTAGCCAGCAGGGGGCCGAGGGCTTCTTTCAATACCTCGTCGCGTTCTAATTCATCCAATGCCTCGTCGAGAGAGGTGGGCAGGAGCCGGATGCCGCGTCGCTCACGTTCCTCGTCACTGTAGTTACCCGGGTCAACCTCCTGTGGCTCGCCTGGATCTATGCTCTTCTGAACGCCGTCCAAACCAGCCGCGAGCAGTGCGCCCAGCGCAAGGTAGGGGTTGCCGCTGTGATCGGAGGGTTTTAGCTCCAGGTTGATCGATTCGGACTCGCGCCCCCAGAACATTGAGGGGACACGTATCGCTCCCTCGCGATTGTCGAAGCCATAGGCTCCATAGGCCGAACTCCAGAAATGTGGGAGCAACCGGCGATAGGAGTTCGGACTGCCGCAGGTAATTGCTACCAGTGCGCGGATATGGTGCAGTACACCACCGGTAAAATATTTGCCAGGCTGACTTAGCCCACCACGTTGGGTGGCATCGTAGAACAAGTTTTTACCAGCCTTTTCGTTCCCGCTATTTCCCCACAGGCTCAGGTGAATGTGCGCGCCACTACCCGCCTGGTCGAGGAAAGGCTTGGGGGCAAAAGATGCGAGTACATCAAAGGTGCGTGCCACCCCCCGCACTGTTTCGCGCACGAGGCACACGTTATCAGCAGCTTTCAGCACGTCGGCATGGTGTACCGACAGTTCTTGTTGCGCGGGGCCAAGTTCGGTGTGGAAGAGTTCGACGGAGACGCCCTGGGACTCCAGCGCTTCCAGGACCGCGTCTATGATTTCAGCCTCGTCGTCCAGGCCAATACTGCTGTAACAGAGGCTGCGATCTGCGGGTACGTATTTGCCGTTCTCTTCACGCGCAAGATAAAATTCGTGCTCTATGGCTGCCTCGGCACGCATGCCATGTTCGGCCAATCGCGCAACCATGCGTTTGAGGAAGGTACGCGGGCATGCTTCCCAGGGCTTGCCATTCGTGAGAATCATGTCGCACATCATGCTGCCGCTGCCCGGCACGTAGGGTAGTACAACGAAGGTATTCGGATCGGGTATAAGGCGGAATTCCCCAACCGGCCCCATACCCTCGACCGGGGCAAGCGACTCAACTCCAGTGAACGCCTGCATCGCCAGCGTCTGACCGATCCCCTCGTTTATGCGCGTAGAGAGTTTACTGGCGTGAGTAGCCTTACCACGGATAATGCCACCGTTATCGCAATACAAGAATCGCACAAGGCGAAGATTAGCCTCGTGCGCTTGTCGCACAACATCTTGAGCATTCATAGGCCTTCTCCTATCTGCAATCGAAAAAGTAGGTGCATCGTTCAGGTTATGAAAGAGGAAATGAACTGCTGATTCGGGTTACTGGCGTAGTATAGCAGCTAGTCTGGAGAAGATCAAGAACAACAGTTTTGTGGTACAATGCCGGCAAACCTTGCGAGGAGCACTCCTATGTCTATTGCCATTATCGTTCATGGTGGCGCGGGAACCATATCCCCCCATCTGTACGAAGAGAATCGGGCCGGCTGCCGGGTTGCAGCGCTGGCCGGTTGGAAGATACTGACGAATGGTGGAAGTGCGCTCGATGCTGTAGAGGCGGTAGTGCGTGTTCTGGAAGATGATCCACACTTTGAAGCAGGCTTTGGTTCAAGTCTCAGTATCGATGGTGAAATTACCCTGGATGCTGGCATCATGGATGGTTCGACCCTCGGCGTTGGCGCCGTTGCTGATGTGCCGCTCATTCGCAATCCCATTACTCTGGCACGCCGCGTCATGGCAAGCCCGCACGTCTTCCTGCAGGGAGAGGGCGCCGTCCATTTCGCTGCTGAGCACGGCATAGCACAGTGCAGGCTCTTCGACCTGCTGACGGGCGATCAACTGGAAGCCTGGCGTGCGGGCTATAAAGGGATGTACGACGAGCAAGGTCACCTGCTCGCCGGTAGACGCAGCGACACCGTTGGAGCCGTCGCCATCGACGCCGAGGGGAAGTTGGCCAGCGCTACTTCTACCAGTGGCTTGCCGTACAAGCACCGGGGGCGTGTCGGCGACTCTCCTCTCGTCGGCTGTGGTTTTTACGCGGATGAACACGGCGCAGGCTCATCTACCGGGCATGGCGAAGATTTCGTGAGGTTGATGCTTTTACACCGTGCGGTGAGCTATATTGGCGCGGGCCACAGCGCACCAGAAGCGGCTAGCTATGCTATCGATCTGCTCTGGCAGCGTATTCAGGGTGTTGGAGGCCTGATCCTGCTGGATCGCCAGGGGCAAATCGGCATTGCTCATAGCAGCCCGAATATCGCCTTCGCCTGGATGCGCGAGGGCATGAACGAGCCTGTTGCAGGAGTAAAGGTCTAATGCTGTTTTGCCGGCGACCACGCAGCTGATTGATCCGCTAGGGGGTAGGAGAAGCATTCCAAATGCCACCTTCGCCAGTGGGGTGTCCCTCCTGGTTAAGGGCCTGAAAGTTCCCCGTCAAATCCCCACCTATTTTGATATTCCCCTCAAACTGAAGGGTTGATACACCTGCCCAGTTCACGGTGACCGTGAAGTCCACTTCCCCATGAGTAGTAGTGACGGTCCCTTTGAAAGTGCCAACCAAACCCAGGCCCTGGAAATTACCGGAGATGCTCCCCCCGTGTTGCTGAATATGCGTGAGGTACAGAGCTGTATGTTCGGGATTGTTGGTGTTGAGAGAATCAAAAACCGTACCGGCGTATGAGGCATTGATAAATGGATAGACAGGGCCCACTGGCGTAGGTGTGAGGGCGGTAGTGGCCCTCGCTTGGGGAGTAGAGGGTGCCAGAGTAGGAGTGACTCTAGCACGAGGCTGCTCTTGTAGAGGTTCAGCTGCAATCGTTGTTATACGTTCAAGCTCTTGCTCAGAAGCAGTCAGCGGTAGAGGTGTATCGATTGACTGTAGACGAGGTGTCTGCACCTTTGGACGGTCAGGGGCATGCGCCAGTTCACCCTCTGCTTTATTGAACGACTGTGGAGGAGGTGGCTGCGCCTGCTGCTTTGGAGCAGGGTTGGTCAACTCGTGCCAGAACTCCTCAACGGTGGCGAAGCGATCTTCAATGCTGATGCTCATCGCCCGCTCAATAACCATAGAGACTGTCCATGGCACATCCGGTGCGACCAGGTTTGTAGGCGTGAGAGGATCGATTCTTTTGCTCCCTGTGACCCGGGTGATTGCATCGCTGGGGACAGTGCCGGTTAACAGGGTGTAGAGCGTTGCTCCAAGTCCATAGATATCCGTGCGAGGATTGGTGCCGCTTCCATACTGTTCGGGCGCTGCATAGCCGGGTGAGCCATGGCGAATAACATTCGTGGTGTTATCTACAACGTACTCTTTAGCAAGGCCGAAATCAACCAGGACAGCTTCACCGCTTTTGGTTTGCATGATGATGTTTGCAGGTTTGATATCTCTATGTACGATCGGTGGATTTTGATTGTGCAGATAGATCAGCGCATCGACGATAGGTGTCATCAAGGCCAGAACCAGGGGTAACGCAAAACGCCCTCCGGGTTGCTCATGCAGCAAGGCATCCAGGTCTTGCCCCTCGATGTAATCCATGAGCATATAGACCCGTTTGAGTTTTTCATAGGCAAACGCCTGATAGACATGGGGCAAAGCCCTGTGATTGAGTCGCTTGAGCACCTCCGCTTCAAAAATGAAGTGATCGTGGTCTCGCCTGCTCGGATCAATCACCTCTTTGAGCGCAAATAAGCGTTGCTTAACGTGCCGGTCTCTGACCAGATAAACAGCACCAAACCCACCTCTACCAAGCAGGCGTTCTATGACATAGCGGCCTCCAGCAGGATGTGGTATGGTGGCCCCAACAGGGAGTATCGTCTGTTCTTGCAACACGCTGCACCTCATAAACGTGAGAAACTACTATTCCGTGATTGCTAAGCTTCCTGGTCGAAACTTGTTAAATAATACACAATAGCATGAAAAAAGTCAACCTTTCAATTCACTCACAGTAAAATATTACTAAGGCGGGTACACTGCACTCTCTTCGGAAAGCGGCAAATTACCTCTTCCAGATGAGCAGTGATCGCGGCTACGGGTATTGCTTATACGCGAGAAATGCGCAGCGTGGGGAGATGAGATATCAATGACATGTGACATGTTTCTCTTCTTTTGCGCCTTCTCTTAATAACCTCAACAATACTTAGAGTATTACACGAATGATTTATAGTTACTTCTTACTATGTAATACGTTCTTAATTATTGAGAATATCCTATCTATCCCTAATACGGAACAAAAACTACCATTGGTGGAAGGAGATGCAACTGTGAAAATGAAACGTACTTTAGCCTCTTTCGTCAGTTATCTATTCCTGGGACTCGGTATCATTGGTGTCGTCGCTTTTGCTGGGCTCTTTAGCGCGCAAAGCCATTCTGCCTCAGCTGCAAGCCCGTCTTTTGTGCGCGTTATTCACGCTTCACCCGATGTTGGAACCGCGGATGTATTCGTGGATGGCGCGAAGTTGCTAAGTAGCTTCCAGTTCGGGGCAGTCACGCGCTACGTTGCGGTCCCGGCAGGCCCTCACAAGGTGCAGATCGCCTTGGTCGGCAAAGGGATCAATGCGGCGGTCATTTCAGAGACATTATCGGTCAGCCCGGGTGTGGCCTACACCGTAGCCGCTGTTGGCACACAGGCAACAGGCCTGTCGCTGGAAGTCTTTATTGACAGTAACCTCCTCTCTCCTGGGACGGCCAAACTGCGCGTGTACCAGCTTTCTCCCGATGGAGGGTCCATTGATGTGGCTTCGCAGGGACAAACGATTATGAGTGGGGTCAGTTACCAGGGGGCCAGTGACTATATTACACTTCCGGTGGGCGCGTATACATTTAACGTGGGTTCTTCCGCGTATAGCACGACCCTCCCGGTTTCGGCAACGCTCAGCGCCAATACGGTGACGAGTATCTTCGCGGTCGGGCTGTACAATGGCAATCCGCAGATTCAGATTGTTTCCTCGCAGGCGCAGGGGCTGCCTGGTGTACCAAACACGGGAAGCAATCCAAACGCGTCACCACAACCAGGTAGCATGCAACTGTTCGCTCCATGGGCATGGCCCTTAGCTGGCGCGGCACTGCTACTCCTTGGCAGTGGAGTCTTCATTCGCCGCCTGGGAAGAGCGAAGTAGGAAAGGTGTGCTGCTTATGCACACGGTGCGGCTGGCATTGCGCCTGCTTGGCTTGATCCTGGTTCTCATCCTTGGTGTATTTGGTTCTTTGCCGGCTTCTATCTCTGAGCAGGCGGAGCCACGTGCACCATCTGCACTCAACGCAGCAACGCCAACGATTATACCGGTACACCTGGCGGATACGGCAGCGAATCCGGTGCGATTGGTCATCCCTACTATAGGTGTCAATGCTTTCGTCGAGCCGTTAGGTATTCAGGCTAATGGTGACCTGGCAACACCTACGCAACGTCCATGGGACGACGTAGGCTGGTACAAGCTGGGTCCGCACCCGGGCGAGCGCGGGAGCGCGGTAATTGACGGGCACCTTGACCGCCCGGGGGGATACCAGGCGGTATTCTGGAGTTTACACGATATGCGCGTTGGCGACGAAGTGCTGGTGGTGAATGGCGCTGGGAAAACACTGCATTTCCGTGTGATATACATTGCCTACTACCCGCCACTGGCGGCGCCATCTGAAGCTATTTTCGGGAATGATGGAGGAATCTATCTCAATCTAATCACCTGCGCGGGGGATTGGATTCCGAGCGAACATCAGACGACCTTGCGGCTGGTTGTCTACACGTCTTTAGCGTAGACAGTATACATGCTATTTTTGCAGGCATTCCCGTGCGAACAGCTTGATCGGCTCCAAATCCTTCGCATCAGGCATCCACACAATGATTTCCTGTGCCCCGGCCTGCTCTATCTCGGCAAGACGCCTTCGAATCACATCAGGTGTGCCAACGAGCCCCTGCTCCCTGATGCGTCCTAATGGAATATTACGATAAAATGGCGCGGCTTTCGCCAGAGCCTCTTCATCTGTCTCCGCGATAGCGCAGTTGTAGAGTACAGTACGCTTCGGCTTCCTGCGCAACACGAGCCATCGTCTCGTACGCCTCGACTGGATCAGCTATGCCGGCAAGATCCATGCGCCAGCCCTGGGGAACAATGATACCAAATTTCAATGCCATGCGTGCTAACTCTTTCTTTGTGATAAATCAAGGAGGGATGCGAAATTTCTTACTCTATTACGCTACACGAAAGGGGATGGCGTCAAGATAATGATACTAAGCCCGTAATTGTGAAATTGGACAAGTATGCGAACGTAGTAATAAGTAATAAGTGATAGATTCACCTTCCGAGTTAGTGTTGATGATCTTTTCTTATTCCTCACAGATGAGTGTGATGCACTGACACGCAGGTAGCCAGGATGGCTTACCTGGAAGGAGTCGTTCCGTGCTCCGCAAAGATCGGGTACTTGAAACGTTACGATCCTTGTATGCACAGCGGCCAGCACAAAGTAGTGTATTGCGTCGTTACACAGGCTTCAGCGCAGAAGAAATAGCAGAACATGCCCGGATAGATCGTACTAATGCCAGCCGTGACCTTAATATACTGGTTCAAGAAGGGATCGTCGAACGAATCCCTGGTCGTCCTGTGCTGTTTGTCATCAAAGCATCTCCCACTGGAACAATACAGAAGAACCAGAATGGTGGAAATGGGCGGTGGCACAATGGCCTGTCAGGATTACCGGCCGAACGCCGGGAAGTACCGCTACAAGTCAAGAATGGCAAGCCCCCTGCTATTGCTGCTTCTGTACAGGTTGGCGCGGTTGTCACCGGCTTCGATACGCTGATCGGCAGCAGCGATGGACTGAAGGTAGCCGTTCAACAGGCTAAGGCCGCGATGCTTTATCCCCCTCGTGGTTTACACACCCTGCTCTGCGGGCCAAGTGGCGTAGGGAAAACCACCTTCGCGCGCCTCATGCACTCCTTTGCGCTCGAACTCGAGGCATTACCTGCAGATGCTCCTTTCATCAGTTTCAATTGCGCCGATTACGCCAGCAATCCACAACTGCTGATGGCGCATCTCTTTGGTGTTATGCGTGGTGCCTATACAGGCGCTGACCATGATCGAGCAGGCCTGGTCGAACAGGCCCACCGTGGCATTCTCTTTCTCGACGAGGTGCATCGCCTGCCCCCGGAAGGCCAGGAGATGCTGTTCTATCTGATGGATCGCGAGCGTTTCCGGCGTTTAGGTGATGTGCACGAACGGCGATCATCGCTCCTGCTGCTCGCCGCCACAACAGAAGACCCTGCCGCCGCGCTGCTGCCAACCTTCAGGCGGCGTATTCCAATGACCATCACGCTGCCGGGTCTGCATGAGCGTACAGCTATGGAGCGATACGAACTGTTGCGTGCTTTTTTTACCGCCGAGTGCAGCAGTATAGGTACGAATATTCAAGTTGCGCCGGAGGTGCTGCGGGCGCTGCTCCTCTATGAGTGTCCGGGCAATATCGGCCAGTTGCGCACCGATGTGCAGCTGATCTGTGCCAGAGCCTATCTCGAGTATCGCACCAACAACTTGCTCGAACTAAACGTGCACCTGGGAGTTTTACCCGATCATGTGCGCAGTGGCCTGCTGCGCACTGCTGAACTACACCGCAGCCTGGAGCCTGTACTGCACCTGCTGGATGCAACGCATGTTTTCACACCGACCGGCCTGAGCCTTGACAATATCCCGGGGTCGGCTCAAGACCTCTACGAGAGCATCAATACTGACCTGAACCGGCTGCGCGGGAGCGGCCTGCCGGAAAACGATATTAACAGGCTCCTGCAACTGAATATACAACGTCATTTTCAGCGCTTTGCTGATGAAGTTACGCGCGAGCGTCAAGAATCGATTTCCAACCTGGTCGATGAGCGTATCGCATCTATCAGCCAGCAGATCGTACACTATGCAGAGGAGCAACTAGGGCGGGTCTTTCCAGAAAAACTGGCGCTGGTGCTGGCTATGCATTTGACCAGCACGCTCGAGCATCTGGCACGTGGACGCCAGGTTGCTGAATTAGCGATTCAGTCCGTCCGGCGAACCTATCCCATGGAATACGAAGTTGCGCGTGCGGCCCTGTTGCAGTTTCGTTCATCGCTCGGTGTCTCTCTGCCGGAGAGTGAAACAGATGTGCTGGCTGTACTGCTGGCAAATGCAGATGCACTTTTGAGTAACGAGCAATCGACGGTTGGCGTAGTGGTGGCGGCGCATGGCCGGGGCATCGCAGCGGGGCTTGCAGAGCTGGTAAACACCCTGGTAGGTGTCAACTTTGTACGCTGGGTGGAACTAACATTGGAGCAGTCACCCGAGGAACTGCTTAATAAGTTGATCCACTGGGTACGTGTTGCCGACCAGGGAAGTGGTGTACTATTGCTGGTTGATTTTGTCTCTCTGCTCTCGCTGGGTGAAATGGTCATGCGGCAGACTGGCGTACAGGTACGTACAGTAGCCGGTGTCTCCGCACCTTTATTGGTAGAAGCGGCACGCCGCGCCCAGCGTTCCAAACACCTGACGCTCGATCAACTGGCTGCCAACCTGGCGCTTCCTCGTTTCACGCATGAGCAGGACGGGAACGAACCGGTAGCTTTCGCAGAACCTGCATTTGGGGATGCATTCGGCGAGAGACACGCCGGCTTCATACCCGACCAGGCTCCTCGTGTGATACTCTCTGTCTGCCTGACAGGCTTTGGCAGCGCGGCCAAGATTGCGGAGTTGATCGAAGAGCACCTGCCAGGTTTACGCGAGCAAGAGGTAGAGATTATCTGTATGGATATCAGTCTTTCCAGTAAAACCGAGGCCGATGTGCAGCGCCTGGTGGGGAACCGGCATGTTGTAGCAGTCGTGGGGACGATTAATCCGCACCTGGAGAGTTATCCGTTTATTGCTCTCACCGATTTTCTCTTTGGTGATGGCATCACCCGCTTACGGACTTTGCTGGGGGGTACGCTCATCGATCCTGCTTTGCTCCAGCCAGCTTCTGCGGAACAGGAAGCCTCTTCACTTGCCAGTCGAACGTCGTTTGGTGCGGGTAGGGCGCTTGTCTTTACTCAGCGGTCTGATCTCATGCGCGAGATTTCATATACGCTCAGCCAGCGCCTTATATTCCTCAACCCGGTGCGGGTGATGCCATTGATCGAACGCATGATTGAATTGATTGAGGTCGAGGTAGGCGAAACCTTTGAAATCGAGGTATTAGCAGGCTTAATACTCCACCTGGCCTGCATCCTGGAACGTGGTACGCCCCCCAAAGGTCTGCTCGTCAGTGAAACAGTGCGTACGCAAGTAGAGCAGCAGTTTCCGCGTGAGTTAAGCATCTGCCGCCAGGCCCTGCAAATCCTTAGTGCGCAAATAGCGCGTTCTCTTCCTGATGAAGAGGCATATAATATCGTCGGTATCCTCAGGCAGGTAGACATCTTCATCGTTGAGGTCAGGTCATGAAGGGGGGTTTTTGGTGTGCCTTCGATGTGTGCTATGTGTGTAGCACAGATTTTGGCATGATTATTGCAGTAAATACTAGTGTGCCCGGCGAGTTTCGATTTTCGACCCCGAGGTGTATGACGAGACTTGTGGGTGGAGTTGCAATTATTATGATACGGGTTCTGATTGTTTGCAGTTGGGGAATGTCTACTAGCTTGCTGGTAGATAGTATGCTTGCAGCAGCCGTAGCGTCCGGGTATGAACTCACCGTCGAGGCCTTAAGTGCGGGTGAGTATGCAGCCAGGGTCGAAGAATGCGATGTCGTACTGATTGCGCCACAGATTCGTCACCTGCGCAAGAGTATTGAGAAACTGGCAGCCTCAGTGGATAAGCCTGTAGCCTTAATTGAGCCGTTTCACTATGCGACGATGAATGGGCAGGCGGTCCTGGAGCAGGTACTTTCACTGCTCTCAGGTGTCCAGGAAGGACAGAAGGAACTGTGAGTGTTATGATCGAGCGCAGCAGCGCCTGGTTTGAACGCTATCTCGTGCCCCCGCTGGGGGCGCTGGCGAGTAGCGTGTATTTACAGGCGGTGCGTGATGCCTTCATTATTTTTACACTACCGCTCATTCTGGCAGGCAGCCTCTTCCTGATTGTCGCGAACCCGCCCATTCCGGCTCTAGCGACCTTCATTGCGCCTTATCAACAGGACATTCTCGTGCCGTTCCAGCTCTCGTTTGGGTTAATGGCGCTCTTTCTCTCTTTCGGTGTGGCGTACAGCCTGGCTCAATACCGTCGCACCGAAGCAGTGCAGCCCGGCGTGCTGGCAATGGTGCTTTTCCTGATAGCCAGTATGCCCGTGCGCGACCTGACGAATCTGAAATTTGGGGAAGTCTTGCCGTACCTGGGTGGACAGGGATTGCTCGTTGGTATCCTGATCGGCATCTTGACCACCGAGGTCATGCGCCGCTTCCGTGGTTCGCGCTTCACTATTCGCTTGCCCAAGAGTGTGCCGCCGAATGTGACGCGCGCCTTTGAGGCACTGGTACCGGCCGTTTTGCTCATCACACTGATCTGGGGAGTTGAGTGGTTCGTCAGTTTGCATACGTTCACCGGGACGGATGGTAAACTTCAACAGTTGACGCTGCCTATCTTGCTCATGCGAGCTTTTCAGCCGCTGGTGTTTGTGCAGGATAGTTACCCGGCGGCGTTGCTTGAGATCATCTTGATGATGTTACTCTGGTCGGTCGGAATCCACGGTATGAACGTCGTGACGGCTATCGCGCTCCCGTTCTGGTTGAGTACCCTGACTGCTAATGCGACGGCTGGCGGACATGGCATCGTGACCGAACCGTTCTTCCATATTTTCGCCCATCTTGGCGGCTCGGGTGCGACATGGCCGCTGGTAATCTTTATGCTGCGGTCACGTTCAGCCCAGTTGCGCACTGTGGGAAAGGTGGCCCTGGGGCCCGCGATATTCAATATTAATGAGCCGGTGACGTTTGGCGTCCCTATGGCACTCAACCCACTCATGATGATTCCTTTTGTGCTGGTACCGGTCATCATTGTCACGATTAACTTCATCGTGTTCTCTATTGGCCTGGTACATGTACCCGTGGTCTTGCAGCCGTTTACAGTTCCCGTTGGAATCAGCGGATTTGTCGCAACTGGAGGCGACTTCAGAGGAAGCCTGCTGCAGTTCTTCGATCTCGCTGTCTCCGCTATCATCTACTATCCATTTTTCAAGGCCTGGGAGCGCATTCTCGTAGCGCGTGAAGAGGCCGCTACTGTCCAATCTGTGGAGAAAAACGTGCGGATACCGGCAGGTGTTCGCTAGCGCTCCTCGCACTACTGGCGGGATGCCATCGAGAAGGAAAGGAGGTTCGCGTAGAGTACGAATTACAGGACAAACCTTTGTATTGTTCATGTGTCAGTTACGTTCGTGAAGTAGGCACCTTATGGGTTTACGAGTGGAGAAACCTGGTAGGAAAGGTGCAATGTGAAAGGACAGACTCAAGATGACATTATTTCATCACAAGCCCAGAAAATTTACCATGATAGTAGGCTCGATCATGCTCTGCCTGCTATTCGTAGCTTGTGGCAGCGCCAATACAGGCGGTCCTAGCGGTACCACCCCTGCACCCGCCGGTGTCACCAATGGCAAGGGGTGTATGAAGGTAGGCGTACTCTTGCCTGAGACCGCTACCTCCGCGCGCTGGGATGGCGTAGACAGGCCAGCCCTGCAGGCGGATATTCCCGCGCTGCTCCCCGGCGCGACTGTTGACTATGCCAATGCCCAGGGTAATGCTGATACACAGCAGACCCAGGCTCAGGCAGCTCTGACGAAGGGGGATTGTATCCTGGTGATTGCCCCATCCGACAGTATTAAGGCGGCAGCGATCGTGGCGGCGGCAAAGGCGAAGAGTGTGCCTGTGATTTCCTATGACCGCCTGATTTATAGCAACGACCTCAACTACTACGTCTCCTTCGATGGCGTGGCAGTGGGCAAGCTCCAGGGCCAGTACGTTGCCGACCATTACCAGAGCTTTGTCAGCGCTAATGGCACTAAAAACACGGTGATGATCAACGGCGCCATGACGGACAACAATGCGCTGCTGTTCTCTAAGGGTGCTCACCAGGCGCTCGATCCATTGTACACTAGCGGGGCTCTCAAGAACGTCTATGAGAAGTTCACGCCCGACTGGAACAATGCGACGGCGCAGACCGAGATGCAGGCGGCACTGACCGCGAATCAGAATAAGGTTGCGATCGCCTATGTCGCCAACGACGGTATGGCAAACAATGTGATTGCCGCGCTCAAGGCAGTGCAACTCAACGGCAAAGTGCTTGTCACGGGCCAGGATGCAACGGTTGCAGGTATCCATAACATCCTTAAGGGTGACCAGGCGATGACCGTCTACAAGGCCATCCCCAACGAGGCCATGGCGACTGCCCAGCTGGTTGCCGCCCTCAGCAAGGGGACAGATACCTCAACGCTGAC
>WNFA01001921.1_pt1 | contig 19205 bp, 15 predicted proteins | sample 5400481 | NCBI WGS metagenome assembly WNFA01 (sample SAMN13153340, study PRJNA577476) | soil metagenome | isolation source: 120 cm saprolite under Douglas fir tree site 2 hole 1 replicate 2 | place: USA:California | collected 2015-04-18
GCGGGCAAGGTCAATATCGAAGAAACCGATTTCGACCTGCATAGCCTGATCAACGGAACCTCGGGAGTACTCGCGCCGCAGGCCGAGATCCGCGGGCTGCAGTTCAGGGCTCACGTGATGCCTGAAGTGCCGCACGCGCTGCGCGGCGATCCCTATCATCTGCGCCAGGTGCTCTACAACCTCATCGGAAACGGCATCAAGTTCACCCAGTCCGGCAGCGTCACCTTGAGCATTTCCAGCCTGGGCGAGAGCGAGCATGCGGTGCGACTGAGATTTGCCATAGAGGACACGGGGATAGGCATCGCGCCCGAAGCCCAGGAACGCATTTTCGAGAGTTTCGTCCAGGCCGACGACTCGACCACGCGCCGCTACGGTGGTACCGGGCTCGGCACCACCATCTCCAAGCAGCTCGTGGAGATGATGGGCGGGCAGATCGGCCTGAACAGCACGCCGGGCAAAGGCAGCCTGTTCTGGTTCGAGCTGCCCTTCAAGAAGCAGATGGGGGGACAGGTACCCGAAGCTTCGCTGCGGCTCAACGATATCCGGATCATGCTGCTCGGTTTCGTCGACTCGGAGCTGCAGGGGCTCGAGCAGGATCTCGCCACTTGGGGGGCGCGCACCGGGCGCGCGGCGGGCGTCGAGGCGGCGGCGGCGCGCCTTGCCGAAGCGCAGTCGCTCGGCCATCCCTACCACTTGGTGCTCGTGCGCGAAAGCCCTCAGATCGAACCGAACCGAATCCTCGGGCGGCTGCGCAACAGCCGCAGCCAAAAAGCACCCCCGACGGTCCTGTGCACGCCCGGCGTATCGCAGATTCGCAGCGCCGATGCGCTTGCGGGAGGTTTCGTGGCGGTGCTGGAGATGCCGTTCAAGACGCGGCTCTTGTTCAACGTCATTCACTCTGCCACTGCGGCCCAAGGCAGCCAGGAAGGCGTCATTTCGCTCAGCGATTACTACGCCGCCCGCGACGCCAACCGGCGCCGCTACCAGATTCTGGTGGCCGAAGACAATGCCGTCAATCAGCGCGTCATCGTCGGGATACTCGAGCGCGCCGGGCACCGGGTCCGGGTCGTGGACGACGGGGAGCAGGCGCTCGATGTGCTTGAGAACGAGCGGTTCGATGTGGTGATCATGGATCTCAACATGCCCGAACTCGGCGGGCTCGACGCCGCGCGGGCTTACCGTTTCATGGATCCGGAGGCGATACAGGTCCCGATCATCATGCTTTCGGCGGATGTCACCTCGGAGGCGATGAAGGAATGCGAGGACGCGGGGATCGATGCTTTCTTGCCCAAACCGATCGAGGCTCGCCGCCTGCTTGACACCATCGCGAGCCTGATTGCGAAGCGCGCGACCGCTCAGGCGGCGTCCGGCGAAGGCGCCGAGGAAACCCAGGCGGTCATCAATTCGGCGGCGCTCGCGGAGCTTGCGCTCATCAGCTCGGATAACACGTTTATGCCGGAACTCCTCAACGGATTCATCCAGGACGGCGAGGCGCTGCTGCGACAGATGGAGGCGGCAGTGGCGGCGGAGCAATACGAAACGCTGAGGGATCTCGTGCACGCGCTCAAGGGCTCGGCGGTCACCCTCGGCGCCGAGCAGCTATGCCGGACGTGCGTGGGAATCAACGCTCAGACGACCTCGGAGCTGCAAGCAGGCGGAGCGCGCGTCTTGAAGGTGGTGCGGGAGCAATTTCAGCAGGCACGCGCTTCGCTCCTCGATTATCTCAAGAAAAGCCAGAGCGCAGCCCGCTAGCCCCGCGCGCGACGACCGCCGGTGCATCCGAACGCACCGGTCAAGACGGATCGGAATCCGCCCCGGCAGTCATCGCTCACGCTGCGGAAACCCCCGCCCTTCGGCGTGGCATCTCGCGGCTGGCTCGGTCGCGACTAGCTCAGGCAGTGGCGAACTGCATCTGCGGCGCGACCTGCCATTGCCGGGCGACATGCTCCTGCGGCGCGCGCGCACCGGATTCGACGCGCACGCGCTTGAGCTGCGCGCGTACCAGCCGGTTCATCAATTTGAGATCCCTTTCTTCCAGATGCAGGGCAGCCTCCACCCAGATCTTGGTGATGTTCAGGAGCTCCTCGTACGAAACCGGGTTAACATGCTGCCGGCAGCGGAACACCGCCTGAGTGCCGTTGCGGCGCCGCTCGTTACCGCGGACATAGTCGTAGACCGCAGCTTCTCCCGCCCCGTCCTCGGCCAGGATGTCCACAACCCCCAACTCGAGCAGCTCCTGCGCCGTGTAGATTCGGCCCGACAGAATCATTTCCTCGGCGCGCTTCGGCCCGACGCGGCGTGCGAGCAGGCTATAGGCTCCCATGCCGGGGAACAGATTGAACAGGATCTCGGGCAGGCCCATCTTTGCGCTGCGCTCCGCAATCACGACGTTGCTCGACAGCGCTGTTTCAAACCCCCCACCGAGCGCGTCGCCCTGCACGAGGGACACCGTCGTAATCGGGGCGTTGTAGTTCCTGATCCGCGCGAAGATGTCGTCAATGCACAGGGTCGCATAACTCATGAGGCCGTCGTGATCGTGCGACAGGATGAACTGTGCAAAAGACGCGAGGTCTCCACCGAGGTTGTAGATGCCTTGGGTCCTCGAGGCGAGAACGTGATAGTGAGCCTGGCACAGCCTGCCATCGAACGGGACATACCCGCCGCTCATTTCGAGCGCGTGATCATGGGTACGCAAGTCCGTCAGGAGCCCCGTGTTGAAGCAGGGGGCCCCTGAAGGATTCATGTAGCTCCATGCTATGGCGAGCTCGGGGTCGAACCTGACCTCGAGCTGCTCATAGTGGCGTTGAAACATTCCCTCTATCGCCTTGAAATCGACCGGTGCGTTCATGATATTTCCTTCCCTTTCTGGGTGTGTTGAAGAAACATGCGGGTTTTTTTGTATATTCTTTCGATGACTATACTCCCAAACCCGCGGTCGCCGAAAGCTGTCTTATTCCATTGTCATTGGCGGTCGTGTGCGGGTCTATCGGGGGTTTTTCCCATCCCCGATCAGGGAATTCCCGATAGGCTTTGTCGAGAATTTGTGAAAAAGTGGCGTCGAGCGGTCTTGGAAGGAGCGGCGCGCCGAGCATCCTCTAGGCCTTGGTGGATGCGGAATGATGGCTCCCCGACCAGGGCTCGAACCTGGGACCTGCGGATTAACAGTCCGTCGCTCTACCAGCTGAGCTATCGGGGAATCGAGGCTCCGGCGAGCGCGTGGCCGGAGAATTGGAAGGCGCGTATTCTAATTCGCGCCTGGGGCGCCGGTCAACGCAACGAACCGAGAAAAAGGCAGTCCCGGCCCTCTCAATCTCGGTGGTTTCAGACGAAACTTGCGCCTCTTAGGCATAATGAGGCGGTGACTGTCGACGCGCCGATGATCCCAGCGAGTGAAAGGGTACTGCGCCATGTCACGCAGGCATTGGCGGTTCTCTTGCTCGCCTCCGGCGCCAGCGCGCAGGAGAGCGCCTGGCCGAGCCGCACGATCCAGATGGTCGTTCCCTACACGCCGGGCACGGGCGCGGACATCCTCGCGCGGATCCTCGGACCGAAACTTGGCGAACGCTGGAAGGTCGGCGTCGTCACGGACAACCGCGCGGGCGCCTCGGGCAACATAGGAACCGACTTCGTCGCCAAGGCTGCTCCCGACGGCTATACGCTGCTTTGCACGGCGACCTCCTTCGGCACCAATCCCGCGATCAATCAAAAGCTCCCTTTCGACCCTGTCAGGAGCTTTACGCCGGTCATATTGCTCGCCACCAGCACGATGGCGGTGATCGTCACGCAAGGGTTGCCGGCCAGGTCGATGCGCGAATTCCTCGATCTCGCGCGCGGCCAGCCGGGCAAGCTTTACTACTCCTCCCCCGGAAACGGGGGTCCGCAGCACCTCGCGATGGAGCTGCTCAAGCTCGACGCGCAGATCGATCTTGTTCATGTCCCTTATAAAGGGTCCGGCGGCGCGCTCGCCGACCTAGTCGGCGGTCACGTGCAGGCGATGATCGTATCGCTGCAAACGGCGGCCCCGTACGTCCAAAGCGGGAAGCTTCGCATGCTCGCCGTGATGAGCGCGGAGCGCTCGCAGGCGTTCTCCCAGGTGCCCACGCTCAAAGAGCTGGGCCTCGCCGACCTCGAGGTGGAGACATGGTACGGCGTGTTCGCGCCAGCCGGGACATCGCAAGCGGTCATCGCCAGGGCAAACACTGAAATGAACGCGCTGCTCAAACAAAGCGAAATCCGCGAGCTTCTCGCAAAACAGGGTATGGCGCCGGCCGGCGGTACGCCGGAACGCCTCGGCGAGCTTGTCAGGAAGGAATTGGCGCGCTGGTCTCGCGTGGTCGTGGCCGCAGGCATCAAAGCCGACTGAGCTGAAGCGGATTTCACGGATCACTGGAGAAGAAAACATAATGAGCCACACGGAAGACCTGGTCGCCGCCTACCGGATTCTCGCCGAGCACGGCGTCATCGACGCTTACGGACACGTAAGCGTGCGCTCGGAACGCGACCCCGAGCGCTATCTTCTGTCGCGCTCGCTCGCGCCGGAATTGGTGATGCCGGAGGACATCATGGAGTACGACCTGGACAGCAATCCGATAGATCCGCGGGGAAGAGAGTCGGTGCGCGAGCGCTTCATTCACGGCGAGATCTTCAAGGCGCGTCCGGACGTAAACGCGGTCGTGCACAATCATTCTCCCTCGGTCGTGCCTTTCAGCGTCACGATGGTCCCGATGCGGCCGCTTTTCCACATGGCTGCGTTCGTGGGGGAGGGGGTCCCGAACTTCGAAATCCGCGACGCGGAGAAGGGCACCGATCTGCTGGTCAAGACGCCCTATCTGGGGCAGGCGCTCGCCAGGACATTGGGAAAGTCCCCGGCGGCCCTGATGCGCGGGCACGGCTCGGTTACCGTGGGCGAGAGCCTGCCCCGCGCCGTGGGGCGCAGCATCTATCTGGAAATGAGCGCGCGAATGCAGCTTCAGGCGATCGCGATCGCGGGGGCCGGCGGCAAAATCACCTACCTCGACGAGCAGGAGGTCCGGGCCTCCGTACCTGGCCAGGACTACAATCGCGCCTGGCCGATGTGGCGCGCCCATGCGCTTGCGCGCCTCAAACCACGAGCATGAGCCACGGTTTTTCGTGATCCGCCCTTGATCTTTCAACGCCTGACCGACCAGCTCGCCGAACTCGAGCGCCGCGGCCTGCGCCGCAGCCGCCTTGTCCGCCAGAGCCCGCAGGGGCCGCGCATCGTCGTGGACGGGCAGGAGTGCCTTGCGTTCTGCAGCAATGATTACCTGGGGCTCGCCAACCATCCGCGGATCGTAGAGGCGGCGATCGAAGCCGCCTCGCGTTACGGGGTCGGGGAGGGCGCCTCGCATCTTTTGAGCGGGCACAGCGCCCTCCACGAGCGCCTCGAAGCGAAGCTCGCCGAGTTCATGCAGATGCCGCGGGCGCTGCTTTTTTCCACCGGCTATCAGGCAAATATCGGCGCCATTACCGCGCTCGCCGGCACGGAGGATGCGATTTTCTCCGACGCACTCAATCACGCTTCGCTGATCGACGGCGTGCGCTTGTCGCGCGCCAGGGTGGTTCGCTACCCGCACGCCGATCTCGGTTTCCTGTCGAGAGCGCTGGCCGAATCCAGCGCGAGAACGAGGCTGATCGTCTCCGATGGCGTATTCAGCATGGACGGCGACATCGCGCTGTTGCCGGCGCTGCTCGATTTGTGCGAACGCCACGACGCCTGGCTTCTGGTCGACGACGCGCACGCGTTCGGCGTGATCGGCCCCGAAGGTCGCGGCTCGCCGGCGCACTTCGGCTTGCGCTCCCCACGCCTCATCTACGTCGGAACGCTCGGCAAGGCGGCAGGAGTGGCGGGCGCTTTCGTCGCGGGCGCTGCGGAAGTAGTGGAAACGGTGCTGCAGCGGGCGCGGACCTATATCTACACCACGGCCGCGCCCGCTATGCTCGCGGCCGCGGTCGAAACGAGTCTTCAGCTCATCCGGGAGGACGAATGGCGCCGCGAGCGGCTGCGAAAGCTGATCGTGGTGCTGAGACGAGAGCTGCGGGGAAGCCAGAGCGCGCTTGCCTCCCCGGATACGCCGATTCAGCCGCTCGTCCTGGGGGAAAACAGCGAGGCGGTACGGGCGAGCGCGGCGCTGCGGGAGCGCGGCATTCTCGTGCCGGCAATTCGCCCACCTACGGTACCTGAAGGCACCGCCCGGCTGCGCATCTCGCTCTCCGCGGCGCACAGGGAGGATGACGTCTTGCGCCTCGCTGCTGCGTTGCGCGAAGTGTGCCCGGGCAGCGCGGCGGTGCACGCCTGAGCGCCGAAGGGGGCGCCCAAACGTGGGTCGAGGGTTTTTCGTTACCGGAACCGATACCGGGGTCGGCAAAACCCTCGTCGCCTGCGCCCTGCTTCGCGCCTTTGCCCGAACGGGGAAGGCGGTGGTGGGCATGAAGCCGGTTGCCGCTGGGCGCGAGGCGGGCCGCTGGGCGGACGTTGAAGCCCTGGCACATGCAAGCACGGTGAGTGCCGGGCCGCAAATCGTCAATCCCTACGCCTTCGAGCCGGCGATTGCACCCCATATCGCAGCGGAGCTCGTCGGCTCGGAAATCGATCTCGAAGCGATCGCGCGTGCCTACGAGGAGCTGTCGCGACTGGCGGAGGTCGTCGTGGTGGAAGGCGCCGGAGGTTTTCTCGTACCGCTGAACGCAACCCAGACTGGCGCGGACCTCGCGATGCGGCTCGCTTTGCCGATTGTGCTCGTCGTAGGGATGCGGCTCGGATGCCTGAATCACGCGCTGCTCACGCGGCGGCAGATCGAAAGCTCCCGACTGCGTTGCGCAGGCTGGGTGGCGAACTGCACCCTCCCCGAGATGCCTCATTTGGACGGCAATATTCGCGCGCTCGGGCAACGCCTCGATTGTCCGCTGCTCGGCGTGGCCCCGTTTCAGAAGGACCCGAGTGCGGAGCAAATCTCCCGCCTCCTGTCGCTGGAAGCCCTGCTGGAGGCCGCCGCATGAGCACGAACGCGGAGATTCTCGAGCGCAGCCTGCGTGCCGTCTGGCATCCCTGCACGCAGATGAAGCACCACGAAACGCTGCCGCTCGTGCCGATCAGTCGCGCCGAAGGGCTCTGGCTCTACGATTTCGAAGGCCGCCGCATCCTCGACGCGATCGGCTCGTGGTGGGTCAACCTGCTCGGGCACGGCAACGCGCGCATCAATTCGGCGTTGATGGAGCAACTCGCTTCGCTGGAGCACGTGATGCTCGCGGGCTTCACGCACGCGCCGGCAGTCGAGCTCTCCGAGCGTCTCTCGAAGCTCGCTCCCGGCGAACTCGGCCATTGCTTTTTCGCCTCCGACGGGGCGTCCGCAGTCGAAATCGCGCTGAAGATGAGCTATCACTATTGGAAGAATGCCGGGCGGTCTGCGAAGAGCGGATTCGTGACCCTTTCCAACAGCTACCACGGGGAGACGCTCGGGGCCCTGTCGGTGACGGACATCCCTCTATACCGCGATACCTACGCGCCGCTGCTGCGCGCGAGCGCGCAGGTGCCCTCTCCGGACTGGCGTCTGGCGGAGCCGGGCGAGACGCCGCAGGAATACGCGCAACGCTGCGCAAGGGCGCTCGAGGAGCACTTCGAGCGCCACGCAAGCGAAACTGCCGCGTTTATCGTCGAGCCGCTGGTGCAATGCGCGGGCGGCATGGCCATGTACGACCCCGAGTACCTCCGCCGCGCCAAAGAGCTGTGCGACCGCTTCGACGTGCACCTCATCGCCGACGAGATCGCGGTGGGGTTCGGCCGGACCGGGACGCTGTTCGCCTGCGAGCAGGCGGGAATCGCGCCCGACTTCCTGTGCCTGTCCAAGGGGCTGACGGGCGGCTATCTTCCGCTCTCGGTGGTCCTGGCGAGCGATCGCGTCTACCAGGCCTTCTACGACGACAGGCTCGAGCGGGGTTTCCTGCACTCGCATTCCTACAGCGGCAACCCGCTCGCCTGCCGCGCCGCACTGACGGTGCTCGACATCCTGGAAGAAGAGGGGGTGCTTGAGCGCAACCGCCGCACCGCGGCGTATCTCAACCAGCGTGCCGAGGGCCTGCGCTCGCACGCGCGGGCCGCCCATTTCCGTAACACGGGAATGATCTGGGCCTTCGACGTGAAGGACGCTCAACCGGGATTCGCACAGGATTTCTATCGAAGGGCACTCGAGGCGGGCGTGCTGCTCCGCCCCTTGGGCCCTACTATCTACTGGATGCCGCCTTACGTCATCGGCGAAGCCGAGATTGATTTCCTTCTGGATGCGGTTACGCGGCTGCTGGACGGCGGAAGGAAGTAACCTCAGGGGTAGGCGCGGGCGCTCATCGTGCTAGACTCGAAAGCCTTCATGCTTCCGATTGCAGTACAGCAGCGGTGATCCTCACCTTCCCCGACAGCCCTTTCCGTCTGGCCCAGGCGTTTACTCCGGCCGGCGATCAGCCCGAGGCGATCGACAAGCTCGTCGAGGGCATCCGCGACGGGCTCTCGTACCAGACGCTGCTCGGCGTCACCGGCTCGGGGAAGACATTCACCATGGCGAACGTGATCGCCCGCCTGGGACGGCCGGCGCTCATCCTTGCGCCGAACAAGACGCTCGCCGCCCAGCTCTATGCCGAAATGCGCGAGTCCTTCCCCGAGAACGCGGTCGAGTACTTCGTTTCCTACTACGACTATTACCAGCCCGAGGCCTATGTCCCGTCGCGGGACCTCTATATCGAGAAGGACTCGAGCATCAACGAGCACATCGAGCAGATGCGCCTGTCGGCGACGAAGTCGCTGCTCGAACGCAAAGACACCGTGATCGTCGCGACCGTGTCCTGCATCTACGGCATTGGCAACCCCGTCGACTACCATGGAATGATCCTGCACGTGCGCGAAAAGGAGCGCATGTCCCAGCGCGACGTCATCGCGCGCCTGGCGGCGATGCAGTACGAAAGAAACGAGCTCGAATTCAAGCGCGGCACCTTCCGCGTGCGCGGCGACATTCTGGATGTGTTCCCCGCCGAGAACTCCGAGACCGCGCTGCGCATCGCGCTCACCGACGATGAGGTCGAGAGCCTGATGCTGTTCGACCCGCTCACCGGGCACGCAAGCCAGCACGTGCCGCGTTTCACGGTCTATCCTTCGAGTCACTACGTCACGCCCCGGGCGACGACCCTGCGCGCGATCGAAGCGATCAAGATCGAGCTCGCCGGGCGGATCGAGCACTTCCAGAATGCAGGCAAGCTGCTGGAGGCCCAGCGCATCGAGCAGCGCACGCGCTTTGACCTGGAGATGCTGAACGAGCTGGGTTTCTGCAAGGGCATCGAGAACTATTCGCGGCATCTGTCCGGAAGGAAGGAGGGCGAGCCGCCGCCGACCCTGATCGATTACCTGCCGCCGAATGCGCTCATGTTCATCGACGAGTCGCACGTCACGATCGGCCAGCTGGGGGGCATGTACCGCGGCGATCGCTCGCGGAAGGAGAATCTCGTCGACTACGGTTTTCGCCTGCCCTCGGCCCTGGACAATCGCCCGCTCAAGTTCGAGGAATTCGAACAAATCATGCGCCAGACCGTCTTCGTCTCGGCGACCCCCGCGGAATACGAGCGGCAAAACTCGGGGCAGATCGTGGAGCAGGTCGTGCGACCGACGGGCCTGGTCGACCCGCGTCTCGAGGTGCGGCCCGCCTCGACGCAGGTGGACGACCTGCTCTCCGAGATCAATCTGCGTGTGGCGAGCGGGGAACGGGTACTGGTGACCACGCTTACCAAGCGCATGGCCGAGGAGCTGACCGACTACCTTGCCGAGCACGGGGTGAAGGTGCGTTACCTGCACTCGGAGGTGGAGACGGTCGAACGGGTCGAAATCATCCGCGATCTGCGCCTGGGCGAATTCGACGTCCTCGTCGGCATCAATTTGCTGCGCGAGGGCCTGGACCTGCCCGAAGTATCGCTGGTGGCGATCCTCGATGCTGACAAGGAAGGGTTCCTGCGTTCGGAGCGCTCGCTCATCCAGACCATCGGCCGCGCCGCGCGCCATTTGAACGGGATGGCCATTCTCTACGCCGACACGGTCACCGACTCGATGAAGCGGGCGATCGGGGAGACCGATCGCCGCCGTGCGAAGCAGGTCGAGTTCAACGCTCTGCGCGGGATCACGCCGATCGGCATTTCCAAATCGGTTCACGACATGATCGAGGGCGCCCGCGACTTCGAGGATGTGCAGCTGCAGCTGAAGGCCGCTCAGGAACAGGCGCGTTACGAGTCGATGTCCGAGAAACAGCTCGCCCGGGAGATCAAACGGTTGGAAAAGCAGATGTTCGACCACGCACGCAATCTCGAGTTCGAAAAAGCCGCCGAGGCGCGCGACCGTCTCGCCGAGCTCAAGCGCAGCGTTTTCGGCGCCGCACCCTCAGAGGAGCCGCCCGGCCGGCTGACCGCGGGCTCCGAGAATCAGAGGCCCGGAGCCGAGCCAGGGCCCGTCGTCCAGACCCAGCCGCAAGGACAAGGTGGCAAGGGAGCCCGCAGGGAGCGCCGGCCGCGCGGACGACTCGTCGCTGGCGGCGACTGAAAGCGGCGGGCTGCCAAGGCAGGCCTCCAAGGTCCATGCGTCGAGCTTGCCCGGCGGCGCTCCGCTCGCGGCTGCCAGATCGAGGGCAAGGTTCGTCTCGTTCAAACACCCGGCTGTTTGGGAAAACCATTCCGCCGCGCGCTGCCAGCTCTGCGGCGCGGTGCCGTTACAGAGACATCGTGCAATGCGAACCCAGGTCGCTTTGTAGGCGACCGACAGCTCGATCGCAAAGCGTTCTCCTAGAGGTACGTCGCCTTCGAATCTGCGCAGCGTCGCGCTCAGGCCCAAATTCGGCGCGAGCCGCGGGTGAACTTCCTCGGCGCCGTCCAGGCGTGCCGACGCCTCGAGCGCGGAGAGCACTTCCGACGCGCGGTGCGCCCGTACAGGTAGGGCCCGAAGCGCCCGGGTGGCGATTTCCGCAGCACGGCGTGCGAGCCGAATCTCCGGCTCATCCGCCGGCTGGCGGATCGAGGCGAACAACCCGGTTGCATCGACGACCGCTCCGCCGTATTCCGATTTCATGATCGGTTCAGCCACATGCCAGGGCAGGGCATCGAGTTCCAGAACACCGATGCGCGGGGGCTGTGGAAGACGTTCCTTCAAGAACGCCGCCGCGGCCCGGCCCAGTTCGGGAGCGGACCGCACCTCGCCCAAATGACTGACGCTGCGGATCCAGTCGTGTACGCGTTTGGAGAACGCTGCCAGCAGCACCGGCGCTCCGGTCGGAAAGACCACGAGCAAGGCCTCGTTCCAGTACGGAACGAAATGCGTAAGCCAAGCCACGGCACTCGGACGCGCGAAAGACGTGTAGACCAACATGGCGCCGAGCTCCGCATGCCGCATCTTGTCCTGCAGGCGCGCGACGCGGCCATCGAGGACCGAAGCCGGCACTTCGTCGGGCGACCAGCTGATCAGTCCTCGGCGCATGTCTCAGCGGATGGGAACCGAGAACAAGCGCCGCGGAGTCAGGGTCAGGATCTCGCAGCCATCGGGTATCACGCGCACGGAATCGCCGTGCACGAAATACCCGACCTCGGGATGATAGGTGTTCGGATGGACGATGAGCGTCATGTCGGGCTCGAGCTTCAGGGCGACGTCCTCGAGCACGGCAGGGCGTCCGTCCACGTAGAGCCCCAGGCCATGGCCGCGCACGCGCGTGTATTCGGAGGTCACGTAGTCGCCGAGGCCATGGCGGCGAAATACTTCGTTCTGCGCCCGCGCAACGTCCCCGGCCGTCGCTCCGGGGCGTACCGCCGCGATCCCCGCTTCGAGCGCCTCGTTGTATACAGCGAAAGCCCGCTCTTGCGACTCGCTCGGCTCTCCCAGCACGAGGGTGCGGCAGATCTGCGCGTAATAGCCGTCCACGCACGGGGTCAGCTCGGTCGTCACCAGATCGCCGGGCGCGAGGCGCCGTTCCGTCGGCGGATGCATCCCGCGCACTTCCCGGCCGCCAGAGCCTAAGATCTGAAAATTTTCCGGGCAGCCCCGGGAGCGGAAGAAAGCTTCGACGTCGGCGACGAGCGCATATTCCGGCCGCCCGACGCGCGCCGCTTCACGAAAAACGGCGTAGCCTTCGTCGGCGAGGACGGCGGCACGGCGAAATGCCTCGATCTCGGACGGTGACTTCCGCAGCATCAACCGGTCGAGCAACGCTGTCGTTGGGGCAATGCCGGCGAGTAGCGGACCCGTCGCAAGTCGATAGGGGACGGCAGCGAGCGGCGCGAGCGCGATCCGCCGGCTGCGTAACCCGCGGATTGCGGTCTCGGTTTCCTCGATCGCAGAGAGCGACCATCTCACATCGAGCTCCGCCTGCTCCGACCGCAGGCGCGCGGCCTCGGCCGGATGCTCGACGATGATCCGTGTCGGCCCCTCGCGTTCGATGAACGCAAAAGCGTGCCCTTCAACCGGGGTGATGTCGGCCGCGAAACGCAGATAGTCGCTGCGCCACGGATTACCGGCGACGACGAGTATCTCGATTCCTTCTTCCGCCATCGCTGCAGCGAGCCGCGTGCGCCTCTCGGCGCGCGCGTTTCCGGGGATCGCGTTCACTCCGGCTTGATGCCGCCCAGTTCGACGATGGACTTGTAGCGCGCCGATTCGGACTTGAGAAATAGCGCCGTTTCGGCAGGCGCGAGCCCGATCGCAACATGGCCGAAGTCGTTCACGCGCTTGCGCACTGCCGGGTCCGCGAGGGCCCGCCGGAACTCGGCAGCCAGGCGCTCGATGATGCGTGAATTCGTGCCGCGGGGCGCCGCGAGCACCCACCAGTTGCCGCCGACGAGCTGGGGAAACCCCGCTTCGACTGTCGTGGGGACGTCGGGCAGCTCGGCCATGCGCTCGCGTGCCATCACCGCGAGCAGTTTGAGCCTGCCCGCCTTCACGGGCCCGATGATCCCGGTCAAGGTGGGAAAGGCGACCTGGATATCGCCGGCGAGCAGCGCCTGGACCATCGGGGGCGTGCCCTTGTACGGCACGTAGACCATCGAGTTCCCGGTTTGCTGTGAAAATGCGGCGCCGGTGAGATGCGCGGGCGAGCCGGAGCCCGGGGAGCCGTAGTTGAACTTGCCCGGCCGGCCGCTCACGTATTCAGCCAGTTCCTTGAGCGATTTCGCGGGCACGTTCGCCCCGATCACCGCGAGCAGCGGGGCGTCGGCGAGCAGGGAGATCGGATCGAGCGCGGTCAGCGGATCGAATCCCAGGTTCTTGAACATGTGAGGCGTCACGGCATAGACGGCCGTCGGCCCGAGCAGCAAGGTGTAGCCGTCCGGCGCGGCGCGCACGACTTCGCCGGTGCCTATGGCGCCGTCGGCGCCCGGCTTGCTCTCCACGACGAAGCGCTGGCCGAGATTCACTTCGACGCCGGGCGATATCGTCCTGAATATGGCTTCCGAAACGCTTCCTGCGGCAAATGGAATGACCACGCGAATCGGCTTGCTGGGCCAGTCCTGAGCCAGGCCGGCCTCCGGAGGGAGCGCGAGCAGCCCGGCGGCGAGGAATGCCAAAATGTGTCTCACCAGGGCATGCTCCGCTCAAAAGAGCAGATTCTATATTGGGACGACCGATGTCCGGCGACAAGTTCGGCGTTTTGTTCGTATGCACGGGAAACATCTGCCGCTCGCCCACGGCCGAGGCGATCTTCAGAAAACTGGCCACTGATGCAGGGATGGCGGAGACGGTGACGGCGGATTCGGCCGGCACGCACGCTTATCATGTCGGAGAACCGCCCGATCCTCGAGCGCGGAAGGCGGCGGCGAAGCGCGGCTACGATCTCAGCGCGCTGCGAGCGCGCACGATTGAGGACGCGGATTTTCAGCGCTTCGACCTGATCCTGGCGATGGACCAGGAGCACTACGCGATTCTCGCGGGTATTGCAGGGTCAGCAGCCGGCCACAAGCTGAAATTGATGATGTCCTACGCGCGGCGCTTCAAAGAGCGGGACGTGCCGGATCCCTACTACGGTGGCCCGCAAGGATTCGAGCGGGTGCTCGACATGCTCGAGGACGCGGCGAGGGGCTTGCTCGAGTCTCTGCGAAGGAGCTGAGCTCGCGCTCCGGGTTCAAGTCTTCGGGGTCGGAGGTTCGCGCCCGGTTTCCACCTGGACCAGCGGTTCATCGAGATCGGGAGGAGGCGGTCGGCGTTCCCGCTTGGCCGGCACAAATTTCGGCTCCGGCTCCATCGATCCGTCCCTGGCTCCCGAACGCGTCTGGACCAACTCCAGCCCGCTCTCCTTGAGGGCGCGCTCGATCTCCGCCGGATCCGGCTCGCGCGGTGCGGGCGAGATCGCAGACGCCACCGGAGCCGGGGAGGCGGGCCTGTATTCCGGCTGAGGTTCGGCAGCCATCACCACCTGATGCACCGGCTCGCGCTCAGCCGGGGCGGGTACCGCTATGAACTCCTCCGCGGCAGGCACCGATCCCGCTCTTTCGGTCGGGGCGGGACCCGCTGCGACGCGGGTTTCCTCTCTATGAGGTGCCGGGGGTGGAGGCCCGCGGCGCTCACCCCGTTCGCCGCGGTCGCGACCGCCGCGACGGCGGCGCTTGCGCTCGTGATCGCCTTCCCGCGCATCAGGCGCTCCTGCCTGGGGTGCGGGTGGGCGTCCGTGTTCCTGTGGACGCGGCTCCCGCGAATCGGGCCGTTCCGAGGGTGCGCGATCGTGCCCCTGGGGACGCTCGCCGCGCGGCGGCCTTTGTTCTCCGAGCGGGCGCTCTGGACGCGAGTTACGGTCTTGACGGTCCTGACGTTGCGGCCGTTCACCGCGGTGATCGCGCCCGCGTCCCTGACGCGGGTCCGGACGCTCGTTGCGCCCGCGGAAGCGGTCGCCACGGTCGCGGAATTCCGGTTGGGGTACCTGCGGGTCGCGGCGCGGCGCCGCCGCCGGTTGAGGGCTGGCAGGAGCGGCGCTGCCGCTCTTGAACCAACCGAAGATGCGATCGATGATGCCCGGTTGCTGTTCTGCCGGGCGCGGCACCTGGGGCTTTGGCTGCGCGCTCGCCGGTGCAGGTCGCTCCGGAGTGACGCCTTGCACTGCGGCTTGCTGGCGCGGTGGGCGCGCTTCCTGCGCTGCAGGTAGTTTGGCTTCTTCTTCGACCGGGGCGGTAACCAGGTTGTAGCTCGCAGGCAGTGCATCGGCCTGGTTCAGATCGTCGTGACGAAGGCGTTCCACCTTGTAGTTCGGAGTTTCGAGATTGGTGTTCGGAATCAGCACCACGTTGACCTTCAGTCGCGCCTCGATCGAGTGGATGTCGGCACGCTTCTCATTGAGCAGGAACGTGGCGACGTCCACCGGCACCTGGGCATGCACGGCGGCGCTGTTCTCCTTCATCGCCTCCTCCTGGATGATGCGGAGGATATGCAGCGCCGTGGATTCCGTGCCGCGGATATGACCGGTGCCGTTGCACCGCGGGCAGGTGATGTTGCTGCCCTCGCCGAGCGACGGGCGAAGGCGCTGGCGCGACAGCTCCATCAGACCGAAACGCGAGATCTTGCCCATCTGCACCCGCGCGCGGTCGTAGCGCAGTGCTTCGCGCAGGCGGTTCTCCACCTCGCGCTGGTTGCGCTGGTTTTCCATGTCGATGAAGTCGATTACGATAAGGCCCCCAAGATCGCGCAAGCGCAGTTGCCGAGCTATCTCGTCGGCCGCCTCGGCGTTGGTGTTGTACGCGGTCTGCTCGATGTCGTGGCCGCGCGTGGCCCGGGCTGAGTTGACGTCGATCGAGACGAGCGCCTCGGTGTGGTCGATCACCACCGCGCCGCCGGATGGGAGCGATACCTGGCGCGAGTAGGCGGTCTCGATCTGATGCTCGATCTGGAAGCGCGAGAACAGCGGCACGTCGTCGCGATAGCGCTTCACCCGCCCGACGTTGTCGGGCATGACGTTGCTCATGAACGCCATCGTTTGCTCGAAGATCGGATCGGTGTCGATCAGGATCTCGCCGATGTCGGGCTGGAAGTAGTCGCGGATGGCGCGGATGACGAGGCTGCCTTCCTGGTAGATGAGGAACGGCGCCGGGTTGAGGAGCTTGCCCTCGGGGTCACGCGCCGGCTCGGTCGCCTCGACGATCTTGCCCCAGAGCTTGAGCAGGTAGGTGAGATCCCACTGCAGCTCCTCGTACGAGCGCCCGATTCCGGCGGTGCGGCCGATGATACTCATTCCAGCCGGAACGTCGAGCTTGTCCATGATCTCGCGCAGCTCGTCGCGATCCTCGCCCTCGACGCGGCGCGACACGCCGCCGCCGCGCGGATTGTTCGGCATCAGCACGAGATAGCGCCCGGCGAGACTGATGAACGTCGTGAGCGCCGCACCCTTGTTCCCGCGCTCGTCCTTTTCGACCTGGACGATCAACTCCTGGCCTTCGGATATCGCGTCCTGGATGCGAGCGCGACCGACGTCGACGCCGGCTTTGAAAAACTGCTTCGCGACTTCCTTGAAAGGAAGAAATCCGTGGCGTTCGGTGCCGTAGTCGACGAACGCGGCTTCGAGGCTGGGCTCGACCCGCGTGATGACGCCCTTGTAGATGTTGCTTTTTCTCTGCTCTTTTGCGGCCGATTCGATGTCGAGGTCTATGAGTTTCTGACCTTCGACGATCGCGACACGGAGTTCCTCGGCCTGTGTCGCATTGAAAAGCATGCGCTTCATTGTTTCATTCTCCCGCGCGCACGGGCAGGACAAACCAAGCGCCCAAGTTGCAGGCTAGCTTCGCATCATCGATTTTTTGATCATGAGAACGCGGTAAATTGGCTTGTCGGGTTTGAGTCGCTGCAGTGCAGGACCGTAAATTCTGCCGATATGCTGTTGGCGCGCTGTTCAATTACTATCACTGGTTGGATAACCAACCGCCTTTGCCGGCTTCGGGTTCATGCGCTGGTCAATAAACCGCCTTTGCCGGCTTCGGGTTCATGCGCTGGTCAATATGGACTTTGCCGTTGGCAGCGTCGGAACCGGGGACAGGGTAGCCAGTCTTGTCTGGGGGCAGAAAGTCGCACCGTCGCATGTACAAGCAGCCGTCCCGCAACGTAAGCAGCGCCCAGATCATAAACAAAATGAAGGATTTAAGCAACGCCTTGGCGGTCGAGGTCGATAGTGCGAGCGAAGGCCAGCGCGTGGATAACTTTCTGCTTCGCATCTGTAAGGGGGTGCCGCGCAGCCATATCTACCGCATCCTGCGCAGCGGCGAGGTCAGAGTCAACAGCCGACGCGTGGAAGCAACCTACAGGCTGCAAGTGGGCGATCGGGTGCGGATTCCACCGATGCGCTTGGCCCGGCGCCCGGAGAAGACCGCGCCGCCGCTCGATCTGCCGGTGGTCTACGAGGACGATGCGCTGCTCGTCGTGGACAAGCCGGCCGGCACCGCGGTGCACGGCGGCAGCGGCATCAGCTTCGGGGTCATTGAGCAGATGCGGGCCGCGAGGCCGCAGCTCAGGTTTCTGGAGCTGGCGCACCGGCTCGATCGCGAGACCTCGGGACTGCTCATCCTCGCCAAGAAACGCTCGGCGCTGACCGCGCTGCACGCCGCGCTGCGCGAAGGCCGGGTGAGGAAGGAATACCTGGTCCTGGTGAAGGGAAGCTGGCGCAACGGCAGGTGGCATGTCAGCTTGCCGCTGAAAAAATTTCTCACCCGTTACGGAGAGCGGCGCGTCAGCGTCGACCGCGAGGGCAGGGAGTCGCAAACGGTTTTCCGGAGGAAGACGGGAATCCGCGATTACACGCTGCTGTCGGCCGAGCTGCTGACCGGCCGTACCCATCAAATCCGCGTCCATCTCACCCACCTCGGATTTCCGATCGCGGGCGATGACAAGTACGGTGACTTCGAGCTCAATCGAGCATTGGCGAGGCAGGGCCTGAAGCGCATGTTCCTGCACGCGGGGGAGCTGGAGTTCGCGCATCCGCTTTCCGGGGAAGCACTGAAACTGCACGCGCCGCTTCCCGAAGACCTTTCGCGCTTTCTCGATTTCCTGGGAGGCTGATGCGCTATCCGTTGCTGGTTTTCGACTGGGACGGCACGCTGGTCGACTCCGCGCCCACGATCGTCGCCTGCATTCAGGCCGCCTGCCGCGATCTCGGGCTGCCGGTGCCTGAGGACGCGCGTGCGAGCCACGTCATCGGTCTCGGATTGCAGGATGCGTTGTCGTATGCCATGCCCGGGTTGCCTCAGGACGATTACGGCCGGGTGGTGGAACGCTACCGCAAGCATTTCTTAACGCGTGACCCGGAAATTCCGTTGTTTCCGGGGGTCCAGGCGATGCTCGCCGGTCTTCGAGACCGCGGTCATATTCTCGCGATCGCCACCGGAAAGAACCGCGCGGGCTTGGCGCGGGCGCTGGACAATACGGGGTTGCGACCTTTGTTCGCCGCCTCGCGCTGCGCCGACCAATGCGCATCGAAGCCTGCGCCCGACATGCTTTGCGAGCTCATGGAGGAACTCGGCACGAACGCGGTCGATACCCTTATGATCGGAGACACGGTGCACGATCTTCAGATGGCAGCACGCGCCGGGGTGCAGGCGGTCGCGGTGAGTCATGGGGCGCACCCCAGGGGCGACCTGGTCGCGCTCGCGCCCCTTGCCTGCTTGGAAAATATCGAGGAGCTGACGCGATGGCTGGCTCAGAACGCGTAATTTGCTCTAGCGCCGATCTCACGGATTCGGGCGACGGGGTACGCTTCGAGCTCGAAGTCGACGGAAGGCCCGAGACGGCTTTCGCGGTGCGCTACCGGGGTCGGGTCTATGCCTACCTCAACCGCTGCGCGCACATGCCGATGGAGCTGGACTGGAAACCCGGAAAGTTTTTTGATGTCTGGGGCCTGCATTTGATATGCTCGACGCACGGTGCGACTTACGCGCCGGATACAGGCCGATGTCTTCGCGGCCCTTGCTTCGAGGAGGGGCTCATTCCGGTCCCCGTCGAGGAGCGGGACGGCCGTGTAATCATGAAGGGTGATTCGCGTGGCCGAAGGTAACTGGGAAAGGGACGTGATCGAGACGCTGGCGACCGCCGCTCTCAAGGAGCAGCGCCGCGCCCGCCGCTGGGGCATTTTCTTCAAGCTGCTCGGCTTTGCCTATCTCACGCTGCTGGTGCTGCTCGTGCTCGACTGGCGCGGACACGACGGCCTCACTTCGGGCAA
>WNFA01001460.1_pt1 | contig 19197 bp, 18 predicted proteins | sample 5400481 | NCBI WGS metagenome assembly WNFA01 (sample SAMN13153340, study PRJNA577476) | soil metagenome | isolation source: 120 cm saprolite under Douglas fir tree site 2 hole 1 replicate 2 | place: USA:California | collected 2015-04-18
GCTCAAAGCCATGGAAGGCCGCCGCGAGCTGTAAGATCTGCCCATGCTTACCGTCGATGAGGCACTGACCAAGATTCGTTCGCTGGTTTCCAAGTAGTGTGGATCGCGCGCAGAGAGCCCAACAACTCGCCGCTGCGAAGTGAAGCCTGGGAAACTATCATTGGGTGGAATCTATGACGTGGGTACGGAGTTGGTTTCTATTCTGGCTTGGAGCGGTCCCGATGCGCCCGCATACCCGAGTTTCCCAATAAGCAAAGGTCTCACCGGATCAGCCATCCGGCAAAAATTCGATCTCCTACGAAGGGAAGAAAAATCGACCTGTATGCCCCATAGGAAAATCTTTTCCCTTTTGGACGTCAGAAGCGAGCGGTTCCACGTCCCGGTTAATTATCGCTAACAGCTTGCAGGTAAATAACTTACACAGTATTTGAGAAGTTGCGCGTTAGGGCCAATAAGTGGCAGGGGGCTTGCATCAGGAAAGGCATGTTCTTCCCGTCTCCGTTGATTTTTGGCTGGCATAAGGACAGCAGTGACATTTCCGGTCAAACTGACCGGGGAATCTTGTTGCCGGCTCGCGCCGCGTCGTGATGTAACCGCATCTCAACCGACGCCATTAGAAGCCGGGCCAACCAGCCCGGTTTTCTTTTGGACTTCGGGCGTCAGACTTCGGCTTGGACAGTCTTTTCCTGATACAGCGATGAGGAAAACTGCGGACCTTCGCTCCGCTGGACGGGCGCGGATGCCCGTCCCTACATCGTCCCCACTAGGTGTTGCCGGCGGAGTCCAGGAAATGGTTCGGCTCTTCCTGCGGTGACGGCACGCCTGTGGGCCAAGTGCCGCCATTGTATTGCAGCATGCGGTTTTTCCATTTGAGAAAGTCGGTGAGGGTCTGAGGCTCAATGCGGATTTCCACCCGGCGCAGGCTGGCCAGCAGCAGGTTCATCTCGTAGGCGAGGCCGGAGGCGGTCCGAAGGTCGCGAGCCGAGCCGCGAACTACTTCGACCTTGCGCTTGCGCAATTCCAGCAGACCCCAGCCTGGGGGCAATTCGCTTGGATCAAGCAGTCCCGAGGGCGCTAGATAGAAGCGTTCGCAACCCAGTCCGATCTCCTGCTTTTGCCGAAAGGGTTTGTCGCGATCAGCCAGAAAGTCGGCGCGGGAAGTCTTGCACTCTACCAGAACGGAATGGGAGGCGCGCTTCCATCCGATGGCGTCGGGCATCTCTCCGCTGACGCAGGCCTGCTCCGAAAGAATCACTCCACAGCGATAACTGCGCAGCCATGCGATGGCTTTTTCCACCAGTTGAGCGTGAGTCATGGTGTATCTGTATCCGGCAGCGAGGGTCGGTGGAAGTGACTGAGTAGCTTCTGGGCGACTGGTTTCTGGGTACTGGGTGCTGGCCACCGGGTTTCCGGTTTCCGGTTTCCCCAGTTTCTAGTTCTCAGTCCCCAGTTTCACCTTCATTGGCTTGACCATCACGGGGCGGTGATACACCGTTTCCAGCAGGTGACGGGCGGCGGCGATGGATTCGGCGGCACGGTCGCGGGCGGAATAGCCCTGAGCGGCGATTTGCAACAATCCGTTTTGGCTCTGGACTTCTAGGCGCTGGATTCGCCCGTCGCGGAATGCGTCGAAGGCGTTGGCCAGACGCAGAACTGCGGCCAGTCGCAATATGTCTCGTCGTTGGCCTGGAGATACGCCCCGGAAAGCCTTGTGCCCGGATTGAGGCAGGGCTCCACGATGATAGCGGGCAACGATCCCTGCGGTGGCCAACTCTTGGGCGCTCCAGCCTAGAGGTGGCGCCAGCCGACGAATCATCCGATAGGACGTCTTATGGTGACCTTTCTCGCCCTTGAATCTGCCAACGTCATGCAAAAGCGCGGCAATTCCTAAGATGGCGCGATCCTGAGCCATAGACTCCGGGGTCTTTCCGTTTACCGCCAGCCCGTCGTAGAGCTGAAGGGCCAGCCGCGTCACGTGCATGGAATGTTTGAAGTCCGGATCCAGGAGCGAGGCCCAGAGTTTTAGCCGAAGCATAGCCGCGGATTCGATTTGTTTCCGGTCCGGCAGTTGGCCGCGCCAGACCAGCCAGAGCGAGTCTTTCCCCAGCGTCTTTTTTCGATAGGTCTCAATTCTTCGGGCGCGCTCCTCACCAATTCGCTTCTGCCAGCGGGAGCGTGCTTCAAGATCGGGAAACAAGTTTGCGCGCGCGGCCGCCGACCACAGAACATCGAGATCATGAACCTCACCCAGCACGTCCTGCACCTGCTTGAGATCATCGCTCCAGGCCGGGTGCTGGGCGGGCAGAAAATTTTCCACGATGTAGCGGAAGCGTTTGAGCCCGACCCGCAGCCGGTGAAATCCCACCTGGGAGCGGTTACGCAGGGCCTGGCGATGCAGGTTGTAGGCTTCGGTCCAGCGCTCGAGAGCGAGGTGCCGGAAGATCAGACTTCCCGGCCGGAATCTGGTCATCCTGCGGGGCAGGGACCGGCTCCAGCGCTGCCACTGCTTGCGGTCGAACGCGGACAGAGCCTGCACCGCTTGCAGTTTTAGTTGCTCTTCGCGGGCAGTGAAGGTTTGCAGCAGGGGAGCGGTGACCGGGTCGTCAGGGCTGTCCAGCAGATGGACCCATTCCTGCATCACGTGCACGTCGCGCAGTTCGCCCAGCCGGCGGAAGAGGCGCTTGCCTGCTTTCTTCATCTCCTTCCAGTCCGGATCGGGATCAATGGCGGCGATGCCCCCGGCCATGGAGCAGCAGCGGCGCAGAGCGACCCGCAGGTCGTGTACCGGGTCGGGCGCGAAGGCGACACTGGCGCGGTCGCACTCTTCGAGTACGCGCTGCATCCAGAAAGCAAGGCCGGCTTGCTTCTTGACTCGCTTTGTCGGGATGGTCGCTGCAGGCACAGTGACTCCAGATTAGCAGGGTTTTCGAAGTTACCTCAGCGGCTGAAACCGCCATTCATGACAAAGCAGTTTAATGCAACGCTGACTCCCTGCTCCACTCAGGCTGGGGACCTGAGCGTCGCGGAGTCAAGCCAAAACGCGGCCTTTACGGCCTGGGCAAAGGTGTGGACGTAACTTTCTTGCCGATTGGTCTCTGCCGAATGGCCAAGTGCAGTATTACCTCCGTAATGTGCATCTTCTCATGGTTTCGCATTACCCTTAGCGGGTAAGAAACTCACTCGGGAGCCGCGTATCCTAACGGCAGACACAAATAAAGGCAGCCGGGTTGCTTCAGCCCGGGCGTTTGTCCACAGTTTGAACATCTTGGTGAAGTACGTTCGCCTTTATGGTTCCGACCACAAGCGCACCGAGGGACAGTTCGCGATTGCATGGAATGAGCTGCAAGAGGGCTTACCCAAGGGTACCGAAGGGTCGTTCCTGCTTGGAGTTTCTGAAAACAAGTTACTGCTGGACGGCATGCCGCTGGAGACTGGGCAGGCGGAGCGCAGTTTCGCGCAACTGCTGACGACCGCCGGCCTGGCCAGCATTCACTTTTCCAACCAGGTCACAAAGGACGAGTTTGCCCAACTGGTGCGGGCCTTCGCCATGGGCGGATCCAGGGCCCAGGACGTGGTCAAGGAAATCAAGAATACCTTTGGAGACAGCAAGACTGCCTCGATTCGCATCAACGAGGTCAGGTTCGTGGCCGCCGACCCGTCCACCGGCGAGGTGAGCATCGCGGCCCAGATCGCGGCCCAGTCACTGGGCCCGGAATTCAAGCAGTGGCTGAATGATCCCCAGAAATTGCTGCAGCTGATCGCGGCCGCGGAGGGCGCGCAAAGCGGTGGCGCCCCCGGTGGCGCGCCCGTGGGCAGCGTGCCCAACACCCACGGTGGCACAGCAAGGGAGGGCACCGGTGCGGCAACAACCGGAGGCACCTGGGCGGGCGGAGTGGTGCCCTTGCAGGAAGAAGAAGTCATCCAGACCATTCGCCTGCTGACCCGATTTGGTGAAGTTGGCGGCGACCCCAGCGTCGATCAGGAATCGCTAAAAAAGGAACTCAGCACCGTCGACGCCAACACCAAGGTAAACCTGCAGCAATTGCTGGGAAGCCTGGCGGCGCAGACGTCCGTGGAACAAACCGACAACACCCCCCTGCTGATGAAGGCGGCCGAGCACATGGCGATTCGCTTTGCCCTGGAGCGCTTCCAGAAGGGTGAAGTGAAGGTCAATGCCGTGCACCAGATGATGGAGCACATGAGCCGGCAGATGGATACGCTGCGCCAGATCCTGAAAATTCAGGAAGACAAGATGGGCAAGGCCGGCATTCTGGTGGAATCCCACGCCGACATCCTGGACCGGATGTTCTGGGCGGAAGTGCCGGAAGCGGGCAAGAAGAGTGTGCTTCTCTCCCATGAGGCCCCGTGTGTGCCGCCGCGCAACGTGCGCCAGTTTGTGGAGTTATTGCTGGAACGCGGCGACAAGGAAACCTCGGTCGCCATCCTGCAAAACTACTTGAACTGCCTGGATGCCAAGGAGAGCGAGGCGCGACGCAAAATCGCCACCGGCATAAGCCAGTTGGCGGACCTGTTCGCAGCCGCAGGCGGAGACTTGATGGCGTTGTCGATTCGCAACCTCGGAGAGGCAATCGGCAAGGAATCAGATCCCGAGTTGCAAAGCATTCTTAGCGCTGCCTTCGTGCGCCTGAGCACGGAAGCCAGCACGCACAAGCAGTTTGGCGCCTTGAACGAACTCTGTATCGCCATGGAAACCATCGCCAAGCAACGGCCGGTGCTGGCGACCGACCTGCGCCCCCGTATCGGCGTGGAAAATCGCCTGCCCGAGTTCATCGAAGAAGCCATGCAGCTGCCGCAACTCCCGGCCGACCTGCTTCTGGTTTTGCGGCGCACATCCCAGGCCGCGGTGGAACACCTGTCCGACAGGTTTTTCCGCTGCATGCGGCGCGAAGAGTGCGATCGCATCGTAGAGATCGTAAAAGAACTGGGAGCGCCGGCCCAGGCACAGATTCGGGAAATGATGCGCACCGGCCAGCCCCGCCAGGCTGCCTCCGTGGTGGGCCTGCTCAGCCGCCTGGATGTGCCCACCCTGCTGGAGCTTTTGCCTATTCGCCTGCCCGAGTGGAACCGGTTTTATCACGACGTGGTGGTGCGCCAGGTGGCCTACGGCGCGGCCCACGATCGTGGACGTTCGCTGCTGGAGTTGCTGGAAATTCTTGATCCGCTGGTGCTGCCGCAGGCGATTGATGAGATTGGTATGAGCGGCGACCGCACCGCGGTTCCGCCTTTGGTCGTGATGGCCGAAGCAGGAGAAGCCGAGGGACGCTCTCCGCTGCTGCAGTTGAAAGCGGTAGAGTCGCTGGGACGCCTGCGCGAAAACGACGCGGTGCCCGTGCTGCGCAGCCTTCTGGAAGCGAAGAAAATGTGGCGGTGGAGCAACCACAAAGAGCTGCGCATCGCCGCCGGCCAGGCACTGGCCAAGATCGATCCCCGGTATGGCAGCCAGATCATGTCAGAAAGTGGACTGGAACCCGGCGAGTTGGCGATCGCACCGCTGGATTCAGCGCCTGCATGCCCGTGGGTAAGGCAGCGGCGCTACGAGCGCATTGTGCTGCGGAAGACGCTGCAGGCGACTATCAGCAGTTCGTGGGGCAAATCCAGCATCCTGATTCGCGAACTGAGTCTGGGTGGCGGCATGGGCACCAAGGAAGACAATCTTCGCGTGGGCTCGGAAGCCAACATCGACATTAATGCCGGCGTCCGCCACATACGTGGGCAAGTGCTGCTGCGGCGCGCCCGAGTTAACGAAGTCGGATTCGAGATTGTCAACACCGACCTTGAAAGCCGCTACCGTCTGCGGCGGATTCTGATGGACTCGCTGGAACACTCCTCTGGAACCAAAGAAGGCGAGTGGGACGGCCAGCGCAGAACAATCTAACGGGAATTCAACAGCAAAAGAAAAGCCTCTGCGCGCGCAGAGGCTTTTCGGCTTTTCTGAATCTTGCTACTTCACCTTGGCAAAGATGATAACCAGGGTGTAGAGCGCCAGGGACTCGATCAGAGCCAGACCAAGTATCAGCGACAGCTGAATTCCGGGACGGGCGGCGGGGTTGCGCCCCAAGGCCTCGGCAGCGGACGCGGTGGCTTTCGCCTGGCCCAAGGCGCACAGGCCGGAAGCGATTGCCATGGAAAAGCCGGCCGTGATGGCGACCCAGTTGGTGCCGGCGGCTTCGCCACCCTGAGCAAATGCAGGTACGGCGAAACAGAGCAATGAGAGTGTCATGAACAGGTAACTCAGTCTACGCATTTTGTTTCTCCTCGCACTATGAGTTGCCGCCAGTGGGTGGTTGACGTCATTCTCGTGTGGACGACGCCCTCACGCTGAACGGCTGTTTCCAGTTTCCGGTTTCCAGTCGAAGAACCGAAACCCGAAACTCGAAACTGGAGACGCCGAATTTAGTGTTCCTCTGCCACGGCTCCCGAGAGATACACCATGGTCAGCAGGATAAAAATATACGTCTGCAGCAGCGAAACTCCCAAGTGGAGCCCCAGGAAAAGAACGGGGACTCCGATCGGTATGAGGGAGAAAAACACCATGGTCACCATGTCGCCGGCAAACATGTTGGCATAAAGGCGCACGGTTAGCGAAAGCAAGCGGGCGAGATGACTGATGATCTCGATGGGGATCATGATGATCGCCAGCCACCACATGGGTCCCATGAAATGTTTCAGGTAGGCGATTCCGTGGTGCTTGAAACCCTGGGCCTGGTAGTACACGAATGCACAGACGGCGCATCCGAGTGGAACTACGGGCACTGCGGTAGGAGACTCAAAGCCGGGAATCAACCCCAACAGGTTGCAAATCAGAATGAAAAAAGCCAGGGTCATCAGAAAGGGCGTAAATTGTTCGCTGTGATGTCCGATGATTTCTTGGCTTTGTCCCTCGACGAAGCCATGAGCGCCCTCGAAAACGTGCTGCAGGGCGCCTGGATTGTCCACGGAGAGCCGCGAGCGCACCAAAGCAAACAGCACAACCAGAAATAGAAACACCAGGACCTGCATGGCCACGGTGTTCGTTATTGGCGCTTGAGGGTATTCAGGGGCGGTGTGGAGGGCTCGCAGCAGTGCCGTGACCGGGCTGGCGAAGAGGTGGTTCAGGATCTCGGTAAACCAGAGTTGTTCAGGCATGAATCAAGCTTTTAGCTCTTGGCTTTTAGCTCCAACCCACTGAATTTCAGTGCTCTACACGGGAAGATCAGATGCCGCGCGCCACCGCGACCCAGGCCTCGTAGGCGGCTTCGCACGCGATGGCCGCTACGGGCAGGAACAGGCCCGCAAAAAGCCCGTAGAGACTCGCGGGAGAAACTGTGAATATAACATAGGCTCCGAGAGCCATCAAAACGTAGCGAAGCAAGAAGCGAAACACTAATCCCCCACTTGATTGCTGACCGCTGGGTCCGGTGGCGCGGTCGACGAGCGCACTTATCACCCGCTTCAGCCAATGAAAGTTCAGGTAAGAGACGGCGCATCCGCAGGCGAATCCCAAAGCAACGCGCCAGCCATAGCGCCACCAGGCGGCGGCACTCAGGACGACTGCCAGCACGATCATGAGACTGGAGACACGGCCGAGCGCTCCAGCGTAGAAGGCCTCGCTATTGGCGGCCGGGGTCATGGATTCAACGCCTGTCATTTGGAGTCCGCGGAAAGGGCGGCGCGGATCAGCTCGACGAATCCTGCAATAATGCCCAGGATCAATCCTGCGAGGTACAACCAGGTGGTGTGCAGCCAGTGGTCCAGGGCCACGCCCACCAGCCATCCCGCAACCGTGGCGGCCGGGAACACAAATGCAAGTTGGCTGTACTTTGCCAGTTGAACCCAGGCGTTTTTCGTGCCGGAATTCTCGTCCTTAAGAGGCTTCGCCACGTGCGGAGTCCTTTCCGGACGCCGTGCTTTACCGTATCAGACCGGCGACCGGTGTGGCTTGGGCAATGCCCAACGACCAGTTCACGAGGCGGATGAACTGCTCGGGGAAAATTCCGATATAGACGGTAGCGAACGCCGTCACCCCGAGCACGAGGCGCATTCCCGCGCTGATCGGGAGTGGGGTCTTGTCCAAAGCTTCGCGCATGAACATCTGGTTTGCGATGCGCATGTAGTAGTAGAGGCCAAAGACCGCATACAGCACAGCCAGAGAGGCCAGAACGTAGTGGCCGCTCTCAATCAGGCTCAGGAAAATAAAATACTTTCCATAGAATCCGGCCAGCGGCGGGATACCTGCCAGCGAGAGCAGGAAGATGAGCATTAACACGGCTTCCGTGGGAGCGCGGAAGTAAAGGCCGGCAATGTCGTCCATCTCGTCGCCGATCACGTTCCGCTGCCGCAGCGAGGCGATTACCGCGAAGGCCCCCAGGTTCATGAATGTGTACACCAGCAGGTACAGAAGAATGCCTTTCAATCCGTCAAAAAAAGCCGGCGCGGGATAGGTCACGGAAGCCAGCGCGACCAGGCCCAGGAGCATGTAGCCGACGTGAGCGATGGAGGAATACGCCAGCAGCCGTTTCAGGTTGGTCTGGGTAAGAGCGGCCAGATTGGCGCCGGTCATGGTGGCGATCGAAACAAAGATCAGCAAGGGCACATAAACGGTACGCAGCGGATAGAGACCCCATAGGAAGATTCGCAGCAGCATCGCCCAGGCCGCCGCCTTCACTGCGACCGACATGAATCCGGTGACGGTCGTGGGAGCGCCTTCGTAAGCATCCGGCAACCACTGGTGAAAGGGGACGGCGGCAATCTTGAAGAACAGGCCGGTCGCCGTAGTCAGCAAGGCGATCACCGCGACGGGATCGATGTGACTCTGGTGCGCCGCGGCCATGCGAACCAAACCGCTTCTGATTCCCAGCAGGCTGGTGCTTCCGGTCAATCCGTAAAACAACGACAAGCCATAGGCAAATATGCCGGAGGAAAATGCTCCCAGCAGCAGATATTTCAGCGCGGCTTCATTCGACCTGCGGTCAGTACGCAGAAACCCAACCAGAATGTATGTAGAGATCGCCATCAGCTCGAGGCCAATGAAAATCAGCACGACATCGAAGCCGGCAGCCATGCACATCATGCCCACGACGGAAAACAGGATCAACGCGTAGAACTCGCCGTGGTTTTCGTGCTCGATCTCCATGTAGCGAACTGACATCAGAATAGAAATCGCAGCCGACGCCAGAAACAGGTACCAGAAGTAGATGGTGAAGCGGTCTACCACCATGGAGTTCAGGAACGCTGATTCTCCCGGGATTCCTGCGGCATTGAGTGCGAACTGAATCTTCACCACACCCGCGACCGAGAACAGAATGCCAACCAACGCGGTGACCGCATTGGTCCATTTCCATTCGCGGGGCAACATCAGGTCCACCAGCAAAATGCCCAGCGCGAACAGCGTGAGCAGAATGATGGGGAGGGACATCAGATAGTCAACCCGGCCGAAGTTTTGGGCAATGTTGCCGAGCACTTATTTCGTCCCCTTGGGTTGGCTATTCGCCACCTGCACCACCGCGGCCGCAGGTGTAGTTTCACCTTCAGGCCGACTGGCGGCATTCACTGCGCGCACGCCGGGATAATCCCTTCCACGCACCGTGGCAACGAGCTGGTTGACGGGTTGCTCCAGAATCTGGAAGAAGGGCTTGGGATACAACCCGATCCAGAAGGCCACGATGACCAGCGGCGCGAAGGTCAGCAGTTCGCGCGGCGTCAGGTCGTGCAACTTTTCATTCTTGGGATTGGTGACTGTTCCAAAAAACACGCGCTGGTACAGCCAAAGCAGGTACGCCGCCGCCAGAATCACGCCCGGCACCGCCCATGCCGCCCATTTCCAGTTCTCCATGAAGGTGCCCTGCAGGATAGTGAATTCGCCGACGAACCCGTTCAGCAGCGGCAACCCCATCGAGGAGAGAAACATGATCATGGTAATGGTCGCGTAGACCGGCATCACATTGGAAATACCGCCGTACTCTGAAATCTCACGCGTGTGCCGCCGCTCGTAGAGAATGCCGACAATCAAGAACAGCGCCCCGGTGGAGATGCCGTGATTGATCTGCTGTAAGACCGATCCACTGAGTCCCGCCGGATTCAGCGCAAAGATGCCCAGGGTGCAGAACCCCAGGTGGCTGACTGACGAGTACGCCACCAGCTTCTTCATATCCTTCTGCATCAGCGAGACCAGTGCGCCGTAGATGATGCCGACGATCGAAAGGAAAATCATCCAGCCCCGGACCTTGGGATGCATGACCACATCGGGGAAGAACGGCAAGGCAAATCTCACGAAACCGTAGGTCCCCATTTTCAGCAGCACGCCGGCCAGAATAACGGAACCTGCGGTCGGGGCTTCCACGTGCGCATCCGGCAGCCAGGTGTGAAACGGGAACATCGGCACCTTGATGGCAAAGGCCAAAAAAAACGCCAGAAACAGAAGGATGGCAAACGTCGAGCCGTACGCCGGATCATGGAAGATGAGCGGCGCCGTCTTGTACAGCGCCTGAATGCTGAAGGTGTACTGTCCGGTCTGATGAAAGTTGTAGAAGTACAGAAACAGCACGGAAAGCAGCATCAGCACCGAGCCGAACAATGTGTAGAGGAAGAACTTGATGGCGGCGTAGAGTTTCCGCGGGCCGCCCCAGATGCCGATCAGCAGATACATGGGAACCAGCATGGCTTCCCAGAAGACAAAGAAGAGGAAGAAATCCAGCGCCATGAAAACGCCCAGCATGCCGGTCTGCAGCACCAGGAACCAGATGTAATATTCCTTCACGCGAGTTTCGATCGCTTCCCATGAGGAGAGAATCGAAATCCAGCCCAGCAGCGTGGTCAGCATGATGAGCAGGAACGAAATCCCGTCTATGCCGAGCACGTAGCCGGCGCCGATCGAGGGGATCCAGTTGTTGGCCGCGCCTTCCATGAACTTAAAGCCGGGCTCAAAGCGCTGCGCCCAGAACCACGGCACCAGCGGGATGGAAACCAGCAGGCCGGCCAGCGCGAAAATGTTTGCGATCCAGCGGATGGCGTCTTTCTGCTCTTTAGGAACAAAGATGAGCAGAATCGCGCCGGCCAGCGGCGTGAAAAGAATGATCGAGAGAATGTGATTATGCATAAAAGCAGTCGTCGGTCGTCAGTCTTCAGTCGTCGGCAACACCTTAGAACCGCCAGGCGTAGTAAAAGACGAATCCCACCAGCCCGATCACCATCACCAACGCGTACCATTGCACCAGTCCCCACTGCAGCAAACGCGTGGGATAAGAAATCATCCGGGAAAGAATTGCCGGGCCGTTTACCAGGACTCCATCAATCGCCCACTTGTCCCACCAACTGGACACCGTTCCGCTGAGCCTGGTCATCCAGCCGGCGGCATTGACCGTGCCATCGATCACATGCGAATCGAACCAGGATGAGGCTTCGCCTAGTCCCATCACGCCCAGGCGTACGTCCCCCACCTTGCGGCGGCCGGTGATGGCGTAGTCGTAAGCTTCATCGACGTAGTACTTGTTCAGCAACGTGGCATAGACCGGCAAGGCTTTCTCGGCGATGGGCTCTGCGTAACCCTTGCCTGCGTCGCGATAGTATTTCCATGCCAGTCCGAATCCAGCCACGGCGGCGGCAATGGAAAGAGCCATGAACCCGTATTCCAGCGGATTGGTGTGTTCTTCTTCCTTCCTTCCCGCAGCCAGCTGGGCGGCTTCGCCTTCCGCCTGGAATACCTGGGCTTCCTGGGCAAACACCGGCTCCAGAAATTTTGTGAAGCGGTTCGAACCGCCCAGGCTGTGCGGCCATCCCAGCCATCCGGCAGTGATCGCGCAAATAGCGAGAATGATCAACGGCACGGTCATCGATTTGGGAGATTCGTGGATGTGGTGCTCTACCTCATGGCTCATCCGGGGCATGCCATGGAAGGTCAGGAACATCAGGCGGAACATATAAAAGGCGGTCATCAAGGCAGTGGCGTAACCGACCAGCCACAATAAACGGTATGCGCCGCCTTCGGACGACCAGGCCTGCCACAGGATTTCATCTTTGGAAAAAAATCCGGCGAACGGCGGGATGCCTGCGATCGCAAACGTCGCAATGAACATGGTCCAGTGGGTGATGGGGATGCGCTTGTACAGGTCGCCCATGTTGCGCATGTCCTGCTCACCGCTCATGGCGTGGATGACCGATCCCGAACCGAGGAACAGGAGAGCTTTAAAGAAAGCATGGGTAAAAACGTGGAACACGCCGGCGGAGAACGCGCCAACGCCGAGTGCGAGAAACATGTAGCCCAACTGGGACACGGTGGAGTAGGCCAGCACACGTTTGATGTCGTTCTGCACCAGTCCGATAGAAGCGGCAAACAGCGCGGTGATGGCGCCGATAATCGCGACGGTCTTCATCGAGGTGGGCGCCAGCACAAACAGCGCATTCGAGCGCGCCACCATGTACACGCCGGCGGTCACCATGGTTGCGGCGTGGATCAGCGCGGACACCGGAGTTGGACCTTCCATGGCATCCGGGAGCCAGACGTAAAGCGGAATCTGGGCGGACTTGCCGCAGGCGCCGACGAATAACAGCAAAGTGGCCGCCGTGATGACGGGATCGCCGATGGCAAAGTGTCCGCTCCGGGCCAGGTGCGTAATTTCGGTCAAGCGCAGCGAACCGAAGTACCAGGCGATGGTGAACATGCCCAGCAGGAAACCGGCATCGCCAATGCGGTTGACGATGAATGCTTTATTGGCGGCGGTGCTGGCTGAGTGGCGATGAAAATAAAACCCGATCAGCAGATAAGAACACAGGCCCACGCCTTCCCAGCCCACGAACATCACGGCATAGTTGTTCCCCAGGATCAGCGTGAGCATGGAGAACATGAAGAGATTCAGGTATCCGAAAAAGCGGTAGTAGCCGCCCTCGTGCGCCATGTAGCCGGTGGAATAAATGTGGATCAGAGTGCCAACTCCGGTGACAAACAGTAACCAGATGGCGGACAGGGGATCGAGCAGGAATCCGGCATCGGCGTGGAACGGGGCCGGCGTGCCGTCGCGCATGACGTAGTTCATGTGGCCGGTGTCGGTACCCAGCCAGGTGTAGACGATTTTCTCGTAAGGCTTGCCCGGATTGTCGTGGGCATATCCGAGGTATTGCCAGACCGCTCCGCAGGAGAAGACAAATGCCAGGGCCACCGCACCCACGCAAACCGCGCTGACGGTCGACTTCTGCAGCTTGCGGCCGAAAAAGAACATGATGGCAGCCCCGAAGGCGGGCAGCAGCGGGATGAGCCAGATGTGGGCGAGAAACATATTAGTCGTCGGTCGTCAGTCGTCGGTCGTCAGCTTGAAGCACTTGGCAATTGGCCGTTAGCACTTGGCCAAGCAAAAAGGATCGCGATTCTCCGCAAAACCCTGAAGCGGCTAAATGCCAAGTGCCAATTGCCAAGTGCTGCCCTTCTACCATTTCAGCAAATCGATTTCGTCCACGTTGACCGTCTCTTTGTTGCGGAAGAAGGCGATCAGGATTCCGAGTCCAACTGCTGCTTCTGCTGCTGCGTCGGTGATCACGAAGATTGCGAAGACCTGTCCGTGCAGCCCCCATATCCGCGAGAACGCCACCAGGTTCAGGTTCACCGCGTTCAGGATCAACTCGATTGACATGAGCACAATTACCACGTTGCGGCGAGTCAATACACCGATCACGCCCAGCACGAAGAGGGCGGCAGCCACGACGAGATAGTGCAGCGTAGATATTGGAGCCATTTCTTAGCTCTTAGCTTCTAGCTCTTAGCTCTTAGCTCTTAGCTTGGGTGCCTCTGGCTAAAGGCTAAGAGCTAATAGCTGACAGCTGCCTTTCAAATTCTCTTCTTCGCCATGACCACCGCGCCGATGATTGCCACGAGAAGCAACAGCGAGGCGATTTCAAACGTGAACATGTAATTGCCGTAAAGCACGACGGCAACCTGTTGCGTATTGGACTGCTCCGGCATCAGAATCGCCCGGTCTGGAAACAGTGCCTTGCCTTTGACATACACCGTTACGAACAGCACCCCAAGTGCGACCGCGGCGGCCAGTCCGACCAGCCATTGCTTGCTGAACTGCTCTTCTTTTTGTGATTTCTCGATATTCACCAGCATGATCACGAACAGGAACAGCACCATGATGCCACCGGCATAGAGAATGATCTGAACGCCGGCCACGAACGGGGCGTAGAGCATCAAGTACAGGGCCGCCTGTCCCAGCAAGGACACGATCAACGCCAGGGCGGAATGCACCGGGTTCTTGCGCGTGATCACCAGTACGCCGCTCAATACGGTGAGCGCCGACAGAAAGTAGAAGAAAAATGTTGTGGCTACCGGAGCCATTCGTCCCCTTTCAAGCCATTTCGCCGGACCACCTTGTCCGGAAATCTTACCTACCTGCCATCCGCACGCAACTGCCGAGCTTTGCTCGGCTGGGCACGCGAGGGCGCCCGCCGCTACATTGTTCGTGGTTAGAACAACACTCCTGCGATTGCCGTCAGGACGAGCACTCCGACTCCTACCGGCAGCAGAACCTTCCATCCTACTTTCATTAACTGGTCGAAGCGGTAACGCGGGAATGTGCCGCGATACCAGATGTACATATACATCGAAACTGCCACCTTGGCACTGAACCAGAAAATATCCTGGATACGATCGCGCACCGGAGGCAGGAACAGGGCCACTCCGATCAATGCCAGCACGGCACCGAATCCGCCCAGTCCGATGGTCTGCACCTTGAAGTATGGATGTTTCGGCATGCGGGCGGTGCTGTAAAAAGTGATTCCGGCAAGAAACACGAACGTCAGGCCGGGAATCAGGGAGAACACCAGGTCCCAGGTTTCTCCAGTCAGGGCGTTGGGGAACGGCCGCATCCATCCGCCGAGCCACAAGGTGACTGCGATGGATGAGACCGCAATCATGGCCGAATATTCCGCCAGGAAGAAGAGCGACCAGCGGAAGCCGCTGTACTCGGTGTGAAAACCGGCGGTCAGTTCGGATTCAGCTTCGGGCAAATCGAACGGGGCGCGATTGGTCTCGGCCACCATCGCGATCGCGAAAATGACGAATGCAATCAGGCCCAGGGGGAAAAACTTGAATGCAAACCACACGTGCTGCGCCTGCTGCGCCTGCACGATTCCGATCATACTCAGGGTGCCGATCCCTTCTTTATTGAGGCTGGTCATCAGGACGGCTGAAACCACGGCCAGGCCCATCGCGATCTCGTAGGAAACCATTTGAGCGCTGGAGCGCAGCGCTCCCATGAGCGGATAGTGTGAGTTCGATGCCCACCCCGCCATGACTACGCCGAGCACGCTCAACGACGAGACGCCGAGCATGAACAGCACGCCGATGTTCATGTCCGTGACCGCGTGAGTGGGACCGAAAGGCACGACAATGAATACGGTGAACGCGGTGATCACGACGATCAGCGGCGCCACCCAGAACACGAACGGGTCGGCCTCGGCGGGCATGATGTCTTCTTTGATCAAGAGCTTGAGGGCGTCGGCGATAGGCTGCAACAGGCCGTGGGGGCCAACTCTCATTGGACCCAGGCGAACCTGCATGTGGGCCAGAATTTTCCGCTCCAGCCAGTTCATCGCGATCACTGCGACGGAGAGACCTAAGAAGATCAGGACGATATAGACGAATGCCCAGAACATATTGCCGGCTGAACCCGGCGTGGTGTCGCTCTTGAGATACGAGGTGATGTAGTCGAGCATCAGCGATCCACCTCACCCAGCACGATGTCCAGAGTTCCGATCACGGCGATCACGTCTGCAACCAGCGCGCCGCGCACCATCATGTCCAGCGCTTGCAGGTTTACGAATGATGGAGGCCGTACTCGCACCCGGTAGGGCTGTGTGGATCCGTCGCTTACGATGAAATATCCCAGCTCGCCTTTGGGCGCTTCAATGGAGTGGTAGATCTCGCCCACAGGCGGCTTCATCACTTTCGGAATCTTGGCCATGATGGGGCCGTCGGGAATTTTGCCGACGGCCTGCTCGATAATACGCAGGGATTGCCGCATCTCCTGCATGCGCACGATATACCGGTCGTAGGTGTCGCCGTGTTCTCCGACCGGAATCTCGAAATCAAGGTCGGCGTAGGCGGCGTAGGGCTGGGCTTTGCGGAGGTCCCATTTCACGCCACTGGCGCGCAACACCGGGCCGGTCACACCCAGAGCGATGCATTCCTTCGCGGAAATCTTGCCCACACCCTTGGTGCGCTCCAGCCAGATTCGGTTTGTCGTCAAGAGTTCTTCGTATTGGTCGATCTTGGGAGCGACGAAGTCCAGAAACTTCTTTACCTCGCGCTCAAAGCCTTCGTAGGTTTCGTATACGCACCCGCCGATGCGGAACGCGTGCGTAGTCAGGCGGGCGCCGCAGTATTTCTCGAAGATCTTGAGAATCTCTTCCCGGTCGCGAAAGGTGTAGAACAGGGGCGTGATGGCGCCGATATCGAGCGCGTGCGTGCCCAGCCACAGCATGTGGCTGGCGAGCCGGTTCAGTTCGGTGAGAATCACGCGAATGTAGTTGGCCCGTGGAGGCGCCTGCACGTTGAGCAGCTTTTCCACCGCTTCGCAGTAGCCCAGGCCGTTTGAAACCGCGGCCACATAGTCCATGCGATCCACATAGGGATTGAACATGGTGTAGGTGCGGTGCTCGGCAATTTTCTCCACCCCGCGATGGAGGTAGCCGATCACGCATTCCGTGCCCAGGACTTTTTCGCCGTCCAGCTTGAGAATCACGCGCAACACGCCGTGCGTGGCCGGGTGCTGCGGGCCCATGTTGATGATGAGCTCGTTGGAATCGAGAAAAGTTTTCTCGTGTTGCTCCAGCTCCAGGTGGGAAGTCCGGTCCGTCATTGCCCGCTCTCGATCCCCAGGTTAATCTGCACCCATTCCTGATCCTGTTGAATGATGCCGTAGTCTTTGCGCAGCGGGTGACCTTTCCAACCGTCCGGCAGCAGAATGCGCTTCAGGTCAGGATGTCCCTCGAAGCGTATGCCAAACATGTCGTAGACCTCACGCTCCAGCCAGTTGGCGGCGGGCCAGATGGCAACAGCGCTGGGCGCGGATTCTCCGTCCGCGTACGCCGCTTTAACTCGAATGCGTTCGTTGTGCTGGAACGAATAGAGGATCCACACCACTTCAAACTGCTTCTCTCGCTCAGGGTAGTGCACGGCGGTGATGTCAACGCAATAGTCGAACTGCTCCTGATCGCGAAGCACCTGCAGCAACTCGGGAATGAGGGACGAATCCGCGACGATATATTTCTGGCCGAGGTAGGTATTGGTCTCGTGGAGGCCCGATCCGTGCTGGGTCCGGAGCCGGGAAATCATGGGTGACTCCCAGGGAACGGGCGCAGGACCCGTGGGCCTGGGAGGAGCGGCGTGTTCGGCAGGTTTTGCAGGCGCTGGCTTTTCGGGGGACGACTGAACAGTGCCGGGAATGGGTTCTCCTGCCGAGGGCTTCGGCTCACCACTCGGCGGCGGGGTGGGGGATTTGGTCTCCTCGGGCATAGCTACGGAAGGTACAGACCTCCGGCGCCGTGAAGCGTTTAGAAGAACGTTAACTTCTAACAGCTTGCAAACTAAGTGTCAATCGCGGAGGTGAGAGGTGCCGCGTCACTTTTTTTGCTCCGCCTGATAGCTTTCGATCAACTCGCGAATGCGCAGTGCATCTGCCTTGCGGTGGCCGTGGCTGGTGATCGGAGCAGTCCCACCCGAGGAATCAATACGAATCTCAGACCAGATAACCCCCGTCGAAATCTGCACCGAGGCGACCTTTCCCAAGGCGATGCTCTCTTCGCTGCTGCCGAATAGGCGAGACTTGAGCCGGCTTACGTGCTGCGGCGTAACGATGATGCGCACCGGAAAGAAGAAATTACCCTTAGTCCAACGGCTGGCGGTGAAGGTCTCTCCGTTACGGGCTGCGCTGACCATTGTTCTGACTATCTCTAATCCTAGGTGTCGCCCGTCCCCGCCCGCAACATCTATCACTTCATCGAACAAGCCAACGGCTGCACGCCTTGTGAGCCGACATCCTTAGACTGTGGGTCGAGGATTGGCCGGAAAACGTTCACATGATTCAGAATGATCCACAGGACAGGCGTATCACTTCTCAACCTCAGTTCCCCATCCGTCATAGTCGCCCTTCAAGGAAACTGTCAGAGCCTCAAAATCATGTCGAATCTTCTGGAGGGCGGCCAAGTCAGGAACCATCCTCTTGGTCGCGAAGCAAAGCCAAGCATCACCCTTTGCAGCTTTCTCAACCTCAACCTGAAATCCCTCATCGCGAATGCGGGCCGCAGCCTGTTCGGCAACCGCTTGCGTGGGAAAATAAATGAAAAATTCGATCTTGTGAGGCTTCGAAAGGTCCGAGCCCGCCTTTCGAAGTTGGGTACGAACCGAGTCGTCAAGGTCCGCCTTTTTGGAACACCCGAATAAACCCAAAATGCCCATGAACAATGTCACGCTCAACACTAAAGGTCGGTAATTGACGCCGATTTCTAAATCCACTCTAAGGCGCCTTTTCCCCAAATCCATATGAAACCCACGATCAGGATGACCAGGAAAAGCAACATCTCGAAGAGTCCGAACAGGCCCAGCGCCTTGAACTGCACCGCCCAGGGAAAGAGGAAGATAGTTTCCACGTCGAAGACCACGAACAGAATGGCAACAATGTAGTAGCGGACGGTGTAGCGTCCGCGGGAACTGTCGACGGGATCGATGCCGCACTCGTATGGCATCAATTTGGTTTTGCTGGGATTGTCGGGCCGCACCAGCTTGGCAGCCAGCAGCGTGACCGGGATCAGGATCCCGATGAAGGCGATGAAGATAAATATGGGAACGTAATTTTGCGGCATGGAAGTCTCAGACGATTTGCCTGATGAAACCTTGAACCACTAATACTACAGCCGACCTCCCTTGCCTTCAAGACGTGTCGGACCAACGGGACTTTCTGCTGCGGCAGCTTCTGCACTTGCAAACGCGCACCCGCAGAAACACACGAGATCCCTCACCGGGCTGAAGCCCAGTCGGATGACGCGTTCGGGGTTTCGTCGGGTCAAAGCGACTCGCTATCGGAGGCCGAGTGCGGTTGGGTGTGTGGGCTGATAGAGACCGATTTCACCGCCGCTGGGTAAATGGATCGTCGTCTTGATTCCCCAGTCTTCCTCTTCCATTTGCGAACAGCTCACGCCTTTGGTCTGCAG
>WNFA01001616.1_pt1 | contig 19188 bp, 19 predicted proteins | sample 5400481 | NCBI WGS metagenome assembly WNFA01 (sample SAMN13153340, study PRJNA577476) | soil metagenome | isolation source: 120 cm saprolite under Douglas fir tree site 2 hole 1 replicate 2 | place: USA:California | collected 2015-04-18
ACCACTGATCTTTGCCTTAACGTAATGGCTACCAGGGTGGCGTTAGAATCACAAACAAACGTGGGACATTGGCAGGACTGGAGTATTTCATGATCAAAATGCGTCTGGCTTCATTATTCGCGGTGGTTCTAGCCTGTTCGTTTGTGGCTTTGGCCGACGACGACCACCATCACATGGACGCCAATGAAAAGCTAGGCAGTGTCTCGTTCCCCGTTTCATGTGCTCCGGAATCGCAGAAGCCATTTGAGCGCGCCATCGCCATGTTGCATTCGTTCGAATATGAGCAGGCTGAGAGCGGATTTAAGCAGGTCGCAACACAGGACCCGCAGTGTGCCATGGCTTACTGGGGCCAGGCCATGACGTTGTTCCATTTGCTTTGGGCGCGACCGTCAGAGGCCGACATGAAGCACGGAGCTGAACTCGCGCAAAAGGCGCAGCAACTCAAGCCAAAGACGAAACGCGAGCGGGAATACATCAAAGCGGTCGCAGTGCTTTATCAGACCGGCGCCATCGAGCACAAGAAACGACTCGGCCAGTACGCCAGCGCAATGGAAACGCTCGCGCATGATAATCCCAATGACACGGAAGCCGCAGCCTTCTATGCCGTGGCGCTGCTGGGCGCCGCGCCTGAGAACGACGCAACACATGCACAGGCCAGGAAAGCTGTTGCCATCTTGACCAAGATCTTTGACGCGCAGCCAGACCATCCCGGAATCGCTCACTACATCATCCACAGTTGCGACAATCCGCAAATGGCAAGCCTTGGGCTTTCCGCCGCGCGCGAATATGCGAAGATTGCGCCGGCTTCGCCGCACGCTGTTCACATGCCCTCGCACATCTTCGCCCGCCTGGGACTATGGCAGGATTCGATCGCGTCCAACGCTGCCGCCCTGCGTGCAGCCGACACGATGGCAGAGATGCATTTCCACATGGCGCATCACCGCATGCACGCCATGGACTACCAGCACTACGCCTATCTTCAGATCGGTGATGATCAAAGCGCCAGGGCGGTGAGCGCCGCCATGGCAAAGTTCAATCGCGCAGATATCGAGTCGGACTATCAGGATTACTATGACGACATGGTGAGCAGCATGGCCGCTCGTTATGCCATCGAACGCCGTCAATGGAAGGAAGCGCTGGAGTTGCAGCCGATTGAAAAAGCCCGGCCACAGCAAAAGGTGGTCACATATTGGGCGCATGCAGTTGCCGCCGGACACCTTCATGACACCGCCGCGGCCCAGGATGCACTCAAGCATTACGATGAGCTTCTGGAAACCATACGCAAGTCCTCCACGTCATACCATGCCGATCTGCTGAAGAACGAACACAAAGAGACGCAAGCATGGGCTGCCTATGCGGAAGGCAAAAACGACGAAGCCGTCCGCATCCTGCGTGAAGTAGCGGACACACAGGACAAAGTCGGCAAAGGTGAAACTGAATCCCCGGCGCGCGAAATGCTGGCTGACATTTTGCTGGAGATGAATCGCCCGAAGGAAGCGCTGGCCGAGTACGAAGTTGCGCTCAAGACCGATCCCAATCGCTTCAATGAGCTTTCCGGCGCGGCCCAGGCAGCAGAAAAACTCGACCAGAAAGAAAAGGCTGGCCAGTACTACGGTCAGCTTCTGAAAAACTGCCACGGCATCGACTCTGATCGTCCAGAGCTCGCGCGGGCCAAGACGCTGCTCGCAGCAAAATAGACATCACAACACAAAAACACATGTCCTTTGACCATGACAATCGCCCTGTGCTCGATGCGCGCACGCAGTGGTTCCTGCAGTTTCTAAAAGACCTTGGCCGGCCGCAGGTTTGGGAAGTTCCTGTGCTGCAGGCCCGCGCCATGCAGGTCAAGGGCCAGGAACTATTTCCTGTCACCAAACTGCCCGCGCTCGTGGAGGACCGCACCATAGCAGTTGGCCCGCGCGGCAACGTGCAGATTCGCATCCTCCGTCCCGAAGGCGCCAGCGGTGCTCTGCCTGTGCTGATGTACTTCCACGGCGGCGGATGGGTTCTGGGCGACGCCACCACATACGATCGTTTTCTGCGCGACATCACCAACGCAACCGGTGCGGCTGTGGTATTTGTGGAATACCGGCGGTCACCGGAGGAAACTTTCCCCATTCCGCTGGAAGAGTGTTACGCCGCCGCAAAATGGGTGGCGGAGCACGGCGCGGACATTGATGTTGACGGCAGTCGCATGGCAGTCGCAGGTGACAGCGCTGGCGGCAATATGGCCACGGTAGTTTGCCATCTGGCCAAACAGCGCGGCGGACCACGCATCCTTGCTCAGGCGCTCCTCTACCCTGCCACGGCGAACCCGGACTACGGTTCGCAATCATGCCGTGATTTTGCCCAGGGATATTACCTGACGGAAGACGCCATGCACTGGTTCTGGCGACAGTATGTTCCTGATGCCGTGAATGACTCGAATCCCACGGCTGTGCCGCTCTTTACTCCGCTTGATGAACTTAATGACCAGCCACAGGCACTTATCATCACAGCCGAATGTGACGTGCTGCGCGACGAAGGTGAAGCGTATGCCCGAAATCTTTCTCAGGCCGGTGTGACTGTAACCTGTACACGATTTCTGGGCGTAATCCATGGATTTATGGGCGCCAACGCGCTGGCGGAAACGCCTGCCGCCAGAGCAGCCACCGCGCAAATGAATGCGTTCCTGAAAGCGGCGCTGACGCGCACGTCCTGATACCGCTTCGCTGTTGCCCTGAACGTTGTCCTATGTATAATCCCATGACCTAAAATTCATCTTGCCCAACCAACTTTGTGGGGGATATCAGAATGCGTTTGAAACCAGTAGTTACCGGAATTCTTGCCGTAGCGTTGTCATTGTTCGCCATCGGCTGCCAGAAGGGCGGCGGAAACACTACCAAAGTCGGCGTGATTACCTCTCTCACGGGCAGCCAGGCGGCGTTCGGTGAGGCCCACAAGAACGGCTACGCCATCGCCCTGGATGAGATCAACGCCAAGGGCGGCGTTCTGGGCAAGAAGGTCGAACTGGACATGTATGACGACCAGAGCAAGACCGACCAGGCCGTGCAGGGCGTGTCCAAGCTGATTGATCAGGACCACGTGCCCATTCTGCTGGGAGCGTACTCCAGCGAGAACACCAAGGCCATTATTCCTGCCGTAACGCAGCGCCAGATTCCCCTGATTATTCCCACGGCGACGGCTGACAATGTGATGGACTCCAAGTCTCCATGGATTTTTCGCATATGCGCCGGTGCCGCTGACTACGCCAAAGCCACTCTCGACTTCCTGAAGGCGAACGGCAATCCCCGCAAGATCGCCATTGTGTATGAGAACACCAACTTCGGCCAGGCCAATCGCAAAGCCATGGAAGCAGCCGCCAGGGCCGATGGCATGGAGATTGTCGGCATCGAGTCGTATGAAGCCAAGTCGCCGGATTACAAATCCGTGCTCCAGCGCGTGAAGGCAGCCAGTCCTGACGTGATTTATTTCTGCTCTTACCTGCTGGATGCGGGAACGCTGATGCGGCAATCACAAGAGGTTGATCTCAATCCCAGGTACTACACTTCAGCCGGAACCGGATTCGCGGCCGCTGAATTCCCCACAGCCAAAGGCGCCGGCAAGAACGCCGAGTACACGTTCTCAACTTCACAATGGCTGCCCGCAGCACAGTGGCCGGGATCGAAAGAATTTGACGCTGAGTACTTCAAGCGCTTCCACTCACATCCGGCATATCACGCCATCCAGGCGTATGCTTCTCTGCACGCTGCTGCTAAAGCCATGAATGATGCCGGATCGCTGGACGCCGCAAAGATTCGCGACGCCATCAAAGCCTTGAACCAGCCCATGACGCCGTTTGGTCCGGTCCACTTTGACGCCAGCGGACAGAACCAGCATCCGGTGCTGATCACGCAGGTACAGGTAGGACAGTACAAGGTCGTGTTCCCGACCGACGCAGCCGATTCCAAGCCGATCATTCCGGCACCGAAGTGGAGCGAACGCAAGTAAGCCGGCCCTCGTGTAAGCCAGTCTGTTGAAGACCAGTCTGTCGAAGAGAGGAAGCGAAAGCTGTGACAGCTTTTCTGCAAGCCTGCATGAACGGTCTGCTGACCGGAGCGCTGTATGCGCTCATCGGCATGGGGCTCGCCTTGATCTTTGGCGTCATGCGCATCGTTAACTTTGCTCATGGCGCCTTCCTTATGGTGGGTATGTATGCCACGTACATTCTTTTTGATCGTTTCAAGGTCGATCCCTACATTGGTTTTCTGCCTGCCGGATTGTTCCTCTTCGCCTTCGGCTTTCTGGTCTATCGCGCTCTGATTCAGCCGATCCGCGACCGCTCAGACTTCATGCAGATTCTCATGACCACCGGTATCTCGCTGATCCTGGTTGATACTGCGCAGCTTGCCTTTGGCGCCGACTATCACCAGACCAATCTGGCGCTGGTGAACCGTACATTGCGTTTTGGTCCCTTCGGATTGAATGCCGCGGCGGTGCTGTCATTCGTCATTGCTTCGGTCTTCATCGTCGGCTTGCAGCAGTTCGTTGTCCGCAGTCGTACCGGGCAGGCACTGCGGGCCATCGCCCAAAACCGTGAAGTCGCACCGCTGATGGGCATCAACGTTACGCGCATTCAGGGCATCAGCTTTGCTCTTGGCATCGCCTTCGCCGGGATCGCCGGCGGCCTGCTTCTGCCGGCGCTCTATCTTTTTCCCAGCGTTGGCGAAGATTACACACTGAAGGCCTTCGTCATTGTAGTGCTCGGTGGCATGGGATCGATTGAAGGCGCGGCGATGGGCGGACTCGCGCTCGGTATGGCGGAGAGCCTCACCAGCTTATACATTGGCAACCAGTGGGCGCTGGCCGTCGACTTCGTTCTCTTCCTGCTGATGCTTTCACTCAAGCCCAGCGGCCTCTTTGGGAGGCAGCGCGCATGAATGAACTTCAGGGTTGGCGACTGTGGTCACTCATTGGGCTGGGCATTGTCGCCGTGGCGCTTCCCATTTTTATTCAGAATGATTACCTCATGCAGGTCTTCTTCCGCATTGCATTATTTGCGGCCCTTGGGCTGGCATGGAACCTGGTTGGCGGCTACGCGGGCCAGCTCTCTCTCGGCCACGCTGCTTACTTCGGACTTGGTGCTTACGGCCTTGCGATTTCCTCGGCGCACGGCGTTCCCCGCTGGATCGCCTTCATCCTTGCGCCACTATTAGCGACGGCCTTCGCGGCAATCATCGGCAAGATTGTCTTTCGCCTGCGCGGACCTTACTTCACGCTTTCCACCATCGCGTTTGGTGAAGTTCTGCGCCTGGTCGCAACCAATCTGGCCATCACCGGCGGAGCCATCGGACTCTCCGTTCCAGCATTGTTCTCCGGACAGGGATTCTGGCGATGGTTTTATTACTGCGCCGTGGCGCTGGCCATGTTCACGTTCGCGATCAACGCGTGGACTTCGCGTTCACGCTTTGGTTATTACCTGATGGCGATCCGTGAAGATGAAGACACCGCCAGCGCCGTGGGCATTGATACCGCAAATTACAAACTTCGCTCACTGCTGATCAGCGCATTTCTCACCGCGCTGGGCGGCGCGCTTTACGGTAGCGCATTCCAGTTCATCGTGCCGGACAGCATCCTCAACATCGACATCTCTGTGCAAATGGCCATCATTACTATGCTGGGCGGTGCCGGCACGCTGATTGGACCCATCGTGGGCGCGATCCTGCTGCTCTCAGCTTCAGAGCTATTTAAGAACCAGTTTCAGGAAAGCCACCTCCTGATCTACGGAATTCTGATTGTGGTAGTGGTTCTCTTTCTGCCCGAAGGAATTGTTGGCGGCTTTGAGCGTAAGGTCCGCGCGCAGAAGAAACCGCCATTGCCTCCATCGGTCGCGCCGACAGCTCCCGCCACCACCGCGGCGCCTGCGGCTTCTAGTCAGGGAGGCGACTGATCATGGCCAACGTACTCGAGCTCCGTGGCGTGACAAAGCGCTTTGGCGGACTCACCGCCGTCAAGGACGTCTCCTTCAATCTCAAGGACCACGAAATTCTGTTTGTCATCGGACCGAACGGCGCTGGCAAGACCACCGTATTCAACCTGATTAGTGGCTTTTTTCACCCGGACGAGGGCGCAATACTTTTTGGAGGCAAAGACGTTTCACGCTTTGCCCCGCATGAGACATCACGGATCGGCATCGGCCGGACTTTTCAGATCGTGAAGCCCCTGGCCAGCCTGAGCGTGATGGAAAACGTGATGCTGGGCGCATTCATGCACACCGGCAACCTGAAACAGGCGCAGCAGGAAGCAGAAAAGATCCTCGACTTTCTCCAGATGTCACAGCTCAAAAACTTTCAGGCGCGAGGACTGCCCCTGGCGGCGCTCAAGCGCCTTGAAATTGCCCGCGCACTGGCTACCAAGCCAAAGCTCATCCTGCTGGATGAGGTAGTCTCCGGTCTTACTACCAGTGAGGCTCTTGCCCTGGCCGACCTCATACGCCGCTTGCCGGAATGGGGTGTGAGCGTGGTCGGCGGCGTGGAGCATGTCATGAAGGTCGTGATGAAGATCGCTGACCGTGTAGTCGTGCTGGATTATGGCGCTAAGATCGCTGAAGGCATTCCGGGTGACGTAGTCAAAAATCCCGCTGTGATTGAAGCCTATCTTGGACCGAAGTACAAGGAGTTGGAGCGATCATGACAGTCACCAACCCCGCGCGTCCTCTGCTCGAACTGGAAAACGTGACCGCTTACTACAAAGACCTTCAGGCACTCTTCGGCATCACGCTGAAAGTGAATGAAGGTGAGATTGTGACGCTGATCGGCGCCAATGGCGCCGGCAAGACGACCACTTTGCGCGTGATCTCCGGAATGAAGCAGCTTGCGGGCGGAACCCTGCACTTTGCCGGACAGGACGTTTCCCGCGTGCCCGCGCATGAAATGGTGGAACGCGGCGTGAGTCATGTTCCGGAAGGCCGCCAGGTCTTCCCGTTTCTTACCGTGCGGGAAAATCTTTCACTCGGCGCCTACACGCCTCGCGCGCGCGGAACCATCAAGCAATCTCTGGAAGAGCAACTCGCATTATTCCCCCGCCTGGCTGAACGTATGGAACAGCTTGCCGGGACTCTTTCCGGCGGCGAACAGCAGATGGTGGCCATCGCCCGCGGGTTGATGGCCAAGCCCAAGCTTCTGCTGTTGGACGAACCATCCCTTGGCTTGGCTCCGAAAATCGTGGATGAAGTCTTTGAGAAAATCCAGCAAGTGCGAAAAACAGGCATCACCATGCTGATTGTGGAGCAGAACGTGGTCAGCGGCCTGACCATATCTGACCGCGGCTACGTGGTGCAGAATGGCTCCATCATCCTGGAGGATGCGTCAAAGAATCTTCTGAGCAATGACATGGTGCGGGCGGCTTACCTGGGACTGTAAACTAGCCCTTTTACCGCGGATCAAGAACCTGCCGCCAATAAACTCGAATCAATACAAGTCGTCTCTGGCTGGTATCGGCTGCTTCGCAAATGTCTCCTACAAAGTAAAACCAGCACACAAAGAGCGGCATGCTGAACCACGCATAATTGCTGTCATATCGATACCCCTAACGAGAGGCACTTGACGTTCACAGATAAAGCGCCGCAGGCGCGACTGAAAGTAGCCCGGCATGCCGCGAAGCAGGTACTGGGTAAGCGCGGGCGAGGCGGACTTGCGCGTTGAGCCCGCCGCAACAAAAGCATCCCGAAAGCAACCACAAGTTAGTGATCAATGCAGTTGGAGTGTAGCGACAATAACGAAGTCCCGCCAGGGACGGCTGAACACGCGTACTTCCTCGGGGTGGAGCAGGCATTCATGCCTGCGTTAAAGCGAGAAATAATTTGGCCTTCAGGCCCTGAGGCGTTCTACCTGACCCTCGACAACCAACTCGCCCATCCAATTATTCCCAATCCGTTTTGTATTTTTCATTTCCTTCCATCGTTTGCTGATCGTTTCTGTTCGCGAATTTGAAATTCAAGCCGGAATAAAACTTCGCCCGCGAAGTTATGAACAGTGCAACAACGATTCAACGTACAAGGAGACTCAAATGAAAAACATCCTCAATCGCACTCTTGCTCTCGCAATCATGGCGTCAAGCATCGCTGGTTCAGCCGCGGCTGAAACCAAACCCTGTAGTGACCAGCAAAACTCGACTCAGTCGAGCGCTTCGAAAGCTGACAAGCATTCCAAAAAGGCAAAACAGACAAAACAGACAAAACCCAAACAGGAACAGCCGGACAATAGCTTTTACGCGATCTTTGGATAAGGCCGCATTGGTCCGCGGCAAAAAACTCTCTCCTCACTCTGCAATTCACAACAGATACGGCAGCGTCGGTTAATTTTGATGCTGCCATCATTTTTGTTGTCGCTGCGCTCCAACCCCCTTCACGAGCTAATTTTGTGGTAACGCATGGATGCTCCTGTTGCGGCCGGCTCGGCACGAGTCGGTCTCACCCTGAACGCCGCCCAATTTTGGCAGTTCTGGCAATACCGGCGATTTTGGCAATTGTTTTCGTGATTCACGTTCATTCGCGGCCAAAGAAGTTGCTGAGTTACGGCCCTGGCTTACCGCCCTGACTTACAATGAAGTGTGGCAAAGCATTCCGTCCGACTGATCGCCGTTGACATTGACGGCACCCTCACCGATCCCGACTACAAAATCTCCGCCCGCAACTATGCCGCGCTGCGTGAAGCCCATTGCGCCGGCATACAAATCGTGCTGGCCACCGGCCGGCGCCATGACTATGCCATGCCTGTGGCCCGTGAACTCGGCTTCCCTATCTGGCTGATCAGTTCCAACGGCGCATTAGTCAGGTCCAGCGAGGGCGCGACTGACTTCACTGACCGGCTCCCTGCCAGCTCAGCCCTGAAGCTGATCCGGCATATGGACGCATTTCGCGGAAACGCTGTGCTGACGTTTGATCGTTCGGCGAACAAGCAAGGCAATGACTCTCTGGTGCTGGAGCGTGCCGACGAGTTAAACGCGAGCATCTCGCGCTGGATGGACGCGAATCGTCCTTATATAAAGATCGTCTCGCCCCTGGAAGACGCGCTCAGCGAAGATCCGATCCAGGCAATGTACTGCGGTTCCGTGGCCAGAATGGTGGGCGCACAGCAGCGCCTCTCTCAGGCCGACTTTGGCGACGAGCTCACCGTCCTGCGCACGCAATATGACCATCGCGACCTTTGTATTCTGGACATCCTCACCCGCGATTGCTCCAAAGGGCATGCTCTGCGGAGACATGCAGAACAACACGGCATTCCGCCCGCCGAAATCATGGCCATTGGGGACAATTACAACGATCTGGAAATGCTTGAATATGCAGGACTTCCCGTGGTCATGGCCAACGCCGACCTCGGTTTGAAGCAGCGCGGCTTTCACGTGACCGGCAGCAACTCTGAAAGCGGCGTGGCTTTGGCCATTGACCAGCTTTTTGGGGCTGGCTTTCCGGCTCTAATTCGGGGACAATAAATGTCTTGGGTCAAAATGTCTCTTCTTAGACCAGTTGCGATCGGAGTTCTTCTGCTGGCAGCGCAGATTTCAGCTTCCGCGGCGGAGATTGCCGTGCTGCGCAATGGTTCGCAGGTCAGCTTTGTGCGCAAAGAGGAGATCGACTCTACTACCACCCGCCTTTACCTCTCCAGCGGGCACCTGGATCTTGCAACGGCTGACATAGCGTCCTTTGAAAAAGAAGAGACGCCAGTCCCATTGGCTGACGTGAACAAAAGCGCGGCTGTCACGAACACGAATCCGGTAGTCGCCACGGTTTCATCAGAGCCATCAGCGTCGCAGAAGTCAGCTAGTATTCCGGCGACCACAACGGTCCCGGTCACGCAGCCTGAGCTGGACCAACTTGTGCGTGAGGCGGCAGCAAAGAACCGGCTCGACCCTGATTTTGTCGCCAGCGTGATCCGTGCGGAAAGCAATTTCAAGCCACATGCCGTATCACCCAAGGGCGCGCGCGGATTGATGCAGTTGATGCCGTCAACCGCAGCCGAGCTCGGCGTGGCCGACGCGTTCGACCCCAAGGCCAACATCGAAGCGGGCACCGCTCATCTGAATGCCCTTCTCAACATGTATCATGACGATCCGGTGAAGGCGCTGGCTGCCTACAATGCCGGCGCGCATCGCGTGGAGCAGTACCACGGCGTGCCTCCCTATCGTGAGACGCGTGCTTATGTTTCCAAAATTGTCCGCGACTTCAACGCTAAGAAACGCGCGCAGAACAAGACCCTTCCGGCAACCACCAAGAAGACTGGTACCAGCACTGCGAAAGATCCGGCGCCGGCCGCCAGGAAGAAAGTTAAAGCCACCCACCCGCAACAAGCCAGCGTTTCCAAAGCCAACAAACCTGCCTGAGACATTCCATTACAATGAGTAAGCTCAACTGCGGGATAGGCTCGCTCTTACGCAGTGTATCCGTTCCAGAAAACCTGAATGAATAAGCGAAAAATCCTGCTCACTGCGGTGGTCGCAATTGTCCTTGGCGCGCTCGTGTTTCTCCAGGTAAAGACGTGGAGAAAATTTGACTGGCAGTCTTTCAAGGAACAGACAGAAGACGTTAATGTCGGACTGATTGCGCTGGGAGTAGCCATCATCTACTTTGACTACTATCTGCGAGCGCTGCGCTGGAAAATCCTGTTGCGTCCCGTGTGCGACGTAAAAACGACGCGCCTGGTAGCGCCCACCATGATTGGCTTTACCGCGCTGGCACTGCTGGGACGGCCGGGTGAATTCATACGGCCGTTTCTGATCGCGCGCAAAGAAAATCTCACCATGTCTTCACAGCTGGCGGTGTGGGTTGTAGAACGATTGTTTGATGTAGGCGCCTTTGCTGTGATCATGGCCGTGAACGTCCTCTTGTCGTCCGACCTTAAGAACCTTCCCGGGTTTGCCGACGGGGCGACCAGGAAAATCGGCATGTTCCACCCATCGGCCTTCCAACTTTTTGAAGCCATTGCCTTCGGATTGCTTGCCGCCGTGCTCCTCGGCGCCTTGTTCGCGTTCCTGATTCGCCGCAATCCAGAAGGTACAGCCAGGCTGATTGAGCGGGTGTTTGGAAAAATCTCGCCCCCCCTGGGCAAAGGCCTTTCGCATCGTGTGCACACCTTCGGCCAGGGCCTGGATACCATCCACGACTTCTCATCTTTTCTTCAACTCTCCGGAATATCTGTCGCACTCTGGCTTCTGATCGGCGCAACCTACTATTGCGTAACGCACGCATATGGCGACGTTGGGCCAAACATGACACTCTCCAGCGCCTTGCTCCTGACCGGCGCGAGTGTGGCCGGAGGCACCCTGCAGCTTCCTGTCGTCGGCGGCGGATCACAGCTCGCGACCATCGGCACCATGGTTGGCGTCTTTCAATTTCCTAAAGAACTGGCCATTAGCTGCGGCATGATGCTCTGGCTGGTGACGTTTATGTCGGTCATTCCGCTGGGACTGATTCTGGCGCACTCTGAGCATGTATCCCTGCGCAAGCTTCGGGATGAAAGCCAGGTGGAAGAAGAAAAGGCGCTGGAAGAAAACTAGATGAATTTGGGTACTTGAGTAATTTCGTAATTGGGTAATTTGGGGGCGGGTTCTCAGAGTGACTGCAGCTCAATTTTGAGTTTTCAAATTACTAAATTACCAAATTACTCAATTACCAAATCACCTGCATCCGCTACCTATAGCGTGTCCCGCTATGTCTGATACAATCAACGGTATCCTATCTTCAAGACAGAGTTGTGTTTAGCACCCATGAAATGTCCTTTTTGCGGGTTCGAGAACGATAAAGTTGTGGACTCGCGTGAGAGTAAAGAAGGCGAATCCATTCGCCGCCGCCGTGAATGCCTGAAATGCGAAAAGCGCTTCACCACCTACGAGCGCATTGACGAAATCCCCTACATGGTTGTGAAGAAAGATGGCCGCCGGGAGAAGTTTGAGCGCCAGAAGGTCCTTGCCGGCGTGCTACGGGCCTGCGAAAAGCGGCCGATATCCATGGGGAAGATGGAGCAGATCGTCAATGACGTGGAGCAGTTTGTGGTGGATTCGCCCGAGCGTGAGCGGACGGCCAGCGAACTGGGCGAGTTGATCATGGAGCGGCTCAAACTGATTGACAAAGTCGCCTACATTCGCTTTGCATCCGTCTATCGCGATTTCCAGGACGTAAATGAATTTCACTCCGAACTGGAACAACTCCTCAACGCGAACCCGGAGAAGCAGAAATCAATCAAGGCGAAGATCTCTTCGAAACAATAACTTTCGAAACAATAAAAGTTAAAATCGGAAAAACTAAAATCGGGGCAAGGTAGGTTGGAATGGCACACAAGGTAACGTTGATTCCGGGCGACGGCATTGGCCCCGAAGTGACTCATGCAGCGGTACGCGTGATCGAAGCCGCGGGAGTAAAGGTTGACTGGGAAACCGTAAACGCGGGCGCCCAGGCCTTTGAGAAATACGGCAAATACATTCCCAAAGAGCTCACGGAATCCATCCAGCGGACCGGCGTTGGCCTGAAAGGCCCAGTCACCACGCCCATTGGCGGCGGCTTTGCCAGCATCAACGTACAGCTTCGCAAGCAGTTTGAGCTCTATTCCAACTTCCGTCCAGTCAAGAGCCTTCCTTCCCTGCCCACGCGTTTCCCCAATGTTGACCTGGTGATTGTGCGTGAGAACACGGAAGGCGAGTATTCCGGAATTGAACATGAAGTTGTGCCCGGTGTGGTGGAAGCGCTCAAGATCATCACAGAGAAGGCGTCCACGCGCATTGCGCGCTTTGCTTTCGAGTATGCGCGCCGCGAAAAACGCAAAAAAATACACGCCATCCACAAAGCCAACATCATGAAGATGAGTGATGGTCTTTTTCTGCGCTGCTGCCGTGACGTGGCCAAAGAATATCCGGAGATCACCTACGGCGAGCACATCATTGACAACACCTGCATGCAACTGGTGATGAATCCTTACCAGTATGACGTGCTGGTCATGGAAAATCTATACGGCGACATTATTTCCGACCTCTGCGCTGCGTTTGTCGGTGGCCTGGGCATGGTTCCGGGCGCCAATCTGGGCGACGGTTGCGCCATATTTGAAGCCGTGCACGGCTCCGCACCGGACATTGCTGGCAAAGACATGGCTAATCCAACGGCGGTGCTGCAATCGGCTGTGCTGATGCTCCGTCATCTGCACGAAGTGGAAGCCGCGGATCGCGTCTATAATGCGCTGGAAAAGACCTACAAAGAAAAGAAACACACCACGCGCGACGTGGGCGGCTCGGCAGGCACCGTGGAGTTTACTGACGCGATCATTGCCAACCTCGAAGCCGTGGCCGTAGCCGCAAAATAACGCAAGAAAACAAAGTCAGTGTTGAAACGGCTGCGGGTAAGCAAAGGAAAGGCTCATTCCTTACGCCGTAGTCCCGCGCGGAGCGCCAAAAGCCCCTCATGCGATATCATTTCTGCGAGCCATGAAAATCATACCTTGTTCTTTCCTTATGGGCATCTGTCTGCTCGCGATGGCGGGCTGTAGCCAGCGATCACAGCCTGCATCTGATTCGTCAAAACCGGCTTCGTTTGTCACCGTCGATCCCAATACCACCGGCCAAATCACCGGCATCATCAGTTTTTCTGGTCCTATTCCCAAACTTTCCACCATCGATATGACGGCCGACCCCATGTGTCCGCAGAAAGCGCAGCCGGCAGAGACCATCGCAACCAAAAACGGCAAGCTGGCAAATGTGTTTATCTACGTTAAAGACGGCCTGCCGCAGGGAGCGTTCCCCTCGCCGACTACTCCGCTTGTGCTTAGCCAGAAAGATTGCCGCTACAGTCCGCGCATGATGGGCGTGATGGTGAAGCAGCCATTCAAGATTCTGAATGACGACCAGGCCAATCACAACATACACGACATGCCCAGCCACAATCCGCAGTGGAATGAAGAGCAGAAGCCAACAGACCAGCCGATCACCAAAAAATTTCCCAATCCGGAGATGATGCTGGCGTTGCAGTGCAATCAGCATCCCTGGATGCGGGCCTATGTAAACGTAATGCCTCATCCCTATTTCGCCGTGAGCGATGACGACGGTAAATTCGAGATCAAGGACCTGCCTCCGGGTGAGTACACGCTGGCGGCGGTGCATGAGAAATTCGGGGAGAAAACCATCAAAGTGAAGATAGCGAACAAAGACAACGTTAAGGCCCAGTTCAATTTTTCTGCTGCTGCACAATAAGAGTTTTAGAATTGGGAGCGGGTTACGGATTTGGAAAACAATTCACCTCGGCTGACCGTAGGTGGACACACACCTCTCGATTGGGCGCTCCTGGATGGCCACTTTGAAGTGATCAAAATTCTTGAACACAACAAACGCGATGGCTCTACATAAGGTAGGGATCTCTCGCTTCGCTCGAGATTTAAGAAAAGCCAGCCAGTGCTAAAATAGATGTTCTCCCAAGGAGCTGTTCTGACCCCCGTCCCCTACAACGCTGCGCATCATCGGTTCACTGTTTTTGTCGCCGTACTGGCATTTCTTCTGCTCATTGCCGGCGGCCTGGTGACCAGCAACAATGCCGGTCTCGCCGTCCCTGACTGGCCTACCAGCTTCGGTTCCATGTACCGGATGCCGCAGATGATTGGCGGCGTGAAGTTCGAGCATGGCCATCGCGTGGTAGCCGAAGTTGTGGGCCTGCTCACCATTGTTGTGGCTATCTGGACGTGGATGGTGGACAAGCGCCGGTGGATGCGCGCACTCACCATTGGCGCTGTGCTGGGTGTGGTGTTTCAGGGCGTGCTCGGCGGACTGACTGTACTGAACTTTCTTCCCCCGGCCATCTCAACCGCGCATGGCGTGGTCGGACAGACAATGTTCTGCGTTCTGGCGGCAATCGCCGTATTCACCAGCAAGAGCTGGCTGGATGAACCTTCCGAACGCATTACCCTGAAAGATGCCAAGCCGCTCATCCGGCATTCATGGATGCTGATCGGCTTCCTCTATATCCAACTCATTCTGGGCGCGGCCTTCCGGCATGTGTGGACCAAGTGGGGGCCGGTTGGTTCCAATCACTGGCCCGTCCACAAGATTGTCCACATGTTTCTGTATCCCCACATCCTGAACGCACTGTTTGTCGCCGGGCTGATTCTATATCTCGCGATGCGCGGACTCAGCAAACATCCCAACATCCCCCACATCAGGAAGCCGGCCATGGGCCTGCTCATGCTGCTGATCCTGCAACTTTTGCTGGGCGTGGCTGCCTATATTGTCCGCGTGGTGCAGGGCGTGAATGATGTCCAGCCAACCATTGGCCTTGTGGGCGTAACCGTGGCACATCTCGGGGTAGGAGCACTGATTCTGGCTTTGACGGTGGTCTTCACCATACAGTCGTATCGCCATCGTGGCGAGGCGGCGGATGTTCTGCCATTCGATAGGTTGCGCGAGGTGGCCAAAGCATGAGTACCACCGTGGCCGCTCCCGTCGCGATCAAAAAGTTTTCTCTTCTGGGCGACTATGCCCAGCTCTTCAAAGTCCGTGTAACAACGTTGATCGTAGTCACCGCGTGGACTGGATGCTATATGGCATCTTCCAAGAGCGGCGTTTCGTCGCTTTCGTGGACGCTGTTGAACGCCCTGTGGGGTATCGGTCTTACTTGTGCAGGTTCTGCGGCACTCAATGAAGTCATTGAGCACAAGCTGGACGCGCTGATGAAACGCACGCGCAATCGTCCCATTCCTGCTGGAAGAATGGATCTGACTACAGGATGGATAGCCGGCATTGCCGCAACTCTGCTGGGATCGATTTCCCTGGCGCTTACCACCAACGTCCTGACCGGCGCGCTGGCTCTGGCGACGGCGTTGACCTATCTCTGCCTGTACACGCCACTCAAGCAGCTATCGCCGATCTCTACTTTTGTGGGTGCATTTCCCGGTGCCATGCCGCCGTTGCTCGGCTGGACGGCGATCCGCGGGCGCGTTGAGCCCGAAGCAATCGTTCTTTTTCTCATCGTCTTTTTCTGGCAGTTCCCGCACTTCCAGGCCATCGCGTGGATGTATCGCGACGAGTACGAAGCCGCCGGAATCAAGATGCTGCCCGTAGTGGACAAAGCCGGCCAAAGCACCATCCGCCAGATGCTTTCCTACTGCGCCGCACTCCTGCCGGTGAGTCTGCTGCCGGCGTTACTGCGCATGTCAGGCCGCATTTATCTTGCGGGAGCAATGGTCCTCGGGCTGGGCTTTCTCTATTTCGTTTTCCGGCTGGCGCGGACCAAGCTTCCCACAACGGCGCCGGAATCACGCAAGCTGGCCCGTCATCTTCTTCAGGCATCCGTTATTTATTTGCCGGTGTTGTTTGCGCTGATGATGTTAAACGTGGTGCACTTCTAATCCTCAACTGATCATTGACCAGTTACCTATGACCGATTACTCTCTGTTTCCGGCCTTAAACGCGACGCTCAACGGCGCCAGCGCGATATTCATCACCACCGGCCGTGCGCTCATCCGTCGCAATAATGTCCGCATGCACCGGGCGTGCATGCTCGCGGCAGTGTTCACATCAAGTATTTTCCTTGGCTGTTATCTCTACTATCACGCGCATGTAGGATCAGTACATTTCCCCGGAACCGGCATCGCCCGCGGCATTTACTTAACGCTGCTGATCTCGCACACGTTGCTGGCTGCTGCGGTGCCGCCGCTGGTGATAACCACGCTGGTATTTGCGCTGCGGGAGAAATTTGATCGTCACCAGCGCATAGCCCGCTGGACGTATCCCATATGGCTCTACGTTTCGGTGACCGGTGTGCTGGTCTATCTCATGCTTTACAAGGTCTATGGCGCGCACCCCTAGTTCGCTTTTCTTTCCCGGTCTGGGCTGGTATATTGTCCGAATTATTTAAAGGAAAAGATCTCCCATGGCAAAAAGCGTAAATAAAGTAATTCTGATCGGAAATCTGGGGAAGGACCCTGAAGTTAAGTTCACCCCCAGCGGAACGCCGGTGGCAAAGTTCAGCCTGGCTACCAACGAGCGCTACAAAGACAAAGCCGGCGAGTGGCAGGACCGCACGGAGTGGCACAACATTGTCGCCTGGCAGCGGCTGGCCGAAATTGTTGGCGAATACGTGAAAAAGGGATCGAAAATCTACATTGAAGGCCGCATCACCACTTCAAGCTGGGAAGACAAGCAGAGTGGCGAAAAGAAATACCGCACAGAGATCGTAGCCCATGACCTGGTCCTGTTGAGCGGCCGTGGCGACGGCGAGGGCGGCGAAGGCGGTGGAAGCCGTTTCCAGCGCAGTGGGGCGAGTTCCAGCGGCGGTGGCATGGACCAGCGCACGCAGCATTCTGATGAAATGGCTTCGCAGGCCGAAATCACCGACGAAGATATCCCGTTCTAGCAAATCAACATTGAAAAGCCACGAGGCCGTCCACGCGCCGAGTGGCGCTGCAACGGGAGCCGTCATGCTGCAAGGTGGAAAAATACTGCTGAGCGGTTTACCTGCAATACGAAGGCGAAAAGCCACGAGGCCGTCCACGCGCCGAGTGGCCCTGCAACGGGAGCCGTCATGCTGCCAGGTGGAAAAATACTGCTGAGCGGTTTACCAGGAATACGAAGGCGAAAAGCCACGAGGCCGTCCACGCGCCGAGTGGTGCTGCAACAGGAGCCTTCATGCTGCAAGGTGGAAAAATACTGTTGAGCGGTTTACCTAAGAATGAAAGAGAGCCGGCCCTTGCTGGCTCTCAACTTTCCGCCGTAAATCGATCCACGCGCAATAGTACATTGTCCATCATCGCCCCTCGGGACCGCTCAGTCACGAAAGGGTACATGGCCGACATGCAATATTCGTCATTCCGAATGACAAAATTTGTCATTTCGGGCTAAAATAACGAGACACGCAATAATTCTGGAGTTTCTATCGCGTCGTTTGCGATGTCCATAAGTTACTTGCCTGTATAGATTTAGACAGTTTACGCTTCTTTACATTGGCGGGCGGCAGTCTGAAAGGCAGCCAACATGCAATGTTATGTTCCGAAGATTGAGTTCTCTACCAGCTCTTCAGAGGCATAGCATTCCGCGGCCTTTGGCCGGGGCAAGGTATAGGGATTCCAAAGAGGAGATTTTTGAATGCGCAAACAAAAGGGTTTTTCACTTATCGAACTGCTGATCGTGGTCGCGATCATTCTCATCATCGCGGCCATCGCGATCCCGAACCTGCTCCGCTCGAAGATGTCGGCGTCAGATTCCGCCGCAGCCAGCACACTTCGCACGCTAAACACGGCACAGGTAACGTTCGCCACTGCTTATCCATCAGTCGGCTACGCCGCTTCGTTCACCTTGTTGGGACCGAACCCGACCGCAGGCCTCTGCGACTCGCTCACCGGCGCTTGCTTGATTGACAACGTTTTGGCCGCAACCCCCTTAGGCCCGAACGACAGCACGGGGACTAAGGTCTATTGCACAACTTCTGACGCTGTGATTCGTCAGCAAGTGGCTTCCCCTCCGACGGCTGCCAACTCGGTGACGATCGCTGTGTGCCAGGGTAACACGTACGGCGCACTGCGCAACTAACGTTTAGCTTTTCGGCAAGTACCTGGGGGAGGGTATAAGCCAAAAGAGGAGCACGGCAGAAATGCCGTGCCCTTTATTATTTGCGCCGCAGCAAGCCCTGTTTTGTCAGAACAAATGACACATTTTGTCAGTTTTGGCAGTCTTCAGTGATCTTCGAGCAAACTGAGCTATTTGCATTCATTTAAGAAATCATTATTTTTTTCAACAGCTTACCTGAATAGAGGCTGTAAAGATCGACTGGGAGCCGGAAATGGTGCTCAAGATGCGAACAACGAATGCGAGTCACGTCCCGATGCTGTAGGAAAAGAACGCCAGCGGGGGAACGAAGGATTCAAGAGGAGATTTCTTACATGCGCAAACAAAAGGGCTTTTCTTTGATCGAGTTGCTGATCGTGGTCGCGATCATTCTTATCATCGCCGCCATTGCAATCCCGAACCTGCTGAGATCCAAAATGTCGGCGTCAGATTCCGCGGCAGCCAGCACACTTCGCACTCTCAACACGGCACAGGTAACCTTTGCCACTGCTTATCCATCAGTCGGCTACGCCGCTTCGTTCACCTTGTTGGGACCGAACCCGACCGCAGGCCTCTGCGACTCGCTCACCGGCGCTTGCTTGATTGACAACGTTTTGGCCGCAACCCCCTTAGGCCCGAACG
>WNFA01004828.1_pt1 | contig 19181 bp, 17 predicted proteins | sample 5400481 | NCBI WGS metagenome assembly WNFA01 (sample SAMN13153340, study PRJNA577476) | soil metagenome | isolation source: 120 cm saprolite under Douglas fir tree site 2 hole 1 replicate 2 | place: USA:California | collected 2015-04-18
CCAGGTGCGGCTTCTGACCCCCGACCGCGGGGAGCTGCCCAGCGTCCAGCTGCCGGCGTGCCATCTCGACCGCGGCATCGGCGCGGCGTTCGGTCGCCGATCGGTCGTCGTCTGCAAGCCTGGGTCCCATGACCGAGTTCAATGCTGTGTTGAGAACAGCTCCACCATCGGCATCGAGCCACCCGTCGATCCGGTAGACCCCATCAAGCGTCTGGCTGAGGTGAAGGAAGCGGCGGTCGTGCGCCTTGTTGGCGTCGCTGAGAACGCCCTCGGAGTCGAGGCAGTGCTTCACGTGCCAGATCGCTCGCTGCAATCGCCAGGGGCAGACTTCCTTGGCCGTCTCGACCAGGATGGTCTCCGCCTCGGCCTCGAATTTGTCGCCGAGCTGGCTTGCTGCCTCCGCGATCAGGGTCACGTGGCGGTAGCTAATGTCGCCCTCGGCGAGGGCCTGCTCCGTCTGCGGTAGAGCCACCAGCTTCCGGGACGTAGCGACCCGCTCCGACGCCGTGGTAGCTGTCAGGTTCAGCTGCCAGCGCAGCCAGGCTCGCGCGCTCAGCGCTCCGGAAGGGGCGTAACCCTGGCCGCTGTCGAAACGGCGGAGCCGGCGCAGTCCCTCGGCCTGGACGCGATTGACGATGCGCTGGAGCGCGAGCTGGTCATCGCCCATCGCCTCCGCCGGCAACGCGTTGAGGTCCTCTTCACCGAGGCGATTGAGCAACGAATTGATCTCTTGAAAGACCTCTCCCGAGGTCCAACTCCCCCGGTCCCCAGTTCCAGAACACATGTTCGTATTGTATCGAAACTATGTTCGGTGTCAATGATTTCGCAATGTTAATTTGCGAACTTCACTACCCCACCAGGCGATCCGCATTTGCCTCCATGCGGCCCCAACTCCTTTTCCCAGCTCTTTCCCGAACTCGCTTCTCCCCACCCGGGTGCCTCCCGCGCCTGCGGCGCGGGGACCCCAGAGGACGGCCGACCTCCCCGCCTGGCGGGGAGGCGAGATCCGCCTCCGGGCCTACAGCGACTCCCTCTTCCCAGTCCTTAGCCCCGGCGGGACTCCCTCCGGTGTGCTACTTGATCGGGTGAGTCGCGGCCCACCAGATTCCGCCGGTCAGCGCCGCGGCCAGAGGCACCAACGCGGCCAGCAGCCACAGCCGCCACCAGATCGGCCGGTCGAGGCCGCGCACGAGCTCATGGCCGCAGAAACCGCAGTACCGGTCGAAGGGTCCGGCGATGCCTCGACAGCTTCCGCACTGGTGCAGCTGAAGGCCACAGTGCCCGCAGCGCGACTCCTCGGAGTGGTCCATGACCACCATGGCGGGTTGATCGCAGCGCGGGCACAGGCTGGGCGCGACCAGCGCGAGCGGCGGAAGTTTCATCGGTCTAAATCTCCGTGATCACTGGGATCACCATCGGACGGCGCCGAGTCTGCTTGTAGACGGTCCTCGAGACCGCGTCGTGAATGGCCTCGTTGAGGATGTTCACGTCGGCGTGAGTGTCCGCAAACTTTCGGAGGCTGTCCAGGACCGCTCTCCGCGCATCCGCCATGAGTTTGGCGGAAAGCTCGGGCTCGATGACCCCTCGCGAGACGAGGTCAGGGCCGGCGCGGACCATGGCAGTATCGCGATCGAGAACCAGCGTAACGACCAGGATCCCGTCCTCGGCTAGGTGCCGGCGGTCGCGAAGGACCGCCTGCTCGACGTCGCCCACGCCCAGCCCGTCCACGAACACCAGTCCGGTCGCGATCTTGTCCCCTTTCCGCATCGAGTCAGGTTGCAACTCGACCGTCTCACCGTCTTCGACCACCAGGATCCGATCGGCCCCGATGCCCGCCTCGCGAGCAAGGTCGGCGTGCTGGTAGAGCTGACGGTACTCGCCATGAACAGGGATGAAATAACTCGGTCTGACCGCGTCGATCATCTCGCGCAGCTCGTCCTTCTGTGCGTGCCCGGTGACGTGCACATGGCCGACCTCGGAGTAGAACACGTGCGCCCCGTGGCGGTACAGGTTGTTGACCGTCTGGTGCACGCTGCGCTCGTTGCCCGGGATCGGTCGCGCTGAGATTACGACCCAGTCGCCCTTCAAGACGTTGACCGCCGGGTGGCGCTGGGCGGCAAAGCGCGCCAAGGCGGACATCGGCTCGCCCTGGCTGCCGGCCGTGAGAAGCAGTAGCTTCGACGGCGCCACCTTGTCGACACTCTCGAGCTGGACCGTGAGTCCTTCGGGCACCTTGAGGAAACCAAGCTCCCGAGCGGTCTTGAAGTTGGTCTGCAGGCTCCGCCCGACCACGGCCACTTTGCGGTCGAACTGCACCGCCATCCTCACAAGGTGCTGAATCCGGTGGATGTTGGAGGCGAAGTTCGCGACCACGATGCGCCCGGGCGCCTCTCCGAAGATCCGCTCGAAAGGGGCATGCAGGTCTCGCTCCGACCCTGATCGGCCGGACCGCTCCGCGTTGGTCGAGTCGCTGAGCAACAAAAGCACGCCATCGTCACCCAGGCGCCTAAACCGTTCCATGTCCGTTGGATGGCCATCGGGAGGATCGGGGTCCAGCTTGAAGTCGCTCGTGTAAACGACGCGACCGACCGGGGTCTGGATCGCCAGCGCGACCGCGTCCGGAATCGAGTGGCATACAGCCACCGTCTCGACGCGAAACGGGCCGAGCTGCACCGAATCGCCCACACGTACCTCGCGCAGGTCTGATTCGCGCAGGATGCGATGCTCCTTCAGCTTGGGCTTGACGAGGCCTAGCGTCAGCCGCGTGCCGTAAACGGGGACGTTCAGCTTCTTCAACGCGTATGGCAACCCGCCGATATGGTCCTCGTGGCCGTGACTAAGAAAGATCCCCAGCACCTTGCGGCCCTTTTCGAGGAGGTACGAGATGTCGGGTAGAACGAGGTCGATCCCAAGCATGTCCTCCTGGGGGAACATCAGCCCGGCGTCTACGACGAGCACCTGGTTCTCCCACTCCAGCGCCCACATGTTGATGCCGACCTCGCCAAGGCCGCCCAGCGGCAGATACCGTAGCCGCGATTTGCCATTAGGGGCCCCCGCGAACTCACTCCGAAGGCTCTGAGTTCGTGGGGATTTCACAACAGACGCAGCTGCTCGGCTTCCTGTTTGGGGACTGGCAAAGGCTCCGGAGGAGGCGGAGGCGCCAGCAGCTTGTCGAGGTATGCCTTGACGCGGTCGAAGTCGTGTTCGAGGTCCGCCACCAAAGCACCGTTGTGAAGCGCTGCCGCCGGGTGATAGAGCGGCACGTAAGCCACATCGCCGCGGCGCACGAGGCTGCCGTGGATGCGCGAGATCGAACCCTGGCCGGGCAAGAGGCGCTCCAACGCATGACGGCCGAGGACGAGCACGACCTTCGGCTTGATCATCGCCAGCTGGCGGACCAGGTAGGGCGAGCAGGACTCGGCCTCGTTCGGCATGGGGTCGCGGTTTTGGGGCGGGCGGCATTTGAGCACGTTGGTGATGTAGACGTCGGAGCGTCCCAGGCCGATCCGCGCCAGGAGCGTGTCCAGCAACTTGCCCGCGGCGCCGACGAACGGCTCGCCCTGACGGTCCTCGTTGAAGCCTGGCGCCTCGCCCACGATCATGATGTCGGCCGGGCACGGTCCGACTCCGGGCACGGCCTGTGTACGCGTCGCGTGAAGACCGCATTTGACACACGCGCGGACCTCGGTATGGAGTTGCTCGAGCTCGAGCGATGCGCTAGGCGACTTTCACTCCCGTCTTGAACGTGATGAGGTCCCCCGCCTCTCGAATCGTCTGCATCACGGACTTGAGCTGATCATCGGTGAGCGGAACCAGAGGGAGACGGAACGGACCGGCCGGAAAGCCCAGGGCATTGATGACCGACTTGATCGGCACGGGGTTGGCGGCGGTGGTCATGAGCGTCTTGATGACAGGCAGCAGTCCCTGGTGAATCTTGGTCGCGGTTTGATTGTCGGCTCGGTCGTGGGCTTCGATCATCTTCTTCATCGAACGCCCGGCGATATGCGAGACGACGCAGATGACGCCGTCGCCGCCGATCGCAAGCAGTGGCAGAGTCCAGCTGTCATCGCCGCTCCACACCTTGAAATGTTCCGGCTTGCCCGCACAGACCAGGCCGATCTGGTCCAGGTCGCCGCTGGCCTCTTTGACCCCGATGATGCCCGGCAGCTGAGCGCATCGAAGCGTCGTCGCCGCAGACATGTTGATCGCGGTGCGGCCCTGGATGTTGTACATGATCGTGGGGCCGACCTCAGAGATGGCCTTGAAGTGCTGGTACATGCCCTCCTGCGGAGGCTTGTTGTAGTACGGCACCACGGCCAGCAGCGCGTCGGCGCCGGCCTTCATCGCGCGCTCGGAGAGCTTGACCGAGTGGTGGGTGTCATTGCTTCCAGTGCCGGCGACGACCGAGTGTCGCGGGATCGCCTTCTTGATGGCTTTCAGCAGTTCGATCTTCTCGTCATCGCTGAGAGCGGGCGACTCTCCTGTCGTTCCAGACACGACCACGCCGTCGGAGCCATCGGCAACCAGGAGAACAGCGAGCTTCTCGGCCGCCTCATAGTCCACCGACCCGTCGGACTTGAACGGGGTGAGCATCGCCGTGAGCAGACGCCCGATTTGTGTTGCCATCAGAGAACTCCCATTTCAAGTGCGCGCTCGGCGATCTGAACCGCGTTGAGCGCGGCTCCCTTGCGCAGGTTGTCGGAGACCAGCCAGAGCATCAAGCCGTGGCCGGAGGAGAGGTCGCCTCGAATACGGCCAACATACACCTCGTCTTTCCCCGCGACATGGTGCGGGGTCGGGTAGATCTTGGCGTGCGGGTCGTCCTCGATCATGACGCCAGGGGCGCTGCCAAGGACCAGCCGCACGTCGGCCACGCTCGCCTTTTCGTTGGTCTCGATCAAGACCGACTCGCTGTGGCCAATCGGCACCGGCACGCGGACACAGGTGGCGGCGATCGGCAGCTCCGCATCGTGGAGGATCTTGCGAGTCTCGTGGACCAGCTTCATCTCCTCCTCGTTGTAACCGTCGGCGTCCGGTTTCCAGCCGCCGGGAATGACGTTGTACGCCAGCTGGTGTGACGTGGCGGCCACGCTGGGTTCCTTGCCGGCCGCGATCGCCTGGGTCTGGTCTTCGAGCTCGTCCATCAGCGCACGTCCCGCCCCAGACGCCGCCTGGTAGCTGGAGACCACGACTCGCCGGACACCGAACCGCTTGCGCAGCGGCTCGAGCACCATCGTCAGCGGGATCGTCGTGCAGTTCGGGCTGGCGATGATGCCCTCGTTCTCACGGATGTCTTCCGGGTTCACCTCTGGGACCACCAGCGGCACGTTGGCCTTCATGCGCCACGCCGAGCTCTTGTCGATCACCAGCGCCCCCGCCTCGGCCGCAGCCGGAGCGTACAGAAGAGAGACATCGGCCCCAGCGGCGAACATCACGATGTCGATGCCCTTGAAGACGGTTTCGTCCAGGCGCCGCAGGGTCAGGTGCTCGCCGTTGAAAGGCACGCGCGCTCCGACCGATCTCTCGGATGCGAACGCGGTGACGCTGGCCACGGGAAACTTTCGTTGGGCCAGGATCTGCAGCATCTGCTGGCCCACGAGCCCCGTCGCGCCGACGACGGCAACGTTTAGACGCTTGGAGGTGGGCACGACTTCAGTTTAAGTCGATCCGGGCAGGTATGGCGACTGTGAAGCGGACTGCATCGCGTGCGCTTGCTGCCGCTGCAGAACCTCTGCCACGAAGAGCGGATGCACGTTGCGAAGCTCGACGATGCGATCGGTCTGTCCAGGCGCCACCTCCATCACCTTCGCTCGCGGAGAGATCAAAGGTGTGACGACCAAGCGGCCGATCAGGCCGGCGACCAAGAACAACACGCCCAGCCAAAACGACACGCCGGCGATCGTCGAGGCAGTGGGATCGTTGGACGAGAATCCGAAAATCGCGGCGATCAACCAAGAAACTGGCCACGCAATCAACAGGACGAGCGGAATCCAGAACGCGAGCGTCACGGTCCGGCTGCTTGAGCGGGTCAGGGGGAGGTAACCACCGGCTCGCTGCGACACCAGCGCGACTACGATCGCGAAGGCGATGAACCCGAGGCCGCCGAGGCAAACCAGGATCAGCAGCGCGTAGGTCCAATCGGGCGCGGTCGCGAACTTGAATTTCTTCCATGTCTCGGCCGGGCGGCCGGTCATCGCACAAACCGGCGGGAAGTCGTTCGCCCACAGCTGCGAGGCCCAGACCTGGACCTTACCCAAGTCGCAAGCCGAGCAGCTCGTCGAGGCCGCGGTAGAAACGTGGCTCGCTCGTCACCTTGCGGATGGCTAGCAGCACTCCCGGCACATAAGCCTCGCGACTCGTCGTGCGATGGGCAATGGTGAGGGTCTGGCCGGGGAGACCGAAGATCACCTCCTGGTCCGCGACGAACCCGGGCAGCCGGATGCTGTGCACCCCCACGCCTCCCTCCTCCCCACCGCGCGTGCCCTCGAGCGTGACCTTCTCGGCCACCTTGTGACTAAAGGGTTTGCTCCCGCGCCGCGCCGCCAGGCGCTTCGCCGTCGACAGCGCAGTGCCCGACGGAGCATCGAGCTTGGCGGCATGGTGCATCTCGATCACCTCCGCCGCGTCGAAATGAGGGGCGGCGATTTCGGCCAGATGCATCATCAGCACGGCGCCGACTGCGAAGTTGGGCGCGACGATTCCGCCCAGCCGCTTTTCCTTGCATGCGGCCTCGATGCGGTCGATGCCGTCGGCGGCAATCCCGCTGGTGCCGACCACAGGCGCCGCGCCTGCGGCGATCGCCGCGAGTGCGTGGTGCAGAGCGACCGCCGGGCGTGTGAAGTCCACGAGCGCTTGTGGCCGCTTCTCGCGCAGGAATGCGCCCAGGTCGTCGCCGGCGCCGACTCCGCCGACGTATTCGAAATCCGGCTCACCGGCGAGTGCCGCTGCGAGGATCGAGCCGACCTTGCCGCGGTGACCGGCGACCGCGACTTTGACCGGCCCGCTCATCTACCTGCGGCCGCGTCCGCCGCCGTTGCGGCCCCCGCGGTCTCCCCCGCGGAAGCCACCCTCGCGTGGGGGCGGCGGTGGGGACGCCAGCGCTGTAGCCATGGCCTCCTTGTCGATCTTTTCCTCGATGGGCTTGCCCTCGGCGGTCAGCTCATCGATCGCGGCCTGGCGGCTCAGGTTGAGCCGGCCCTGGCTGTCGATCTCGGTCGCCTTGACGACGATCTCGTCGCCCACATTGGCGACCTCCTCCACCCGATCGACACGGTGGTCGGTCAGCTTGGAGATGTGAACCAGGCCGTCCTGGTTTGGCAGCACCTCGACGAACGCGCCGAAGGGCATGATGCGGACGACCTTGCCTTTGTAGATCTTGCCCACCTCGACCTCGTCGGTCAGGCCCTTGATCCAGTCGATCGCCCTCTGGCCGGCCTCCTGGTCGACTGCCGCGATGAAGACCCGCCCATCGTCCTCGACGTCGATCTGGGCGCCGGTCTCTTCGGTGATCTTGCGAATCATCTTGCCTCCTGGGCCGATGATGTCGCGGATCTTGTCGGGGTTGATCTGAATGGTTGTGATGCGTGGCGCAAACGCGCTCATCTCGCTGCGTGGGCGCGGCAGGACGGCCAGCATCTTGTCCAGCACGAACAGCCTCGCCACGCGAGCTTGCTCCAGCGCCTGGGCCAGGATCTCGTGCGTCAGACCCTGGACCTTGATGTCCATCTGCAGCGCGGTGATGCCGTCCTTGGTGCCGGCCACCTTGAAGTCCATGTCACCCAGGTTGTCTTCGACGCCCTGGATGTCGGTGAGCACCGCAAATTTGCCTTCGCGTGTCACCAGGCCCATCGCGATGCCCGCGACCGGGGCCTTGATGGGTACGCCGGCGTCCATGAGCGACAGGGTCGAGCCGCATACGGCCGCCATCGACGTGGATCCGTTGGAACTGAGGATCTCGGAGACCAACCGCATGGTGTACGGCCACTCGTCGACCGAGGGAATGACGGCGAGCAGGGCTCGCTCGGCGAGCGCACCGTGACCGATCTCACGGCGGCCTGGGCCGCGCAGCGGCCGAGCCTCGCCGACCGAGAACGGCGGGAAGTTGTAGTGGTGCATGTACCGCTTGAACTCGTCCGGTGAAAGTCCGTCCAGCTTCTGCTGGTCGGACATCGAACCGAGGGTCGCGATCGTCAGTGCCTGCGTCTGGCCGCGGGTGAACAGACCGGAGCCGTGCGTGCGCGGGAGCACCCCGACCTCGACCGTGATCTGGCGCACGTCCTTGAGGCCGCGACCGTCCGGGCGCACGCCCTCCTCGATGATCCGCTGGCGGACGCGGTCCTTGACCTTCTTGTCGAACAGCTTGCCGAGGATGTCCGCATGCTCTGGGAACCGCTCGCCGAGCTCGGCGATGGTGCGCTTGCGCAGCTCGTTGACCGCCGCCTCGCGGGCCGCCTTGTCAGGGTTGAACGCGGCCGTATCAAGGCGCAGGGCGAGGTACTCGCTGACCACCTCGACGATCTGGTGCGGGAATGGCGCCGGCGTGAACTCGAACTTGGGCTTGCCGACCTCACGCTGAAGCTCGAGCTGCCCGGCGCAAACCTGTTTGATCGCCTCGTGCGCCATCTCGAGGGCTTCCAGGACGACCTGCTCGGTCACGCCCTTGGCCCCAGCCTCCACCATGAGGATGGCGTCGGCCGTGCCGGCGACCACGAGGTCGAGCTCGGATTCGCCGATGCGGGACATCGGCGGGTTGACGATGAGATGGCCGTCCAGGTGGCCCATGCGGACCGCCCCGACCGGTCCCGCGAACGGGATGTCCGAGATCACCAGCGCGGTCGAGGCGCCGTTGATGCTCAGGATCGTCGGATCGTTCTCCTGGTCGACCGAAAGCACGGTTGACACCACCTGGACGTCGAGCCGGAACCCATCCGGGAACAACGGCCGCAGGGGCCGGTCGGTGAGTCGCGAGGCCAGGATGGCTGCTTCGCTCGGCCTGCCCTCGCGGCGCATGAAAGCGCCTGGGATCTTGCCCGCCGCATAGAGCTTCTCCTCGTAATCGCAGGTGAGCGGGAACCAGTCGATTCCCTCTCGAGGCTCATTCGCCATCACGGCGGTACTCAAGACGACCGAGTCGCCCTGCCGGATCACCACCGCACCGTTCGCCTGTTCGGCCACCCGGCCGGTCTCTATCGAAAGTCGCTTGTCCGCGACCTCTACGTTTTTCGTCACTATTGCCACGTGACTACCTCCATTTGGGAGGGCGCATGTACTAGTCGCGACTCTGGGCCAGATTCCTAGCAGCTGCCGTCAAAACTTGGGTCTTGATGAGAGCTTCTAAGAGCTGACCCGCGCGACCGGGGGCCCTCCCGATTGATTTCTTGGTTGAACGTGCGCCCTGCGCGCGCCTGGCGCGGCTATCTCCTGATCCCGAGCTTGCCGACGAGCGCGCGATATCGCTCCACGTCGGTGTCCCTCAGGTAGTTCAGCAGTCGCCGTTGCTTGCCAACAAGGAGGAGTAGGCCGCGGCGCGAGTGATGGTCCTTGGCGTGCGTCTTGAGGTGCTCGGTGAGCTCCCGGATGCGCGTCGTCGAGAGCGCGATCTGGACCTCGGGCGAGCCCGTATCCTTCTCAGCTCGCCGGTACTCGGCGATCACTTTGCTCTTGACTTCAGTCTCTTCTGCCAAACCGAAGCGAAATTATACCGACCGACGCGTTATCACCGTTAAGTGACCAATTCGACGCCGCCGTCGGAGCGCGGATCCGCTCCAGCTCGCCACGCTCCCGGACCGTCGATGACGATCGCGTGGGCGTGGCCCAACGAGTGGTGGCCGGCCGGCATCAGCTCGATCTTATGAGAGGGAACCGGCGCGGTTCCCTCTCATCGGGGCGCTCAACGGCCGCCGTTCGACTCTCTCAAGCCCCGTGAGCAACTCGGCCGGATTCGCGCCCCTGCTCAACCCTCCCGGGATGGGATTTATTGAATTAGTACTCCTGGCCACGCGTTGGAGATTGAGGAACAAAGTCGCGGCCGGCGTAAGCCGGCCGCCCTGGCGACGATCACGTCGGTCGTCATGAGACTTGTTCGACGCTGCCATCCGAGCGCGGATCTGCGCCCGCGCGCCACGCACCCGGACCGTCGATGACGATCGCGTGGGCGTGGCCCAACGAGTGGTGGCCGGCCGGCATCAGCTCGATCTTGAGGCCCGAGCGGTTGAGATCGCGCGCGTCGGGGTCGTCGGCCTCGACCGAGATCACCTCCCCGCCGGCCTGGACACGGATTCGTGGCCGCGCCACCGCTTCCACGGGTTCCAGCCCGCGGTCCACCAGGTTGATGAGGACCTGGGTCTGCAGCTGCGGCTGGCCGTCGCCCCCCATCGACCCGTACACGATGGCGGGGCGGCCGTCGCGCGCGGCCATGGCCGGGATCAGGGTGTGCATGGTCCGCTTCTTCGGCTCCAGGCGATTGACATGGTTGGGATCGAGCTTGAAGTAGGAGCCACGGTTCTGGAGCAGCATGCCCGTGCCTTCCGCCACGATCCCGGAGCCGAAGCCATAAGCAACGCTCTGGATGAGCGACACGAGATTCCCATGCTCGTCGCCCGCGCATAGATAGATGGTGTCGCCGCCTTCTTGGCCATCGCTCAGCCCAACCGCCGCTCGTCCTGGTTCGAGAAACGGCTCCAGCGGTGTGACGGAGAATTCGGGGTCGGTGATGTAGCGGTCGCGGAGCGGGTAGCACTCGTCGCGGATTTGCTTGAAGGCGGTGACGAATCCAACTCCTGGTTGGAGCTGATTCGGCGCCAGGCGATCCAGCCTGGCCAGCATCGCCAATGCGGTAAGGCCCTGCGTCGGAGGCGGCAGCTCGAAGACGGTCAGGTCACGGTAGCGAACGCTCAACGGTTCCACCCACTGCGATCTGTGCCCGGCGAGGTCCCTCGCGGTCACGAGACCGTCGCGTCGCTTGATCGCGGCGACGATCGCCGCGGCGATCTCACCCCTGTAGAACGAACCGATCCCGCTACGGCCGATGTCGTGCAGGACCGACGCGAGGTCGGGGTTTCGAAGCAGCATGCCGCCCTCCATCGGCGGGTAGAGCTCATGCGCGGCCGGCTCCTTCGCGAGCAGCTCGGCGCCCTCTTTGAGAAACACCGAGAGCCGGTCGGTGATCAGGTACCCGTCGCGCGCGAGCGCCGCCGCCGGCTCGAGCACGGCGGCCATGCCCAGCGTCCCGAACCGCTCGAGCAGGCGACCCCAGGCCTCGTTCGCGGACGGCCTCGATCGTGGCCAGCTCGCCGGAGCGCCCCGCGCCGACGAGTCCAACCGGAATGCCTGCATTCGCGGGCCAGATGATCGCCATCAGGTCGCCGGCGACCGACGTCATCTGCGGGTAGACCACGCAGAGCACCGCGTCGGCGGCGATAGCCGCGTCGATGGCGTTGCCGCCGTCGCGCAGAACCTGCGCCCCGGCTTCGGAGGCGAGCCGGTGCGGGGTGCAGATGACCCCCTTCGTCATCAGGGAATTATCGCGGCGTGATGAACTCGATCGCCCCGGGCTGGATCTCGAACAGCGCAGGCAGGAAGCCGGGATCCTCGCCGTCGAGGTCGATGCGTACCTCCTGCGGCGAGGTCACCGAGATGCGCTTGCCGTACATGAACTGGATCTTGGGGTTGTGCTCGTCCATATGCGCGCCGGTGCGGACCGTGCCAATGCCTCGAATCGTCTCGAGCTTGCCGGCGTTGCCGACGAGGATCACGTCGAAGACACCGTCAGTCGGCGAAGCCGTCGGCGCCATGCGCATGCCGCCGCCGAAATACTGGCAGTTGGCGACGACGACCTGTTGAGCTTTGAGGTCGTGAGCGACGCCGTCGACAACCACGTTCATCGGCTTGTTCTTCCAGGCCAGGAGGGACATGAAGGACGTCAGCGTGAACGTCGCGCTGCCGAGTCTCTTGCTTCCGTTGTTGACGCGATGCACGACCTCGCCGCCGAGGCCGGCGTCCGCGATGTTGATGAAGTGGCGGACGCCCGTGCTGCCGTCGTTGGCCTTGTAAGACACGCATCCGGCGTCAAGCCGGCGCGGAATTCCTGTCCGGAGGATGTCGATCGCGGCCTTCGGATCGAGCGGAATCTTCAACGTGCGCCTGAAGTCGCCACCCGTGCCCAGCGGCAGCATCGCCAGGCGGCTGGTCGTGGGGATGGGCGCTCCGTTGTGGAAGAAGCCGTTGACGACCTCGTTGAGGGTGCCGTCGCCGCCGACGGCAACGATCACGGGCCGTGAGTCCCTGACCGCCCGCTCCGCCATCTCGGTTGCTTCGAGCGGTCTGGTGGTCATCGCGGTTTCGAATTGCAGCCCGGTGGAAGGCAGCCAGCCGGCGATCGCGGACCACTCGCGCGCGGCCCGCCCAGCGCCTGAGGCAGGGTTGACGATGAACAGCACGTCAGCCACTACCTTTCGCCTCCGAGGGCGTGCGGGTTCATGATCCCGGCGGGATCGATGGCCTCCTTGACCAACCTCCAGACGCGCATCCAACCTCCCATCTCGTCGGCGACCCACCGTGCCCGTACCTGTCCGGTGCCGTGGTGGTGGCTGATGGTAGCTCCAAGCTCCAGCGCCGATGTCATCGCGCCCTCCCAGGCTCGGTTGTAAGCCGACCGGGCCTCGACTTCCGTATGCCCCGCGCCCGCGAACGAGAAGTAGGCGCAGCAGCCCTGCTCATAGGCATGACTGAAATGGCATAACGCCACTCCTCCGACTGCTATTGCGTCTTTGACGCGAGCGTGAAGCTGGGGGAGCACCGTCCATGGCGCGGCCAGCTCGATCACGTCGAGATAGGAGCACGGCGGCTCGAGCATCTTCTTGAGGCGCTCGGCGGAAAGGTCGAACCGGTGCCGCTTCCAGCGCTCCCAGGGCTCTTCGCCGAGATCTGTCGCTTGTCCGGCCAGGCGCCGCACCTCCGCTGCTTCTGCCCTGGCGACGCCCTCGAGGCCGGCGGTCGCGACCACGAGCACGCTGCTGCCGAGCGGAAGCTCGTAGCCGTTGAAGGCCGCATCCTCTGGGTCATAGAGCCGCATCAAGAGCGGCCGGATCCCCAACTGCATGATCGCGCGCATGCACTCGAGGCCGGATTTGAGATCGGCGAACTCGTATCCGCGGCCGACGACCGTTTCGGGCAGGCGATGGATCTTCAGCACCGCGGCGAGGATGATTCCGAGCGCGCCCTCAGAGCCCAGCCACAATTCGTGCAGGGCCGGCCCCACCGCGGACCGCGGCCCTGGCCGCGGCGCGGCGAACGTCCCATCGGGCAGGACCACCGCCAACCCCAGCACCATGTCCTCGATGTTGCCGTACCGGCTTGATTCCTGGCCCGAGGACCGCGTGGCGCACAGTCCGCCGACTGTCGTGCCCGCCAGCGAGCTCGGGTAATGGCCCAGGGTCAGCCCGCGGTCGTTGAGGTGATGCTCCAGAGCCAGCCCGTTGACTCCCGACTCGCAATGGCAGATCAGGTTGGCCTCATCGACCTCGAGGATGCGATCGAAGGCGCCCATGTCGATCACCAGCTCGCCCGTCTCGGGGCCCAGCGCGCCGCACACTCCGCTCGCTCCTCCCAGCGGGGTGACAACGACCCGGTTGGCTGTCGCCCAGCGGAGGATGGCTGAGACCTGCTCGCGGCCGGCAGGTCGGGCGACCAGCACCCGCGCCGGGTTTTTGCCCGCGCGCTCATCCATGATCGCCAGCGGCCAGAGGTCGCGAACGGCTCGCTCGTCGAGCGCCGCAGAGCCGAGGATCGCCTCCAGCTCGGCTCTCAATTACACCTCTCTAGGGTGGCCAGGGCGGCCGGGTTTATCCCGGCCGCGACTTGGTCCTTCACACACCAAAGCGTGGCCTGGAGAGACCTTCTGGTAATCCAAACAGCGGGAAGGAGAGCAGCGGCCGCGTAGCGGCCGCGATGAGAGGGAACCGGCAGGTTCCCTCTTATATCTGTTACGCGAACGGCTCGCTCGTCGAGCGCCGCAGAGCCGAGGATCGCCTCCAGCTCGGCTCTCACTTCCCCGCCTTGGCTGCGAAGCGTCCTGCGAGCCAACCGGTGAGGATGGGCACCCCGAATCCACATGGCCCGGCGTAGTCGTATCCACCCAACACGGCCCCGGCGGCATACAGGTTCGTGTACGGCACCTGGCCGCTCTCATCGAGCGGGTGCAGCTGATTGTCCGTGCGGAGGCCGCTGCGCAGCTCCTCGGCGGGATCGATGTATTGAAGATGCTGCAGGCGCGTGCCGCTCGTGGCCACGGCCTCGCCGTCGTGGAAGACCCCGAGGTTCAACAGCGGCTCGCTCGTGACCCGGCCGCTGTCGAGACCGCCGCCGATGTGATGGCCGGTTGCGAGGATGAAGGTGTCGCCGCGCAGCGAGCGGTCACCCGCCCGCACCGATGCGATCCGGCCGCGCGACGACTCGACGGACTGCACCGTGGCCTTGATCGAACCCAGACCGATCGCCTGCTGAAGCCGCCACCCGTGCGGCGACGGTGGCGTCGACAGGAGCTCGAAGGAGTCGGACGGCAAGTTGGTGAACCCTGGCGGGTAGGCGGCCGACGCCGCTCGGGCCTTCGTGAGTGTGGGCGCGCGCCGCCCATAGAGGTCGGTGAGGGCGGCTGAGGGTGGCAGGTCCCCGATCGAGACTTGTTCGGCGAAGGCCGTGATCCCATGCAGCTCTTTCAGCGCTTGCGCCGTCGCCACTGCGTCGTAATCTCCAACCTCCTCCACCCCGACTACCGCCACCCTTCGACCGATAAGCGCTTGCAGCTCGCCGGGCGCGACAGTGGCGGGGACGAGATTCCCCGGCCGGGCGAGCCCATGGATGTCCGCATAGCGGCCGCGTGTACGCCAGCCACCCTCGACCTTCAAGCCGTCCTTCTCAAGTGCGAGCAGAAGCGATTGGATCGCAGCGTCTAGCTCCAGGGAAAGACGCACCGAGTCGAGCCCGAGGCGGGTGAACGGGTGGTGCGGCTGCGTCTTGAGGATCGCTTCGAGGTCGTCGACCACCTCCATCGCTCCCGCATACAAAGCGGTGGCGCCCGGCGCCCTCGCGACGACAATCACCTCCGCGCCCTCGCGCCGTGCGCCCAGAGCGGCGCTGTATCCGGCGATGCCGCCGCCGATGACGACGACGCGACTCATGGCTTAACGATGCGTCTCGTGTCCGCCACGTCGCGCTTCAGCTGCTGCACGAGATCGTCGACGGTCGGGAACGCAATGTCCGCGTGCAGGTAGCGAACGAAATGAAACTCGAGCCGTTGCTGGTAGAGGTCTCCCTCGAAATCCAATAGGAACGCCTCGACCCGGAGCTGCGTGCCTCCGAAGGTGGGCCGGTACCCGACCGACAGAGCGGCGATGAAGTCGCCCTCGGGGGCTTTGACCCGGCCGGCGTAAGCCCCGAGCGCCGGCACGAGCTTGTTCGGTTCGATGGCGATGTTGGCGGTGGGGAATCCGAGCGTTCGGCCCACCCTGTCCCCCGCTTCGACCGGGCCCGACAGTGAGTATTCGCGGCCCAAGAGCCGGCCGGCAGTCTCCACATCGCCGAGCGTGACCAGACGACGCACATCCGAGCTGTGCAGCGCTTTTCCGTCGACGAGGAGCGGAGGCACGACATCCACGATGTGTCCGCGATCGCGAAGCCAGTCTGCGCTGCCCTGGCGGTCCCGACCGAACGCAAAGTCGAACCCGATCACCCACCTGCGCACGTCCATCACCGCGGCGAGCCGGTCGACGAACTCTTGCGGAGACAAAGCTGCCAGGGCTCGATCGAATCTCAGCACGATCGCGTGCTCGATCCCCCGCGCCTCGATCAGCGCGAGCTTCTCTTGCAGAGTGGTGACCGACTGCGGGCAGTTGGCGGGGTCGAGCACGCAGCGGGGGTGTGGCTCGAACGTAATGAGAGCAGGCTGGGCCTGTTCGGCCGCGGCCGCTTTCATGGTCTTCCTGATCACCTCGGCATGGCCGAGATGCACGCCGTCGAAGCTGCCGATCGTGAGCGCGACGCGGCCGATCGGGCTCGAGGGCAGCCCGAGATGAACTTTCAAAGCCCCACGAACTCCGAGGCTTCGCCTTGAGTTCGCGGGGGCCCCTTTCTAATCAGCTGAGGACCTTTTCGGGCACGAAGGTGCGGCGAAGCGGGTCGGTGTGCCCGAGCGCGATGAGGCGGCCGGCGGAATCATGGGCGCGGATGAGTCCCGGGCCCGGCTCGGGGAGCACGCGCACGGCCCGGCCCTGGCGGACCATCGCCTCCTGCTCGACGTTGAGGCGTACGCGCTCCATGTCCGGCAGTATGACTTCGGCCGGCAAGAGTCGACCGCGAACGTCCTCGGCGCTGGTCTGCGCCTCGATTGTCATGGCTGTTTCGACCGTCAGCGGGCCGTACGCGGTGCGGACGAGGCGGCCAAGGTACCCTCCCACCCCCAACCGGCGGCCCAGGTCGCGGGCGATGGAGCGTAGGTAGGTCCCGCTCCCACTGCGGATCTCTACGCGCGCGACCGCCAGGGATCCGGGGGCGAAGTCAAGCACGCGAGCCTCGTACACCTCCACCTCCCGGGCCGTGGGCTTCGGCTCTTCGCCGCGGCGTGCGAGACGGTATGCGCGCTGGCCGTCGACCTTGACCGCGGAGAAAGCGGGCGGTTCCTGGAGGATGCGGCCCGTGAAATGCGTAAGCGCCTGAGCGATATCGTCGATGGTCAGGCCGCTCGGATCGCCCTGCGGTTGCTTCTCCGCCTCGGCGTCGTCGGTAGCGGTCGAAAAGCCCAGGTGGATGTCGGCGACGTATGTCTTGGGAAGCTGATGGGCGAAATCGGCGAGGCGGGTCGCGGATTCGAAAAGGATGGGCAGCACACCGGTGGCCAGCGGATCAAGCGTGCCCGCGTGGCCGACGCGATGCGCGCCGGTCAGGTGTCGGAGCCGTCGCACGACAGTGAAGGACGTGTCGCCCGCGGCCTTGTCGACATTGAGGACGCCGCTTACGAATTGAGGTCGGCCCCGCCGGTCAGGGCTTCGCTGAGGCGGCATGGATCGCCTCCTTGGCCGCCGACAGCACCATCTGTACCGCATCGTCCATGGGCTTCTCGATCTCTGCCCCCGCAGCGCGGATGTGGCCCCCTCCCCCGAACGTTGCGCACAATGCCGCCGCGTCCACCGCTCCGCGACTGCGCACGCTGATCTTGGTCAGATCGGAGGAGACCTCCTTGAAGAGGATGGCCAGCTCCAACCCGGCGATGCTGTTGAGGGTGTCGATGATGCCCTCGGACTCGGCCATCACCGCGCTCGCCTCACGCAGCATCCGCCGCGTCACCTTGGCCCAGGTCAGCCTGCCCTCGAGCTCGATACGCATCGTCGCGAGCGCAAGAGCGCTGAGCTTCAGCGTGGTCTCCGGGCGCATCTTGTAGACCTGCGTGGCGATGCGGCCGGGATCCGCCCCGAGGTGGGCCAGCCTCGCCGCGTCCTCGAGCGCTCGCGGGGTCGTGTTCTCGTGACGGAAGCCGCCGGTGTCGGTGAGAAGCGCGACGTAGAGGTTGATCGCAATGGTGGGCGTGATCGCGTACTCGAAATGGTCGAGCATCTCCATCACCATCTGGCCGACCGCGGATGCTTCTGGCTCGATCACGTTGATTTCGCCGAACCGCGAGTTCGACGGATGATGGTCGATGTTGACGATCGTCGCGTGTGAGGCGATCTGCTTGACGCTGCTTCCAGACCTTTCGAGGTTGCCGGAGTCGAAGAAGAACACGAGCTCAGGATCCGCGCCAGCGGGCGGCTCCACGTCGATCTGCTCGAATCCCGGCAGGAAACCATACATCTGCGGCAGTGGGGGCGGTATCACCACCCATGCGTGCTTGCCCGCCGTTCGCAGGGCCTCGGCGAACGCGAGGCTGCAGCCGAGCGTGTCGCCGTCGGCATCCTTGTGTCCGAAGATCAGGATCTCCTGGTTGGAGTCGATGAGATCCTTGATCTCGTCGTACTCATGGCGTGTCGTGCGTTTCGCGGTAGCTATTTCTTGTCCTCCTCCGATGCCGGGAGAACTTCCTTGAGCAGCTCCGAGATGTGCACGCTGTACTCGATCGAAGGGTCGAGCTCGAAGCGCAGGTCGGGTGACCACTTCAGGTTCTGCAGCCTGCGTCCTAGCTCGTGGCGGATGAGCCCCTTCGCCGAGTCAAGCCCTTTCATCGAAGCCTTCTTCTGATCGGGGTCGCCGAGGACGCTCACTCGAACGCGTGCCGACCGCAGGTCCGGTGACATCCGCACCGCCGTGATGCTCACGAAACCGATCCGTGGGTCCTTCAGCTCGCGACGAATTATGGACATGATCTCCTCGCGGACCTGCTCTCCGACCTGATCGGCGCGGTAGCTCGTCATGGCGACCTCCGCAGTCAATTTATTGGCGGATCTCAGATTTCTTCGCGCTCGAGGCGGTACGTCTCCATCGTGTCACCGGGTTGGAAGTCCTCGAAGCCCTCGAGCCCGATGCCGCACTCCTGCCCTGCCGGCATCTCCCGCACATCCTCTTTGAAGTGTTTCAACGAGTTGATCCGGCCTTCGTGAAGCAGCTCTTTGCCCCGGAACAGCTTGGCCCAACCGCCGCGGCTGACCTTGCCTTCCACCACGCGGCTGCCGGCAATGAAGCCCAGCCGCGGGATCTTGATGGGGATGATGACCTCGACCTTGCCTTCGCGGATCTGTCGATACGTCGGCTCGCGCAAGCCCTTGGCGGCACGTTCGACGTCCTCGGTCAGCTTGTAGATGACGTCGTAATAGCGAACCTCGACCTTGGCCCGCTCCGCTGCCGCGGTTGCGGCCGGCGTCGGCTTGAGGTTGAAGCAAACGATGATCGCGTTGGAAACGCCGGCGAGCAGGAGATCTGAGTCGCTGACGGCGCCGACGCCCTGGCCGACGATCTTGATCGCTACCACCGGGTCTTCGATCTTCTGCAGCGCGCTGAGGAGGGCCTCGAGCGTGCCCTGGGCATCCGCCTTGACGACCAGGCTGAGCTCTTTGACCTCGCCTTCCTTGGCTCGGCGCGCGAGCTCTTCCAGGGTGATTCGGGGCGCGACGTGCCTGGCCGCCTCCGTGGAGCGGCGCTCGGTCAGCTTGGTGAGCGCGATCTGGCGCGCAGCCTTCTCGGAGCCGACGACCTGGAAG
>WNFA01001468.1_pt1 | contig 19173 bp, 12 predicted proteins | sample 5400481 | NCBI WGS metagenome assembly WNFA01 (sample SAMN13153340, study PRJNA577476) | soil metagenome | isolation source: 120 cm saprolite under Douglas fir tree site 2 hole 1 replicate 2 | place: USA:California | collected 2015-04-18
GGATGGGCTCGCCGTGGAGCCCGAGCGCGCGCACGCCGCGGTCGAAGACCTCGGCGTTCCGCCCGATGATCTCCCAGGGCACGGGGCGGACGCCGATCATCCGCTCCACCCCCTCGAAGTAGGGCGCCATGGTCGCCGCGTCGGCGTCCGCGAGGCCGTATTCGCCGGCCCACTCGCGGAGCACGCGCTCAGGCGTGCGGAAGCAGGTGCCGGAGTTGACCACCGTCGTCCCGCCGACGCACTTCCCGAGCGGCACGGGAATCGCCGGACGGCCGAGGGCGACGGTGGCGCCGCCGTTCCGGTAGAAGCGCTGCACGCGCTCCATGGGTGGCCCGCTGAAGTCGGCCTGCGTGAAGTAGCCGCCCTCCTCGAGCACGACGACGCGGAGCCCGGCGCGCGCCAGCTCGTACGCCGCCACGGCGCCGCCGGCGCCCGAGCCGATCACGCACGCGTCGGCGACCTCCTCGACCTCGCCGTGGACGTCCGGGTGCTGGAGCGGCGTCAGCCGCGGGCCCGAGCCCGGCGCGCGCTCGTCCAGGCACCCGTGCCCGTAGCCGAGCGCCTCCTCGACACGCGGGTCGGCGCAGAACGCGGAGAGGCAGAGCGTCTTCAGGAGGAGGAGCGGGATGCGCCGCCACGGAAGACGGCTCACCAGGCTCTGCTCGACCCACGCGGCCCGCGCCGCGGGCGCCAGGCGGCTGAAGCGCCCGAGGTGGCGGGAGGCGAGCGGCGCCGCCTCCCACGCGCGCAGCAGGAGTCGCACCTGGCGCCGCGTCTCCGGGGCCATGCCTCCGAGATAGCGTCCGACGCGCTCCGCGGTGCCCACGTCGCCCGCGCCGAGCGGGAAGGGTCCGCCCGGCGGGACCAGCGCCTCGGCGACCGCCCGGAGCGTGCGCAGCTCGGCCGCGGAGAGCATCGACCGACCATACCACGTTGACACCGCGAAATGGTGGCAGATAGTGTCCGGCAGATGATCGCGCACCCGAGCTTCAAGCAGATGATGAACGAGGTGGTGGCCTACGGGAGCTGCTGCGAGTGCGGCGCCTGCGTGCTGGTCTGCCCGCACAACGTCATCGACTACGTCGACGGGAAGCCGAAGCAGGTGGCCAAGGCCACGGCCGCCTTCGACTACTGCGGCATCAGCGAGGGCATCGGGTGCGACGTGTGCGCACAGGTGTGCCCGCGCCTCGGCATCCGCGAGTTCGACCTGCGCCCCCGGGTGCTCCCCATGGAGCCCGCGGTGTACGAGGGGCTCTTCGGACGCTACCGGCGGGTGGTCGCGGCGCGCTGCAAGGACCCGGAGATCCTCGCCCGCTGCCAGGACGGCGGCGTGGTGACGGCCATCCTCTGCCACGGGCTCCGCGAGGGCCTCTTCGACGGCGCCGTCGTGTCGGCGGCCGACGAGGCGACGCCGGCCGCGCCCAAGCCGAAGGTCGTCACCACCGTCCCCGACGCGATCGCGAGCGCCAGCTCGTGGTACACCTACTGCCCGAACAACCTCGCCCTCTCCGACGCCCAGCAGCAGGGCCTGCAGAAGGTCTGCTTCGTCGGCGTGCCCTGCCAGATCACGCCCACCCGCAAGATGCAGCTGGCCGACGCGGCCTTCCTGAACAACGGGCGGAAGAAGGACAAGCACATCGAGCGGCAGACGAAGTTCCTGAAGGGCTTCGGCGACATCGTGAGCTTCACCGTGGGCCTCCTCTGCACGGAGGTGTTCACCTACGAGGGGCTCATGGTGGACAAGATCCAGGGCGAGATGGGCATCCCGCTCACCGAGGTGAAGAAGTTCAACGTGAAGGGGAAGGTCCTCATCTACAAGAAGAGCGGCGAGCTGGTGGAGATGTCGCTCCACAAGGCGCAGGAGTACGCCCGCCCCGAGTGCCACCACTGCGGCGACTTCTCTGCCGAGCTGGCCGACATCTCCTGCGGCGGCGTGGCGTGCATGGACTGGACCATCACCGTGCTCCGCTCGCGACGGGGCGAAGAGCTCTTCGACGACATGGTCCGCCGCGGCCTCCTCGAGGTCCGCTCGATGGACGAGTTCGAGAACTCGATGAAGGTCCTGCTGCGGCTGACGAGGAAGCAGCGCGATCGCGTCCCCGTGCCGCCCGGGCGCACGCCGCGCTACGTCCGCCCCGAGGGCTACCCGCGCGTGGCGGCGGATCCGCTGCCGTGACCGCGCCGGGCTGGCCACGCTGGCCGCCCGGGCTCGCACCGGGCGACTGCCCCGTCTTCGTCGCCAACCAGCACGAGGTCCCGGCGCCGCCGGACGTGACGTGGAAGTGGCTCTGCCGTGCCGACCTCTGGCCCACGTGGTTCGCGGCCGCCACCAAGGTCCGCTTCGAGGGCGGGCCGGCACCGGAGCTGGGACTCGGCTCGCGGGTGGCGTGGCGCTTTCTCGGCGCGACCGTCCGCGTGACGGTCAAGTCGTGCGAGCCGCCGCGCGTCCTCGACTGGGAGGGGGGCGCCAGCGGGGTGCACGCCTACCACGCGTGGCTGCTCGAGCCGGTCCCCGGCGGCACGCTCGTGCTGACCCAGGAGACCGAAAGCGGGCCGCTTCCGTGGCTGCTCCGCTGGTATCTCCGCGGGGCGCTCCACGGCGCGCACCAGCAGTGGCTCGAGAGCCTGGAGAAGGTAGTGAGGAATGGAACGCCTCCCGCGTAGGCTCGGCGCCGCGCTTCTGGTTGCGCTCGTCGCGTACCCGCCGCTCGCCCACGCGGCGGGGAAGAAGCGGCACAGCGCCAAGAACGCCGCCAAGGAGGGCGCCAGGACCGGCGGGCGGACGGCGAAGGAAGGCGCGCTCACCTTCGGCCGCTCGACGAAGGCGTTCTTCACCGGCGGGCCGAAGGCCGCGAAGCAGGCGTGGAAGGCGGGCGCGGCGAAGACGAAGCGGACGGCGAAGGCGGGCGCGCACTCGACCAAGGCGGCGGCGAAGGGCGAGTAGCGCGGCGCGCGGTCAGGCTCGGGAGCCCACCGACGACGGCGCGACGGTCGTGCCCCGGCGGCGCTTCCACCGGCGCGCGAGCCACGGACCGACCCGGTCGAGGTACAGGTAGACGACCGGGGTGGTGTAGAGCGTCAGGAGCTGGCTCACGAGGAGGCCGCCGACGATGGCGATGCCGAGCGGCCGGCGGAGCTCGGCGCCCGTGCCGGTGCCGAGCGCCAGCGGCAGCGCGCCCAGCAGCGCTGCCATGGTGGTCATCATGATCGGCCGGAAGCGCAGCAGGCACGCCTCGTAGATCGCGGCCTCCGGCGCCTTCCCCTCCCGTCGCTCCGCCGCGAGCGCGAAGTCGATCATCATGATGGCGTTCTTCTTCACGACGCCGATCAGCAGGATGATGCCGATCAGCGCGATCACGCTCAGATCGGTGCGGCAGATGAGGAGGGCGAGGATGGCGCCGACGCCGGCGGAGGGGAGGGTGGAGAGGATGGTGAGGGGATGGATGTAGCTCTCGTAGAGGATACCGAGGACGATGTAGACGGTGACCAGGGCGGCGAGGATCAGGAGCGGCTCGTTGGCGAGCGAGGCCTGGAAGGCCTGGGCGGTGCCCTGGAAGCTGGCGCGGATGCTCGGCGGGAGGCCGATCTCGCGCGTGGCGGCCTGGATGGCGTCGACGGCGCTGCCGAGGGCGACCCCGGGCGCGAGGTTGAAGGAGACGGTGACGGCGGGGAACTGGCTCTGGTGGTTGACGGCCAGGGCCGCCGTCGTCGGCGCGAAGTGGCTGAAGGCGCCGAGCGGCACCTGGGCCCCGCTCGCCGAACGGACGTAGATCGCCTTCAGCGTCTCGGGGCTCTGCCAGAAGCGCGGCGCGACCTCCATCACGACGTGGTACTGGTTCAGCTGGGTGTACATGGTCGACACCTGGCGCTGGCCGAAGGCGTCGTAGAGCGCCTCGTCGACCGCCTGCGCGCTGATGCCGAGCCGCGCGGCGGTGTCGCGGTCGATCGCCACCGACACCTCGAGACCGCTGTTCTGCTGATCGGTGCTGACGTCCACGAGCGAGGGAAGCGACTGGAGCTTCGCCAGCACGCGCGGGGCCCAGCGGTTCAGCTCGTGGAGATCGTCGTCCTGGAGGGTGAACTGGAAGAGGGCGTTGCTGAGCCGTCCCCCGACGCGCAGGTCCTGGATGGCCTGCAGGTAGAGGCTGGCGCCCGGGATGCCGGCGAGCTTCGGACGGAGCCGCGCGATGACCTCGTCGGCGCTGAGCTTCCGCTCGGCGAGGGGTTTCAGCGCGATGAACATCCGCCCCGTGTTGCTCGTCCCCTGGTTGCCGCCGGTGAAGGCGGCGATCGGGCCCACGGCCGGATCCGACATGACGATGTGGACGAAGTCGGCCAGCTTCCCGCTCATCGCGTGGAACGAGGTGTCCTGATCGGCCTGCACCGCGCCCATGAGCCGGCCGTTGTCCTGCTCGGGGAAGAACCCCTTGGGCACGATCATGAAGAGGTAGACGTTGACGCCCACGGTGGCCGCCGCCACCAGCATGGTGAAGCGCGGGTGCCCGAGGACCCAGGAGAGGCTCCGCTCGTAGCCCCGGAGAAGCAGCTCGAAGCCGCGCTCGCTGGCGCGGTGGAGCCGGCCGTGCCGGCGGCCGCGCTCGGAGCGCAGGAACTTCGCGCACATCATCGGCGTCGTGGTGAGCGACACGACGAGGGAGATCGCGACCGCCGTCGAGAGCACGACCGCGAACTCGCGGAAGAGCCGGCCGACGAGGCCGCCCATGAGCAGGATCGGGATGAACACCGCCACCAGCGAGAGGCTCATGGAGAGGACGGTGAAGCCGATCTCCTCGGCGCCCCTGAGCGCCGCCTCGAGCGGGCCGAGCCCCTGCTCCAGGTAGCGGGTGATGTTCTCGATCACCACGATCGCGTCGTCGACCACGAAACCGGTCGAGATGGTGAGCGCCATGAGCGAGAGGTTGTCGATGCTGTAGCCGAGCAGGTACATGACGCCGAACGTCCCGATCAGCGAGAGCGGGACCACGATGCCTGGGATGGCGGTCGCCCACGGATTGCGCAGGAAGACGAAGACCACGAGGACGACCAGCGCGATGGCGACGAGCAGCGTCAGCTCGACGTCGGCGATCGAGGCGCGGATGTTGATCGTGCGGTCGATCATGACCGAGAGGTCGATGGCGGCCGGGATCGCGGCGCCGAGCTCGGGCAGGAGCGCCCGCACGCGATCGACCGTCGAGATGATGTTGGCGCCGGGTTGCCGGAAGACGATGAGCAGGACGCCCGGCTTGCCGTTCGCGATGCCGGTGGTGCGGATGTCCTCCACCGCGTCGTTCACCTCGGCGACATCGGAGAGCCGGAGCGGGCTCCCCCGGCGATAGGCGACGATCAGCGGCCGGTACTGCTCGGCGTGGAGCAGCTGGTCGGTGGCGCTGATCTTCCACGCCGTCGTCTCGTTCGCGAGCTCGCCCTTCGGGCGGTTGGCGTTGGCGGCGGCGAGCGCCGCGCGCACCTGCTCGAGCCCGACGCCGTAGGCGTTGAGCGCGGTCGGGTTCAGCTCGACGCGGACGGCGGGCAGCGCGCTGCCGCCGACCACCACCTGGCCCACGCCTTCCACCTGCGCCAGCTTCTGCTGCAGGATGGAGGAGGCCGCGTCGTACATCGTGCTCGTGTCCACGACGTCCGAGGTGAGCGCCAGGACGAGGATCGGAGCGTCGGCGGGGTTGACCTTCCGGTAGCTCGGGTTGCTCGGCAGGTTCGTCGGGAGCTGGCCCCGCGCCGCGTTGATCGCGGCCTGCACGTCCCGCGCCGCCGCGTCGATGTTCCGGCCGAGGTCGAACTGGAGGACGATCGTCGTCGCCCCGAGGTAGCTGGTCGACGTGATCTCGGTCACGCCGGCGATGCGGCCGAACTGCCGCTCGAGCGGCATGGCCACGGCGGAGGCCATCGTCTCGGGGCTCGCGCCGGGAAGGGCGGCGGTCACCTGCACGGTCGGGAACTCGACCTGCGGCAGCGGGGAGACCGGGAGGAGGCGGAAGCCGAGCGCGCCCGCGAGGGCCAGCGCCAGGGTGAGCAGCGTGGTCGCGACGGGGCGCCGGATGAAGGGCGAGGAGATGCTCACCCGGCCACCGTCGCGCGGCGCTCGGCGAGGCGCCGCGCCAGCCGGTCGAACGCGAGGTAGACGACCGGGGTGGTGTAGAGCGTCAGGAGCTGGCTCACGAGGAGGCCGCCGACGATGGCGATGCCGAGCGGCCGGCGGAGCTCGGCGCCCGTGCCGGTGCCGAGCGCCAGCGGCAGCGCGCCCAGTAGCGCTGCCATGGTGGTCATCATGATCGGCCGGAAGCGCAGCAGGCACGCCTCGTAGATCGCGACCTCTGGCGCCTTCCCCTCCCGTCGCTCCGCCTCGAGCGCGAAGTCGATCATCATGATGGCGTTCTTCTTCACGATGCCGATCAGCAGGATGATGCCGATCAGCGCGATCACGCCGAGGTCGATGCGGCAGAGGAGGAGGGCGAGGATGGCGCCGACGCCGGCGGAGGGGAGGGTGGAGAGGATGGTGAGGGGATGGATGTAGCTCTCGTAGAGGACGCCGAGGACGATGTAGACGGTGACCAGGGCGGCGAGGATCAGGAGCGGCTCGTTGGCGAGCGAGGCCTGGAAGGCCTGGGCGGTGCCCTGAAAGCTGGCGCGGATGCTCGGCGGGAGGCCGATCTCGCGCGCCGCGGCCTCGATGGCCGTCACGGCGTGGCCGAGGGCGGCGCCCGGGGCCAGGTTGAAGGAGAGGGTGACGGCGGGGAACTGGCCTTGGTGGTTGACGGCCAGGGCGGCGGTGGTCGGCGCGAAGTGGGTGAAGGCGGCGAGTGGCACCTGCGCTCCGCTCGCCGAGCGCACGTAGAGGTCCTTCAGCGTGTCGGGCGTCTGCTGGAAGCCGGGCTGCACCTCGAGCACCACGTGGTACTGGTTCAGCTGGGTGAAGATCGTCGACACCTGGCGCTGGCCGAAGGCGTCGTAGAGCGTGTCGTCGATCGCCTGCGGGGTGATACCGAGCCGCGAGGCGGTGTCGCGGTCGATCGCGAGCGACGCCTCGAGGCCGCCGTTCTGCTGATCGCTCGCCACGTCGCGGAGCTGCGGCAGGCCCTGGAGGCGCGCGAGCAGGCGGGGCGCCCAGACACGGATCGCCTCGGGATCGGGCGACTCGATCGCGTACTGGTACTGGGTGCGGCTGACGCGGTCCTCCACGGTCAGATCCTGCACCGGCTGCATGAAGAGCGTCACGCCCTGCACCGCGGCCAGCTCGGGCTGGAGCCGCCGGATCACCTCGCTCGCCGACACCCCCCGGGCGTCGAGGGGGCGGAGGTCGATCTGCATGCGGCCGCTGTTCGCGGTCGTGTTGATGCCGTCGACGCCGATGAAGGAGGAGAGGCCCTGCACCGCCGGGTCCTTCAGGATGATCGCCGCGAGCGCCTGCTGGCGGGACGCCATGGCGGCGAAGGAGACGGTCTCGGGGGCCTCGGAGACGCCGAGGATGAGGCCCGTGTCCTGCACCGGGAAGAAGCCCTTCGGCACCACGACGTAGAGCAGCAGGGTCCCGGCCAGGGTGGCCGCGGCGACGAGCAGCGTCGCGCTCTGGTGTCCGAGCACCCAGCGGAGCGTCGCCCCGTAGCGCTCGATCACGGCGGCGAACCAGCGCTCCGAGGCGCGATAGAAGTGGCCCTGCTCGGGCGCGCTGCGCAGCAGCCGGGCGGACATCATGGGCGTGAGCGTCAGCGAGACGACGCCGGAGACCAGGATCGCGACGCTCAGCGTGACGGCGAACTCGCGGAAGAGCCGCCCGACGATGTCGCCCATGAAGAGGAGCGGGATCAGCACGGCGATCAGCGAGACGGTGAGCGAGAGGATGGTGAAGCCGATCTGCTCGGAGCCGCGGAGCGCCGCCTGGAGCGGGGGCTCGCCCGCCTCGACGAGGCGCGCGATGTTCTCGATCATGACGATCGCGTCGTCGACCACGAAGCCGGTCGAGATGGTGAGCGCCATGAGCGAGAGGTTGTCCAGGCTGTAGCCGAGGAGGTACATGACGCCGAAGGTGCCGACGATCGAGAGCGGTACCGCCACGCTCGGGATGACGGTCGCCGAGGCGCTGCGCAGGAAGAGGAAGAGCACCATGACCACGAGCACGACCGTCAGCATGAGCTCGAACTCGACGTCGCGCACCGAGGCGCGGATGGTCGTCGTCCGGTCGGTCAGGACCCGCACCTGCACGGACGGGGGCAACGCCGTCGTCAGCTGGGGCAGGAGCCGCTGGATGCGATCCACGACGCCGATGATGTTGGCGCCCGGCTGCCGCTGGATGTTCATGATGACCGCCGGGACGCGGTCCATCCACGCCGCCTGCTTCACGTTCTCGGCGTCGTCACGCACGTCGGCGACGTCCGTGAGACGGACGGGCGCGCCCTTGCGGTACGCGATCACCAGCTGCCGATAGTCGTCGCTGGTGAGCAGCTGGTCGTTGGCGCCGATCGTGTAGGCCTGCGTCGTGCCCTCGAAGTTACCCTTGGCCTGGTTGACGTTCGCCTGTGCGACGGCCGTGCGCACGTCCTCGAGCCCGAGATCGTAGGCGGCCAGCGCGGTGGGATTGGCCTGGATGCGCACCGCCGGCTTCTGCCCGCCGCTCAGGCTGACCAGCCCGACGCCGGGCAGCTGCGAGATCTTCTGCGCGAGCCGCGTGTCCGCCAGATCCTGCACCCGGGAGAGCGGCAGCGTCTCCGAGGTGAGCCCGAGGGTCAGGACCGGCGCGTCGGCCGGGTTCGTCTTGCTGTAGACGGGTGGGTTCGGCAGGTCGCGGGGGAGATAGGTGGCGGCCGCGTTGATCGCCGCCTGCACTTCCTGCTCGGCGACGTCGATGCTCAGGTCGAGCGCGAACTGGAGCGTGATGAGCGAGCTGCCGAAGGAGCTGGTCGAGAGCATCTCCTTCAGGCCCGGCATCTGCCCGAACTGGCGCTCGAGCGGCGAGGTGACCGACGAGGCCATCACGTCGGGACCCGCGCCGGGGTAGAAGGTGAGGACCTGGATGGTCGGATAGTCGACCTGCGGCAGGGCGGAGACCGGCAGCTGCTGGTAGGCGACGGCGCCGGCGAGCAGGATGCCCACCATGAGCAGGGAGGTCGCGACCGGGCGGAGGATGAAGATGCGGGAGAGGTTCACGACGCCGGCTTCGCGGCCGGCGCCTGGCGCTCCGGCTCCCGGACCTGGACGGCGATCCCGTCGCGGAGCTTGTCCACCCCGTCGACCACCACGACGTCGCCGGCGGCGAGCCCCGCGTCGATCGCGGCCTCGCTGCGGCCCGTCGAGCCGACGGTGATCGGCCGCACCTCCACCGTGTGCTCCGGCTTGACGACGTAGGCGAACGTCCCCTGCGGGCCGTGCTGGATGGCCGCGACGGGCGCGATCGTCGCGCCGTGCTGCACATCGAGCAGCAGGTGGAGGTTGACGAACTGGTTCGGGAAGAGCGCGCCGTCGTCGTTCGGGAAGACCGCCTTCAGGCGCACCGTCCCGGTGTTCTGATCGATCTGGTTGTCGACGGTGAGGAGGGTCCCCGCCGCGAGCCGGTGCTGATCGGCGCGATCGTATGCCTCCGCGCTGAGCTGCTCACCCGCGGCGAGCTTCCGCACCACGGGCGGGAGGCTGTCCTCCGGGATCGTGAACAGTACCGCGATCGGCTGGAGCTGCGCGATGACGACGAGGCCGGTCTGGTCGTTCGCGTGCACCACGTTGCCGACGTCGAGGATGCGGAGGCCGGCGCGCCCGCTGATGGGCGCAGTGATGCGGGCGTAGGTCAGCTGGAGCTTCGCGCTGTCGATGGCCGCCTGGTCCGCCTTGATCGCGCCCTCGGACCCGCCGAACTTGGCCGCCTGGTCGTCGACGTCCTGCTGCGCCACGATCCCCTCGGCGCGCAGCTTGCGGAAGCGGGCGAGCGTCAGGCGCGCGTCGTCCAGCTGGGCCTTGTCGCGTGCCAGCTGCCCCTCCGCCTGCTCGAGCTGCACCTGGAAGGGCCGCGGGTCGACCTCGGCGAGCAGGTCGCCCTCGTGCACGAGCTGGCCCTCGCGGAAGGTGACGCTGACCAGCTGGCCGTCCACCCGGCTCTTCACGGTCACGGTGTTGAAGGCCACCACCGAGCCGAGGCCGACGAGATACACCGGCAGGTCGCCGGTGCGGGCGGTCGCCACCACCACCGGCACCGCCGGCCGCGGCGCCACCGCACCGGCGCCGGACGGCCCGGTCCCCGGCGTCCGGCGGGCCCCGTAGACGACGCCCACCAGCAGGGCGAGCGGTACGAGCCACGGCCACCGGCGGCGTCGGATCACCCGGGCCGCCGCCGGCACGGCCCGGGGCTCGTCGCGGTCTCGCATCTCCGGAGCATCTCGGTCGCGATGCGCGGTCCATCCGGCGGCGCCGGGACCACCCATCTTTTCTGACTCGTCCGTACCGTAATGGCCGGCCGGAGTTGCCGTGTCAAACCGGCATCCGATGGGCAGGGGCCGCTTCTCGGCCGGGGCGAGGGGCGAGCGGGCACGTTGCGCCTCGGCTCATCTGGCGCTAGAATCGCGCCAAATGAGCCAGACGACGGGCGTGCGAGGCGTAGCGCGGATTCTCGGCGGCAAGGCGGTGCTCAAGCACGAGGTCCGCTCTCTCGGCGACCTCCAGCGGCTCGTCGCGAACGGCCTCCCCGTGCGCACGCTCGACCGCACCGTGCAGTACATCGCCTCCTCGCCCAGGGAGGCCGTTCGCCTCCGCGACCGACTGGTGGCGCCCGCCACCCGCAAGCGGCGGAGCCAGCGCTTGAAGCCCGCGGAGAGCGAGCGCGTCGAGCGGCTCGCGCGCGTGATGGCGCTGGCCGAGGAGGTGTGGGAGAGCCGGGAGGACGCGCGCCAGTTCCTGACCACACCGCACGCGCTCCTCGACGGCGCGCGGCCGCTCGACCTGGCGCGGAGCGAGCTCGGCGCACGTCGGGTGGAAGAGCTGCTCTGGCGGCTCGAGTACAGCCTGCCCGCCTGAGCGGTGGCGGTACCGCTCCTCGCATATCGCGTTTCCAGGGCGAAGCACCCCCCATTCGACGGGGCCGGCGCCGCGCTGATCGGTGGACGCTGGAACTCTCGCGGACGACCGCTCATCTACTGTGCCCGGTCGTACGCCGGTGCGCTGCTCGAGCTCCTCGTCCACGCGCAGCTCGGGCGCCTGCCCGGCAGACACCGCTGTGTCGTGGTCGAGGTGCCGGACGACGTGTCCGTCGAAACACTCGAACCGGCCAGCCTCCCGGGATGGGAGGTCGAGGACCAGCGCGTGAGCCGGGCCTTCGGCGACCGCTGGCTAGCCGAGCGGCGCTCTGCCGCACTCCTCGTGCCGTCGCTCGTCGCGCGACCCTTCGAGCAGAACGTCTTGATCAATCCGGCACACCCGGAGTCGGCACGCCTCCGCGTCGCGGCGCCCGTGCCGGTCGCATGGGACGCACGGCTGCTCGGAAGGAGCAAGGACTCGGAGGCCGGCTGAGGCGGCCGCCGTCGGGCGCCGCTCGGCGTCAGCCCCCGCGCCCGAAGCGCACCACCGCCTCCGCGTACGGCTCCGGCCGCTCGAGGCCGATCACGTGCCCCGCCCGCTCGATCATCTGCACCTGCGCGTCGGGGATCTTCTCCCCGAAGATGCGCGCGTAGAGCGGGTCGGCGAAGCGGTCGCCCGTCCCCCAGAGGACGAGCGTCGGCGCCTTGATGCGCGAGAGCCGCTTCTCGAGGCCGTGCTCCGGGATGGGGAAGAGGAACTTGGCGGCGGTGCGGAAGCCGCGGACCATCGAGATTAGGAACTCGACCTGGTCCTGCGTGCGGTCGTCCTTCGTGCTGAAGAGGTTGGTGACCGCGTTCATCATCTGCGCCGCCGGGCAGCCCTGGTCGTGGAAGAGGTAGGGGACCAGCTCGTGCGGCATCATGCCGAACATGTCGGCGACGGGCGCCTCGTCGCGCCAGAGGCCGATCGGGGCCGCGAGTGCCAGGCGCCCGACGTCGCGCGGGCGCAGCGCCGCCATCTCGGCCGCCATCCAGCCGCCCATCGACTCGCCGAGCACGTAGGGGCGCTGCAGGTCGAGGGCCTCCATCACGTCGAAGCAGTGGAGCGTCAGGTCGAGCTGGTCCTCGATGTGATCGAGGCCGGTCGACTGTCCGAAGCCGGGGAGGAGCGGCGCGAAGACATGATAGTCGCGTGCCAGCAGCGGAAGCACCCCGCCCCAGGCCGGCACGCCGCCGGCGCCGTGCAGGAAGAGGAGCGGGGCTCCCTGGCCCGCGTCGAGCACCTCGATGGTCGGCCGTGCGGCGCCGAGCGGGATGACGCGCGAGCGCGGCGCGGTCATGCCGCCACCGGGCGCTCGGCCGCGCGGCGCGCCGCCTCGCTCTGGCTCCCCGGCACCGAGCGCTCGCCGCGGGGCAGCGGCTTCGGCGACCAGTGGTCCTCGTACTCGCTCCAGAGGGGGCGGAGGTGCGGCATGACCTCGGTCGCCAGCAGGTACGTCGTCCGGTTGGTCAGCTCGATGGGCGCGGAGCCGATGTGGCCGCCGATCACGAGATGGCCGACGCGCAGCGAGCGGGCCAGCTCTTCGAGCTGCTGGCGGACCGTCGCGGGCGAGCCGGCCACGATGTAGCGCTGCTCGCAGAGCTCCTTCCAGGTCTTGTTCTGCCCCATGTTGCCGCTCGTGTTGCCCACCTGGGCGACGATGCCGGCACGCATCGAGGCCTCGCTCACGTAACCCGGCGCGCTCGACGTGCCCGGGTAGAGGTGCAGGCACTTGTTGAAGAAGTAGTCGACGTGCGGCCACCACTCGCGCTCGCACGCGCTGTCGGTGTCGCTGATGCACACCTGCTGGAAGAAGGCGCCGGCGTATGGGTTCTGCTCCTTGCCGAGCGCCGCAAGCCGCTCCCAGTAACCCTCCATCATCTTCTGCGCCCGCTTGTAGCCACTGAAGGAGAGGTAGCTGTAGTTGTAGCCGTGCTCGGCGCAGAAATCCCAGGTCTCGATCGAGCCCAGGCCGGGGACCCAGATGGGCGGGTGCGGCTTCTGGATGGGCTGCGGCCAGAGGTTCACGTAGCGGAGCTTGGTGTACTTGCCGTTCCAGGCGAAGGGCTCGCGCTCGGCCCACGCCTTGATGATGAGGTCGTGCGCCTCGCGGTACTTGTCGCGTACCGTGGCGGGGTTCTGGCCGTAGCAGTAGTTGATGTCCATCGAGGTGCCGACCGGGAAGCCGGCGATGAGCCGCCCGCCCGAGATCACGTCGAGCATCGCGAACTCCTCGGCGACGCGCACGGGCGGGTTGTAGAGCGCGATCGAGTTGCCGAGGACGAGGAGGTTGGCGTTCTGGCAGCGCCGCGCGAGCGCGGCGGCCATCAGGTTCGGCGACGGCATCATGCCGTAGGCGTTCTGGTGGTGCTCGTTCACGCCGATGGCGTCGAAGCCCACCTGGTCGGCGTACTCGAGCATGTCGAGGTATTCGTTGTAGAGCTGGTGGCCCTTGACCGGGTCATAGAGGCGGTTCGGGATGTCGACCCAGATGCTGTGGTAGCGCTCGCGGAAGTCGGGCGGCAGCCAGCGATACGGCATGAGGTGGAACCAGCTGAACTTCATGGCGACCTCCTCGCAGCGGGAGTTGACCTCGAAGGCGTCGCACAGCCCGCGCGCGAAAGCAAGATCAATCCTCGCGGAAGAACTCGACCAGCTCGTCCCCACGCGCCTCGGCGTCGGCGCGCCCGAGCGCGATCAGGTGCTCGGCGTAGCACTGGTCGAAGTAGAGGTAGGAGAGCAGGTCCGCCTCGCCGGCGATGCCGTACACCGAGTAGCGGAGGGCGGCATCGGAGAGCCAGGCCCGGAGCCCGCCGTCGCCGCGGTGGCTGTCCAGGCACTCGGCCGCCATCACGGCCAGGTCCTTCGAGGGCAGCACGTAGAGGTCCCGCACCACGCGGTACGGCGTGCCGCGCATCTTCTCGATCACCTCGTTGATGCGGCGGAGGAAGTCCGGGCCGTAGGCGCGGGCGCCCGTGTCGAGGATCGCGTTCACCAGGCGCAGCCGGTCGACGTCGTAGTCCACGTGGTCGAGCAGCAGCGCGTTCAGCACCTTGCCCGCCAGGTAGGCGAGCGAGCTGTAGTTCGCCTCGCGGTTGGTGGCGAGCGCCGCCTCCTCGGCGGGGGTGGGCACGTGGCGCAGGCCGACGATGAGGAGCCGGTCGGCGCCCAGGCGGAGCGCCGGGGAGAGCGGCGTGTTGAGCCGCAGCCCTCCGTCGCAGAAGTACGCCCCGTCGATGCGCGGCGCGGGAAAGAGAAACGGGATGGCGGCCGAGGCGAGGGCGTGCGCAGGGGAGAGCTTCGCCGGGCGGGCGATGACGAATGGGTCGCGCGCCCAGTAGCGGACGATGCCCTCGCGGTTGTCGACCCAGACGACGGACTTGCCACTGCTGATCTCGGTCGCGGCGACGGCGACCGCCTCGATCTCGCCCGTCTCCACGAGGTAGCGCAGGTTCGCCCAGGGGATGCTCTCCCGCACCAGGCGCTCGAGAGGCAGCGTATCGAGGAGACCCGTCAGGCGCTCGGGGATCGCTCCCTCGGGCGGCGCGGTCTTCCGGCCCCGGAAGCCGAGGAGCCGGAGCGGGATGCCCACCATGTCGCTCACCCCGACGTTGTAGACCCCGCCCACCCGGAGCGAGTGCCAGATGTCGATCAGCCCCTTGCCGGCGTCGGGCCGGCCGAACGTGGCGGCGACGTAGCAGGCGTGGATGGCCCCCACGCTCGTCCCCGTGAGGATCTGGAAGCGCACGGGCCGGCCGAGGCGGCGGGGCAGGTCGTCGAGCACCCAGCTCAGCACGCCGGCCTCGTAGGCCCCGCGGGCTCCGCCCCCCGACATGATGAGCGCGTACTTGGGCATTCGCGCGCCGGTTTCCGTCGCGCGCGAATCCGAGTCAAGTGGATGGCGTGAGGCCGCGGGCGGTGCTACATTCCGCGGACCTCACGGAGGACCCGTCATGGCCACAGCCGTCATCGTCAGCGCCACACGCACCGCGATCGGCACCCTGGGCGGCGCCCTCGCGCAGACGCCCGCCACCAAGCTGGGCGGCCTCGTGGTGCGCGAGGCGATGCGCCGCGCTCGCCTCGAGGCCGCACAGGTGGACGAGGTGATCCTCGGCCACGTTCTCCCGGCGGGGCTCGGGCTCAACCCCGGCCGCGTCGCCGCGCTCGACGGCGGGGTCCCGAAGGAGGTCCCGAGCTTCACGGTGAACAAGGCGTGCGGCTCCGGGCTGAAGGCCGTCGTGCTGGCCGCCCAGGCCATCGCGCTGGGCGACGCCGACGCGATCGTCGCCGGCGGCATGGAGAGCATGAGCGGGGCGCCCTACATCCTGAAGAAGGTCCGCTTCGGCGTGCGCCTGGGCAACGACGAGCTGATCGACTCGATGATCGCCGACGGCCTCACCTGCCCGATCACCTTCGTGCACATGGGCATCACGGCCGAGAACATCGCCAGCAAGTACGGCATCACCCGGGCCGAGCAGGACGAGTTCTCGGCCGAGAGCCAGCAGAAGACGGCCGCCGCGCAGCAGGCGGGGAAGTTCAAGGCCGAGATCGTGCCGGTGGAGATCCCGGCCAAGAAGGGCGAGACGCTCAGGTTCGAGACCGACGAGCACCCGCGCGGGGACACCACGGCGCAGCGGCTGGCCGGGTTGAAGCCCGCCTTCAAGAAGGACGCGGGTACGGTCACCGCCGGCAACGCCTCGGGCATCAACGACGGCGCCGCGGCCGTCGTGGTCATGTCCGACCGGAAGGCGAAGGAATTGAAGCTCACACCGCTCGCGACGATCCGCTCGTACGCGTCAGCTGGCGTCGATCCGTCGATCATGGGCATGGGGCCCTGGCCGGCATCCGAGAAGGCGCTCGAGCGCGCGAAGCTCCGCCGGGAAGAGATCGACCTCTGGGAGCTGAACGAGGCCTTCGCGGCCCAATCGCTCGGCGTGCTGCGCGAGCTCGGCATCCCGAAGAACCGGGTCAACGTGAACGGCGGCGCGATCGCCCTCGGTCACCCCATCGGAGCGAGCGGGGCGCGTGTGCTGGTGACGCTGCTCCACGCCATGGCCGACCGCGACGCGCGGCTCGGCGTGGCCTCGCTCTGCATCGGCGGGGGGCAGGGCATCGCGGTGATCGTCGAGCGCGCCTGACCCGTCGTGGCCGTCGCCGCCTTCTTCGACCTCGACGGCACGCTCATCGCGCGCAACTCGGCGCCGCTCTACATGCGGCACCTGCGCGCTACCGGGCAGGCGCGGCGGCGGGACGTGGCGCGCACCTTGTACTACGTCGGGCGCTACAAGCTGGGACTGCTCGACATCGAGCGCGCGGTCGCGGTCTCGCTCGGCTGGATCCGCGGCCGCGACGAGGCGCAGGTGCGCGCCGACTGCCAGTCCTGGTACCAGCGCGTCGTCCGGCGCCACCTGCGCCCGGCCATGACCGCGACCGTCGAGGCGCACCGGCAAGCGGGGCACCTGCTCGTCATCCTGACCAGCGCCACCCGCTACCTGGCGGAGCCGGTGGCGGCCGACCTGGGCATCGAGCACGTGCTGGTGACGCAGCTCCTGGTCCGGGACGGGCGCTTCACGGGCGAGGCCGTGCGCCCGGTCTGCTACGGCCAGGGCAAGACGTACTGGGCGGAGCGCTTCGCCGCGCAGCAGGGGGTTGACCTCGGGCGCAGCTACTTCTACACGGACTCCATCACCGACCTGCCGGTCCTCGAGCGGGTCGGGCAGCCACGCATCGTGAATCCGGATCCGCGCCTGCGCCGCGAAGCGGCGCGGCGGGGCTGGCCCGTGCTCCAGCTCGGGCCACGCGACGGGGCAGTGAAGCTCGGGGAGGGGGAGGACACATGGCGAACCAACGCTCGCGGCGACGGAGCGCGCCCAGGCGTGCCCTGATCGCGCCGCTCGTCATGCTGGGGAGCGGGATGGTGGCCGGCGTGCTGCTGTGGCGGTTCCTCATGCTCGAGCCGCCGCCGGCGACCGGCCTCCGGCTGCAGGGCAGCGAGCAGCTCTCGCACCAGGACCGCCAGGCGCTCGACCAGCTGCTGGCCGGGCACCACGCCGGCCAGTAGCGCCCGCGCGGCGCGGGGGGTGGGGATGGCGACCATCGACGAGAACCTGCGTCGGGTCCCGCCGCAGAGCCTGGAGGCCGAGGAGTCGGTACTGGGCGGGATCATGCTCGACAACACGGCCCTCGACCACATCATCGGCATGCTCCAGCCGGACGACTTCTACCGCGGCGCGCACCGCAGGCTCTTCCGCGCCATGGTGGACCTGAACGAGCGGAGCGAGCCGGTCGACCTGATCACGCTCTCGGAGACGCTGAAGGCCCGCGGCGAGCTCGCCGAGGTGGGGGGCTCCTCCTATCTGACGGAGCTGGCCGAGCGCGTGCCCACCGCCGCCAACGTCGTCCACTACGCGAAGATCGTCCGCGAGCGTTCGATCCTGCGCGGCCTGATCGAGGCGTCCACGGAGATCGCCACCCGCGGCTACCAGGGGTCGGACAACGTGAACGAGCTCCTCGACCACGCCGAGCAGCTCATCTTCGGCATCCAGGAACGCAAGGTGAAGCAGGCGTTCCACAAGCTGTCCGAGGTCCTGGTCGACTCGATCAAGACCATCGAGCGCCTCTACGAGCAGAAGCAGGCGGTGACCGGCGTGCCGACGGGCTTCACGGACCTGGACGCGCTGACGGCGGGGTTGCAGCCGTCGGACCTGATCATCGTGGCAGGACGTCCGAGCATGGGAAAGAGTGCCCTGTGCACCAATATCGCCGAGCACGCGGCGCTGCGCGCCGACGTGGGCGTCGCCATCTTCTCGCTCGAGATGGGCAAGGAGCAGCTCGCCATGCGCATGCTCTGCTCCGAGGCGCGCGTCGACCTGGCGCGCGTGCGCACCGGCCATCTCTCCGACCGCGAGTTCCCGAAGCTCGCCATGGCGGCGGGGCGGCTCGGCGATGCGCCCATCTTCATCGACGACACGCCGGCGCTCTCGGTGCTGGAGGTGCGCGCCAAGGCCCGACGCCTGAAGCGCGATGCGTCCGCCCGGCTGGGGCTGGTGATCGTCGACTACATCCAGCTCATGCGCAGCAGCGAGGGCAAGGACAACCGCGAGCAGGAGATCTCGGAGATATCGCGCTCGCTCAAGGCGCTGGCCAAGGAGCTCAACGTCCCCGTGGTCGCGCTCTCGCAGCTGAATCGCGAGGTGGAGAAGCGCAACCCGCCCGTCCCACGTCTCGCGGACCTTCGTGAATGCGTGACGGGCGATACGCTGGTGATGCTCGGCGACGGTCGCCGCCTCCCGATCGTTCACCTGGTGGGCACCGACCCCCGCGTGCTCGCGATGTCCGTGGACGGGCACGTCGTCGAATCGCGAAGCGATCGGGTGTGGCGTGTCGGCAAGAAGCCCGTGTTCCGGATCACGCTCGCGACCGGTCGTACGCTAACGGCGACGGCTCCGCACCGCTTGCGCTCGGGAACGGGATGGTGTCGCGTCGGAGAGCTACGGGTCGGGGATCGGATCGCCGCGGCACGCTCCGTGCCCGAGCCGCAGGATCCCGTCGTTTGGCCCGATGGTCACGTCGTTCTTCTCGGTCATCTGATCGGTGACGGGAGCTATCTCGTACACCAGCCGCTGCGCTACACGACGAGTTCGGAGGAGAACAGCGCCGCGGTTGCCGATGCGGCGCGCGGGTGCTTCGGGACCGTCGTACGACGCTACGCCGCCCGCGGGGCGTGGCACCAGCTCTTGCTCAGCGGGAACGGCAATCGCTGGCGGCCCGCCGGCGTGAATGCCTGGCTTCGCTCGCTCGGTATCTTCGGGCAACGCAGCCGCGAGAAACGCATTCCCGTAGAGGCGTTTCGGCTTTCGAAGAGACAGGTCGGGTTGCTGCTCCGGCATCTCTGGGCGACTGACGGTTGCATCTGGGTGCCGCCGGAGGGTAGCGATCACGCGCCGCGCGTCTACTATGCGACGACGAGCGAAGGGTTGGCGGCGGACGTCGCGGCGCTTCTGCTGCGCTTCGGCATCACCGCGCGAACGTACAAGGTGCCCCAGCGAACGAGCACGGGCCACGCTGTCTGCGTGTCCGGCAGCGATGAGCAGCGCCGCTTCCTGGACCAGGTTGGAAGCTTCGGAC
>WNFA01001471.1_pt1 | contig 19161 bp, 14 predicted proteins | sample 5400481 | NCBI WGS metagenome assembly WNFA01 (sample SAMN13153340, study PRJNA577476) | soil metagenome | isolation source: 120 cm saprolite under Douglas fir tree site 2 hole 1 replicate 2 | place: USA:California | collected 2015-04-18
CCGTCTGCTGTGACGAAGGTCCTATCTTGTGAGTACGTTCAGACTTGAGCCCGAACATTTGTTTCTCACGACTGGCACGTTCAACCTTTTGTCAAAGACCGATCCGCTTTCCGCCTGAGCGGTGCGCCTTCAGTCCGCCCGATTCTTTTGCAGAACCTAAATCCTTTGCAGGATTTTGGGCGTCCTCGAAACTTGTGGTACTAAACTTGTTTAACTGAGCCTGATAAAGTTACGCGTTCACCGGAATGCTGTCAACCCGCTGAGATCACAGGATTTCCACCTGATTTCAACAGTGCGGGGAGTTCTCATCCCAGTCTCATCCAGGGCGGGATAAACCCAAGCTGGAGAACTTCTTAGAGACGCGTCCGGAAACGCTCTTCCACTCGAGTTCGCCACAGAATCCGGCGCATGCCGAAGCGGAAGACAATTCAAAAATTAAAGATCGCTTGGAGGCTCTGCTATTCGCGGAAACCCTTCAGGGAACCTTGTCCCCGAATGCGAACCCCGGAAAGGGGTCAGTTGGAGGCTTACACAATTGGATGCCAAAAGCCACCGCGAGGATTCAGCAGGCGGCCCCGACACACAGTCACTTGTCCTCGACTCGATTTGTTATACCAAACGGTCCGGGATTGTGCAAGGGGGGAATAAAAAAAGTTAATGAGCCACGTGCTTGGGTAGCGCCGCCGCGCCGAGCGCGAGACGCGCTCAGGACAGCCGGCAAGATGCCGGCGCTGCACTGCGGGCCTATAATTTCAATAGCAAACGTGATTTCTGTCGTCCAACTCGGTCAGGTTGATTATGGCGAAGGGATTCGGCTGCAGCGGAAGTTGATTGATCTGCGCAAGGCTGGACAGATCGGCGACGTGTTGCTGCTGCTGGAACATTCGCCCGTCATTACTCTTGGGCGCAATGCCAAGGCTGTCAACGTGCTCGCTTCGACCGAACAACTCGCCGCCCGCGGCGTTGAGGTCTTCGAGTGCGACCGCGGCGGCGATGTTACGTTCCACGGGCCGGGGCAACTGGTGGGGTATCCGATCTTTGATTTGCGGGGGTTCAGCCGTCAGCCATCGGCCGTCAGCCATCAGGAACTGACTACGGAATCATTCCCATCCTGGCGCAAGACCCTTGGTGCCGTTGACTATGTTCGGCGGCTCGAGGAGGTTCTCATTCGCACTTGCGGCGATTTCGGCGTCGCAACCAAACGCGTTGCCGGGCTTACTGGCGTTTGGACAGAGGCAGAGCCGGCGGCCAAGCTCGCCGCTATCGGCGTGCACATCTCTAGGTCGGTTACTTCGCATGGATTTGCTTTGAATGTGAATACCGATCTCAGCTACTTCGATCTGATCGTGCCCTGCGGAATTACTGCGAAACCGGTGACCTCCATGAACAAAGAACTGGGACGGGAACTTGACATGGATGCGCTGGCGCAGGCGGTCTCGCGCAACTTCGGCAGCGTGTTCGGGAGCCAAATGCGCTGGGTGGAGACGGTTGATACTTTGCTTGGGAATGTCGTGGGCGTGCCCATGAAGGTGCCGGAGGAATTGCGGCGGCTTCATGGCGAGGATGAGCTGTTTCTGGGCTGACGCTGGGCGTTGTTTTCGCTGCTACCCTTTTCGCGGGCGGGGCGCCCGCGCCACACGGTGTTAGCATGTTCGCGGACTGACCACTGATCATGGCGAAGAAGAAAGCGAAGACGAAACCCATTCCCCCCGCGAAGCACGATCGGACAAGAACCAGCTCACATCTCAAAGCCAACAGCCAACAGCCAACAGCTAAAAGCGCAGGGCCCGACGCCGATCTCCGCACCTACACCATCCGCGATTACCGCCTGGAAAAGCCGAGCTTCACGCTGCGCCAGGTTCGCACCGGGGACGCGCTCCGCTACGAAGTGGAAAGTGGGGATCTCTCCGCGCCCGCGCCGCCCATCCGCGAGTCGAAATATCTCAGCCGCGAGCAATGCATCGAAATTTATCGCTGGATGCTGCTCAATCGCCGCATGGAAACGGCGCTCGAAAATCTCTACAAACAGGGTCAGGTGGTCGGCGGCGTTTACTTCGGGCTGGGGCAGGAAGCTTGCTCCTGCGCCTCGGCTTACGCTCTGCACAAAGACGACTGGCTCGGGCCGATGATCCGCAACCAGGGGTCGCTCCTGGTGCGTGGCTTCTCACCCGCCGACATCATGATGCAGTACATGGCCAAGGCCGGATCGCCGACCAAGGGACGCGATGCTTCCTCGCACTTTGGCGATATCGAAAAACGCAATGTGGTCTCTCCCATTTCTACTTTGGGCGATTTGATTCCGGTGCTCGCGGGCGTGGCGCTCGGAGCGCGGTTGCAGGGCAAACATATCGCGGTCATGACTTACATTGGCGACGGAGGGCAGTCCACCGGCGTAACTTACGAAGGACTGAATTTTGCCGCGGTGCAGAATCTCGGCCTGGTACTGATTGTCGAGAATAATCTTTGGGCGTACTCGACACCCGCCGACATGCAGTTCCGGGTCAAAGATCTGGCCGAGCGCGCGATCGGGTACGGGATCCCGGGCGTGATTGTCGATGGCACCGACGCCTGCCAGGTCTACGACGCCTGCCACGAAGCCTGCGAGCGCGCCCGCCGCGGCGAAGGCCCGACGCTGATCGAAGCGAAGATGATGCGCATGAAAGGCCACGCTATTCATGATGGGGCCGAGTATGTTCCGAAGCCGTTGTTTGACTATTGGAAGAAGCGCGATCCGATTGCGCGGCTCGAAGATTATCTGGTGAAGAAGAAAAAGTGGCTGACGCCCGCGGAAAATGAAGAGCTGATCGCGGGCGTCGAGCGGCAGTTGGAAGCCGACCGGGAACTCGCCGTCAATTCTCCGATGCCGTCGCCCGAATCGGCGGAGGGCGGAGTCTATTGCGAAGCTGGATGCCACGAGATCAAGCCCAAGTACGCGATGCCTGGGTCGGCGAAGATTGGCTCGGCGAAGATTGGCTCGGCGATGCCTGGATCTGGGAAGATTGGTACGCGTGGCGGAAAGTCAGCCGGTCCGAAGCAGTCGGACGCGGCGGTGCATCTGAAGTAGGTCCGGGCCTCTGCGGCGAGCCAAGGAAATGCCCACGGCGAAGATGAACGCCGGCGGCATGCCGCCCATCGATCTGCCGCCGGATGATTTGAAGGCGTTGATCGCGTATGTGGAGAGACTCAAATAGCGGAGGGAACCTCCCGACAGGCGGCGTGGTCGCTATAACAGCAGCAATAACGTTTTAATGTTCTCAATGCTCGCGATGAATTTTTTTGATTGGACTTCGCGTCTGGATTTTGTCAGATTGATCTTGCAACGGAAATAGTTGGTCGCGCGGCCCTGACGCCCGCATTCTCGCCCCGTTTACTCCGAGTCGCTATTCCTAGCCGAGCCCTCCGATGATGCTACGGCCTGACCCGCGGCATTATCTCCACAGAACGGCCTGAAGAAACACAACCTGAAGTAACGCAACGAAGAGCAGCGGGAAACGAGGCAAGAAAAATGATTAAGCACACGATTAAGCATACGAGGAATACCGCGAAGAAGCCGGAGACTGTCACACTGAAGGTTGTCGCCGAATACGTTGGGCTGACAGCGGGAACGGTCTCTCTGGTCCTGAATAACGCACCGCAATCCATCTCAATCCCGCAGCAAACAAAAGATCGCGTCTTCGCTGCGGCGCGGAAACTGAACTATCAACCCAACCTGTTCGCGCGAGCCTTGCGGACCAGACAGATCCCTGCCGTAACCGGCACGCACGGACTCGCGAGTGGTTCCCGCGCGCTGGTGTTTGAGGGCCGAGAGCACTTCCTGCGCGCCGTCAATGCCATTCGGCAGGCTGGTCTGCGCGTGCCGGGCGATGTTGCGGTTGTCGGTGGTGCTGACATCTCAGCCGCTGCCCTGGATTAGTTCCGTCTGAGGCCTTGAGTTCCGCTGTATGGGTGACTGAGTATGGGAGGGACTGAGGAAGAGTGGAGATCGCTACTTTAGGGTCCCGTATTCCGCCTTGGCTTCCTTCAGGATTGTGATGTCGGGGTCCGCATCCTTCCATAGCGCAAAGAAATCCTGATATGCAGCTCTCGCCTTTGCCGTGTCTCCGGTCATGACATACGCACGGCCCAGGCCGAGCTTGGCCAGCGAATGCTCTGGGACATTCGGAGCGATCCCGCGATGCTCCACGATCTTTTGAAATTCCGCTGCCGCTTCCGTCCCACGCTTCGCCTGCAAGTAAGCCAACCCTCGAACGTAGATGGGGAAAAGGCCCTGGTTCGCACCTAACTCGTACGGCGTCGCTGCCTGCAACGACTGGATGGCCGCCTCGGGATTCTTACGATTCAATTCGATCAATGCCCGCACGCACGGAATGCTCACCTGATGCAGCAGCGTGTCGTCTGGAAATCGATGGTCCAAGTCGTCCACGATGGCCTGAGCGCGGCTGACATCACCAGTCATTGCCAGCGCCTCCGCCGCGGACTCCATATTGCTGCGGCTATGCGCCAGGGCGGAACTTGACGCGGCCAGTTCTTTGGCTCTTGAAGCGTTGCCTACCTCGGCTTCACTCACCGCGAAAGCCGACTGTGTGTCCGATGTCGTTTCCTTGAAACCCATACGGTCGCTCACCTGCACCGACCGCAGCATCAACTCTCCGGCCTTGTGCATTTGTCCTCGCGACGCGGCGACACTGGTTGCCTCATTGAGCAGCAGATATTCGCTGGGTTTTCCCTCCGACCATTTCATCTGCAGTTGCATGCCATCGGCATCGCCGTTCAGGAAAGCCAACTCGTACAGCCCCCGGTGGACGAACAGGTTGTCCGCCTTGGCATCCACTGCCTTTTGCAAGATGGCCCGCGCCTCCTCCGGCCGGTTCAGCGCCATGTACGCACCCGCCGCATGGGCGTAGCCAAACGGCGACACGGGCTCAAGTCGTGAGGACTCGTTCGCCAGCGATATGGCCTTTTCGAACTGGCCGAAATAAAGGTTGTATTGCAGCGCAAGGTTGCCGAAGGCCGTGGAGTCATTCGGATAAGCCTTGACGGCCAGTTCGAGGCTCTCCTTTTCCTTTTCGATATCCCCAGTCGCGAAGTAGTAGTGCGATATGATGTAGAACCTTTCGCGTTCGCTGACTCGCTCCCGCAGGTCGAATGCCTTTTTGGCAACCTCCGCTTGTCGATCCTCTTCCCCTACATTGCCATAGATGGCCGCCAGCCGCGCATAGGCCAAGGCAAAATTCGGATCCAACTCGACGGCGTGCTGGAACAAAGGAATAGATTCGGCCTCGCCGCCGCCATTGCGCATCTCGTCGGCTGCGGCATAGGCCTTCAACGCTTCGAGCGATGATGTGGTCGCATCGGTCACCGGAGTATCGAACTTCTGAATCGACGCCAGCGACTCACCGAGCTTCCCGCGCAGGCTTGACGCCGCCTTTCCCACGGCCGGGAGCACCGCCTCTTTGCTCGCCGACGTAACCTGCTCTCGGGCAAGTGAATCGCCGGTTGCGCAGTTGGTGGCGTCGAGCGCCACCACATATTGGCTCCCCAGCGTCGCAATCGAGCCACTCAGCATCGCCTTGATGTTCTCCCGCTCGCAAATCTCCCGCGCCACGTTTCCCGCAACTCGCTCGGCGGCGGGACGACCCATGAACTGCAGTGCTTTGCGGATCGTCTGATCGGGTACAATGTTCAAATACGGAGACTGTTCCAGCTGCACCGCCAGCGCCTGCTTCAGCGTTCCGTCAAACACCGGGTCACCCGTAGTGTTGACGAAATCCGCCAGCAGGATCGAATCCTTCTCCGTAAGTTTCTGCCCGGCATGCGACCGCCAGTACAACCCACCAGCAAGAATCGTCGCTAGAAGTAGTGCAGCCGCCACCCAAGCCCACGTAGGGACAGCCGCCCTCGGCTGTCCAACTGATCGCAGCTCGGCAGGTTCGTGTGGAACGGGCGCCCGCGATGCCGACAGCGAAGAAGACAATGAAGAAGGAGAGGATGGCACGGCTTCAATCGAGCCGCGAGATCCGTGAGAAGAAACCCGGCTATCAGCCTCCGGCGGCTCTTCCGCCACGATCCTCCTGCCCGAATCCGTATCGCGCTTCAGCCGCTGCAGCTCTGCCCGCATCTCGGACGCATGCTGATAGCGCAGATCGCGGTCTTTCTCCAGCGCGCGGTTGATGATCCGCTCCAGCTCGGAGGGAACATCCGGATTCAGTCGAATTGGAGGTGTGGGCGCCCGCTCCAGGATCGCGTTGAAAATCACCGCCGACGTGTCTCCCCGAAACGGCAATGTTCCCGTCGCCATCTCGTACAGCACCGCTCCAAACGAGAACAGATCGCTGCGCCGATCCAGTTCCTTGCCCCTGGCCTGCTCCGGCGACATGTACGCCACTGTGCCCAGCGCCGTCCCCGGACTGGTCAGATGTTGCTCGTCCATGGTCGGCATCGCCGACCCAGCCTCCTGCGCCTCCTGCGCGCCGCGCCCGGTTTGCCCCGTCACCTTGGCCAGCCCGAAATCCAGAATCTTTGCATGCCCGCGCTTGGTCACGAAGATATTCGCCGGTTTGATGTCGCGGTGCACGATTCCTTCCGCGTGCGCCGCATCCAGCGCGTCCGCCACCGCAATGCCCAGCGCCAGCATCGTATCCAGGTCCATCGGGCGGTTGCCGATCAGATGCTTCAGCGTCGACCCGTCCAGGTACTCCATGGCGATAAAAGCTTGCCCGTTCTGCTCGTCGATCTCGTAGATGGTGCAGATGTTCGGATGGTTCAGGGCGGAGGCCGCCTGCGCCTCCCGCTGGAAGCGACTCAATGCTTGCGGGTTCTTAGCCACTTCGTCAGGCAGAAACTTCAAAGCGACAAAACGGTGAAGCTTGATGTCTTCTGCCTTATAGACGACACCCATGCCACCGCCGCCCAGCTTCTCGACAACTTGATAATGCGAGATCGTTCGGCCGATCATTGAGCCGCCATCTTAGGTGGGTAGGTAGGGCAAGTCAATACGAAGCCGCGGTTCCGGCGCCCCGCGAACTGATAAAATCAAACTTCGTCATGGCCGCCTCTTCCCAGCTTATCCAAATCGACCTCGGCCCCAGGATCCCGAGTCCGAAGCCCTCGTGGCTCAAGGCCAGGGCTCCGGTGGGCGAGAATTTTCATAACCTGAAGAAGTTGGCGCGCGGCCTGGGCCTGCATACCGTTTGCGAGTCGGCGCAGTGTCCGAATATTGGAGAATGCTGGGACCATCACACCGCGACCTTCATGTTGCTGGGCGATATCTGCACACGGCGCTGCGGCTTTTGCGCGGTCCCCAAGGGGCGTCCCGAAGCCATCGACTGGGACGAGCCGCGGCGTGTCGCGGAAGCCGTCGCCACGCTCGGCCTGCGTCATGCGGTCGTTACCAGCGTGAATCGGGATGATGACAACGTTGGCGGCGCAGAGATTTTTGCCGAAACCATCCGGCAGATTCGCGAGCTTATACCTGAGTGCCGCGTCGAAGTGCTGATTCCCGACTTCCAGGGTCTCGAAGAGCCGCTGCGTATCGTGCTCGAAGCCAAGCCCAACGTGCTCAACCACAACACTGAAACCGTCCCGCGGCTATACCGCGCGGTACGCTCGGGTGCGCGCTACCAGCGGACGCTTGATCTGCTGGCGAATGCCAAGAAGTGGAACCCCGCGACGGTGACCAAGAGCGGAGTGATGGTTGGAATCGGCGAAGAGACCGCCGAACTGATCGAAGTCTTCCGCGATCTGGGCGAGCGCGGCGTAGATATTCTGACGATTGGGCAGTATCTGCGTCCGTCAAAAGATCATCTTCCGATGACGCGCTACTATACGCCCGCAGAGTTTGTCTCGCTGAAAGAAGAAGCTCTGAAGTTCGGATTCAAGCACGTCGAGTCAGGTCCGCTGGTGCGGTCAAGTTATCATGCGCATGAACAGGCGGACGTGGCGGCGAAGTAGTGGAGCGCCGGGCGTCCCCGCCCGGCCACTTCGGACTGGACGGGCGAGGCGCCCGTCTCTCCATCGATCATCCCCTACCAGACTCTGCACGCGTTCTGATTCACCATCGGCGCCGTCGCTGGGCAGTGATACGCTTCGCGGAACTCCGGCATATTTGAAACGGTTCCGTTCACCCGATACTTTGAAGGTGAGTGCGGATCAATAGTGACCAGCATGCGTGAGATGGCATCGGTGCGGTTTTGGCACCACACATTCGCCCATCCCAGAAAGTAGCGCTGCTCGGCGGAGAGACCGTCTACCGGCGCCGGTTCCTTGCCGGCAAAAGTGTTCAGCATGGCCATGTAGGCGATGCGCAGGCCGCCATTATCGGCCGCGTTTTCGCCCAAGGTGAGCTTGCCGTTCAGCTTCAAGTCGTCGACCGCGACGAAGCTCCCGTACTGGTCCTTGATGCAGCCGGTACGTTCTTCGAATTGCTTCTTGTCGTTCGCCGTCCACCAGTCGCGGAGATTTCCCTCGGCATCGAACTGGCTGCCCTGATCGTCGAAGCCGTGCGTGAGTTCATGACCGATCACGGCGCCGATCCCGCCGAAGTTCATCGCGTCGTCCGCCTGGTTGTCATAGAACGGTGGCTGCAGAATTCCAGCGGGAAACGTAATGTTGTTCTGGTTTGGGTTATAGCTGGCGTTCACGGTCATCGGCGGATATGGCCAATCCCTCTTATCGAGCGGCTTGCCAATCTTGTTCAATCTCCGCTGCACGTCGTGCTGGTTGGCGCGTTGCGAGTTGCCGAAAGCATCGCCGCGCACGATCTGGAGCGTCGAGTAGTCGCGCCATTTATCGGGATAGCCGATGCGATTGGTGATCGCCTGCAATTTCACCAGCCCCTGTGCCTTCGTGGCCGCGCCCATCCAGGGCACGTTCTTGATGTCTTCTCCCAGCGCCTTTTCGAGGGCCCCGACCATCGCCAGCGTGCGCTCCTTACCTTCGGCGCCAAATGTCTGCTGGACATAAATCTGGCCGACCAACTCGCCCAGGTCGCCGTTCGTATACCCCACACAGCGCTTCCAGCGCGGACGCAGCTCCTTGGTGCCCTGCAGCGTCTTGTTGAAGAAATCGAAATTCTCGTTCACGAACGCGGCCGACAGCGTCGGCGCAGTGTCATGCACTATGTGCCAGCGCAAATACGTTTTCCAATCGTCCAGCGGGTGCGCATTTATTACTTCCTGCATGTTCTTGATGAAGTCCGGCTCAACCACGTTGAGCGAATCGAAATGCGGCGAGCCCACGCCTTCAAAGTATGTGTCCCAGTTGAATGCTGGACTCAGCGCGGCCAATTCCTGATTGCTCAGCTTGTGATAAATCTTCTGCGGATCGCGGCGGCTGGTCTGGTCCAGCGCGCCCTTGGCCAAGCCACTTTCAATTTCCATGACGACTTTGGCTTCCGCCGCGGCTTTGCCTTCATCGTCGCCCAACAGCGCAAACATCTTCGCAACATGCGCCACGTATTTCTTCCGCAGCTCGACCGACTTCTCATCGTCCTTGAAATAGTAATCGCGGTCCGGCATGCCCAGACCGCCCTGGTCCACCTGGCCGATCATCTGGCTCGCGTTTTTGAAGTCCGATCCGGAATCGAAGCCAAACAACACATCGGTGCCCTCGCGATGCAGCCGCACGACCTCCTTCGTAAGCTCCGGCTTCGATTGGATCGCCGCAATGCTATGGAAGTCCTGCTCCAGGGGCTTGGTGCCCGCTTTTTCGATCGCAGCTTCGTCCATGCAGCTGGCATAGTAATCGCCGATCTTCTGCTCGTTCGCGCTGCGGCCGGGCCGGTCCACCTCAGCCTTCTCGAGAATGTCGCGCACAATGTATTCTCCGCGCTGCGCCAATTCGTTGAAGCGGCCCCAGGATGAGCGGTCGGCGGGAATCGGATTATGTGCCAGCCACTTGCTGCACGCATATGCGTAAAAATCGTTGCAGGGATCCACGTTCTTATCAAGCATGTCGGCGGAGAAACGCACATCGGCAGCGGCTTCAGGCTTGTCCTGAGAAGGCTTCTCCTGCGCCTGTTTTTCCTGGGAAAACAAAGCAGGCGCAAGCATTATGGAGACGGTCAACATTTTCAAGAAATTGCGCATGAGATCCTCGAATCCGAGATTTAGAAGTGCCAGAGGCCGGATACCGAACACACTGAGCCATCGTATTAGACGGAGGCCACTGAAAACGGTCAACCGAACGTCTGGTTGCGGAGGTCAGAAAACTTTCACGTGGAACGTCAGATATTTCTTGGGATTTTCCCGGATCGCCTTCACCAGTTCCCGCGTCTCCACCAGCATCTGGTTGCTGTTGTTGTAGAGCGCCGGATCCTTGAACAGCATTCCCGCTGTGCCCTCGCCTTTTTCCAGGCGCGCGGACAAGGCCGCCAGATTATTTATCGTCTCCTGCAGCTTGTTGGCGAATTCCTGATCGCGCGTCATCTTGCCGATCGCGCCCTTGCCGGCATTGATGTCGTCGGTCATCTGGCGAACGTTCGCGATGGTCTTGTTCGCGTTGTCATACAGCTCGGAATCTTTGAGCAGTTTGCCGGCCGTGCCTTTTCCCTGCTGCAACTCGTCAATCAGCACATTCATTTTGTCGACGGCGGCGATCACTTTTTTATACGCTTCGTCGCTCGTAAGCAGTGGACCGATCGATCCCTTTCCGCTCTGGATATCGTCCACCAATCCCTTGAATTCAGCCACCGTCGCGTTGAGCCGGTCGTACAAGGCCGGATCGTAAATAACTTTCCCGATCGAACCCTGCCCACTTTCGACAAACGCCAAAATGCGATCCACCCGCTTCAGCAGCGCGTCCATGTTCTGCAGCGTCCCCTGGCTGGCGCGCACCACGTCCTGGATATCGGGCTGGTCGCGGGCCGCCAGCGTATCTCCGTCTACCGCCTCTGGACCCTTCGCCTGCGTGCTGTCAATATCCACATAGGTTTCGCCAAGTATCCCCGCGGTGCTCAACACCGTCAGCGAGTCTTTGCGCAGATTGAAAGCGTACTTGGTGTTGACCTTCATCATGATTTCGACCGGCGTCAGCGGCTTGCCGTTCACGATCCGGACGGTCGTCACGTTTCCGATGTCCACGCCCGCCAAACGCACCGGCGCACCCTCGCGAAGGCCGCCTGCATGGCCGACGTAAGATCGAAGTCTGATCTTGGTGGTGAACCATCCGCCGGTGCCGCTCATCAAGAAAATCAGCACCATGAGGGTGGCGCTCGCCGCTATGACGGTGAGTCCCACGCGGAGTTGCGACCATTTGAGCTGCTTCTGGCTTGGCAAGGTGGTCCGTTAACGACAGAACATCATAGCAAACGCCGCCAAATTTTCAGCATTCGAGATTTCCCTGGGGGCCTTAGAGTGCGGATTTCGCGCCAAAAACGAAGGCTCCCAGCCTTCGCGTCCAATGCGAAGAATGGGAGCCCTTTCATTCGAATATCGCCGATTTAGACCGCCGATTTAACGACGCTGCTCGGGGGTATTGCGCTTTTGTTCGGGTCTTGCCTGTGCCCGATTCGCGGTCACCGCCCGCTCCTGAGTTGCCCTCGGCTGGTTCTGGACCGGTCTTTCCTGCCTCATCGGCCGCGGGTTGTCGCGGGACGATGTCTGTCCCCGGTTACGCGAGTTGTCGCGCGATGACATTTGTTCCCGGTTGCGTGGATTGTCGCGGGGCGACATTTGTTCCCGGTTACGTGGTTGATTGTTTCTTGCATCGAAGCTTCTCGTTTGAGGGCTTCTCGGTTGAGGGTTTCTCGCTTCCTGGTTTCTTACTGTTGAGTCATAGTTCCTGGGATTGTTCCTAGGATTGCTGTTCCTCGAATCGTTCCTGGAATCGTTCCCGGGCCGAGCCGTCGTGCGGCTACTAGCATTGCCGTTGCCGCCATTTCTGGTCGTCTCATTGAAGCTGCGATTGCCGCCACGATTGCCCGACGCCTGCCCACGCGCTGCCTGCGGCGTTATCTTCGGCGCGCGATACGGCTCTCCAGCCGCGCGGGCTCGTTGCACGTGCGGTCCGTTAAACTCGCCCGGCTTGGCCGTGGCCGCTATGGCCGGACGCCCGTGATTTTCCGACGCGAACAGCTGCCGGTTCTCGCGAGCGGCATGTTCATGCTGAGTCTGCGCTGCCAGCGCCGCGTTGTGCGGCTCGCGACTAAACCTTTCTTCTTGCGGCGTGGGCCGCGCTTCGACACCGCCTCGGCCGTTGAAGCTTACATTCCGCGTGTTATTCACGATCACGGTCCGGTTGTATACATTCGTCACATTGGTCACGTTCACATTAGTGACCGAGCGGTTGTAGAAGAAGGACCCACCTCGCCACTCACCGCCGTAGAAGCCGACGCCGCCGTATCCGAAGCCATAGTTAATGCCGCCGTAGAAGCCGACATGTGGTCCCCAATAACCAGCGTGCCAGCCATAGAAGCCATCCGAGAACGCCCAGTAGCCTGGAGTCCACAACATGCCAACTGGCGCAATCACCCATGTGCCCGGGACCCAGTAGTAGCCGTCGTCGTCACTCCACGCCCAATAACCCGGCGTCCAGAAATAGCCCGGACCGGGGCAGATGGGTTGCGCATAGATAGGGAGCGCCGGCGGACCGACCCGCACCGCGATCCCAATCCCGATTTGCGCAGACGATGCCGTCGAGAGCGACAACACCGAAACCGTCAACATCAAAATTCCGAATACTACCCAGCGAACTGAGAGTTTCATTTTCGTAGCCTTTCCTTTAGCCCAATGATTTTGGCCCAAGGCCCGTGAACGGGCCTTATTAGGTTTCGTCCATATAAACCCTGAACTCTCGGGCATGTTGCGAGCGCAGAGAAAGTCATTTTGAATCAGCAGTTTGGTAGGTTGCTCTACAAACCACGTAGGGACAGCCGCCCTCGGCTGTCCGCTCCAGACGGGACACCGGTTTTACCGTTCGTTCTTTTTTTGGCGACCGTCTCCACGTGATTCGTGGTGGTAGCGCAAAGCCGAAATCAGTTTTCCAGAATGACGTGCGCCAGGGCTTCCTCGGAAGTGTGGGTAATCGAGAGCGCGATGTTTTTTGTGCCAAGCCTGGCCGCAATGGCCGCTGCCTCGCCATGAAATCGAATAGTCGGACGCTGCCCTTTCGGGCGCACCACTTCGATATCACGCCACCGGACGCCGCGACTCCATCCCGTGCCCAGCGCCTTCATCCCCGCTTCCTTGGCGGCGAACCGCGCGGCATAGCTTTCAAAGCGGCGGGCTTTTCGTTCGCAGTAACGGATTTCGCCCTCGGTGAAAATGCGCCGAAGAAAGCGGTCGCCGAACCGCTCGATAGTTTCGCGGATGCGAGCAACTTCGGCGATGTCCACCCCGGTGCCCAGAATCATGCAGATATTGTTAATTGGTAATTTGCATTTGGCAATTTGGCGCTGATCCTTCTCATGAAGAGTCGTGCTTTAGAGAGTCGTGGTCGGGAGAATCGCGCTAAAAAGAGCGGCATTCAAAAAAGATTGTCGCCGCGGTAGATCACCTGCCCATCGATCACCCGTGCTTCGGCGAAGAGTTTGTGTGGGCGCGCCGGGCCTTCAGCATCGATATGAAGAATTTCGTGTCCATGAGCCACCAGCCAGTCCGAGACGATCATGCGATGGCAGCGAAAATAGACGCGCTCGGCGCACATGTACGCGGTGCGTGAGGCGTTGGCGATCCGTAGCAGTTCGGTTGCCGCCTGCTCGAATTCGGGTGTCAGCGTGTAGTCCGCGTAGTTGCGAAAGCTGGCATTGCGCAGCGCCGTGTGCGGAGAGTCTTTGCGAGTTGCCTTGCGGTATCCGCCCAGAGCTTTCATCCAGATGTAGTGAATCCCTCGCTCAGGCAGCGAACGCTCCAGCGCCTCGCGATTGAAGTGCGGCAGTCGCCGCGACATCGGAAAGGCGCGGATATCCACCAGCGTCGCAATGCCGTGCGCCTTCAGCGCCGACACAAGTTCTTCGAGCGAGCGCGTGGAGTGGCCGATGGTGTAGAGGGTTGCCACGGGAACCAGGTATCAGGTCTCAGGTGTCAGGTCTCGGGGTAGTGATGCAATTGCAGTGGCAACGTTTGTATCCTGCTCAGAAAACACAGTCCGCAAATCGAGCAGCACGCGGCCTTCTTCGACACGGGCGATTATTGGCGGAGTGCTGGCGCGGAGACGGGCGCTTAGTTCGTCGGCGCTGAGATCGGCATGGGTAACGGCGATCAGGCGAGTGGGCAGGACAGCCGATGGGGCAGCGCCGCCGCCGATCACAGACTCGCCGTCAACGAGTTCCAACTTGAGGCCCGCAGATTTTCCCTGAGCGGATTGGACCTGAGAAACGATCTCCTCCGCGCGGCGCGCAATCTCGTCTTTCGACAGCCGCATCATGCGCAGCACCGGCACGGCATCGTGGTCCCGTTTAATGTAAGCGAGCAGCGTGGCTTCCAGCGCGGCATAGGTGAGCTTGTCCACGCGCAGTGCGCGGAAGAGCGAGTTCGAGCGCATACGCGCAACCAGATCGGCGCGGCCGCTGATCAATCCACTTTGCGGACCGCCGAGAAGTTTATCGCCGCTATAGGTGACGATGTCCACGCCGGCGCGCAGGCTATCGAGCACGCCCGGTTCGCCGGTGATTCCGACCGAACGCAGATCGATCAGCGCGCCGCTGCCCAGATCTTCCATGAGCGGAAGATTGCGGCGACGGGCGAGGGCGACCAATTCGTCGAGCGCGGGCTGCTCGGTAAAGCCGGTGATTTCGAAGTTCGAGCGATGCACTCGCAGCAAGAGGCGCGTGCGGTCGTTGATGGCGCGTTCGTAGTCGGCGATGCGCGTGCGGTTGGTGGTGCCGACTTCGCGCAGCGTGGCGCTCGACTTCGACATAACGTCGGGGATGCGGAACGAGCCGCCGATTTCGACCAACTCTCCGCGCGAGACGATGACTTCGCCGCCCTCGGCCAGCGAGTTCAATGCGAGCAGAACCGCCGCAGCGTTGTTATTAACCACTATTGTCGATATAGCGGTCGAAATACCGGTCGGGATCGTCTGCTCCGATCCACGTCGCTCCGGTTCACGTAGGGACAGCCGCCCCTGAGAGCCTGCCCTGAGCGGAGCCGAAGGGTCCGACCGAGCGAAGCTCGGCAGCGCATCGTCGAGCAGCTTTTGGAACAGCCGGTCCACATGAACGTCGCGCTTCCCGCGTTCGCCCGTCGCAAGATCGAATTCGAGATTGGAATAAGCGCTCGCCGTTGCGCGGACGTGATCGAGCGCAGTGGCAGCCAGCGGCGCGCGTCCCAGATTGGTGTGAAGGATCACGCCGGTCGCGTTGATAAGCGGCAGCAACGAGTAACTCAGCGACTGCCGGAGTTGACGTTCGACCGCTGCCGACAGGCCGCCGAGTGCGAGGTCCAGCGATTTCTCGTCCAGCTGGCCGCCGGTAATTTGACCGCTGCTGATTTCCTGGCGAAGGCGCGCCAGCACGACGCGAATACTTTCGGCGACGGCGGAATGCCCCTCGCGTTCGATCAGAGCCAGCATGTCCGGCTGACGGAGAAGTTCGTCCGTCGAAGGCAGCTTCTGAAACAGCGCGGATTTGTTGGCGGTAGTCACTGAGGGCGATTATGCCACAGGGGTGTAGTGCGGGCACCCTCGCCCGCGGAAATCTCCGCGCAAAATCGGACGATAGGGTCCAGTATGAGGTTACGCGGGCGGGGGCGCCCGCGCTACACGAGCTAAAGCGTGTGCAGATACGCAAGCAGATCTTTAATCTGCTGCTCCGTCATAACCTGGCCGAAACCTTCCATTTTTGCCCGTCCGTACTTCACGATGTCAGTCATGCGCTCGTCGTTTGCGGGCAGTCCGCTCTCGGACAGGTATTGCCGCTTGAAGACGCCTTTCAAACTCGGGCCTTTTTTGCCGCGGGACGAGTACGGTTCATGGCAACGGTCGCAATAGTTGTCATAGATTTTTCTGCCCGCGGCCTGTTGCGGGTTGAGGCCGAGTTCGGCATCGGACTTGCGGCGCTCGACATCGCAGCCAGCGAGGGCGACCAGCGCAAGCATCGCGACGCAGGCCCGGGGACACGGAGAAATCCAATTCGAGAATTTCATGATGATGGCGGCAGAGGTAGGATAATACGGAAGTCGTAATAAGGAAGTCATGGCCGTCGCCGTCAAACGCGTTTACGAGGCTGCTTCTTCGTCGGACGGAGTGCGCGTGCTGGTCGATCGCCTGTGGCCGCGCGGGTTGAAGAAAGAACACGCGGCGCTTAAATTCTGGCTGCGCGAGGTGGCGCCTTCGGATGAGTTGCGGCACTGGTTCCACGAGAATCCGGAGGGATGGCGCATGTTCCGGAAGCGCTATCTCAAAGAGTTGGCAAGCGAAGAGGGTTCCGCGGCCGTCGAGAAGCTGCATCATCTTGCGGAAGGCAAGCGGCGAGTCACGCTTTTGTACGCGTCGCGAAACCAGGAGCACAATAACGCGACTGTGCTGAAAGAATTGCTGGAAGGAATGCGCAAGCCTCCGTCGAGCGTAGGTCGCGGCGCGCTCGGTCGCGGACGGTATCGGAAAGCGAAAAGACAGTAAAACAGTTCTCAGTTCCCGGTTCTCAGTTCTCAGAACAACCGGGTATACATTGTCACCACGCCTCAGAGTGGACTCATAATTGTCGGTTTGGGTTTTACTGAGAACTGAGAACTGAGAACTGAGAACTCCCCTATAATTCCCCAGTCATGTCCACTCCCGCCATGGATAAGGAAGACAAGAAAATCGAAAAGAAAATCGAAGCCCTTCGCGAGAAGATTCGGCACCACGAGTATCGCTATTACGTTCTGGACGACCCTGAAACTTCGGACGCCGACTTCGACAAGCTGATGAACGAGCTCAAGCGCCTGGAGTCGGAGCATCCGGAGCTGGTGACGCCGGACTCGCCGACGCAGCGTGTGGGCGGCAAGCCGCGCGAGGGATTCGTTAAGGCCAAGCATTCTTCCCCGATGCTCTCGCTCGACAACGCTTACAGCGAAGATGAGTTGCGCGATTGGGAGCGGCGGGTGCATGAGCTGACCGGGCGCAACGACCTCGAATATATGTGCGAATTGAAGCTGGATGGCATGTCGCTGGCGCTCGTCTACAGCGATGGCCGTCTGGAACGCGGCATCACGCGCGGCGATGGCAGCATAGGCGAAGACGTGACCTCGAATGTGCGGACGGTGCGCTCGATCCCGCTGACGATTGCAAAAGACAAGTTGAAGAAAGCCGGAATCCCCGCCGACTTTGAAGTCCGCGGCGAAATGCTGATGCCGCTCGCCGCCTTCCGCAAGCTGAATGAAGAGCGCGAGCGGCAGGGGCTGGCGACCTTTGCCAATCCCCGCAACTTTACCGCGGGCACGGTGCGGCAACTCGAACCGTCGATTACAGCGCAGCGCCGCATGGACTTCTTCGCATACATGTTATTGAAGGATGGACGAACCTATTTCGACCGCCAATCAAAAACCATGGACGCGCTGGAGCTGGCCGGGTTCAAGGTGAATCCGAATCGGAAGCTGGCGAAGAATCTGGCGGAAGTTTGGAAATTTATTCAGAGCTGGGAGCCGAAGCGTGAAAAGCTGCCTTACGAAATTGACGGCATCGTCATCAAGGTGGACCGCACGGCATGGCAACGGGAACTCGGCTTCACCGGGAAGGCTCCGCGGTGGGCGATTGCTTACAAGTACGCCGCGCGCGGAGGCGTGACCCGGATCGAGGACATCGTCCCCCAAGTGGGCCGCACCGGCAAACTGACTCCCGTTGCCTGGCTGAAGCCGGTTCCGATTGGCGGCACGACGGTCTCGCGCGCGACGCTGCACAACATGGATGAGATCGAGCGCCTCGGCGTGAAGATCGGTGACTGGGTCGAGGTGGAACGCGGCGGCGATGTCATCCCGAAAGTTGTGAAGGTGGTCGAAGATAAAGACCATCCTCGCGGTCACAAGCAGTTCGTCATGCCCGAGCACTGTCCAGTGTGCGGCGGCAACGTGGTGCGAACGCCGGGCGAGGTGGACCACCGCTGCGTGAATGCGAATTGTCCGGCGAAGCTGCAGGGGACGATTCTGCATTTCGCCTCACGCCACGTGATGAATATCGACGGCCTCGGCGACGCGCTGGTAAATCAGCTCACCCAACGCGGTCTGGTAAACAATGTTGCCGACCTGTACAAGCTGGCGAAAGACGACCTGCTGAAACTCGAGCGCATGGGCGAGAAGTCGGCGGAGAACGTGCTCGGGGAGATCGAGGCTTCTAAGAAGCTGCCGCTCGAGCGCGTGATTTACGGCCTGGGGATACGGTTCGTTGGCGAGCGCACGGCGCAGTTTCTGGCGGAGCACTTCGGAAGCCTGGACGCAATCATGAACGCGAGTGCCGAGGAACTGGAGGAGGTGAACGAAGTAGGCCCGCGCATCGCGGAGAGCATCGTGGAGTTTTTCGGCGATGAGCACAATCGCAAACTGGTCAGCGATCTGCGCAAGGCGGGACTGACCTTCACCGGCCAGAAAAAAGAAAAGGGCACAAAGCTCGCAGGAAAGACTTTCGTGCTGACGGGCACGCTCCAGCGCCACACCCGGGACGAAGCGAAGAAGATGATCGAAGACGCAGGCGGACGCGTCTCGGGGTCGGTAAGCAAGAAGACGGACTATGTCGTTGCGGGGAGCGATGCGGGATCGAAACTGGACAAGGCTCGGGAGCTGGGCGTTAACGTGATTGGGGAAGAGGAGTTGGAAGGGCTGGTGGGCTAGATCCCCATGTGGAGAGACGGGCGTCTCGCCCGTCCCCAGGCGCAACCCGGCTCCATCCCGTCTTCATAACACTTCCTACTTCACTTCTTCGCGGTCGGCGGCAATACGCCGTTGAGCCGCAGATACATCGCGGCTTCGGCATAGTGGTCGGCCCAATTGCTGGCTATTCCCAGCGCGAATCTGGCGCGCGAGAGTGGTTGAGGGCCCATGCCGGCGATCATTTCCCCTAGCTTCGAATCGTCCATTTTTGAGAGTGCGTCAGCGCAGAAGTCGAATGACGCCTTAAGCGCGGCGACCAGCTTGTCTTTCGTATCCGTCTCTTTCACTTCCTCGACCTTGGGAGCCGTTACGGCCGCTGCACCGCTGCACACCGCATAGTTCGCCTCGACCATGTGGGCGACGAGGTGGCCGAATGTCATCTGGT